>Ga0210407_10002860_pt1 | contig 14395 bp, 9 predicted proteins | sample IncBWC27MmetaG_FD_150860 | JGI IMG/M metagenome (GOLD analysis project Ga0210407, IMG submission 150860) | Forest soil microbial communities from Barre Woods Harvard Forest LTER site, Petersham, Massachusetts, United States - Inc-BW-C-27-M | ecosystem: Environmental > Terrestrial > Soil >...
TTCCGTTTCAGGAATTTCGAGAAAATCGTGGGGTTCATTGCCCACAGTAATCGGCAAAGCTATACTTCCCAGTACGGAAGACGGGGGATGTGTGGAGCTCTTCACATTCGACAAAGCTTATGTGGAACGTCTGCGGGAGGGGGACGCCCAGACCGAGCAGCATTTCGTCTCGTATTTCAACCAACTGTTGCGTATTAAGCTGCGCGCCCGGATGCTGGCGCCGGAAATCGTCGACGATCTTCGTCAAGAGACCTTTATTCGCGTGATCGCGGCGCTCCGCCATGAAGGAGGAATTCGTCAGCCGGAGCGCTTTGGCGCCTACGTTAACTCCACTTGTAACAACGTTTTACTGGAGTTCTACCGTTCTTCCTCGCGAAGCAAGCCCCTGGATGAGTCGCACACTGAAATTGCCGATAAAGTGCTGGATCTAGAGGGGATGCTGGTAAGTCAGGAGTCCAAAGAGCGTGTACGCGTCATCCTTGGCGAACTTCCGCAGAGGGACGGGGACCTGCTCCGCGCCATCTTCTTAGAAGAAAAGGAGAAAGACGAGGTTTGCCATCAATTTGGCGTCGACCGCGACTATCTACGCGTCTTGCTTCATCGCGCCAAGGACAGGTTTAAGTCTTTATATGAGAAAGGTTTAGGCAATTCGCCGGGCCACGTAACCACCGGAGGGACGGTATGAAACGATTTTCCCCTTTCCTACACTACCCATCGTATGAAAACTATGGACCACGCTGAAGCAACGCGGCTGCAAGCGGCCGAAAAATACGTCCTCGGTGAACTCCCGCAAGCCCTGCGCGAGGAGTACGAAGAGCACTTCTTCGATTGCTCCATCTGCGCACTGGACATCAAGGCTGCCGCCGCTTTCGCCGATACCGCACGTGAAGTCCTCCGCGAACAGCCGCAGCGCGAGCGTTTCCGCGTCAAGGACGCGGCGCCTGTATCGGGTGGATGGTTTGGGTGGTTCCGACCCGCGTTCGCCATGCCTGCTTTTGCAGCGCTCTTGCTTATCGTCGTCTATCAGAGTTTTGTGACGATTCCGCGTATCAAGGAATCCAGTCCGCAAGCGATGGCGCAAGTGTCCAACACCTTTTCCTTATTGCGCGCCAACGCGCGTGGCGCGGAGGGTGTTACTGTCGAGATCCGGCCGGTCGAAGGCATTTCTCTCACCGACATTGATATTCCCCCCAGCCCAAAGTTTGACGGTTATGTTGCGCAGTTGGTTGACGCTTCGGGCATGGCGCTCTTCCAAGCAAGAATTTCCGGCAATCAAGCCAAACGCTCCGTACAGTTTGCCGTGCCTGCTGGCTCTATTCCTCTTCCCGGCGTTTACTCGGTTGTAGTAACCGGCGACCCCGGCGCCAAAGGTCTGGTCATACCCCAGAATGAAGTACTTCGTCTGTCGTTTACCGTTGCATTTCTTCCGTAGATGAATAAGTATCTATCGCCATTTCAACCCACGAGGTGTCCCCGATGTCCCCGAACAGCTCGACAATAAAGCCGCGTTTCTACTTCCACGCTGAGGGCCACGCCCTGAGCGGGCGTTTTGACCGGCCTTTTCAGCACGTAATAGAAGCTCAAGCCACAGCATCTTTGCCCACTATCGGTGGCCACGCCGACGCACAGTCTGAGAAATTCCGGGCTCACCACTTTGCTTCCTACAATTCAGCCCGCACTCACGTATCCGGCAGCCGTCAGGACGAGAGCACCTTCACGACGCAGTCAATAACTTCAGTTGAGGGCCTCAATATTCTAAACGTCTTAACCGCGGATCGTGTAGTTGGCCGGCTCACCTCGGAGCACTCAACCAAAAGCAGAGAAGGCCACATCCTCGCTATCGGAAGCACATTCGAAAACTTGCGGCTCTCGGGCTATTTGGTGAACGTGACGCTTCGCCATGACCTGTTTCTCGAATGCAAAACATACGAGGACCTTAGGAAACAGGTTACAAAAGATGCGAAATCCGGGAAAATGTCCAGCGCAGGTGACGGAGCCGCACTTTGTTCCCTCGTCGAGAAAATCGAAACCGATCTCCCTGGCGCGACGATTCAGGGTCACATCCTGACTGTTCCTCATTTTGGTACCGTCTACTTCGCCGAAGTCCTGGCCGAGCCCGCAACGAAAACCCTGACGATGCTCCGGTTGGAACTTGGGTCCCCGGACTCCGGGACTGTAACGGGAGTGGAAAACAGAATCAACGGCCAGCCCTGGCCATAGGATTCCTGCTCTGCTGGGCACTGTTACTCTTAGCGTCTGGATGCCAGCGCCCTGCCAGATACTCCCCCCAAAAGACCTACGAGGATTCGTGGCTCAAGCTGAAGCGCGGTGACGCCAAAGGTGCTCTCGCAGGCGCGGATGATGGACTTCGCAGGTTCCCCTCCGAGGACAGCGAATGGCACTGGCGGTTCACGGTACTAAAAGCCGAGACTCTTGTCCGCAATCGTTCTAACAAAGAGGCTTTGAATTTGCTTGGGCCGGACTTGCCTCACTCCCTTGACGCCAGCGACGCGGCAATCTGGCGAAAACTTGCTCAGGGGATGGCCAAAGCATTCTCACAACAATTTGGCGCCAGCGAAAGGCTCTTAACGGAAGCGGAAGCACTCGCAAAGGCCAAGCACCCTGAATTGCTCGGGGAAGTCACTCTGCGAGAGGGTACGCTGGCATTTTTACGCGCGGATCCGAACGCCGCAAATTCCGCCTACCACCGTGCGCTCCAGATCTCCCGTGAGCAAAGGGATCCGTTTCTCGAAGCCGCGGCCTTGGGAAGTCTCGGGTTGATAGCTACCACGGAGGAGCACTACGACGAATCTCTTGATTGGAATCGCGCAGCTCTCCAGCTTTCCCAAAGTACGGGCGCACAAATCTCCGCCGCGCGAATTCTCGGAAACATGGGCTGGAGCTATTTCGAACTCGGCGATTACGAAATGGCGCTTTCCTTGTTCGAACGCGCCGCGGCGGCCTTCGGGCAGGCAGGCTTAATTGGTGCCCAAGTTGACTGGCTGACGAATATTGGTGTCACAGATTACTACGTGCACGACTTTCTCAAGGCCGAAAACCAAACTCAGAAAGCCTTAGGCCTGGCGCGCGATCTCGACGAGAAAGTGTCCATTGTAGAGTGTCTGAATAACCTCTCCAATCTGGCCTTGGATAGAGGTCAAATCGATCTGGCAGAGCAGTACGAGCATGATGCTGAGGTCGTCTCTCGTTCCGCCAACGACAGCTCTAGGGTAGTCACATCTCTTCTGATCGCCGGTAAAATCGCGGCTGCCCGAAAACAATATCCGCGCGCCGAAGCCCTCCTGGGTACAGTGATTCGCGGCCAAGCCACGGGCACGGCAACCCGATGGGAAGCGGAGGCGCGCCTAGCGAAGGTCTTCGACGACGAGGGTAACCCGGCGAAAGCGGAGCGCGAATACCGTCGTTCCGTCGAGACGATCGAAGCAGCCCGCCAGTCTGTGGGTCAGGACGAACTACGCCTGACCTTCCTTTCCAGCGCCGTCGAATTCTACGACGACTATGTCGACTTTCTGATTGCTCACGGCAGAGCGGATGCTGCGCTCCAGGTTGCGGAACTCAGTCGGGCGGCGACGCTGGCGGCAGGACTGTTGCAGACGCACGGGCGCAATTCAGTGTTACCCACGCCGCTCACTGCAATGCATCTGGCACGGCACTTGCACTCCACCCTGCTTTTCTATTGGCTTGGTGAGAACCATTCCTATCTCTGGGCCATTACGCGCACAAAAATAGAGATTTTCCAGTTGCCCCCGTCCGGCGATATCGAGCTGCTTGTCAAGTCTTATCGCATGGCGCAGGCGGAAGGTCGTGATGTTTTCACGTCGTCCGATGCTGATGGACAAAAGCTCTACCAATTACTCGTCACACCTGCCCAAAAACTTATTCCCGCGAACTCGCGCGTCATCATCTTGCCAGACGCCGGCCTCTACTCTCTTAACTTTGAGACTCTGATCGTCCCGAGCCCACAGCGGCATTTCTGGATCGAAGATGCCACGATCAGCACGGCGAACTCGCTGACGCTTCTCGGAGCGGCAGCGTCTCGTTCAGTACACGACGAAAAAAACCTTCTGCTGCTCGGAGACACCGTGCAAGCCAGTTCCGAATTTCCTGCCTTGCGCCAGGCTCCGCAAGAAATCAGTCTGCTTGAAAAGTATTTTCCCGAGTCACAGCGCACCGAACTCGTCAAAGAAAAAGCCACCCCTACCGCCTATCTTTCCAGCAACCCCGACCGCTATGCTTATCTCCACTTCGTGACCCATGGCACTGCCAGCCGCACTCGTCCACTCGAATCCTCAGTCGTCCTTAGTCCAGAAGGAGATTCGTACAAGCTCTACGCCCGCGACATCGTCAAGCATAAGCTCAACGCTCAGCTAGTCACCATTTCCGCCTGCAATGGATCCGGCACGCGCGCCTACTCCGGCGAGGGGTTAGTTGGCCTCTCCTGGGCCTTCTTACGAGCCGGCGCTCACAATGTCATCGGCGCCCTCTGGGAAGTCAGCGACGCCTCCACGCCTCAGCTTATGGACACTCTCTACGGTGGCCTGAGCCGCGGCCAGGACCCGGCAACCGCACTCCGTAACGCTAAACTCTCTCTTCTTCATTCCGATAGCCCCTACAAGAAGCCCTATTACTGGGCTCCCTTCCAGCTCTACACAGGTTCTTAATCCCGCTGAGCGTGAGAGGTCTATGAACCCGAGTCTTTTCTTCGGCTTCCGTCACCCAACCGCCCGCGAAACGTTTTCAGGGTTTTCGACACTACTGTATGCCCGGCAGAGTGTTTTTGGAGAATTGCACGACCATGACTGTCGAAGATCCCGAAATCATACCCACTGATTCGAGTTCCGATTCGTCGACTGAAAAGACGGAGTCCAAGCCTCCTGGAACGCGTGTGGAGCCGTGCGAATTTGAGAGCTTGCTGCGCCGCGCCATGGAAATCCTGGATTCGCGTTCGCGCGGCGTCATTCGTCCACGTTCCTAGCCAGAAAGCGATTCCTGGCTTTCGCAAGCAGGCGCTATTGCGCGGAACCTAAGTCCCTATCCGAATCTCGCAGACTCCGGAGAATATCCTCTGTGTGTTCCCCCAGCAGCGGCGGCGGCAAGCGGTAGCTTACGGGCGTGTTCGAAAATTTGATGGGGTTCGCGATACTGCGCACCGTGCCCAGGGCAGGATGCTCGAGCTGCACGATCAAACCGCGCGCCAGAGTTTGCGCATCGCCGACGGCTTCCGGCACGGTGTTGATCGGCGCGGCGGGAATTTCAGCTCGCCGCAATTTCTCGACCCAGGTCGCAGCGGTCTCCTGGTCAAACGCTTGCCGCAGAATTGGAATGAGTGTTTCGCGATTCTTGTTGCGCAGGGCGTTTGTCGAGAATCGCGCATCGCGACCCAAGGTCTCCGATATCCCCAGAAGTTCCGTGAATTTCTTCCACAGCGCTTGCGAGCCCACGGCCACAACGAAAAATCGTCCATCGCTGCCACTAAACATTTGGTACGGCACGACGCTCGGATGCGCGTTTCCCCAGCGTCCGTGCAACGCGCCGGCATTTAAATAGCTGCTCCCGGCATTTCCAAGCAGCGTGAGCTGTGAATCGAACAGCGCCATGTCGATGTACTGGCCGCGCCCAGTTTTTTCGCGCGCGAAAAGCGCCGCGAGAATGCCCATCGCCGCGTACATCCCGCAAGTCATGTCCGCGATGGCGATGGGATAGCGTATGGGGCCGCCGTCAGGCTCGCCGGTGAAGCTCATCACGCCAGCTTCGGCTTGCGCGAGGATGTCGTAGCCGGGCAGCCCCGCCTTTGGCCCGGTGAAACCGTAGCCGCTGATGCTGCAATGGATGAGGCGCGGATAGTTGCGAGTCAGTGTTTCTGGATCGATCCCGCGTTTTCGCAGAGATGCCATCGAGGGCTGATTGCTGATAAAAACGTCTGCGCTCGAAATTAATTTCTGCAGCGCTTCGCTGTCGCGCGGGTCGTCGTAGTTGAGCGTGATGCTTCGTTTGTTGCGGTTCACTGCGAGAAAGTAAGCGGACTCTTTCCCAACGAACGGCGGTCCCCAGGTGCGCGACTGATCGCCCACGCCGGGCCGCTCGACCTTGATCACGTCGGCGCCAAAATCGCCGAGCAGCATCGCGCAGTATGGCCCGGCCATGGCTTCGGTGAGTTCGATCACGCGGATGGATTCGAGAATGTTTTCCACGGCTGGCGATTATAGCTGACAACGACTTGCTCTCTCTCGCCGGTTGCCCGGATGTGGAGCGGCTTAGCAACGCGCAAGAATGAAGCGCATCTTCTAATCCGTGGAAGCAATTTGCCCAATTCGTTTTTTCATCGAATGGCAGCGAAAGTTTTCCACCTGCAACCGCTTGCAAACTCTACTTTTGTGTTGACACTTCTCGGAAGGGAACGTTAGGCTACGCACAATTCGCGCATGGGGGTGAGGTTCTGAGAGAGAGTGCGCTTGATTTTCGTTTGTATAGTGTTGTCCGGAATGCGGTTCCCAGCCGTGTTCCAGGTTTGACGCGAAGTACTGTCCGCACGCGCGCGCCGCGTTTTCGTTCGCTCGCATTTTTGACATCATCGAAGGCCTCGACAAAGTCGAGCCCATCGCCAAAGTTTGCACTGAAGTTCACGGCGAGACGTTTTGCGGCTTTTTGCTGCGCGAATTCAGAGGAAGCTGTAACCGGGGGTTTCTGAAAGGGGTGGTGACAATGAGGAACAAAATATTTTATCTCGTGATGCTAAGCGCGTTCGTACTGTGCCTCTGTCCAACACTCTACGGTCAGGCGAGAGGAAGTTTTTCCGGCACGGTGGTGGACAAATCAGGATCGTTCATCATCGGGGCCAAGGTGACGGCCACGTCGCAAGGCACAGGTGCATCCCGCGAGGCCATCACCGATGACGCGGGCCATTACGTCATCCCTTTGCTGCCGGTATCTATCTACACCCTGCGGGTCGAGTTCCAGGCGTTTAAGACCGTGGAGAGCAAGGATCTCCGTCTGCAAATCGACGAAGCGCGCGAATTGGATTTCACGCTCTCGCCAGCCACCCAGTCCACTGAGGTAGAAGTGTCGGCAGAGGCCGTCGCCGTCGAAACAACCAACCCCTCGCTGGGCCAGGTCATCACCGCGCAGGAAGTTTCCCAGCTTCCCTTGAACGGCCGCGATTTCGTGCAACTCGCCACGCTCACGCCCGGCACCACTCAGGAAACCAACACCGGCAGCTTTTTCAACGGCGGCGGCAGCAGCGAGGTTTCCGCGCGTGGCTCGTTTTCACTTTCTGTTGGCGGCTCGCGTCCGAACAGCACCGATTGGCTCCTCGATGGCGTCGACAACAACGAGCTGACCGCGGGCGGCATCGCCATTCTTTCTTCAATCGACGACATCCAGGAATTCAAGGTCCTGACCTACAACTATTCCGCCGAATATGGCACCCGCGCTGGACCTACCGTTCTGGTCACAAGTAAGTCCGGAACCAACGATTTTCACGGCTCACTTTTCGAGTTTTTCCGCAACACCAACCTCGACGCAAAAAGCTTCTTCGCAACGAAACCCGAGCAATTCAATCTGAATCAGTTTGGCGGCTCCATTGGCGGCCCCATCAAGAAGAACAAGACGTTCTTCTTCGTCGACGGTGAACAAAAATACCAGCGCCACGCCTTTACCTTCACGGGACTCGTGCCAACCGATGCCATGCGCAATGGCGACTTTACGAATAATGCGCTTGGACAACCTAACTCACTCGTGCTAAACAACCCAAACTCCGGCACTCCCTTCCAATGCGACGCCATGGGTAAACCTTTGCCGACGAATGCTAACGGCAAACAAGCACAAGGAACGAACTGCAACAAGATTCCGTCAAGTCTCTTCAGCCCAATCGGCAAGGAGTTGATCGCTTTTTACCCCGAGCCCAATGTCAACAACCTCTCCAGCTTCTTTAACTACGAAAATGAACCCGTCCGCAAATTGGATGAAACAAAATTCGACATTCGGCTGGACCACACTTTCTCCGCGAACGACAACATCTTTGCCCGCTTCAGCTACGATCAAGCTTCTTCCTTCGTGCCGGGTGGCGGCGGCACTGCCATTGGCGATCCCACTAGTTTTGCTGAAGCCAACTTCTTCACCAGCAATCAAGGTATCCTCAACCATGGCCGCAACGTGGCCATCTCCGAGACGCACATCTTCTCGCCTTCTACGGTCAACCAGGTCAGTCTCGGTTACAACCGCATTTTCAACTACATCACTTCGCAGGGCACTGGGAGTTGCGAATCGCAAAAGCTGGCCATTCCCATTCCCGGCGCCAACCTCGACTGTAATGCCCAGAATCAATGCGTACCCACCGGCATAAGTTGCGGCCTGACCATCTCACAGGTTCTCCAGGGTTATTTCTCCATTGGCGACCGCGGCTTCTCGCCTTTCCAGGGTGGAACGAACATCTACTCCGGCAGCGATTCGCTGGACATGATTCGCGGCAAGCACGATATCAAGATCGGCGGAAGCGTCCGCCTCAACCAAATGAACGTGCGAACCAAGGGTTTTCAAGACGGTTTTTGGAGCTTCACCGGCGGATTTACAGGCGATGGTTTGGCCGATTTCCTTCTCGGCGATTCCTCCCTGGCGATTCACGACGCAACATTCAACGGTCCTACGACCGGCCGCCGCTGGAAAATCTTCCGTCCTTTCATTCAGGACGATTGGCGCATCACCAAAGACATCACTCTGAACCTCGGTCTGGCCTACAATTTAACGACGCCCGAATCCGAAGTCCTGAATCGCTGGACGAACTTTAACCTCGTAACTGGCCTGTTTCAGGTCGCCGGACAAGGAGCCGATAAGTACGCAGGCGTCCATTACGACAAGACCGCTTTTGAACCTCGCATCGGCTTAGCTTGGAAACTCTTCGGCAGTGAAAAGACCGTCATTCGCGCCGGTTACGCCATTTATCACGATTCCGCTTATAGCCAGGGCGCACAAGGTCTCTGGCAAAACCCTCCGTTCTACGACGAGTCGGACAATTTTGCCGGGCCTGTAAGTATCGACGCAGGTTTTGCGCCCCCGGCGACACCAGTGGCCAAGAACTTCACCGATTTTACCGGCACCATTTACGGAACACCCGACAACTTCAAGCTTGGCCGGGTCTTTCAGTTCAACGCCAATGTCGAGCGCCAAATTCCTGGTGACATCGTTCTGACCGTCGGTTATGCGGGCTCCCGCTCTTCTCATATTCTGGTTAGTACCAACAACAATTTGAATGTGAACACTCCTAACGCCTGCGCGGGCAGCCCGGTCCTGGCAGATCAGGTACCTGGGTATACCCGCGGATGCGGTTCGGGGGGTACCTTTCTTAATCCGCCGGCACAGTTTGGTGCCTTTCCTTTTTCCCTCATCTTCGCCATCGCCGACCAGGGACAGGCGCATTACAATTCTTTGCAGGTCAAGGCCGAGACCAAGAGCGCCCGACACGGCCTGTATGCTTTGATCAGCTATACCTACTCCCGCAGCTTCGACAACGGCTTCCCTGACGGATTGGGCTCCAACCTTGGCGCGACCTACTTTCCGCTCCCGAATTCCAATAAGCTCGATTGGGCCCTTTCGCAGATCAATGTCAACGATAACTTCACCGCCAGCGTGATCTACGACCTGCCCTTTGGCCACGGCAAGCACTTCGGCTCCAATTGGAACACCGCCATCAACACCTTGCTTGGCGATTGGCAAGTGACCGCCATCGAACACATCAGTTCCGGCTTCCCTGTTTTTATTATCGATAGCGTCGACAATTCCGGTGTCTTCTTTCAGCAGGAAAACAACGGCGTCAACGAGAACCGTCCCAACGAGGTAAGCGACCCCTTCAAGCCAGGCATCGTGCCTGCAAATCCCAATCCCGCGTGCCAAGCCCTGGTGGGCCAGTTGGGTCCCGGTGGGGTTCCAGGCATTGCTCCAGCCAAGCTTTCAAGCTCCGGCCAGTATTTCAACCCCTGCGCTTTTACTCAAGCCGCCCCTGGCCAGCTCGGCGGTGCCAATCGCGCTCCCTTGAGCGGTCCGGGCTTCGTCAACACCGATTTTTCGGCCATCAAGCAGTTCAAGCTGCCTTGGGAGGGCATGGGTTTGAACTTCCGCGCCGAATTCTTCAATCTCTTTAATCATGCGCAATTCGCCACTCCGAACAGCACCGGCAGCCCGGCGATCCCGGATATCGAGGGCCGCGGCTTTGGCGTCGTCAGTGCCACCGTCAACAACCCACGCGTCGTTCAGTTCGCCCTCAAGCTGACGTTCTAGCCCACGTTCTCGGGTCGACGTCCCGTCGTCCTTGAACCGCGCCGGCCCATAACCCTGTTATGGGCCGGCCGGTTTGCGGGCCACCCTGCCAAGGCGGGTCGCTCTTTTCGTGTAGTGGCCAGTCTTTAGACCGGGTTCTTTTTTCTATCGGCCGCATCCAAACCCCGCCGCCGAATGTAACCTGCCTTACACTGCGCAACCATTTCCTTCCCAACTCATCTACTACTAAGCCGCCCGGATCTTTCCGGCGCGCAACTTTTCTCCGGGAGTCCAGACCATGGTCCACTACCGCACTGCCGCCGTTGAAGGTCACAACATTTTCTATCGCGAGGCCGGCAATCCCCAGCATCCGACTTTGCTTTTGCTCCATGGCTTCCCGACTTCCTCGCACATGTTCCGCCAACTGATCCCCTTGCTAGAGGATCGCTTCCACGTCGTCGCTCCCGATCTTCCCGGCTTTGGTTTTACGAGTTCACCCAAGCAGTTCAAGTACACCTTCGACAATCTCGCGAACGTCATCGAAGCTTTCACCGAGACGATCGGCCTCAAGCGCTACGCCATCTACGTCTTCGACTACGGCGCGCCCACAGGCTTCCGCCTCGCCATGGCTCACCCCGAGCGCGTCACTGCCATCATCTCGCAGAACGGCAACGCCTATGAGGAGGGCCTAAGCACCGGCTGGAATCCGATTCAAAAGTACTGGCAGGAGCCGAACGTCGCCAACCGCGCCGCACTCCGCGCGTTCCTCACCCCAGAAAGCACCAAATGGCAGTACGTCCACGGCGTGCCGGACGAATCGCTCGTCGGCCCGGAATCCTACACACTCGATTCCGCTCTGCTGGCGAGACCGGGCAACGACGAGATTCAGCTCGATTTGTTCCTCAACTACGCCAGCAACGTGGCGCTCTATCCCAAGTTCCACCAGTACTTTGCCGCGCATCAGCCACCCTTCCTCGCCGTCTGGGGCAAGAACGATCCCTTCTTCCTGCCGCCCGGCGCGGATGCCTATCGTCGCGACCTCCCCAACGCCGAAATCCACTTCTACGACACCGGCCACTTCGCGCTCGAAACCCACGTAGCCGAAATCGCCACCGCCATCCGCGCCTTCCTCGGCAGGGAAGTCGCAGCCACAGCAGCAGGCACCGCCGCCGGATAGCCTCGATTGCGCAACCGTTGCTCGCACACCGCAGGTCATACCGAACGGAGCGAGGGATCTGCTTTATCGCGACCTCCTGTTCGCTCGCCGTTGGCCGTAACTCGTGTACAATCCGCACTTACGGAAAAACGGGGGTGAGAGTGCACCTGCTATCCAGAGCAATTCGCCGTGCCGAAGGCGGTTGCAGCTGTCTCATATTTCTCTTGTTGGCTGCGTTCCTGGCGCCAGTCGTCTCCGCGCAAGGCAAGCGCAAAGTCATCATCGACCAGGATTGCGCCGGTCCTGGCGGAACCGACATGCAGGCCATCCTCGCGCTCATCAACTCTCCGGAGACCGATGTTCTGGGCATCACCGTCGTCACCGGCGACGCCTGGCGCGACGAAGAAGTCCAGCACACCTTGCGCCTTCTTGAAATCATCGGCCGCACCGACATCCCCGTCTTTCCCGGCGCGGTGTTTCCGCTCGTCAGCAGCAAAGAATACATCGCCAAGTGGGAGACGCTTTACGGCAAGGTGATCTACCAGGGCGCGTGGAACTTCGCCAGGGGCCATGATGCGGTCCATGGCCCTTACGACATTCCACCCATGCCCGAAGGCGCGCCCACCACCAAAGCTTCTACAGAAGACGCGACGCACTTCCTGGTTCGCACTGTCCACCAATATCCCCACGAAGTAACCGTCTACGCCGCCGGCCCCATGACCGATCTCGCGCTGGCCATAGCGCTCGATCCGCACTTCGCTGAACTCACCAGGGAATTGATCGTCATGGCCGGCAGCATCAATCCCATCAGCGACGATCCCGAATTCAATCTAAGCCCCCGGCGCGAATTCAACTTCTGGATGGACCCCGAAGCGTCCCGCGCCGTTCTGCACGCGCACTGGCCACGCATAGTTCTTACTACCGTCGATATTTCCGTGAAGACGCGCATGGAAAAGACGCTCATCGAGCAAGTGGCCAAGAGCCCCACGCCCGGCGCGCAGTACGTCGCGAAATACGCGGAGGCCAACTACCTCTGGGATGAGCTTGCCGCCGTCGCCTGGCTCGACCCTAGCTTCATCACCAAATGGCAAAAACTTTACATCGATGTGGAAATTGACCACGGCGCTTCCTACGGCGACACGCTGTCCTGGGCGCCGGGCCAGCAGCCCGGCATGGGCGAAGCGTTAGTCGAAGTCCAAAAAGATCTCGATAAGGAAAAGTTCTACAAAGAGTACGTCGATTTACTTGCGAGGCCGACGCCTCTTGCGCATCCTGCGTCGAACAATTAGTTGTAGGGGCGGGACTTGTCCCGCCCGGATTTTGCTGGTGCACGAATGCTTTGCCAAGAATCGTCATCTTGGGAGACCATGGCGCATCGCTTTTCATCACTAACCGAAAAGAGGAACGATGTTCATTCCCCACACCTTCAGCATCGCACTCCTGATGATGATCGCCAGCGCCATCTGCTGGGGCTCCTGGGCCAATACTTACAAAGGCGTGAAGAACTATCGCTTCGAGCTTTTCTATTGGGACTACGCGGTTGGAATTTTCCTGATCTCACTGTTCCTCGCGTTCACTCTGGGCAGCACCGTGCATGATGCAAACAGTTTTCTCAGCAATGTGCACGCGTCAGACGCCTCAAACATCGGCTACACGCTCTTGGCTGGCGTGATTTTCAATCTTGCGAACTTACTGCTCGTTGCCGCGATTGACATGGCCGGCCTGGCCATCGCTTTTCCCGTGGCCATTGGCATTGCCCTTGTGGTTGGTGTCGTGTCGAGCTTTCTGCTTCAACCAAAAGGAAACGCGGGATTGCTGGCTGTGGGAGTCGCTTGCGCCGTCGTCGCCGTCATTCTCGACGGCAAAGCCTACGGCAGCCTTTCGAGGGTGAACCGCGAAGTCTCGAAAAAAAGCATCATCACTTGCGTTGTATCAGGGGTGTTGATGGGCATCTGGGCGCCGTTCGTCACGCACGCCATGACCAATGGAAACACCCTCGGACCATATAGCGTTGCTGTTTTCTTAACGCTAGGCGCTCTGCTTTCCTGTTTCGTCTGGAATATCTATTTCATGCGCAAGCCGCTGGTTGGCGCGCCCGTGAATTTCGGCGAACTTTTTCGCGGGCCCGCAGCGGGTCATATTCTGGGGCTGCTCGGCGGCGCGATTTGGGGCATCGGCACCGTTTTCAATCTGGTCGCGGCGAATTTCACGGGCGTGGCGATTTCCTACGCCATCGGCCAGTCGGCGCCCATGGTCGCCGCGCTTTGGGGCGTGTTGGCGTGGAAGGAATTTCGCGGCGCTCCGAGTAAGGCATACGTATATTTGGCTTTCATGTTCATTTTCTACGTCATCGCCATTCTCCTGATTTCACGCGCCAATACCTCGAGTTGAGCGATAAACCTTTGTTCGCTCGGAAGACTGAACGTTAGCCGGCATTTGCTCCTGAGGACATTGCGGCGCGTCCTCGCTTGCCAGCGCGTCGCCAATCCAAGACAATAAATGGTTTACAGCCGGCATTTTTCCTGCGCGGCTGCTGTGGCTCCGTGCTTCACGGAGAATCGAGACGGATGGCGACGCAGACGAATTCGACAAAACGACTGGTAGCTTATTTTTCGATGGAAATTGCGCTTGAGAACGCCATGCCCAGTTACAGTGGGGGCCTCGGCGTGTTGGCAGGCGACACCATTCGCGCGGCCGCGGACCTGCGCCTGCCCATGGTGGCGGTCTGCCTGCTCTATCGCAAAGGCTACTTTACCCAGGTCCTGGCCGAAGATGGCTCGCAGACGGAAGAGTCGGTGGAGTGGAAGGTCGAGGATTTTCTGAACGAGGAAGAGGCGCGCGTGAGCGTCCCTCTGGAGGGCCGGCGCGTGGAGCTGCGCTGCTGGCGCTACGATGTAAAAGGCGTGCGCGGATTCGTGGTGCCTGTTTATTTTCTCGACGCTGACCTTCCCGGCAATACGGATGCCGACC
>Ga0210407_10002866_pt1 | contig 14384 bp, 12 predicted proteins | sample IncBWC27MmetaG_FD_150860 | JGI IMG/M metagenome (GOLD analysis project Ga0210407, IMG submission 150860) | Forest soil microbial communities from Barre Woods Harvard Forest LTER site, Petersham, Massachusetts, United States - Inc-BW-C-27-M | ecosystem: Environmental > Terrestrial > Soil >...
GAGCCACGAAACGACAAACCAGAAAGATGGGATGTTGAGTTTAGGCTTGAGCTTTGTCGGCGGTCCCCTATCCGGCGCCTCTTGACGGTGAGGCTATCGGCTCCCCTCAACCCAGCCCCAGCTTCTGCGCAAGGCCGATGCGCTGCAGTTTGCCGGTGGCGCCCTTGGGGATTTCGGCCAGGAAGAGGATTTTCCGCGGCGTCTTGAACGCCGCAAGGCGCTCGGAGAGGAAGGCGCCAAGCTCCTGCTCGGTGGCCATTAGGCCCTCGCGCAAGACGACCGCCGCGCCGACGTCTTCGCCGAGCATCGGATGCGGCACGGCGAACGCCACCGCCTGCAAGACCGCCGGGTGGTCCATTAAAGCTTCGTCGACCTCGCGCGGGGAGATTTTCTCGCCGCCGCGGTTGATGATCTCCTTCAGCCGTCCGGTCAGCGTCAGGTAGCCGTCGGCGTCGATGACGCCCTGATCGCCGGTGCGGAACCAGCCGTTGACGAACGCCTCACTGTTCGCCTTCGGATTGTTCTCGTAAGCGGCGGTGACGTTCTCGCCGCGAATGACGACCTCGCCGGTTTCTCCTCGGCTCAGCAGCCGTCCTACCTCGTCCATGATCGCGATCTCGGGACCCGCAGGGATACCGACCGAGCCGGGCTTGCGCAGCCCGTTGAGGGGGTTGGACGCCATCTGGTGCGCCGCCTCCGTCATCCCGTAAGCCTCGATGACCGGGCATTTGAATGCCGCCTCGAGTTCGCCGATGACGGTCGGCGGCAGCGACGACGACGACGAGCGCACGAAGCGCAACGGGTGGCGGACGATGATCTCCTTATGGCGCCCGGCGCGGGTCAGGATCGTCTGATGCATGGTCGGCACCGCCGTGTACCAGGTGGGCTGGGCCTCCTCCATGTCGGCGAAGAATTTGAGCGCGTTGAACCCGGGGGTGCAGAACACGGCGCCGCCGCGCGAAAGCGGAGCGGAAAGACCAGCAATTAGCCCGTGAATGTGGAACAAGGGCATCACGTTGAGCGCGCGATCATTGGCCGAAAGCTCGAGCGAGGTCGCGATATTGCGCGCCGAGGTCCAGATGTTGGCGTGCGCCAGCGGCACGATTTTCGGCCGCGAGGTGGTGCCCGACGTGTGCAAAATGAGGGCGATGTCTTGCGGCTCCGCGGGTCCTGGTCTCGCTGCGGCTCCCGTCGACGAGCCCGACAGCCCGAAGGCGCCGGCTCCGGCTTGGGGCTCCGGAGTCAGGGTAATGACCGCGACGCCGAGCTTCTCAGCGGCGCGAAGAGCGGGCGACTCGTTGCCCGATTCGACGATCAGCGCCTTCGCTTTGAGATCCTCGAGGTAGAACTCGAACTCGTCCTGCTTATAGGCGGGATTGAGCGGCGCCGACGTAGCAGCGGACGCCACGCACAGAAACGTCGCCGCCATTTCGGGTCCGTTCGGCAGCACAATGGCGACCCGATCGCTCCGACCGATTCCGAGTTCATTCAGCGTGCGCACGGTGCGATCGATCAGCGCCCGCAGGCCAGCGTAGCTCAGCGGCGGCGCCTCGCGCGCGGCGATCGCGACCGCCTCGTCACGCCCCGACGCGATGAGCCCTCTCAAGGTGCGATCCGCGCTCATGGTCTTCAACTCCGAATGCGTTATTGCCGAGCAAGCGACAGCCCGCTCCCGCTCCGAGCGACGGTCTGGCTTAAGAGCTTCGTCACCGCATAGATTGCGTCAAGATGCGGGGTCGGGACATTGACAAGGCGCGCGAGTTCGATGACCGAGCCGAGCAGCGCATCGATCTCGGTCGCGCGGCCGTGCTCGATGTCCTGCAGCATCGAAGTCTTGTGCGCGCCGATGCTCTCGGCGCCCGCGATGCGCTTGTCCACGCTGAGACGAAAACGGATGCCGAAGGCTTCGCCGACGGCTTGCGCTTCGCCCATCATTGCCGCCGCCAGCGCGCGGGTGGGCGCGAAGCGGCAGATGTCTTCCAGCGTCGCATGACTTAGCGCGCTCACCGGATTGAAAGTCAGATTACCCCAGAGCTTCATCCAGATTTCGGCGCGCACGTCGGTGAGCGCCGGCGATTTGAAGCCTGCTCTCGTGAAGAGCTCGGACACCGCCACGATGCGCTCAGTCTTTTGGCCGTCGATTTCCGCGACCGGCAAGCGATGGCCCTCGATGTGCCGTATGACGCCTGGGCTTTCGATCTCCGCCGCCTGGTAGCTGATGGCGGCGACGACGGCGTCGATCGGCAGATTTCGAGCGATCACCCCGCCGGGATCGACGCTCTCGAGCTGAACCCCCTCGTGCGGCCCCCCATGCTTATAGAAATACCACCAGGGTATCCCGTTTTGCGTCGTCATAAGCGTCGTCGAGGGCGTCACGATCGAGGTGAGCTCGGTAGCGATCGGCGTGAGCTGATGCGCCTTGACTCCAAGCACAACGAGGTCCGCGCCGCGGGCTTCGGCGATGCGATCCGTGGCCTCGACGCGCGCGACGATCTCTTCGCCGTTCTCCTTGAGCTTAAGCCCGCGTTCGCGAATCGCCTTCAGGTGCTCCCCGCGCGCCACGACCGTCACGCGCTCGCCCGCCGCGGCGAGCTTGGCCGCAATGTGGCCGCCGATCGCGCCTGCGCCGATGATTGTGATGTTCATCGCGCGATCCGGACCCATCCGTCAGCCAATAACGTTGATCTGACACTCATTTTCGTACCACAATGAGGCCGGTCGGCGCGTCCAAAGCAGCGGACGGAGGAATCGTGGATTACCGCAAGCAGTTTTGCGTCAAATCGGGTGAAAAAGTCCGGCTCGATAAGCTTGATCCGTCCGACACAGGCAAACTCACATCGGTGGATGAGGGCAAGGAGGACGCCGAACACTATCTCAAACAGGTCGCCCATCAGCAGGTCTTACTCTACGCCGAGCACAAACACTCGGTCCTCGTCGTCTTGCAAGCGATGGACGCCGGCGGCAAGGACGGCACAATCAGGCACGTCTTCAGCGGCGTCAACCCGCAAGGCGTCGACGTCGCCAGCTTCAAGCAGCCGACGCCGCTCGAACTCGCGCATGACTTTCTCTGGCGCGTCCACGCCCAAGCGCCGAGAGCCGGCCAGATCGTAATCTTCAACCGCTCACACTACGAGGACGTGCTGGTCACGCGCGTCCACAAGCTCGTTGATAAGAAAACCTGCGTCCGCCGCTATGAGCATATTCGCGATTTCGAGGCGCTGCTCGCCGAATCGGGAACCACGATCCTTAAATTCTTCCTCCATATCAGCAGGGAAGAACAGCTCGCTCGTTTCGCGCAGCGCCTGGATGACCCAGGGCGCAATTGGAAGATCAGTGAATCCGACTATTCAGAGCGTGAATTGTGGGACGATTACGTCGACGCCTATGAGGACGCGATCAGCTCGACCAGCGCGGCGAACGCGCCGTGGTATGTGATCCCCGCAAACCACAAGTGGTTCCGCAATCTCGCCGTGTCCCAGATCATCGCCGATTCTGTGGCCGATCTCGGGCTCGCCTTCCCGGCGCCGTCGGTCAACCTTGCGGACATAAAGCGCAAGTATCATGCGGCGGTCGAGGAAGGTAAGGACAGGCGAAATCCAGGTGGTCGCAAGAAGGGTTGACCGGGCGATCGACCGCCGAGTCGAGCGGAGCGCACGAACTCAGGCTCGCCCTGAGATCCCTTCTGGACCGCCCAAACAAAACAAAGTATGCCGGGTCGACTCCCAAGGGCAGGGAGGGCTGGGATTCTTTTTGGACGGAAGCGTGGGAGGCCGAGCCGATCGGCGCCGCCCTGCGCGACAATGAAGAGCACGCCATGGGAAACCGGACGTTCAAGATCTTCCTTATCAAGCCGTCGCACTATGACGACGACGGCTATGTGATCCAATGGCGCCTCTCCACCATCCCCTCGAACAGCCTCGCCAGCGTCTACGGGCTTTTGGCCGCCTGCAGGGAAGAGCGGGCTCTTGGTCCCGACGTCGATATCGAGATCGACGCCTGCGACGAGTGCAACACGGTCATCGACGTCAAGGCGATCTCGCGGCGGATAAAGTCGGCGGGAGGTGGATTTGTCGGGCTCGTCGGGGTTCAGTCGAATCAGTTTCCGCGCGCCCTTGATCTTGCGCGCGAGTTCCGGGCGAAAGGCGTGCCCGTGGTGATCGGCGGATTCCACGTCTCGGGCTGTATATCGATGCTTCCTGAGCTGCCGTCGGACTTGAAGGAAGCGCAGTCGCTGGGCGTGACCCTGTACGCGGGCGAGGGCGAGGGCCGGATGGCCGATCTCCTCCGCGACATCGACGCCGACCAGGCAAAGCCCCTCTACAATTACCTCAATGACATGCCTGGCATGGAGGCGGCCGCGATCCCCGTGTTGCCGAAGGAAATCGTGGGGCGGATCGTCGGCCATCATGCGTGCTTCGACGCCGGCCGCGGCTGCCCGTTCCAGTGTAGCTTCTGCACGATCATCAATGTCCAGGGCCGCAAGTCGCGCTATCGGAGCGCCGATGACGTTGAAGCGATCGTGCGCGCCAATTACGCCCAGGGCATCAACCACTATTTCGTCACCGACGACAATTTCGCCCGGAACCGCAACTGGGAGGCGATCCTCGACCGCCTGATCGATCTGAAGACCAACAAGGGCATTCCGATCAAGCTGATCCTTCAGGTCGACACGCTCTGCCACAAGATCCCGGGATTCATCGAGAAAGCGGCGCAGGCCGGCTGCAACCAGGTTTTCATCGGGCTTGAGAGCATCAATCCCCAATCGCTCCAGGGCGCGAAAAAGCGGCAGAACAAGATCTGGGAATACCGGGTCATGCTGCAGGCCTGGCGAAAATACAAAGTGATGACCTGGGCTGGCTTCATCATCGGTTTTCCGACCGACACGCCCGAATCGGTCGCCCGCGACATCGACATCATCAAGAAGGAGCTGCCGCTCGACATCCTCGAATTCTTTTGCCTGACCCCGCTTCCCGGCTCCGAGGATCACAAGACCCTTTACCTCAAAGGGGTTCCGATGGACCCGGACATGAACAAATACGACGTCGAGCATGTCTGCACCGGCCATCCTCTCATGTCGAACGAGGCGTGGAATAAAACCTATCGCGACGCCTGGAAGCGGTACTACACCGACGAGCATGTCGAGACGGTGCTCAAGCGCGCCGCCGCCACCGGGCTCAGGATGAACAAGATTGCCGACGTGATGACGGCCTTCTCCTCCGCCGCGCGGATCGAGGGCGTCCACCCGCTGCAATGCGGCATCGTCCGCCGAAAGGTGAGGACGACCCGTCGGCACGGGATGCCGATCGTCAATCCGCTGATTTTCTATCCCGTCCGCGCGGTCGAGTTCGTGTCCGTGGTGGCGCAATGGCTAACCGTCGGGTGGCGCTATCACCGGATCAAAAAGCGCGTCGTCGAGGATCCCGCCAGCAAGACCTATGTCGACGACGCGACGCGCCCGGTCTCGATCGAGGAGGCGGAGAACGATGAATTGGTTATGTTCTTCGCCGACAAGATCCCGGATACCTACGGCGCGCCAAAACGGCAGCCCGTCACCGCTGCGTGAGTGGCGTTTCGAAGCGCGCGATTTTCGCGCCTAGGCGCCGTCACAACTGTTTGCCTGGCGTTCCGAACTCGATCGACAATCAGGCCCAAGTGAAATCAGGATTTGCTCTAACCGATTGGAAACGGCCGTTAACTGGGTCTTGACCATAGGTATCTGGCTATTTCCCTAATTTCGCCGCCGATGATAAGGAAGGCCCGCTCGGGCGGGATTCGCCGGCAGCGATTATGAATACGGCTCGACCATGAGCCGGGGCGAGGGACTGAAACATTGTCGGTTTGGCGTAAAGCCCGCGAGCGCGCGCTCTCCCTCCTTAATGCGCCCTCGAACGCGATCCTGCGTCGGCTGCTGACCGACCAGGGCTTCAAGCACTGGAAGGGCTACGCCTTCGCGTTTGCGATGATGGCCCTCATCGCGCTTACGACCTCGCTTTCCGCCTGGATCATCGGCAGGATCGTCAACGAGGTCTTCGTCGGCCGCAACCTTGCGGCGGTGTGGGAAATCACAGCGGCGATCGTCATCATCTACACAGTGAAGGGCCTTGCGACCTACGGACAGCAGGTCGTCATGTCGCGGGTCGGCAATAGTATTGTCGCCAACGTCCAGAAGCGCATGTTCGACCAGATGCTGCGGATGAAGGTGAGCTATTACGGCCAGTCGCATTCGTCCATCTTCATCGCCCGTCAGGCCTTCATCGCCCAATCCGCTAGCAGCGTACTCAACCTTCTGATCACCACATTTTCTCGCGACGCACTGACGATCGTCGGGCTCGTCGTCGTCATGGTGTCGCAAGATCCTCTGCTTTCGTTCCTGGCGCTGATGTTGGTTCCGCTCGCCGTGGTCGGGGTGCGCAAGATCGGCGTTCGCGTGCGCACGATCATGGCGAGCGAGTTCCAGGGCGCCGCACAGATGATGGAATCGATGCAGGAGACCGCGCAGGGCATTCGCATCGTTAAGGCGTTCACCCTCGAGAATTTCATGCGCGACCGGCAAGGCGCCGCGATCGAAGGCTTCCGGAAGGCGGCGAACAAGCTCGCTCGCGTGAGCTCGCGTACGAGCCCGATCATGGAGAGTCTCGGCGGCTTCGCCATAGCCGCCGTCGTCCTTTACAGCGGCTACACCGTCATTCTTCGTGGCAATCCACCCGGGAGCCTCTTTTCCTTTATCACTTCGGTGATCATGCTCTATGAGCCGATGAAGCGGGTGGCGCGGCTGCATGTCGACCTGTCGGCGTCGCTGTTCGGCGTCGGCATGCTCTACAGCTTCCTCGACGAGCGCGACTACGAGGAGGACGCGCCCCAGGCGCCCGAGCTTGAGGTCACGGACGGCAGAATCGAATTTCGCGACGTGGTGTTTGGCTATCGGCCCGGAGAGCCAGTCCTGCACGCCATTAGCTTCGTCGCTGAAGCGGGCAAGACGACGGCGCTGGTCGGCCGCTCGGGCGGGGGAAAATCGACGGTGATGAACCTCATCCTGCGCCTCTACGAGGCCGGGTCGGGGCAGATCCTGTGCGACGGCCAAGACATCGCGACCGTCGGCCTAGCGTCCCTGCGTCAACAGATCGGTTATGTCGCGCAGGAGAATTTCCTGTTCAAAGGTTCGGTGCGCGACAATATCGCGATGGGCCGACCGGGCGCGAGCGAGGACCAGATCGTCGCCGCCGCCAAAGCGGCCTATGCGCACGATTTCATCATGGGCTTCGAGCGCGGCTATGACTCGCCATGCGGTGAGCACGGCATGCAGCTGTCCGGCGGACAACGTCAGCGCATCGCCATCGCCCGCGCATTTCTCAAGGACGCGCCGATCATCCTTCTGGACGAAGCGACTTCAGCGCTCGATTCCGAATCCGAGCAGGCGATTCAGAAAGCGCTCCGCACTTTGTGCGAAGGACGCACGACGATCGTCATCGCTCACCGGCTGTCGACGGTGGCGCAAGCTGATGAAATCTGCGTCATCGACCGCGGCCGCATTGTCGAGCGCGGACGGCACGGCGAGCTCCTGGCGCAAGGGCGCACCTATACCCACATTGCGCAGACGCAGTTTCCCCGCGACGCCGCCTGAGACGGCGGTCGTCGCATCCCCAAACCAGGCCTGGACCCCTTCGTCCCAGTCTGGCGTATCCAGCAAAACGGCGGAGCGCAGTCGGCGAAAAAACGCGCGCCGGCCTGTGGTACGGTGAGTCGGGGGCGGTTTGTGTCGCCCAAACTGCTGCGGAGAACGATCTATGAGGAAGCGTCTGGGCCTAGTTATCTTGGCCGGGTCATTGGTGTGCGGCGCGGCCCATGCGACCACCTATCCGGCCATCTACTCGTTCGGCGACAGCCTTTCCGACTCGGGAAATGTCTTCGCCGCATCCATCGACACGGTTCCAAAGTTTCCCTACGAATTCGGTCGCTTTAGCAATGGTCTGAATTGGCTGGACGATCTGACTGCCAAGGTCCTGGGACCGGCCGCGGCCCCTGCGACCCCTAGCCTCGCCGGCGGGAATGACTTTGCCTTTGGAGGCGCGCAAACGGGAACAACAATCGTCAGCGACAACCCCATAGTCCCCGCCCTCGATAGCCAAGTCGACTTCTTTTTCAGAAAGCAGGTCCCCTTGCCCACTGCCGGGGCGCTCTATACGCTCGACATCGGCGGAAACGACATTCTCAACGCGGTCACCGCGCTGAAGAACGGCTCGATCAGCTTTGAGGATATGACGACGACCTTCCTCAATGCGGCCGTCGCCAACACGGTCAACGCGGTCAAGGATTTGTACGCCGACGGAATGCGCAGCCTGCTCTACTACGAAGTGCCGGACCTCGCGGTCGTGCCTGACTATAAAGTCCTCGGCGCACAGTTCGCCGCCGATGGCGGCATGTTGGCGAAGGACTTCAATACCGACGTTCTCAGTGACATTAAGGCGCTCGATTTGGCCGGGCTGACCGTCTTTGACGTCCCGACCTTCAGCACGATCGATAGATCGTCGCCAACCCCAGCGCGTTCGGTCTGACCAACGTGACCGACCCATGCCTCTCAGGAGACTTCCAGAATCCTGGTACCGAGTGCTCGGATCCCGATCATTATCTGTTCTGGGACGGACAGCATCCGACCGTGGTCGCGCACGCCCTTACTGCCGAGCTTGCCTTCAACGTGCTCAACGGAACGACGGATCCACTGACGGCGCCGGAACCCTCGACCTGGGCCATGATGCTAATGGGCTTCGCCGGCCTCTCCTTCGCCGGTTGGCGCGCGCGTCGTGCGGGCGCCAACGTCTGAACGAGGCTGACGCGTTCACACGATGCGGCTTTGGCGTGCTGCCCCGGATACATGCGTCGACCTCCCTCGCCCGGTCCGGTCTTCGCTGGCCAGAACAAGCGCCATAGGCGATCGGCGCCGCGCCTTCAACGGCCAAGCACAGCGATCAAATTGTCGACGCCGACCGGCGAAATGCGGAACAGCCCCGAATAGGGCTGACTGAACTCGAGAATTAAGTAAATCGCGCTGGCGACCGCGATCGAGCCAAGCGCCTGGATGGCGATGCTGAATCCGTTGAACGCGCCAAGCAATCCGAAGCTCATGAACAGCAGCGCCGCCCATCCGATGACCACGAAGAGGAGAAGCCTTGGCACTGGATTGGCCAATTGACGGGTCATCAGCAAGGTCGTTTCCACCACCTCCATGAAATTGGGCATGGCGGTCGTGATAATCTGCTTCTGTTGATCTGTGGTGGGCTCGAGGGTGGCGAAAAAACCCATGATGTCATGCAGATCCGCGCGCAGCTGCGCATGAGGTGTTACGCCGATCGCCCGACCGCCCCAGAAACGATCGCGCGCGCGAACGACCGCCGCGCGCAGCAAATCGCGTCCCCGATCCGCTTCCGGCCCATATTGCTCGAGGGCGAAGTCCAGTTTCAGGATCAGCGGCCCCAGCGACTGCGATTCCGTGTTCTGGTTGGTGTAGACGCCATAAGTCGTCCATACGAGCAGGCCGAGCACCAGAGCAAGCAGCAAGCTCACGAAACCGATGATAGAGCCGATCATATCCTTCGCGCCGGCGACCTCCTGGACTGGCAGCAGCCATTGAAGGAAGAAGCCGAGCAGTCCGCTCGCGAAGGTCAGCAGGGCCACGATCAGGGTTCTGGCCAAGAGATTCACGCATCGCCTCCGGTAGCGAAAACCGAAATACCGTCGCCGCGATCCCACGCCCCGAACCTCCCCAGCCCTCTGGGCCCGCTGACGCGGACTCCATGTCTTAATACCGTAACGGAAATGATAAATCAACCGAGCGTCGCCTTAAAGGGACGCTACCGGCGCATGAGTCTGTCTTGGCCGTACGCCTGCCCGTCGCTGAGCAGCCCGCTCGGAAGCGGATCCCCGGTCAAGCCTGGCTCTGCCCGCCTGCCTGCTCGACGCGGACTGCGGCTTCAACCTTCTCCGCGCCGCCGCTATGGGCTGAGCGGGTCATCGCGCCGTCCTGGCCGTCGAAGCCAATCGCGATGCGGACATAGCGGTTGTCCGGACAGATTGGAACGGTCGCATCGAAGGCGACCCAGCCGAGTTCCGGAATATAGGCCTCGGCCCATTCATGCGCGCCCGGCTCGGCAGAGCCGTCGGCGAGGCGATAACCTGCGACGAAGCGGGCTGGAATTCCACGCCAGCGCGCGCAGGCGATGAAGATGTGGGCGAAATCGCGCGCTCGCGCGCCCCTCAGCGCGAAAGCTTCGATCGCGGAGCCGGCCGCGTCCTTCTCTTCGGGGTGATGGGGCAAGGCCTCATGCAGCGCGGCCATCAGCCGATGCATCGAATCGAGCGCGTTGGCGCCGCCACTTGTCGCCTCTGCGGCGAAGGCGCGCAGCGCCCCGTTGACTTGGGCAAGCGGGCTGTCGCGCAGGTACATCTCGGGCGGCAGTCTTTCCGCAGCGCCCCGGACTATACCGGCCGCGTCGCTGGTCTCGACCTCACCCACCGCCGATATCGTCACCCGCTCGATCGGTCCGTAGTGGGAGTAAGAGGTGACGGCGTTGCCATGTGCATCCTCGGTCTCGCGCCGCGCGCCGTCGGCGTCGATGTCGAGGCGCCAGCGCAGCACGTACTGACTGTCGAAGGAAAGCGGCGTCAGCCTCAGTATCTGGTTGACCGTTCGGGCCGGCGGGTCGAAGCGGTGGACGATCTGGTGCGAAACCCTGATCCGCATGATTTGATCCGCGCCGCCTCTCTTTAATTGAAGAGATACTGGTCGGAGATTGTGTTCGAGAGGCGCGCGTTGTCCTCGATGAACTCGGTGATGAACTCGTGCAGTCCGCCCTGGAAAATCTCGGTCATGCTCGAACGCTGAGCTTGGCGTGCATCGCGCGCGCCTGGCGCTGGGCGAGGCCGCTGCGCCCGTCGTCGCGGGCGAGCGCGTCGAGCGCGCTGTCGATGCTTTCGTAGCAGGATATGAGCGAGCGCGGCATCGCCGGCTTCAGGATCAGGAGGTCGGCGATCAGCCACGGCTTCACCCGATCACGATAGACCCAGTGGTAGGCGGTCGCGGCCGAGACCGCGCGCAGGATCGCCACCCACTGGAAATAATCGAGCGGGCCGCCGACCGTTTCCGTCGAGGGCAGCAGCAAATGATATTTGACGTCGAGCAGGCGCGCCGTGTTGTCGGCCCGCTCGACGAAGACGCCAAGCCGATTGAACCAATAGGCTTCGTTGCGCAGCATCGTGCGGTAGCACGCGCCGTCGAAATCGAGCGAAGCCTTCTTCACATAATCGAGAAAGCGCATCAACTCCTCGCGGCCAAGCGCGCGGTTGACGCGCCGGCTGGTCTCGAACCGCTTGAGCTCAAGCCAAGCGTCATTGATCGCCGTCCAAGTTTCGGCGGTCAGCGCAGTGCGCACCGCGCGTCCGGCGGCGCGCGCGTTCTCCAGACAATTGCGGATCGAGGAAGAATTCGTGAGGTCGAAGGTCAAATATTCAATGGCCGCCTCTTCGTTCAGCTCGCCATGCTTCTCCACGAAGCTCTCATGGGCGCCGGCGGCGTTGAGCGCGCCCTCCCACTCCCCGACCTGCTCGCTGTCGGTCTTGGGCAGATATTCGAGCCGAAGCGTCGCCTCGATGGTGCGGGCGATGTAATCGGCCCGCTCCATCGAGCGCGCGAGCCAGAACAGATTGTCGGCCGTGCGCGCGAGCATCGAGGTCAAGCCGACCCTTCCGGGTCGTCGACGATCCAGGTGTCCTTGGTGCCGCCGCCCTGGCTCGAATTGACGACCAGCGACCCCTCCTTCAGCGCGACGCGAGTGAGGCCGCCAGGCACAATGCGCACACCGTCTGCTCCCGAAAGGACGAACGGCCGCAGGTCGACGTGGCGGGGCGACACGCCGCCGTCGAACGAGGCCGGGCAAGTGGACAGCGCCAGCGTCGGTTGGGCAATGTAGTTGCTGGGATCGGCCATGATCTTGGCGCCGAATTGCTCGCGCTGCGCTGCGCTCGCATGCGGGCCAACCAGCATGCCGTAACCGCCCGACCCGTTCACCTCCTTGACCACCAGCTGATCGAGCCGCTCCATCACATATTTGAGCGATGTAGGCTCTCGACAGCGGTACGTCGGCACGTTCTTGAGCAGCGGCTCCTCGGAAAGATAGAAACGGATCAGCTCCGGCATATAACAGTAAATCGCCTTATCGTCGGCAATTCCGGTTCCGATTGCATTCGCGATCGTCACATTGCCCGCCAAATAGGCGCCGACCAGTCCGGGCACGCCCAAGACGGAGGCCGGATTGAAGACCAGAGGGTCCAGAAAATCATCATCGACCCGCCGATAGATCACATCCACCCTGCGCGGCCCGAGCGTGGTGCGCATGAAAACCTGATCATCCTCAACGAACAGGTCCCGGCCCTCGACCAGTTCCACACCGAGCTTGTCGGCGAGAAACGAATGCTCGTAATAGGCGGAATTGAACGCGCCCGGTGTCAGGATAACGATCGTCGCCTCGCCGCCATTGAGCCGCGGCGCGACCGAGCGCAAGCAGGCGAGCAACTGGTCGGGATAATCGTCCACCGGCGCGACGCTGTGCCGCGCGAACAGGTCGGGCAGGAGTCGCATCGTCACTTCGCGGTTCTCCAGCATGTACGAAACGCCCGACGGGGTGCGCGCGTTGTCCTCGAGGACGTAAAATTCGTCAGCGTCGACCCGCACGATGTCGATGCCGCCGATATGCACCCAGATGTCGTGGGGCGCGCGCTGGCCAATCATCTCCGGCCGATAGTAAGGATTGCGCAGAATCAATTCGGGCGGAATGATCGATTCTTTGAAAATGGCGCGCTTTCCGTAGATGTCCTTGAGGAAGAGGTTCAGCGCGCGCACACGCTGCGTGAGCCCGGCCTCAAGCTTGCGCCACTCTGCCTGCGATATGAGACGCGGGACGATGTCGAACGGGATCAGGCGCTCGGCGGCATCCTTGTCCCCATAGACGCCGAAAGTGATGCCGATGCGGCGGAACATGTATTCTGCCTGGGCGCGGCGAGAGGCGAGCAATTCCGGCGGCGTTTCTTCCAGCCAGCGAGCGACTTGGCGATAAAGCGACCTGGTCTCGCCGGACGCCATGCCCATCTCGTCGAACGCCGCCATGCCGCCCGTCCGTACCTCATTCACTCGCGCCGTCAGGCTCGAACGACGCTCCGCCTCGGTGAATCATTCGTCGCAACTTCCATGCCGTCGCCGCGCGCGCGCCGGAGCGCCTCGACGCCGCTCATCGCAACCTCAACCGGCCAGGCCGCAAAATCCGCCTGAACGTCGAGCGCTTCGGCGAGCCGCAGCCTGAACGTATCGCGCGGAATCTCGATTGCGCCGAGGCTCGCCAAGTGCTCGGTCGAGAATTGGGCGTCAAGCAGTCGGAACCCGCCGGTCCGAAGGCGCGCGAACAGATGCACGAGCGCGACCTTCGAGGCGTCGCGAACGCGGTGAAACATGCTTTCGCCGAAGAAGGCGCCGCGCAGGCTCACCCCGTAAAGGCCGCCGACCAGCGTGTCGCCCTCGTAGGCCTCGATGGAATGCGCATGGCCGGCGGCGAACAATTCGCCATAGAGCCGCACGATCTCGTCGTTGATCCAGGTCTTCTCACGCTCGGCGCAGGCGCGTACGACCGTTTCGAACGCGCGGTCGGCGACCACCCAGAATCGCTCCGACCGCACCGTCTTGGCGAGGCTGCGCGAGACGATGAGCCCGTCGAGCGGGAAGACGCCACGCTCCTGGGGCTCGACCCAGAACAAGTCTTTGGCGTCGCGGCTTTCGGCCATCGGAAAGACGCCGATGGAATAGGCCCGGAGCAGGATGTCCGCCGTCAGTTCAAATTTTCGCGGCGGGGTTTTCATGTTCGCAATCGTGGAACCGTCCGCGCAGGCAGTCAAGCCGACGAGCCGGCTCCCGTCGCCGCGCCTGCGCGGGCGTCCAGCGGCTCGATCCGCTTGCTCATATGAACCGTTGTTCCTCCACGAAACGGCTCGGTTCGGTTTACGATGTAACCACGCCTTGCGTAGAGTTCGAGATTGGCCGCGAACGCCTGATTGGTCAGCAGGCGGATTTCCGGACGTCCAGCATGAATGGCGCGTTGCTCGGCGTGAGCCAGCAATAGACGCCCAAAACCCCTGCCCTGCTGCTCCGGCGCAACCGCGACGTTCTCGATCCACAGATGATCGGGTCGCAGGATCGTCTCGACGAGACCAGCAAGCGCGCTGTCGACGATGAGAAGATCAATCGTGTGCTCGGCGACCGCCCGCTCATAGTCTGCTTGCATCGGAAGCGGCTCCCGCCCGATCAGCGCGACCCACTTGGCGTAGGCTGCGCGCGTCAGATCGCGAAT
>Ga0210407_10002869_pt1 | contig 14378 bp, 16 predicted proteins | sample IncBWC27MmetaG_FD_150860 | JGI IMG/M metagenome (GOLD analysis project Ga0210407, IMG submission 150860) | Forest soil microbial communities from Barre Woods Harvard Forest LTER site, Petersham, Massachusetts, United States - Inc-BW-C-27-M | ecosystem: Environmental > Terrestrial > Soil >...
CAGGTTAGATCTGGGCTCTGCCGCCGTCGACGAAGAGTTCGATACCGGTGACGAAACTGGAGTCATCCGATGCCAGAAACAACGCGACCTTAGCAACCTCATCGGGTTCCCCCATGCGTGCCATCGGGATGGTGGACACAATCCGCGCAATCACGTCGGCAGATTGCCGACTCACCAGCGGCGTATTGATCGGGCCCGGACTAACAACGTTTGAGCGGATACGACGGTCCTTCAGATCTGTAGTCCAGGTTCGGACGAACGAGCGGATTGCGGCCTTACTCGCGGCGTAGACGCCGAAGGCGGCAGTGCCCTTAACACTGGCGACAGAACCATTGAGAATGATAGAGCCACCATCCTTCAGTAGTGGCAAGGCCTTTTGCACGGTGAACAGCGTTCCCCTCACATTGATGTTGAATAGCTTGTCGAAATGCTCTTCGGTGACGGCCCCAAAGGGAACAAATTCGCCAACACCAGCGTTGGCGAAAACTATATCGATTCGGCCCTTCACTTTAGAGATGGTCTCGTAAAGACGATCAAGGTCGGCCAATCTGGCAACGTCTCCCTGAACGCCAGAAACGTTGGTGCCGATTGCCTTCACGGCCTCGTCAAGTTCCTTCTGGCGGCGGCCGGTGATGAAGACATATGCACCCTCTTTGACGAAAAGCTTTGCCGTAGCCAATCCAATCCCTTCTGTGCCACCGGTGACGACAGCGACCTTGCCTTCGAGCCTTTTGGACATTGTTTTCTCCCTTGTAGTTGAGCTTTGAGGAACTTTCCACGCTCTGATGCTTTCACCGCTCTCCACCTTTGGCCGCATGATTTCCTGTCGGCAACTCTCGTGTGTCGCGCGGCCGCTTCAGTGCTCTCTCAAATTCGGCGCTGAGTCGTCCTCCCGCGGGTGTCATCCGCTTCATACAGTTCCCTTCAATCCGAGCACCGCTTGGCCGAGGTGGTAAGACAGATGGTTTGTACGGCTCAGCAGAATGGCGAAGCGATTGCGCGAAGCGTCTTTGGCGAAATCCTCTTCCGATACGGCAGTGTGCCGTTGGAGCCAGTCGGACCACGACATTTCTTCAAAGCCCTTCTGCAATTCAGCGTTAACGGAGTTCCACGCCTGGCGAACCTGTTCGTGCGAAGGAATGTCGGCTTTCGACTTATCGGGATTGGAAACGAAGGCGGCATCAAACTCGGGATGAAGGCGCTCTCCGAGCCCTAACAGCGGCAACATTGCATCGTGTGTCGCCGTAAGATGACCCCACAAATAAAGCAGCCTGTTTCTGCCTGGCGCTATTTCCCGCAGGACCTCCTCGGACGACAGGCCTCGAAAGAGCTTGTCCGCTCGTTCGATTTGCGCCCTCCATGCCTTCAGCCCGAGAGCCACATAAGAGCCTTCGTTTTCCATAGTTCCGTCTCCTTTCGGCCACTCCCTATCATTTGTACGTTGGAAAAGTCTTTCCGAACAGGGGGGTGCCACTTTTCGATTGCTCTTCTGTAGCCTCATCCTGAATCACACCCCAGTGCTCCACGAGTATCCCCTGCTCGATGCGCAAGATGTCAACAGCGATCCAATTCACGGGGGGGCCGAATCCCGAAAACCTTCCGTGTACGACGACGCAATTACGTTCGGCCACGATCATTCCCGCTTCGTACTTCAGCGTTGGCGGAAGACTCTAGATCAGATCGAACAGTCCTTTATGGCCCGGTGCAATGTGAGCGCTGTGCTGCAGATAGTCAGGCGAACAGAAGCGCGCGGCGGCTGCATAGTCACGCTTGTTGAATAGCATTTCGAAAGCTGCTAGAACAAGAGCCTTATTTTTCGATGCGATCTTTTCACTCACCGCTTCCATTTTTGCCATTTGCCATCCCCCCTCTTCTCATCGAGGCAATTCCATCTGAACGCGGGCAAGACGTGGTTCCTTAGAGCTTCGACCCACCGTCGACCGGGATACTCGCTCCCGTTATCCAGCGGGCTGCATCTGACGCCAGGAACGCGACGACGTCGGCAACATCCTCCGGCTTGCCGATTCGCTTCAGTGCTTGCATTCCAAGCGTCAGCTCCCGACCCGCCTCAGTCTTCGTGAGATTCGACATGTCGGTGTCGATTGCGCCTGGAGCGACTGCATTTACGCGGATTCCCCGGGGCCCTAGGATGGCAGCCCAGTTTTTAACCAGAGTCTCTAATGCCCCCTTGGTCGAGGCATAGGCAAGGATCGAAGGATTGTCCAAACCGGGCTTCCCAACTACGGCGTGCGCCCCGAGCGAAGAGATCACAATGATGTTCGAACCTTCACCGAGGACAGGCAAGAGCTGCTGCACCAGGAAAAATGGACTTCGTACGTTTGTCGCAAATAGATTGTCAAAGTCCTTCACTGTATGGTCCTTGATGGTTGCGCTCTTACTGACTCCGGCGTTAGACACAAGCACGTCCAATCGTTCCCCAACGATCGAGCGAACTTGCCTGGCCAGCAGTGTTGCTCCATCTGGAGTTGCCAAGTCCACCTTGATCGCATTCGCGCGCCCCCCTTTTGCGTGGATGCCGGCGATTAGCGATTCCGCCTCCTGCGCTGAGCGGCCGTAGTGAACCAGAACATGCGCCCCAGCCTCCGCAAGGGCTGATGCCGTGGCGCGACCAATTCCCCGCGACGCGCCAGTCACCAGAGCAGTTTTGCCTTGTAGCGAAGCCATTTATCTACCCTCTCGATTCTCATGAAGTAGAGTTCTTCTGTTATTGTTTGGTGCGCTCAAGAGAGCAACTACGTCCCCGATCTCGTCGGGCATGCCGATTTGTTTCAGGTCTTGCATTCCAAGTGGGCGCGAGTTTGCGCCCGACCCAGGAATTAGTCCGCGGTCATTCCTCCGTCAACCGCCAGGGATGCACCGATGATGTAGGACGCCTTGTCGGAGGCAATGAATGCGATGGCGTTTGCAATTTCTTCGGGCGTGCCGATGCGCCTGTTAGGAACTTGTGCGTCGAGGAAATTTGCTTTGTTTTCCTTTGTTTGCGCAAAGTGGTTGAACATTCTAGTTTCCACCGGGCCTGGGCCAACGATGTTGACGCGAACGCCCGTGCCGGCAAGTTCGAGCGCCGCCGACTTCGTAATGCCTTCCACGGCGTGCTTGCTGCCGACATACGCGGCCGCACTCGGGCCACCGACTTTCCCGTACGCAGACGAGATGTTAACGATGCTGCCTTTACCTTGCCGAAGCATCGCCCGAATCTCGTACTTCATGCTTAGAAGCACACCAAGCACATTTGTGTCGAAGATGGCTCTATAGTTCTCCATGTTTGCATCTGCGGCGAATTCTGGATTGCCCACGGTGCCAGCGTTGTTGACAGCAATGTCGAGGCGGCCGAAACGAGCGATGGTCTTGTCGATTAGGTCTTTGACTTCCTCTTCATGCCGTACATCGGTGCGCAGAAATTCAGCTTCCGTTCCGAGCTTGCGCAGTTCCGTGGCTAGCTTCTGGCCTTCATCGTCGTGGCGCCCGGAAACAACGACCCGCGCTCCTTCCTTCGCGAAGGCCAGGGCCGTGGCACGACCGATGCCTGTCAGTGCGCCGGTAATTAAAACAACTGGTGAAGTCATAGCAACTTTCTCCTTGATCTGGAGCCCATGCAGCCCAGGCATGACTGAACGACCGCCAGAAGCTGCTCTCTGGACAGCTCAGATCACTCAGTTGGATGGCGAAGTCAGGCATTGGTAGCGCTGTTGGAGCATACTTTGTTAAGCTGGCATCGATGCCTCATGAGCATGGGAGTAAAAAATGGAATTACGACACCTTCGCTATTTCGTCGCGGTCGCCGAGGCAGGAAGTCTCACGGTGGCAGCAGAGCAAAGGCTGCACACGTCACAACCTTCGTTGAGTCGACAGATTCGAGATCTTGAGAGCGAGCTAGGCGCCCAACTCCTGACGCGCCGCGCTCGGGGGATCGAACTGACACCGGCAGGTCGAGCCTTCCTCGATCACGCCCGCTTGGTGCTATCGCAGGTTGAAGCGGCAGCGGAAGCTGCCCGGCAGGTCGCTCACCCCGCTAAGCCATGCTTCACCATGGGTTTTCTGACCGGACACGAATTGACATGGATGCCCGAAGCCTTGCGGATCTTGCGCGACGAACTGCCCAACATCGACGTGATGATATCGAGTCAATACTCGCCGCTGCTCGCGAACGCCCTTTCGCAAGGAAAAATTGATGCAGCTTTTCTCCGGCGGGAAAAAGGGGTGCCAGGGTTGGCGTTCCGTCTTCTCGTGAAGGAACCCCTAACGGTGATCTTGCCGAGTGACCACCGTCTCGCCGAGCTCAAGGTCATCAGTCCGAAGGATCTCGCGGGCGAGACATTCGTGATAGTGTCGGACACGGCTCCCGTACTGCGTGCGGTCATCGACGATTACCTGAAGCGGTCCGGAATCAACATCACGCCAGCTCACGAGGCAGACCACGTCACCATGGGAATTTCCTTAATAGTGTCGACGCGAGGCGTAGGGCTGTTACCCGCTTACGCACAGAACTTTCTGCCTGCGTCTGTAACCAGTCGCCCTCTGAAGGGTAATACGCCAACTGTAGATCTAGTCTTCGGCTACCGAAAGTCGAACCCGTCTCCCATCCTAAAGATTTTGCTTTCGAGACTGGACGAGTTGGTGGCTCGTGTCTCGAAGAAGGCTCATTGAGCCCTCGTGCGCGCTGCAAGCACGCAAGGCAGGTGTAGTAGCTCCGATTCGCAGCGCCGCACCCTGAAAGCACCGCTGTTCAACTTACAAAACATCACAAGAAGATGCGGCGACAAGTTCCCTAAGGCATCTGATGAGGTGTGCTTGGGATGTGCCGGGCGAGCAGCAGAAATTTGGACTCATGCTTGACAGGCATCTGTCTGGTTCGAGAGGCAGAATAATTAATTTGCGTTGTCGGCTAGCGCGGCTCAAGAGAGCGAGTTTGATTGTGCCCCGTTTGGTCTTACAGAGCATGCGGTTCTCGCTCTGGAGTGGAGCCCGTGGCAAGCAAGTTTCGCTGATCCGGAAAGTTCGCCATAACTGAGCGTAAAGGAGAAGGACAATGTCAGAGAAGAATTTGGAAAGAGAGACTGCGCTTATTACGGGCGGCTCGCGCGGCATTGGTGCTCCCATCGCTAAGCGTCTGGCCGCGGACGGAGCGAAGGTGGCCATTACATAGACAAAAAGCGCCGACGTGGCCGCATCGGTTATGAAGGAGATCGAACGCGCAGGCGGAAAGGCGACCGCGATTCAGGCGGACGCCGCCGATGTCGCGTCGGCAAAGCCGCGGTCGAAAAGACCGTCGCAACCTTCGGCCGATTGGATGTGCTTGTGAACGATGCCGGCACGGCCATTCCGAAAACGTTCGAGGAGACGACGCTGGAAGAGATGGATCACGTGATCGACATCAACGTCCGCGGGGTACTCGTCGCGACGGAGGCCGCACTAAAGCACGTGAATGATGGTGGCCGCATCATCATGATCGGCTCGGCCGTGAGCGAGCGTGTCCTGACTGCCGGGCTCGTGTCCTACTCAACCCCGAAGGGTGCCGTGAAAACATTTGCTCAGGCGCTGTCCAGAGAGGTCGGGAGCCGAGGCATCACGGTCAACAACCTGCAGCCGGGTCCGATCGACGCGGATTTGAACCCCGCCGCGGGCGATTGGGCCGTACCGCAGAAGGCTACCAGAGCACTCGACTGCTACAGGCACGTTGATGATGCCGCGGCGCTGGCGGCGTTTGTCGCCGGTTCGGAGTCCTCTTACATTACCGGTGCGAATCTTACCGTGGATGGGGGAATGAACGCGTGAACCGACGCGCACACTCAGCCCATGGCCCGGGAAAAAAATGTATCGGTGCGCACCTGGTTGAGAGCCGAACGAATCGAATCGAACACTCGCCGGGGGAGGCACGGGTGCTTCTTGCTCGTAGAGCGCTGAGCTCAGTTGTGGCTACTGGAAAAAGCAAGGCGGGTTTCCTAAGGTACGCGCGCCCAATGTAACCAACCACCAATCCAAGGCATCACTCAACGGTAGGAGTGATAATCATTACAAAAAATTGATCATGAGCACCCCGGGCTCACTGCACAACGCTAGAAATTAGATGAGACCCAACGGTCTCAGACAGCTAGCACGGACATGCGTACGGAAACAGGCGGCTGGATCGTGAACAATGACTCGGAAGTCGTAACGGCATCGCTCCTTGCTGTGCGGTACGAAACGCTCGTCCGTGTGTCCCAAGCCCTCGGAGCGCACGGCGACTTTAGAGAGCTTTTTGTCGCGCTGGTCAACGAACTGCATGGGGTAGTGCAGTTTGACGTGGTCGGGGTGTCTCTTCGTGACGAAGACTCGGGCACTTTTCAAAACTACTTCATCGACATGACGAGTCGATCCGAGCGGGTTCCCGAAGAGGAGCTAGCGCCGGAGGAGACGCTCACATTATCGGTTTACGAGCGGCAAGAACCTCTGCTGAAGTCAACCAACGAAATGGAGCCGGACTACGGCCGGCTGCAAACGATGTTGAAAAGGCTCAATATTCGCTCGATCTGCGCGCTACCATTGACGACAGCGCACCGCAAACTGGGGGCAATCACTTTCGGCAGCAAGCAAGCCGATACCTACTCGCCAGACGAAGTCCGTTTCGTGTCTGAAGTGGCGGGCTATATTGCACTGGCGTTCGACGACGCGTTGAATTTGGCGGAGTTACGGCGGGCAACGGAGGAACTACAGAGCAAGAACGACCGGCTGCAGCTGCTCCTTGACGTCACCAACCAGGTTGTCTCAAATTTGGACCTCCGCGATCTGCTACGCGCCATCTCGCAAGACGTTCGGCGCGTGATGCAGTGCGACTACGCCGGCTTATCACTCCCGGATGCGGAAAACAAGCAGCTGCGACTTTACGCGGTCGACTTTCCAGAGGGAAAGGGTTTCCTGCAGGAAGATTTGATCTATTCGATCGAGGGATCACCCTCCGGCACGGCATTTCGAACCATGAAACCTCTGACGCTCCGGAGCCCCTTCACGGGTTGGCTCAACTACCCAATCGTTCAGACCGCAGTCCGTGAGGGCTTGAAGTCCTTCTGCTTTCTACCTTTGATCAGCCGCAATCGCGCGATTGGCACCTTGGTTCTCGCCCGACTCCGAGACGATGCCTTCAGTCAGGCTGATATCAGTTTCCTAACCCAGGTTGCAAACCAGATTGCTCTCGCGGTAGAGAATGCGCTTTCCTACCGCGAGATTCGGGAACTGAAAGAGCAGCTCGCGAAGGAAAAACTCTATTTGGAAGATGAAATCCGCGCGGAAATGAATTTCGCTCAGATCATCGGGAGCAGCGCTTCTCTGCGCAGAGTCTTGAAGCGGGTGGAAACGGTCGCGCCAACCGATTCGACAGTGCTGATTTACGGAGAGACGGGCACGGGAAAGGAGCTGATTGCGCGCGCCATTCATGATTTGAGCCCGCGGCGCGCAAAAGCATTCGTCAAGCTGAATTGTGCGGCAATCCCGACAGGCTTACTGGAAAGCGAGCTCTTCGGCCACGAGAAAGGCGCATTTACCGGAGCGATCGCGCAACGGATTGGGCGCTTCGAAGTGGCCAATGGCGGCACGATTTTTCTGGATGAAATCGGAGAGATTCCGCTCGAATTGCAAACCAAGTTGCTCCGCGTGCTGCAAGAGAGGGAGTTCGAGCGGCTGGGAAGCTCGCACACACTTCGGACAGATGCACGTCTGATTGCCGCGACGAACCGCGATTTGGAAGCCATCGTCGGGGAGCAGAAGTTTCGATCCGATCTGTTTTTTCGTCTCAATGTATTCCCCGTCCAGGTTCCGCCCTTGCGAGAGCGTGAGGGGGACATTCCATTCTTGGTGCGGCACTTCGCTCAGCAGTTCTCCAGGCGCATGAACAAGGTGATCGAAACGATTCCATCAGCGACGATGGATGCCCTATGCCAATATCATTGGCCTGGAAACGTACGAGAACTTCAGAATGTAGTCGAACGCGCCGTGATTATTTCGCCTGGTCCCCTTCTGGACCTCGATGTTGCCGATCTGCAATTTCCCAAGACCGCTCGTCCGGAAGAAAGACCCGCGACTCCGAAATCCCCGACAAACGGAGAACTTCATGACGTTTTGGAGGAAACCGAACGCCGGCACATCCTCGACGCCCTTCAACAGTGCAATTGGGTTGTGGCAGGTCCCCATGGGGCAGCGGTGCGTCTTGGGATGAAGCGATCAACACTTCAAAAACGAATGCATAAGCTCGGAATTGCGCGCAGCTCTCCGTAGTCGCCTCGCCGGTCTTTCGTTCAAACCTTGTACAAAGTGTTCTCGCCATCAGCTTTCTTTCTCTATGCTCCAAAACGGGCAGCCCGCCACATCGGTGGCAGTGCCACGGTGGCAGCGTGATCCAAAGAGCTCTCTTTCGGCTCGCCATCCCACTACAAATCAATAAGTTCCGCAATTTTCGGGAATCCTCCGCGCTTTGGCATGCGTGATGCATTTCTCCTGAGCGCGAGGCGTTGGCCATGGGTGGAATGCGAAGTCTGAACGGAGCAGCGGATTCGCAGTCGCCGTTCCCGGGAAAAAGCTCCCAACCTTCCGTCCTGGAAATCGACTCCTGGATGCTGAGCGAAGTTCAAGCGATCTCACCGTTGGTGGACCGTTTGCTGAGGCTGATGGAAGGATCGCAATGTGTTCCGGGAGAACAGTTTGATATCGAGTTGGCGCTCCGGGAAGCACTAGAAAACGCCGTCGTGCACGGCAATCGGGAAAATCCAGAAACAAAAGTACACGTCCGCTGCCGCTGCCAGCCCGGCAAGGAATTATCTATCATCGTGACAGATCAAGGAAAAGGATTCGACTTCGAAAAAACAGCGGGTAGCGGCATCACGTCGGACGCCGCTGCCGAACATGGGCGCGGCATACAGCTGATGAAAGCCTACATGGACGATGTGCACTTTGAACGAGGCGGATCCGAAGTCCATATGCGCAAGCGTTTGCGAACCACGTCCCATTCGTGAAGGTCACAGTTGGGGAAGAGGCCGAAATTGCGGCGGCAAAACCGTTTTGGTGGTCAAGGAAACACCAGAAGTGGACGAAGCGCGAGTATGGGAATGCTACGAATCACCATCGCTGAGACACTGACCGAACAAAAGTGGACTCTTGAAGGCCAACTCGTTCAGCCGTGGATCTCGGAGCTGAAGTCCAATTGGACGAGAACAGAAACCGCTCGCCGGGAACGCAAGTGCGTGGTGGACCTGACAGGCGTGACCCTCATCGACAAGAACGGAGAGAAGGTGCTCGCTGGGTTGTGCAAAGATGGCGCGGAACTCATCGCGACTGGCATTTACACCCAGCATGTCGTGCACAACATCAAGAGGAAAAAGTCGAGTCCTAAACTGTGAGGAATGGAATACGTCGTGAGTAGAAAAGAGCTGAACTGGTTGTTGCAGACCATCAAGGACGCGGAGATCGCGGAGCGTTTCGTGATGGCCCGGTACGAGCGCAGGAGAATTTCCTTGCCGGTGAAGGCCGATGTAACTCGGGAATGGGGATCGATAAAACACAACCCGCATCCATTCTTCAGTGCGGCGATCCGACACTCGAACAAATACGCGAAGACGGAACTATTAGTTGCTATTGCCTGAAAGGAGCAGCCGCATGACCGCGCAATGTTTGGAGAATTACAGCAGGAAAGGAACGAGAGAGCGGCCCAGCCAGCGCACGCTTGCGAGAGATGAATCCTCGTTTGTTGTCGCTGCAAAACGTGGCGATCCGGCTGCATTCGAGATGCTTTGCAAACAGTCCGCGAACACGGTCTTTCGCGTAGCCCGGCGAATGATGCGGAGCAACGAGGATGCAGAAGACGTAGTGCAGGAGTCGTTTCAACAGGCTTTTATTCATCTCAAGAACTTCAAAGGCGATTCCCGGTTTTCGACGTGGCTGTCCCGCATTGCCATCAATGCTGCCCTGATGAAACTTCGCAAGAGGCGCCACGTATGGGATGTGTCGCTGGACGAATCGACCGAAACCGAAGAGTCCTCTTCCCGGCTTGACGTTGAAGACCAAGGCTTGAATCCCGAACAACTCTATGCACGAACGGAACGGCAACGGATTCTCTCCGAGGCCATGAATGAATTAGCGCCAGGAATGCGAAAAGCGATCGAGTTGCGTGAACTTGGCGAGCGATCGACGGAAGAGACCGCTAGGATCATGGGAATTTCCGCAGGCGCGGTAAAGGCTCGGGTGTTTCATGGGAGAAGGAAATTGCGCGAAGGGTTGAGGCGCTATTTCGGGTCAGCTTGGACGTACGGAAGGGGCACTTCACGAACCATCGGTAACACCAAACGGCTCTCCCAAGATCAGGTCACCTGCAACGCATGCGGTTAAAGCAAGGAAAAGAGGAAGCCCCAGGCATCGTCACTGAATCGAGCACGCGACGAGAGCGTTCCATTGGGAGTACAGGTTATCGCGCAAAGCCGATTTGATCGAACTGGTTCTGCCGTTGTGATGCGAAATCCAACACAGGAGAAAGAAAGACATGAGTTGGGAGGTTGTTGCGGCAGCAATTTTTGGAATCCCGGTGACCGTTCCGGGAGCGATGGCCCGAGAAGGACGGTGGCAGGAAATTGACGTCCAAGAAACAGATTTCTTTACGAAGGATTCGAACGGAAACGGGATCAACCGGCACGCCACAGGGATTGGCGGTTTTCTCGTAAGCCATCGCTATCACCTGAAGAGGTGGCTGGCAGCTGATGCAAGTTGCGGATACGCCCCGAATACGCAACACGGTTTCAGCTACTCCGGTCCGATCAGCGTGGAAGCCAACGTGCACCAGGCTACGGGCGCGCTCGTGGTGACGGTTCCGGGCCGCGTTTTCAAACTCCATCCCTATGCCCTCGCGGGCGCGGGCACCCTCGTGTCTGACTCTACGTGTAATGTGGGCGGATTTGCTTCCGGAGCGCAGAGTCAAGCCAAAGCGGCGTTCGTCTATGGAGGCGGCGCCGACTACGACCTCAGCAATCACTTCACATTTCGCGTCGAATCCCGTGGCTTCGTGTACGAACGGCCGGACTTTGGACTGGACGTAGTGCACTCGGGCGCAACCACGCACACCGCCCAACCGTCCTCGGGAATTGTCTTCCGGTTGTAGCGATTAGTCACAAAGCCACCCACGATAAGTGCCGCGCACCGGATGCCGCACTGGTTGTCGGGGCTGGGGGAAAGCAACGCAAGGTTCACCGGGAGGAGTTCTAGTTATGTGGATTGTTCGAGTCGCTCTGGACCGACCGTATACGTTTATAGTTCTGGCCGTGCTCATTTTGGTTCTGAGCCCGATCATGATCGTCCGCACCCCGACCGATATTTTCCCGAACATTGATATCCCGGTCATCGCGGTTGGATGGCAGTACACCGGTATGAATCCCGAGGAATTGGAAGGCCGGCTCACGAGTGCGTACGAACGAATTTTGACCACCACGGTTGACAACATCGAACACATCGAATCGACCACGGTAAATGGTCAAGCGATTGTCAAGATTTACTTGCAACACGGCGCGAGTTTGGACACGGCGAATGCCCAGGTGACAGCCATATCACAAACCATCCTGCGGTTCTTGCCGCCCGGGACCTTGCCTCCGTTGATCATCAACTACAGCGCATCGAGCGTACCCATTTTGCAGTTGGGCCTTTCCGGAAGTGGACTCTCGGAGCAGCAATTGAACGACCTAGGACAGAATTTCCTGAGGCCCCAATTGGTGACAGTGCCTGGAGCCGTAATTCCTTTCCTTTATGGCGGAAAGCAACGCCAGGTCATGATCGATTTGAATCCAGGGTTGATGCAGTCGAAAGGGTTGTCTCCGCAAGACGTTCTCACCTCAGTCCAGCAGCAAAATCTGATTTTGCCGTCGGGCACAGCAAAGATGGGTTCCTTCGAGTACGACGTTCGGCTGAACACCAGCACGAGGACAGTTCCCGAACTGAACGACCTCCCGGTCAAGGTCGTTGGCAATTCCACGATCTATCTTCGTGATGTAGCGAATGTGCGTGACGCTTTTGCACCGCAAACCAACATTGTGCGCCAGGATGGTCGTCGCGGCGCTCTGGTCTCCGTCCTCAAGGCCGGCAACGCTTCGACCATCGACGTCGTGAACGGCATTCGCGGTCTTCTCCCGCGCGTCGCGCAGACGCTGCCACCGGAATTGAAAATATTGCCGTTGGCCGATCAGTCCATCTTCGTCCGTGGCTCCGTGAACGGGGTCATCCGCGAGGCCGTCATCGCCGCTTGTCTCACGGGCTTGATGATTCTGCTGTTCCTGGGAAGCTGGCGGAGCACGTTGATCATCGCCGTTTCCATCCCGCTATCCATCTTGACGTCCGTCATGATGCTCAGTTTTCTGGGCGAAACCATCAACATCATGACACTCGGAGGATTGGCACTCGCCGTTGGAATCCTTGTGGACGACGCTACGGTTACGATTGAAAACATCGAGCGCTACTTCGAAGAGGGGCATGCGCAGCGCGACGCCATCCTGGAAGGCGCGGCCCAAATCGCCGTGCCCGCCCTGGTATCCACGCTCTGTATTTGCATCGTCTTCTTGCCGATGTTCCTTTTGAGCGGCGTCGCCAGATATCTGTTTGTGCCGCTTGCCGAAGCGGTGGTGTTCGCCATGCTCGCGTCGTACTTCCTTTCGCGGACGCTGGTCCCTACGCTGGCGATGTATTTGTTGAAAGCAAAACAGCGCGGCCCTGCTAGCTCACGGAATCCTCTGGTGCAGCTCCAGCGAGCGTTCGAGCGCGGATTCGTGCGGGTTCGGAATGCGTACCATGCCTTACTTACAGCGTTTGTCCACCGGAGATCCCTTCTTGTACCTGCCTTTCTTCTGACCTGCCTTGCGGCGTTTCTCCTAGTGCCGTGGCTCGGTCAGGACTTCTTTCCGAACACCGACAACGGTCAATTCATCCTCCATCTCCGCGCCAAGAGCGGGACGCGAATCGAAGAGACCGCCAAGTTGTGCGACCTCGTCGAGGGCTCGATACGCCGCAAGATTCCCGAGAGCGAAATGGATAGCGTCCTGGACAACATCGGACTGCCCTACAGCGCCATCAATTTCATGCACAGCACATCGGGCCTCATTGGAGCGGGCGACGCCGATATTCTGGTGTCTCTCAAAGAAGGCCACCGCGGCACAGCGGAGTATGTCCAGCGCCTTCGAGATAGTCTGCCTCGTGAATACCCCGGGACCACGTTCTACTTCGTGCCTTCGGACATCGTGACTCAGGTGTTGAACTTCGGGTTGCCGGCGCCCATCGATATCCAAATCGAAGGGGCCGATATTGAGGGCAATCGCGAAGTCGCGGCCCGGATGCTGCACGAAATCGAGCGGGTTCCGGGTATCGCCGATGCGCGCATGCAACAAGCATTTGACTACCCGGAGTTCGATGTGACAGTGGATCGGACCAAGGCGGCCCAGGGCGGCTATACCCAGCGCGACGTCGCCAACAGCATGTTGAACTCCCTCAGTGGCAGCTTCCAGATCACGCCAATGTTCTTTCTGAATTGGAAGAACGGTGTGAGCTACAATCTGGTAACTCAGACTCCTCAATATTCGATCCAATCCCTGGAAGACCTTCAGAACACTCCACTCAATGCCGCAGCTGCCGCGCGCCCTGAAATTCTCGCGGATGTCGCTTCCATCCAACGCACTAACGAGATGGAAGTGATCAACCACTACAATATCCGGCGCGTAGTCGATATTTACGCCGCCGTCCAGGGCCGCGATTTGGGTGCGGTGGGCCGCGAGGTCACGCGCATCGTGGATGCCAACCGAAAATCCTTGCCACGCGGCAGCTTCATCACCGTTCGGGGCCAATTGCAAACGATGCGGACCTCGTATCTCGGCTTGCTGGGCGGGCTCGTCTTCTCCGTCGTTCTTGTCTACCTCCTGATCGTGGTGAATTTTCAGTCGTGGCTCGATCCCTTCATCATCATCACGGCACTTCCTGCTGCGCTTGCTGGCATCGTCGGTTTCCTGTTCCTCACGCATACAACACTCAGCGTTCCGGCCTTGATGGGCGCCATTATGTGCATGGGCGTCGGAACGGCCAACAGCATTCTCGTCGTATCTTTTGCAAAAGAACGTCTACTGCATCACGGAGATCCGGTCGAAGCGGCCATCGAAGCCGGCTTCACCCGGTTTCGCCCTGTGCTTATGACCGCTCTGGCCATGATCATCGGCATGATTCCCATGGCGCTCGGGCTGGGCGAGGGGGGCGAGCAGAATGCTCCCCTCGGGCGCGCCGTCATTGGCGGCCTGTTGTGCGCCACGGTGGCCACCCTGGTTTTTGTCCCTGCAGTCTTCAGCATGCTTCACGGACGGCGCGATCCCTCTGTCGCC
>Ga0210407_10002870_pt1 | contig 14375 bp, 11 predicted proteins | sample IncBWC27MmetaG_FD_150860 | JGI IMG/M metagenome (GOLD analysis project Ga0210407, IMG submission 150860) | Forest soil microbial communities from Barre Woods Harvard Forest LTER site, Petersham, Massachusetts, United States - Inc-BW-C-27-M | ecosystem: Environmental > Terrestrial > Soil >...
CCCGCCACCAGAATCAAACCCGTCAGAATTACATCGAGAATTGGATTGATTGAGGGAAACCCTGACACCGCGAGAATCCTGACCGTTCCGTAGCCGGCAAACACTCCCATCGAAAGAATGCTGGCGAGAATGAAGTAACTCAGCTTGCGCTTCTTCTCAGCTTTGATGCGGAGTTCTTCGTTTGCCTCGGTGACGGGATCGGGCAGGAATCGCGCCCAGGGCTTCACAAACGAGAGCAGAAACAGCAGGCCGAGAGCGATCCGGTTGATTGCGAAAGACAGAATCAGAACCACTGCGATCGCGCTAACTCCGTCGATTTTCATAGCGGCCTCCATTTTTTTGCAATTGCCGGCATGCAAACTGCCGGTTGTTGACGCCCCCTTGGCTCAAGGACTGGAACACGGAACTCTCCCTGCGCACCACGTAAACTTCTGGCCGGCCGTGACTCCCGTTAGTACCGCCGAGACAGAAAGAGTGTCGACGACGCCGGGCTCGCCCGCTGGGATGGAAAATGACGCCCTCCCGGATGAGTCCGTCTGGAGTGAGTGACTCGCATAGTAATTGTCGGTGCCACTGACGGTGGCCTGGAGGGTAATTCCCGACCTTGCAGGCGTGATTTGGGCTGTCGCTATTTCGCCCACCGTCGCGAAGGTAACGCCTGTGACGCCGAGGGCCTCAGGCGGGTCTGAGCCAGCCGCAGCTTTGATGACCGTAGCTTTATCGAGGGCCTCCGCGAGCACTACCTCCCCGAAAGCATTCGTGCGTTCCGCCAGATCCACAGCCAATCGGGCCTGGGAGAGGTCCGTTCCGGTTTGCTGCATGACCTCCAGGACGTAACCATTGCGGAGACTGGTCGAGCGAACCACCAATGTCGCCACAACCAGGGTGCCTATCAATATCGTGCTTTGTGCCAGTCCCTGAGTTCGGAGATTATAGGATCGAGAAGTGGAAGAGTGACGGGCACGCCGATCTTCCCTAAGTGGTTCAGGCTCTCCGATTCCAGACACCCGAAACTGAAGTATCCGCATAGGCAAGCCACCAATCTCAAGTTGCGATGGTGATGAGGCCCGACATGCCAACACATCCAGGCCTCTTACCCTGTGTGTCGGTTTTCAACTCCGTTTTCGCCCGATACCGTACTCCAGCGGCCCTGTTCAGTCAAGGCGGGCTCAAGCCCTGATCAAGCCCTGTTGCACCAAAGCGTTCGCGCCCCGCCCCCCGTGAGTCGTCTTGCACGAAGCATTACTCGTATCTCAGCGCAACCATGGGATCGACGCGCATCGCACGCCGTGCCGGAATGTAGGACGCGAGCAGAGCAACGGTGCCGAGCACCACAGCCACGGCAACAAACGTCAACGGATCGGTCGGCTTGACATCGAACAAGACACTGGACATCCAGCGCGTCACCACGGCCGCCGCCACGACGCCGATCGACAGGCCCAGCAGAGCGAGCCGCACTCCATGCCCTACAATTACGCGCAGAACATCGGTGCGTTGCGCGCCGAGCGCCATACGCAGACCGATTTCACGAGTACGCTGCGTCACCAAATAAGACAGAACGCCAAATATTCCCGCTGCTGTCAGCAGCAGCGCGATGCCGCCGAAAATCCCGAACAGGAGTGCGTTGAAACGGTCGCCTGCGGCCGCACTCCATACCACGTCCCCCATGGTGCGGAACGCGGAAGTCGCCTCATCCGGATCGATCGCGCGAATGGCTTGGCGCACGGCCGTCGTGAGCATTGCCGGATCGCCTGCGCTGCGAACGACCACATTCATTCGCATGAAAGATCCCGGTGTGAACATTGCGGGACGAAGAGATTCCTGCAATGCGAAATGCTTGTTGCCTCCCACGATTCCCACGATCTCGCGCGCCACGAATTCGGGCTTACCTTCAAACAGTTTCAGGTGCTTGCCTATCGGGCTCTCGTTCGGGAAATACTTCTTTACGAACGGCTCGTTCACGATCACAACTTTCCGGGATTCCGATGAATCTTGCCGTTCAAAGGCCCGCCCGGCCAGCAGTGGAATTCGCATCGCCCCGAAATAGTCGCCGTCAATGACCCGGACATCCGCGTCTTCATTGGCGTTGGGGTTCGCCAGCGGATGCTCGGCGATGGTGAAAAATGTGTCGTCAGCCTCGCCGCTAAGCGGCAATTCGGAAACGAATCCGGCGCTCCCGGCGCCAGATGCGGATTGGATACGGTCCTCAAGATCATGGAAGAACGATTCCCGCCGTCGCTGGTCGTCGTACCTCGGCGAGACCAGCGACACCTCCGTGGTCAGCACGTTCGCGGGATCGAACCCCAGATGAACGCGCATCAGCCGCCAGAAACTGTTGAGCAGAAGGCCCGAGGCAATCAACACCACCACCGAAAGCGCTATCTCCGCGACGACCAGCACATTGTGCGCGCGATGCTTCGAAGGTGAATCACCGGAAGCGCCGCCTTCTCTTAAACTTTGCGCCATATCCCGACGGCTGGCTTTCAGGGCCGGCCCAAGACCGAACAATATCCCTGCCACAATCGCGGTTACCAACGTGAAAGCTAGCACCACACCATTCACATTCACTTCATCCAGACGCGGAAGACTCTGCGGGCCGAGCCCCTTCAAAACTTCCACGCCTGCATTGGCAAGGAGAATCCCGGCTGCACCTCCGGCGAGTGCGAGAAGAAGGCTTTCGGTCAACAACTGCCTTACTAGACGGGAGCGTCCCGCTCCAATCGCGGTGCGAATGACAATCTCTCGCTGCCGTGCGGTATTTCGCGAGAGAAGAAGGCTCGCGACATTCGCGCACGCCATCAGCAACACCAGCCCAACCGCGGCCAGAAGCACCAACAAGGCAAGCCGGGCACTTCCGACGAGAACACTCTGAAGCGGCTCAAGGCGGAGGCTCCACCCGGCATTGGTAACGGGGTATTCGCGTGCAAGACCTGCGGCGATGGTGTTTAGTTCAGCTTGCGCTTGAGAGATCGTAACGCCGCGCCTAAGCAGCCCCACGGGCCGGAGGAAATGGGAGCGCCGGCTTTGCATTCCCTGATTTTGAAAAGGCGCTGGGAACCAAAGATCGGCCTGCGAGAGGAGGGAGATATCATTCGCGAGGACACCGACAACCGTGCGCGTCTTGTCGTCGAGCGTAACAGATTTTCCAATCACGTTTGGATCGCTGCCAAACCGTTCTCGCCACAAATGATGGCTGAGGATTACAACCTGCGGATCCGTCGTTTTTTCGTCTGATATCTCAAACACGCGGCCATAACGGGGTTGCATGCCAAGTGCATCAAAGAAGCCGGCCGTCACCATCGAGCCTTTGATCTGCGCAGGCTTATCACCTCCCGTCAAATTGAAAAGGGAATCTCCCCCCGACATCGCACCGTAGAATTCGAAGGAGTGGTTCTGCGCGCGGTAATCAATGAAATCAGATGGTGCCACCGCGGCCTGAGCACAGAGTGCACAGTCTCCCCACGACCAAACGAGGCGCGAGGAATTCTCGAAGGGTAGAGGGCGGAGCAATACGGCGTTCACAACGGAAAAGAGCGCGGTGTTGGCGCCGATGCCCAGGGCCAGCGTGAGGATTGCGACAACGCTGAAGCCCGGAGATTTACGCAGCATGCGAAGGGCGAAGCGGATGTCTTGCTGGAGGTGCTCCCACCAGAGACGGCGGTGGGATTCGTAGAATCGCTCCTGCGCTCGCGTGACGTTGCCGAATGCCCGCCGCGCGGCGGTTCGGGCCTCGTTCTCGCTTAGCCCCTGCCCCCGCAAGCGTTCCGTCTCGAGCTGGATGTGCACTTCAATTTCCGCGCTGAAATCGTTCACTCTCCGTTTGTTTCGGAACATGGACTTAGCTCCCTTCCGCCTGGGATCCCAGAATCCGCCCGCTGGCTGCCGCCAGCTGGCCCCGCTTCGTTGTTCCCCTCACCAGTTGTTTGCGGCCGGCGCAGGTCAGGGAATAAGACCGCGCCTTCCGGTTATTTGCGGAAGTTCCCCATTTGGCGGAGATCCAGCCTCGTTCCGCGAGCCGCCGGAGGGCCGGATAGAGAGCTCCGCGTTCCACCAGCAGCTCTTCTTCGGACGTTTGTCGGATCGCGATCCCTTGGCCATGCCGCCGTCCAAAGATCAGTGTGCGCAGGATCAGCACATTCCGGGTGCCTTCGCGGAGTTCCAGGCAGTTTGTGGCTTCTTGGGTAAACATATAACCTCAGCATGGCCGCGCTCAGGTAGGATGTCAACCCCAAAGAATACAGCGCAGGATTGAGCAAGAACTGACGGAGCTGATTCTGTTTCTCACCCATCGTGTGCACCTCCAGACTCACTTCCGCGTAAACATTTGCCAAATCGTGATAAATTCGGCTTCGTGCTACTCAGTCTCCTCGACAAACGGCGGGCAATTCTTGTTGGAATGTGTCTCTACCTCACTCAAACGAACTGATTCACAGTTCTGGAACCGCGGAGGGAGGCTGAAAAATGACAGGTTGGGACGAGTATTTCGCTCGGTATCGAGACCTTCCCGTTTGGTCCCCGGAAGTCGATGACGACGACCAACGCGAAGAGCAACGCACGGCGATGGAAGAAAGCCTGGTAGCTGACTTCAGCGTGCATTACCCACCCTCATCAGTGGAGGATATTGCTTGGTTCAGGAATGCGTTGCAGCACGAACAACGAAAGTTTTTTGTTGCGTTCGTCCATCGAGAACCGCGCAAAGTTCCGGAGGCTCTCTACGAAACAATGATACGCGCCGCCGTCTACGAGCGCGACCCGAGCAAGAACCGTGCTTTTGTAGACCCATGCGTTCGAACCTTCGGACTGCGCCGCGTGAGCGAAACGTTGCTAGAACAGTTCGAAAACGGGTCCGATCAGGAGAAGGCAGGTGCAGTACAGGCCATGTATCACGTGGGCCTCATAGAAGTGCGAAGTTCTTACTGGCATCGGCCGGATTCGGACGCAGTGTTCAAATTGGTGGGAGATCTCTGGATGCGCCAGCGTTGTCTCCTGCTGCGGGAATTCGTGAGTAATCCGAGCGTATTGGTGCGCCAACGGATTATCCCCCATCTAGACCTGACCAACGTGTCGTCTTACCCTGAAGAGTTTAAGCCACTTGTGCCGCAAGCAATTCAAATCGCAAGGAATCATACGGACGGTTACATCCGCCATCGTGTTGAAATACAAATGGGCTCCAGCGAAACGCAACTGTTCTCTCCGTTGCCTGCAATGGACCGATCGGATACTGAAAAGCGGCCAGAAGGTGGAACGCAAGGGTCGGTCGGGAGAGCGACAAGAAACCCTATACCGCGTCTCAAATCGTTCATGACTCGTTTGCGGAGATGGCGCCCCTGACTGGTTTTGGCCCTTCGAGGTCAGGATTTTGCTGTGGTCGCAAAGGGTGATGCGCCTGGCTGGATGGGTGTACACGTCGTCGAGCAGCTTGACCTTGAAAGCCAAGGGCAGCCAGTTGGCGAATTTGGTCAGGGCGCTCTCATCAATTGTCGAGGGCGCCGACGGGCTGGGGCGGAATTCGCTCACCGGCGTGAATTAACTCGTAACCTATTGCTTGCTACGGTTCAATTCCTCAAGCTGCTTTTTGGCCCACGCGTCCTGAGGATTCAGCTCCAGAATTGTCTGGTAATCCGCTTTGGCTTTCTCAGTTTCCTTGTTGGCTATATGAGACATCGCTAAAAGATTGTAGCTCCAAAGCGAGGGCGGGATGTTGACCTCGACGTTCAGCTCCATGATCGCCGCCGCCTCTTTGCCTTTGCTTTGGTGGAGCAAACTCTCCGTCAGAATATTCAGCGACGTTTCCCCAAAATCGTACTGGCCGTCCCCCAGAGCCTTTTTCCGCAGATCGCGATACTGTGCAACCGCTGCCTCCACGTTTTTCTTCTCTATGGTCTCGGCCAGAAGCGCGTTCATGGTTTTGGGAATTACCAGCCCTCTGTGGCACGTCACGCACTCCACGCGTATCGGCGCCGTTCGGCCCATCTTCGCGATGTATTCCTGATTGATTGCATCCACCATCTTTAACATCGCCCGCGCCGTTTTCTTTTCCGGCTTGTCGTCGGCGGGGAAATCCAAGTCGTGTGAGCCCGGCTTCTTTTCCACGTGGCAATGTTCGCAGCGCGTCCCTAGCGCGAACGAGAATCCTCGCATCGTTTGAATGAGGGCCTGCCGCGTGGTGTCTTTTGGAAAATACTGCAGATTCTTCGGTTTCTCGTCGGCTTGTTGTCCGGCTCCCTTCACCGCGAAGCACAGGGTCAGAAGAGCCGCGCTCAGCATGACGCCGGCATTGTGAATTCTGAGATACATCTCTCCCCTCCGTGTATCCTGGGTTTGCAACAAAGACGGTCACTCTAGCCCATCGCCAGAGCCCTTTGGCAGTCAATAGGTAATCTCTTTGTCAGGAATCCGTCAGGCCTTTGTTCGCAGTCTGCAAACTCCACCGAAGTGGCCTATAGGAGAAATCTGCTGATGCTATACTCAGCCCAGAATGGCAGGTCTTTCCTTTTGGCGTTCCCGAAGTTCCCGTACAGCTCTTATTGTCGTGCTGCTCCTGGTCAGCCTGATCACCGCTGGCTTAATCGTGGTCCAGGCCCAGTATTCTGCCTCCGCACAGAGGGCTGCAGCTGAGGGGGTCTTGCGTGACTACTCCGGTCTCGTGGCCGACGCGGTCATCCGGCGTTCTGCTGTCGAAGTGGGGTACTATGGCTATTCCGCATTGAGCGCCGCGCTTGTCAGCGAATTCCAAAGAACTCGCCGTCTCTCATCCGAAATCTCCGCCAAACTTCTTTCTGCGCAAGACGTGCGCGTAAAGCGCGCCGCCACTCTGGCAAAGAACTATTTTCAGTGGGATACCGCAACGCATCTTCTTGCATTTGTCGGCGATCCCGATTCGCAGGAAACGCCGACTTGGTTTCGAGAAAAGCTTGTAGAGGTGTCTGCGCAACGCAGCGATGCACCCTTTCAGGTCATCCATTCGCAACCCGGTTACCCGCGAAGGATCTTCGTTACCGCCTTTGCACGTAGCACCCAGATGGGCGAGTCCGTCGTTGGATTCGAAGTGGACTTCGCGAAACTCGGCTCCTGGATCGGCGCCTCGCTCAACCGCCAGCCGCTTGTCCCGGCGTCCCTGGGCCACGGCAAGGTCACCAACGAATTTGTTCACGTCATCATCCGCGATCAAGGCGGAGCGCCACTCTATAGTTTGGGCAATACGCCTCGCGCGGGCTTCGCCGTCACGAAACCCTTTGCCGATACCTATCAGGGAGTCTTGTCAGGTTTTGAAGTGGAAGCTTCGATAGATCCGCAAATTGCGCGGCAAATCGTTGTCGGCGGTCTCCCACGTTCTAGGCTTTGGCTCTTTCTCGCCTTGCTCGCCTTGAACGCTGCCATCATCGTCATGGCCATTCTGCAGCTTCGTCGCGAAATGCTATTCCAAAAGCTTCGTGACGAATTTGTCTCCAGCGTCTCACACGAGCTTCGCACGCCGCTGACGCAAATCCGCATGTTTGCCGAAACGCTTCTTCTCGAACGCGTGCGTTCCATCGAGGAACAGCAGCGCTCTCTTGAAATCATCGATCGCGAGGCCCGCCGGCTCAGTCAGTTGGTCGAGAATGTCCTGCAATTCTCTCGAATGGAAAAGAAACTGGACACGCTTGCGAAAGAAAATCGCGAACTTGCTCCCCTCCTCCAGGAAACTGTTGAAGACTTCACTTCCATGATGAACGGCGGCGAAAGCCGCATCGAAACGCGTCTGCACCCTTGCCTCTTCGCAGACGTCGATCCCGGCAGTCTGCGGCAAATCCTCATCAATCTTCTGGACAACGCCGTGAAGTATGGAAGGAAGCCTCAACAAATCATTGTCGGCCTCGAGCCTCGCGGCGCAGCCGCCTGCTTGTATGTCGAGGACGAAGGCCCCGGTGTGCCTCCTCCGGACCGCGAGCGCGTCTTCCAGCGCTTTCAGCGCTTGGACCGCGATCGGCAGTCCTCCATCACCGGCACCGGCATTGGCCTATCGGTCGTCCGCGATCTGGTCACCAGGCACGGCGGCACCTGTTGCGTCACCATCGGTGAACGGGGCGGCGCGAGATTTATCGTCGAGCTTCCGTTGTCTTCTCCGTCTTTGCCCAAGTCTCAGTCTTGTCCCCGGGCCGCCTTATGACCCGTATCCTTCTCATCGAAGATAATCGTGACCTAGCCTACGGACTTCAAAATAACCTTGAGATTGAGGGCTACGACGTAGAAGTCGCGCATGACGGCGTTGCCGGCCTGAAGGCGTTTTCGAGCGTCAAGCCCGACCTGACTATTCTCGATATCATGCTGCCCCAACTCGATGGTTTCCGCGTCCTGAAAACGCTGCGCCAGAAAGACCGTGCGACGCCCGTTCTCTTGCTCACCGCCAAAGGCGAAGAATTCGATAAGGTCCGCGGCCTGAGGATGGGTGCCGACGACTACGTCACCAAGCCTTTCGGCCTCCTCGAACTCCTCGCACGCGTCGAAGCGCTCCTCCGGCGCACTCAGCCACCGCTCGCACCCGCCAATGACGCGCATGAAGTCCATCGTTTCGGAAATGTCGAGGTGGATGCTGCCGCCTGCACCGTCCGGCGCGCTTCCGAGTCGGTCGAACTTGCTCCGAAAGAGTTCAGTTTGTTGCTTGCTCTGCTTCGCGCTCGCGGCGCCGTAGTCTCTCGCCTGCAATTAATGAGGGAGGTTTGGGGATACTCCGCAGCGGTCGTCAGCCGCACCGTGGACACGCATATCGCGGAGCTGCGCCGTAAGCTTGAGGAGAATCCTGCTTCTCCCCGTCATATCATCACCGTGCGAAAGACGGGCTATCGAATCAAGCCTTGAGAAATGTTCGACCACTCTGCTCCAAGTTCCTATCCTTCCGCAAAGTTTCGATCTACTCTCCAGTGACGCCCCGGCCACCGACGGGTAGGCATCTTTTTTTTCGTGCCGTTTCCCACGATTCCGGACGAGTTGTTTGAATGAATAAGTCATGGAGGAGCGCCTGGTGTAAAAAAGCTGAACTCAGCGACCCCGCTGATTCAGATACACCGACATGCCCGGCCCTCTTTCGTACCTATGGACATTGCAAAGGAGAAATGATAGCTTCCTTTGGAGTGTGCAAAGGAAAGACGCCATGACCGATGCAAAAAAGTCGGAAGTGCTGCAAGGGACGCTGGACCTCATGATTCTGAAGACGCTGCATGCGTTGGGGCCGCAACATGGGTTTGGGATTGCTCGGCGGATCGAGCAGGTTAGCTGCGACGTACTGCAGTTGAACGAGGGTACCGTGTATACGTCGTTGTTGCGGCTGCTGCAGCAAAAGTGGATCGCGGCGGAGTGGGGGACGTCCGACAACAACCGCAAAGCCAAGTATTACTCGATCACCGCGCGGGGCGAGAAGCAGCTGGCGGTGGAGACCGAGAATTGGGAGCGGATTTCGGGCGTGGTGGGGCGTGTACTGCGACTGGAAGAGGAGAGCTAGCCATGGAGTACAGCCGGATTCCGCGCCTACGCGCACTTGCGGCCAGGGTAGCCGGACTTTTCGGGCCGCGAAAACAGGACAGCGAATTTGACGAAGAGGTGCAAGCGCATTTGCAATTGCTCGTGGATCGTTTTGTGGCGCAAGGAATGTCGCGAGAGGACGCTCGGGCGGCGGCGCGACGTCAGTTCGGAAATACCACGCTGTTGCAGGAAGACCGGAGGGAATTGCGTACGCTGGTGTCGGCGGAGGATCTCGGGCGCGATGTACGCTACGCCCTGCGCAGCCTCGGGCGAAGTCGTGCATTTGCCGTGGTGGCCATCGCCACACTGGGATTAGGGATCGGCGCGTCGACCGCGATTTTCAGCGTGATCGACAACGTGCTGCTCGAACCGTTTCCTTACAAGGATCCGGGACGCATGGTCTTTCTGCGGATTCACGATACTGCCCGGGGTCCGGAAGGGGAGCGTCAGGGATATACATCGAATGAATTTCTGGAATTTGCCGGGCAGAACCACGTGTTTGAAGGCGTCATTGCCGCGTCGGATGATCTCGTGCTCTACAAACACGGAGAAGGTGTCGAGCTGCTTTACGGAGCAGACGTCACGCCGGGCACATTTGAATTTTTTGGCATGCCGGCACTATACGGCCGTGTGATGCAACCCGCGGATTACCAGCCTGGAGCACCGCCGGTATTCGTGATGCGGCACAAGACCTGGATGGAGCGTTTCAACGGCGATCGAGGAATGCTGAACAAAACTTTTGTGCTGAATGGAACGGCGCGAACGCTAATCGGCATCATGCCGCCGCGCTTTGGCTGGTATGAAGCGGACGTGTTGATTCCGGAGATGCCCGTTCCCGGGGTGTCGACGGGCTTTGCGGGATTGCCGGCGCGATGGTTCCTACTGGGGCGACTGAAGCCGGGCGTCTCGAAGGCGCAGGCCGCGGCAGATGCGACGGTCATCGCCAATCACCTGGCGAAAATTAATCCGCAGGATTATCCCGCGCACTTCCAGGTGTTCGTCAAGGCGCTGGGCGACACGGTCATAGGACGATTCGAATCCACGCTATACACGATTCTGGCGGCGGTCGGACTGCTCCTGCTGATCGGCTGCGGCAATGTGGCGAACCTGATGCTGGCGCGAGCGACTTCGCGAGAGAAGGAGTTCGCGCTGCGCGCGGTGCTAGGAGCCGGGCGCGCGAGATTGGTACGATTGCTGCTGGTTGAGAGTCTTGTGTTGGCGATCGGTGGAGCGGCGCTGGGCGTGCTGATTGCCTGGGGCGGCTTGAAATCGATTGTGGCCGCAATGCCGCAGAATTTCATCCCAGCGGAATCCGTCATCGAGCTGAACGCGCCGGTGATGGCTTTCACGCTTGTTGTCGCTGTGCTGACCGCCGTGATTTTCGGACTGGCGCCGGCGCTGCAGGCTGCGCGGCGCGATCTGAACGATCCGCTACGCGACACCGGCAAGGGAGTGGTCGGCGGATTTCAAACTGTGCGGATGCGCGATACGGTCGTGGTAATGGAAGTGGCGGTGTCGCTGACTCTGTTGATCGGCGCAGGGCTCTTGATGCGGAGTTTTGTGGCCCTCCGCGAGGTGCATCTGGGGCTGCAGGCGGACCACGTCTTCGAGACGCAGTTGCCGTTGCCCGAAGATCGCTACAAAACGGCGGCCCAAATACGGGGATTTTACGAGCCGCTGCTTGCGCGTGTGAAGGCCATCCCCGGGGTGGTGGATGCAACACAGTCGAGCGCGCTGCCACCGTACGGCGGTATGGACACCAAGATAGAGATCTCCGGCAAGTCGCACGCAGACGAATGGCACACGCTGCTGGAACAAGTCAGCGAAGGATATTTCCGGGTGCTGCGGATTCCGTTCAAGGCCGGACGGGCGTTCAGCGAATCGGAAATCAACGACGCAAGAAAAGTGGCTGTGGTGAACGAGACGTTTGTGTCGACCTACCTTCGCGGTGAAAACCCGATTGGGCGTCGCGTCAAGCTGGCGGGGCTGGAAACCCTTGCGGATCCGGTGCGCGAGCCGTGGTTTGAAATCGTGGGAGTGGTAGCCGATGTGACCAACCAGGGTCTGCAGGCTCCCATTGAACCGGAAGTGTGGGCGCCGTACACCGTCACAGGTTCGGGAGCGCAGGTTCTCTTGGTGCGCTCGCAGCAAACACCGATGGCGTTGATGAATGACGTGCGTCAAGCGGTGTGGGCGACCGACTCCGGTGTGGCCCTGGCTTTTCCGAGCGCGCTGGAGGATCACATCAGCCAACTGCTATATGCGGGCCCTCGCTTTGCCTTCCTGCTGATGGCGATTTTCGGATGCCTGGGACTGATTCTTGTCACTGTGGGCGTTTATAGCGTGCTGGCTTACGCGACAACGCGGAAGACACATGAGATCGGAATCCGCATGGCACTGGGCGCGGAACGTGCGGACGTGCTTCGATGGGTGATCAGGGCGGGCTTGCGGCTAGTGACGGCGGGAGCTGCAATTGGATTGTTCCTGAGTCTGCTGCTGGGGCGAACCATCGAGGCGGAGTTGTGGCGCGGCGTGAAACCCTATGATCCGGCGACCTTGGCGGGCACGACCTTGTTGCTGGTGGCGACCGGCGCATTGGCGTGCTGGATTCCGGCGAGAAGAGCAGCACGAGTAGATCCCATGGCGGCCCTGCGTTATGAGTAGGCCAACAGATCGGCGGCTGCGGCGCTTCGAGCCGGGACGTCCAGGTCGGGCAAACGTAGGCTGACTGGGCTCTCCCGAACTGGCGTCATGTGACAATCGCCGCTGCCGCTTGCCTGGCCCCTCAGAATCATCGACCATTCTCCGGGCCGATGAGGGCAACCGACCTCCCATCCGACTGGACGTGGATGATGGTCAATGCGGAAAGTTCGGGAGTGACTGAGGGTTGGTACAATGCAACGGTTCTTGCTAGCGTTTCTCGGTATCTATCTGGTCAAACTTCCCACAACCGGACTTGGGGAGTCTGCGAGATTTCACTTGTTCGATTGCCGCGTTACTCGGGTACATCCAAACAGGAAGGCCAATTCTGGCTTGAAAACTATTGTTCGCGAAGCAGGGTTGCCGGGTCGGCGTGCAGGACGCGTTTCACGGGACCGGCGACCGAAAGTGATCCGGTGAGCAGCAAGGTTAATGCAACCGCAGCAAGAACGAATGGATCCTGCGCGGAGGCCTGGTAGACGATGACCGAGAGGAGCCGGCTTGCGGCCACGCCGAGCAGCAGGCCAACAGCGGAGCCGCTGGCAAGCAGGATGAGCATGCGGCCTAACGCTGCCGAGAGAATCTGCTTCGCTTGCGCCCCGAGAGCGACACGAATGCTCAGCTCGCGCAGCCGCTTGCTCGCCGTATAGGAGGCGAGGCCGAACGTGCCGGCGATCGAAAGCAGGAGTCCAAAAGCGCCAAAGAGGCCGAGGGCGACGGTAGCCACCTGGATTGGAAAGAAGCTTAGTGTAAGCTGGGTGTTCCAGGGGCCCAAATCCTGAATAGGAACGGCACGGTCAAGATCGAGGACCACTCCGCGAATGGCGGCTACCATGTCGGCCGTGTCCCGCCGGGTCCGCACGACGAGCGCCGTGCTTGTGCTCGCTTTCTGCGAGATCGGGAAGAACGCTGCGGCTTCCGGATCTTCGCTGAGCGTAAACTGCTTTCCATCCCCCACAATGCCCACGATCTGGACCGACACACCGTCGCGGTCTTTAAAATAGCGTCCAACCGCCTGCCCGGTGTGGAAGAGCCGCCGGGCGAACTCCTGATTCACAATGGCAATAGGTGGGGTCTTTGCAACGTCGGCAAAGCTCACATCGCGTCCCGCGAGCAGTGGTGTTCCGGCGGCGGTCAAATATCCCGGTGAGATGTCGTAGTTATAGGCATAAAATGCTTTGTTTGAGGGCCTGAAATCGGAACTTTGTTGAGAGAAGACAGCAGAGACCATTGTGTCGCCGGAGAGGGGCGTGGTATTCGCGTAGCCTGCTGCTTCCACTCCCGGGATCTGCGAAATTCTTTCAAGTAGCTGGCGCTGGAAATGATCTGCGGCATCGCCGGTATAGGCAGCCTGGCTCAGATCGAATTGTGTAAGCAGAGTATTCTTCGGATTGAAACCCAGGTCCATGGTCATTGCTTTGCCCAGGCCGCGCAAGGAGACAAAAGCAGCCGTGACGGTGACGCAGCAGAGCGCAATCTGCGCCGCCAGCAAAACATCGCGAAGGGCCCATCGGCGTCCCGCCACGGATTGGATTCCGCCGCCCTTAATCGTCTCATTTGGATCGGTCTTGAATATCTGCCTCAGAGGCATTACTCCGAACACAACGCCGGCGGCCACCGAGATAAGGAACGCCATCAGGATCAACGAAGGCTGCGGCAAGACGAAAAACCTCATAGGATATCTGGTTGGCGGATGCCAACTGGCCAGGCCGGTAAGCGCCATCCACGCCAGGCCGCAGGCGCACGCGCCCCCGAGAATCGAAATCACAAAGGACTCGACCAGAAGTTGGCGAAGGATGCGCCAGCGGCTCGATCCAAGGGCCATGCGGATGGCAATCTCGCGCGCGCGGTCTGCCGTGCGGGCCGCGAACAGGCTGCCAAGGTTGGCGCAGGCGGCGAGCAGCACAATGCCGGCCAGCCCCATCACCCCAGCCAGAAAACCACGCACCGGCCCGCCCATAAAGTCGCCAATCATTCCAGGACGAGCCAGCTTGAGGGCCAACCCCTCTTCGTCCTTCGGATACTGCCGGGCAATGCGGGCGGCAATGGTGTTCAATTCAGCCTGCACCTGGGCCGCGGTGACTCCGTCCTTGAGGCGCACGACCGAAAAGAGATTCCTATAGCTGCGCGACTCAAGCCAGTTGAACCCGTCCAGGGACGCTTCATTTGCTATGGGA
>Ga0210407_10002872_pt1 | contig 14372 bp, 18 predicted proteins | sample IncBWC27MmetaG_FD_150860 | JGI IMG/M metagenome (GOLD analysis project Ga0210407, IMG submission 150860) | Forest soil microbial communities from Barre Woods Harvard Forest LTER site, Petersham, Massachusetts, United States - Inc-BW-C-27-M | ecosystem: Environmental > Terrestrial > Soil >...
ACCGCCCCTTCGAACGGTCGCATCCCGTAAAAACAAATTCCCGACCGCCCACCGACATCCGGTGCAGCTCCGGCGTGTCGTTCAAACTCACCAGCCGGCACTCCATCCCACGGCTGGCGGCAAACTCCGTCAGCACCGCCGCCAAATGACGGCCGGCGCGTTGCACGCCTCCGGGCGCATCCAGCTCTGGAAACAGGCCAATAAGCACGGGCAGAGTCTGCCAAGCACTGCGCCGGAAGGCAAGCGCCGCGCGTGCAAAATTCCAACCCGGGCGCGAATCCGGACACTTTGCCGCCGGCCACGCGCTGTTAGGTGCCCCCTCGCAGCATCTCTGCCAAATCGTTCAGTCTGTCAAAATACACATCCGCCGGATACGCCGCGCGATCGTGCACGCCAAACCCATAATTCACCGCTGCGGCAAACGTCCCCGCATTCCGCGCCGTCTGCACGTCCACTTCCGAATCGCCCACCAGAATCGCATCGCCCGCCTCAGCCTTCAGCTCCCGCAATATCGTGTTCGCTCCCAGCGGATCCGGTTTTTTCGTCTCAAAACTATTCCCGCCATAAACCAAGCGAAAATATTTCGCCAATCCCAGCGCCTCCAGAATTCGCACGCTGATCCGCACCGGCTTGTTCGTCAAAATCGCCATCGGCAAGGCGCGAAGCCGCTCCAGCGCTTCCGCCACTCCGGGATACGCGCAGGTCGAATCCAGTTTGTGCTCTTCGTAGTAAGCCAGAAAAAACTGCAATGCGCGTTGTTTCTCCGCCTCCGCGGCGTTTTCCCCCAGCGCGCGCCCCACAAGCTGCGGCGCTCCGTGTCCGATGTAGCCGGAAATGGTCTCCTCGGCCAGCTCCGCGCGTCCCATCTCGCGCAGCATTGCGTTCACCGAGTGAATCAAATCCCGCTTCGAATCGATCAGCGTGCCGTCCAAATCAAAAATCAACGCTCGTATGTTGGAAAAATCCGCAGTCGCCATCTCTCCATTCTAATATGTCTCCGCGCATTCATCTGGTGGCAATCCGCCAGTAAAAAGTCTGTAAGAAAAAAGCTCCATGCTCTTTTCGGAAAAACCGCGATTTTCGCGTAAACTATACCGCTTGGCATGCAGTACTAAACCACTCCGGAGAACTCATGGCCCAGGTCTATCCCTTCCGCGCGTATCGTTACAATCCGGACTACACTTCATTCGACCGCGTCCTCACGCAGCCTTACGACAAAATCTCTCCCGCCATGCAGGAAAAATATTACGCCGCCGATCCCCACAATCTCATCACCGTCGAAAAAGGACGCGCCTTTCCCAGCGACTCCCCGCAAAACAACGTCTATCTCCGCGCTGCCGCCGCTATTCAAGACTGGATTCGCAAAAGCGTCGTTGTCCAGGATCCGCTCCCCGCTTTTTACGCCTACACCCAGGAATACACTGTGCCCGGCACCGGCCAGCGCCGCACCCGCCGCGGCTTCATCGGCGCCGGCCAGCTCGAGGAATATTCCGCAGGCGTCGTTTTCCGCCACGAACACACTCTCTCCGGTCCCAAAGCCGACCGCCTCGAACTTCTGCGCCACACCAAGACCCACACCGGCCAGCTTTTCTTTCTCTATTCCGACGACCAGAAACGCATCGACGAAATTCTCGCCCAAGTCGAAACCAGCGCCCATCCCGCAACCGAAATGCGCGATGAGTACGATGTCGTTCACCGTCTCTGGGTCGTTTCCGAACCCGAACGCGTCGCCGCCATCCAGAAAGCCATGCAAGATCAGAAGCTCGTCATCGCCGACGGCCATCATCGCTATGAAACCGCGTTGAACTATCGCAACGAGTGCCGCACCCGCGCAGGAAAGCTCATCCCCGACGCCCCCTACGAACGCGCCATGATGACCTTTATCAACACGCGCAGCGAAGGCCTCACCATTCTCCCCACCCACCGCGTCGTCGCCAATCTCCACGATTTCAACTGGGCCGATATTCGCCGCTATCTCGAGCCGTGGTTCACCGCCGAAACTTTTCCATTTCCCGATGAATCCGCCAAGCCCGAAGCCCGCAAGCAATTTCTCGCGCATCTCGTCGCATCCCGCGAGCAGCGCGCCATCGGCGCCTATCCCGCCGCGGAAACGCAGAAGCGCGCTTTCTACGTCCTCACTCTTCGCCCCGGCGTGAATCTCGCACAGCTCTTGCCCGACGTCTCCCCGCTCCAGCGCGAACTCGACGTTGTCCTTCTCCACGATGGCATTCTCGAGCCCGCTCTCGGCATCACCCCCGAAGCCCTCGTCGCCGAAGCCAATCTCACCTACGAACGCGAAGCCTCCGCCACGCTCGATGCCGTCGACTCCGGCCGCGCCCAGGTCTCCTTCTTCCTCAATGCCTGCGACGTCGAACAAGTCATGAAAATCGCCACCTCCAACGAAGTCATGCCCCAAAAATCCACCGACTTCTTCCCCAAACTCATGAGCGGCATCACCATGTACCGCCTCGAATAACCCATACGCCTGCACAGCTGGCGTCGTCTATTCATCATCATGGTGCGACTCCCCGCACTTGTAGCGGCCGCCTTCCGAGGCGGGCGCCCTTTCTCGAAAACTCTGCCCAAAAATGTAGCGGCCGGGCTGCAGCCCGGCCTCCTTGGTTTTTCAATTTTCCAACAATCGACCCATTCAAATCCTCAAGCAGCTCTAAACGAGCTCGCCCGTAGGGCCGCGATACACCTGTCCCGATCCGGTCGGGATCGTGCTCCTCTTCTAACTCGCCGCTTCCCCCGGCAGCTTCGCCCACGCCGCCAAAAAAATCAGCAGCCCCACGGATAAAAACGTCGTCGGCACCGCAAAAAAATACCGCAATGAGGTGCCCAGCATCGCCGCCAGCCACACCAAATTCACCACCGCCACCCGCTTCAACAATCCCGCTCGCTCCCGCGCCAGCGTCATGCTCAACACTCCAAATCCCAGCGCCGCCAGCATAAACGCAATGCTAAATCCTCGATTCAACTCCCCCATCGTCCGCATCGATCCCATCAAATTGAAATGGTAGTTGGTCATCAGATCCACCAACTGCCTCTCGGTGTCATTACTCGGCGCCAGGTCGCGAATCAGCGACAGCGAATGCACCACCCCCATCACCACCAGCCACACCGCCCCCGCCTTGAACAGCCGCCTTCCCCATATATCCGTCATTGTCCGTCATCACCCCGCATCCCCGTTTTTCACTCCGAACGTGGCAGCATCATAAGCCAATCAGTTCCAAGCGCAAGGCTGCGTTCCAAGTTCCATCGCCTTCCACCCGAGGGGCGCGATACACCTGTCCCGACTCGGTCGGGATCGTGCCCTTCTTTCTTTTCCCGTCGTTGTCCATCCTCCTCACCTGTAACCCCCCGCTTTCACTCCACCAGCTTCCAGTTGTCGTTTTCTCGCCTCGAAACCTATGGTATAACTGTTATATCTCATGCGTTTCAGCTTCGATGAGCGGAAGAGCAAGAGCCTTCGTCGCAATCCGAAGCGTGGAATCGGCTTCGAAGAAGTGCAGGAGGTTTTCTATCATCCCTACTATGTCGATCAGCGTTCGGACTTACCGGCTCAACATCGCGCCATCGGCTGGGTTGGCGTACGCCTGTACTCGGTGATTTTTGAAATTCGAGAAGACTCCGAAGGCGAGTTCTATCATCTCGTCACACTCTGGAAGGCGACTTCGGCGGAACGGAAACTCTATGAAGAACACACCTCGTAAAAAGAAACCAGTTCACGCCGAATCCATCGCCCGCCAGGCCGACAGCGGCAAGGACATCTCCCGCTTTTTTACCAATTCCGGCCATATGAGGAAGCCCATCCAGCGCGTCAACGTCGATTTCACGGCCTCCATGCTGGAAGAACTCGAAAGCGCCGCCAAGGATCTCAATATCAGCAGACAGGCGGTCATCAAAACCCTGATCCGTCAGGGTCTCGACCAGCGCCACCTGGCCAGAGCTTCTCGCACTCGCATGAAACGCTCTTGATGCCAAAATTCGGGGTTGTTCGTCTGTCTGCTCTGTGATCTCTGTGTACTTCGCGCGCTCGGTGTAAATCCTCTTTTTGCAGGTTTCGTTGCGCTAACGCTCCCATTACGATTGCCGCTCCATGCTAGAATCCCCTTGCAATCACCAATCCTTGATTGCGTAAGAGATTATTTCACTGAAATTAAGAGGTCCCATGAACTACTACGCCGCCAAAGAACTCGCCGAAAGCTTTCGCACCGTCCGCCAGAACACCATCGCCATTGCCGAAGACATCCCCGAAGAAAAATATTCCTTCCGCCCCGCGCCCGACACCCGCACCGTCGGCGAACTCTTCGCCCACATCGCGGTCATCAACAACCGGCAGTACCAAAGTAGCGCCGTCGAGCGCAGAACTTCCTTTGAGGGCGTCGATTTTCAGGCCCTCATCAAGCAGATCAGGGCGGAAGAAGCCGAGCCACGGTCCAAAGCGCAAACGCTCGAATTACTCCGCACGTCCGGCGAGCAGTGGGCCGCATTCCTCGATGGCGTCACCGAGGAATTCCTTGCCGAGCGCGTGCATTTCCCCGCCAACCCCACTCCCTCTTCAAAAACCCGCTTCGAAATCATTCTCGGTGTCAAAGAACACGAAATGCACCACCGCGGCCAACTCATGCTCATTGAGCGCCTCCTCGGCATCGTCCCCCACCTCACCCGCCGCAACCAGGCCCGCCTCGCCGCCGCCGGCATCAAGGTCTAGCCCCTCTCCAACCTCCCTATCTTCAGAAATTGTCATCCAGCGTCATCTCATCCTTCGCTAGGGCGGTCCTGTGACCGGAGCTGCCTGCGCTAAGCACAAACTCCGCTCCTCTGCGCTCTAAATGATCGATTACTGAGTGTCGAGTTCGTTGAATTTGCGAAGCTGCATTTTTTTCACACGTTCCTGTCCCCCGGTTCCTAAGTTTCGTCCCAAATTTCACGCGCATCTGTAGTCCGTATCTTCAAAGTGAAGAGTTTGATATATTCGCCGCACCATGGGAGACGAATCAGGAGGTATTCCGTCCGCAGGACAAGTTGGCGGGATAATTCCACATTTCTATTTTGACGTGATAGGAAGAATTCTTCCGGGGGCGTTTTTCATCATTGGACTAGCGATTTTGCTGTTACCCGCCTCAGGTCTCGACGAATTCAAACGCAGCTTGCTCCCGCCCGGCAAAGAAGAATCGGGAACTTACCTAATTTTTGCGGCCACGGTAACTCTTTTCGGAATAGCGCTTTTCAGTTATATCGTTGGCTCACTTCTCGGAAGTGTTTCATACATTCCCTTCGAAAAATGCCGCACGATGGATAGGCGCTCGGTGTTCTGCGATGTTCGCGGCAAATTGTCGAAGGACCTCCCACATCCGATAGAAGAGGTAATCGGTCAACGCCTCAAGAAGTATTTTGGTGTGGACTTCTTTGAGGCTGAAACTGGTGAGCACGGAATGTTAAAACATGAATCGTTATCTGGCTTGAGCAAGCTTTGCACCTATTATGTTTGGCAGAAGAATGTGAACCTAGGGCAGATGACGACCCGTTGGGACGCTGAGAATTTAGGAAATCGAAGCGTTATGTTCGGAGCAGGAGTGTTAGCTCTCGTTCGGGCCGTGCAGTTACTCCGGTGCCATGATCGGCACTACATATTCCTGGGCATGATGGTCTCAATTGCGGTCTCTGCTTTTTACCATTACAAATATCTGCGACGAATTCAGGTGCTCGGAAGATTTTTTCTTTTTCTTGCCGTGTCTGGGCCCGAAGATTCAGAAAAGGGCTGAGCCGCACCAACCGGGTTGTTTGACAAACCCACAGCGGCAGCGGGGTACTCTTGTATTGGGCAGTACGACTGCACCTCCGCGTAAAACTGATTCAATTCAGCGAATCACACGCACTATGGGAGAGCGACAGATGGAGGCATGGAAATGAGGCTGCGAATTCTCCTCGTCGTGGCTGCCTTGGTCGGCTGCAAATCTCCCAACCAGACGAAGCCCGCCCGCCAGCGGCTATCGCCTGTCCAAATATTCGATTTGCGCACGAAGTGCCAGAGCATTGTGGACAAGGACGTGGAGGATTTGTCGATTGGAGTTGTCGGGGCTGCGCTTACGGCGGATGTCACATCTCACTACAACCCAGTCACAAATCATTGTTATGCGGAAGTCAATGTAAGTAAGAATTTGAGCTTACACTATCCGGAAACTCCAGACAATTATTGGTCCTCCGCATTGTACGATGCCCAGACCCGCCAGCTATTATTTACCGCTCAGCGAAATGGCGACAAAACATCTGGCATTGATTTGAGAGATGGCTTTGTCACGTCAAACTACGAGAAGGTCAGGGACCAGATTCATGAGCTGATGACACAAGAAGATGAAAACTAGTCGAGGCACCCGTCTCCAAGGTGGCGCGGCGGGTGGCCACTAGAATAATCACGGGGGCACGGCGGGGGTGCCGCACCCTTTTGATTTTTAAAGGGTGCGGGTTTTGACTTTTCTCCTACCTCGAATCATTCGTCGCAAAGCACAAATCGAGTCGGACACAGGGGTAGAAACTGGACGTTCTATAACGTTCGCAGGCTAACCCATTCAACGTCCGAAGCCGTTCACCCCGCCTTCTCCACCATCCAACTCCCCATTCTCGCGTTTCCCTGCAAATCTCTTAACCAATCAATACTCACGTGCTATTCTCTCCCGTGTTTGCCCGTCAACAATTCGTCTCCTCGGCCCGCGTGCCGCGCTTGTCAATCCCAACTGTCTCCTTTCCGCTTCAACTTTGTCCCCGGCTCATGCAATGGCCTCGTCGCCGCGTCCCCGCTTCAGCATTTCGACCCGTCATCCTCGATTCAAGCCCTTTACTTCCAAGAGCTTGCGCACTCTTTTTAGCAACGGCGCGCCCTCAAGTCTTTTCCTTTCAGTCGTTTCCGCACTCTTTTCGTGCTAACGGAGGGTGTCTCAACTTCCCACATCTTCCCCATCTCGCCATTCACCTGCCCCGATCCGGTCGGGGCCACTCGCCACGCGCCACTTCTTCTCCAATAACTCCTTTCGATGCCACACTTACGTGCCACCCCACAAGTGTTGCATCCAAAGGACTTACGAGATACCTAAGTCTTTTAAATGCCACACTTACAAAAAACAGGGGGGGTGGGGGCAGCGTTTCGGCCCTGCTGCCATTCTCCCAATCTCGCCACTCGCCTGCCCCGATCCGGTCGGGGCCACTCGTCACCGCGTTTTCATTCTCGCGGCTTTCTTTCCGCCATCGCCAGCGCGGCTTCCATTGTTTTCTCGATCCGCCGGTCGCGTGCCTCGGGAGTGCGGTAATGAAATATCGCCAGCAACTCGCTTCGCCGTTTCAAAGTAGTCAGGAGGTTCCAACCTCGCAGCGCTTCCGGCTCGCGCGCAAACGCCAGTTTCAGCAACGGCGGCAACTCCAGTTCCGCTTCCATCGCGCACATCAATTGCTCGGCAAGCTGTTCGGCTCGGCGAACGCGCGCGCCTGCGCTTCTCGGCTGCGTCACCTGATCCCCAATCCATTTCCGCATCGAGTAATTCAATTGGCCAAACCATTTGAGAAGCGCGCGATCTTGCGAGAGCGCCGTGCGGAGTTCCGGTGGCACGCTCGCCACGCGCTCCTCCGTATCCGGCTCCAGACGAATCTCCGCGACGTCTCCAAGCCGCACGCCTGCGCCGGCCTGCATCTTTTTGTTGATCAGCAGAAAATGGCGTCCCTCGCGCGTGGGGAAAAGAGAAGTGCGAAGAGGAAACCCGTTGATGTCGCCCTTCACGCGCAAGTTTCCGCGCCCGCCCCACACTTTTGCCGCATCGAACGGAACGAAGACAATCGTCCAGCCCAGGTTCGACCTCAACCGCTCCAGCGTTCCCTCAAATTTTTTCGCGCCGGATTTTCCTCTGGTTTTCGCGGGACATTTCATAAAGAAAAGATATCACTCTCGCGATTCTCGGCAGTAAAAACAAAAAGGGCACGCGAACGCGCGCCCTTTTCAATTCCAATTGTTTTGCCGCTGAAATTTATACTACTTCGAGAAGCTGGCCACCGCTTCCGCTTCCGTGTTGTACACATCAAAAACGGTCAGCAGCTTGGTGATTTGCAGCACTTCCTGGAATTTCGATCCCAGGTGGCACAGCCGCAGCGACGCTCCCTGCGACTTCACGCTGTGATGCCCCGCCACCAGCGTGCCCAAGCCCGCGCTGTCGATGAACGTGATGTTGTCCATGTTCAGCACAATTTTCTTTTTCCCTTCGGCCATCATGCTCTTTATTTTTTCGCGCAGCGCATTGCTCTCTTCGCCCAGCACGATACGGCCATCCAGCGCCACCACGCTCACGCCGTCCACTTCGCGATTCGTCATCTTCAATGCCACGTTTGTTTCCTCCTCGTCGGAAAGGGGTTCCGGCGGCCACCCGGGCCGGAGCCAGAAAGCTTATCAAATCATGGATGACCGGACGCGGTTAATAAAAGTCCGCGCAGGACATGTAATAGCCGCAGACGTTGCAAATCAACTTGCAGCGCCGGGATTCCAGCCGCTGCGAGCAGACGGGACAATACCGCGAAGCATCTTCTCCCGGAAGAAGTCTCACACTGTCGACCTGGGACGGCTCCGCCGGAGCCAAAGCCAACTCCTGCTTCACGGTGCTTTCCACGGCTCGAAGGTTATAGCACATCCCCCAGCAAGGGAAAAGTACGGGGAAGGACAAGAAGGGAAGAAGGCCCGCCGAGCCCTGCCGGGAAAGGAAGAAACTTCCGAGTGCCGAACCGGCGTCCCAGGAGGAATTTTACTTGAAACCATCTGCGGCGCGAGCGCATCCTTCTATTGGTAGATTGGAAAGGCCCAGAAGTCCGGGTTCCAGGTGTCCGCCATGCGCCGATTGCTAACTCTCATCGCCTCTATCTCTTTCGCACTTTTTCCGCTGTTTGCAAATGCACAGGGCAAGGGCATGGCAGTCGCATCTGCGCGGCCGGCTTCCATTGCGCCCGCCGGCGCGGTGCGCACAGCTCCGGCAAGCGTTGCCCGCCCGCCGGTGGGCACGCATGTGGTTGTGCGTGGTGTGCCAGTTCGCAGCCGTCCTGGTGGGACACCGGTAAGGCGCTCGAATGGCGCCCGTCCAACGACTCAGGAAGATGACGTGAGCACTGATTTTTACCCCGTGCCGGGACTCGGATTTGATGTACCACACTTGGCTGCCACGCGCGGACCGGAAGCTGTGGGAGCGGGGCGCCGTCATCGCGGTGAAGTCGGGGCGTTTTTTCCCATTTTTGATGGCGGCTATTTTGTGACCCCGCAAACGGTGGCCGAAGACGAACCCCCCGCGGACACCGCCCCTCAAGCCGATAACTCGCAGCAGGACTACTACGATCAGCGGCCGCGAGCGCGTTACCGCGACCAGTCCGATGTCGCGCCTTCGGTCGACACGGCGGCTCCCGTTCACGACAGCGAGCAATATGTTTTTGTGCGGCGCGATGGCACGATTATTTTTGCGGTCGCCTATACCTGGGAAAATGGCAACTTGCGTTATGTGACGACGGATGGTTTGCGCCGCACCGTGTCGGTCCAGCTCCTCGATCTCGACGCCACGCGGCAGTTCAACGAGCAGCGCGGGCTGAGTTTTCGGTTACCGGCTTAGTATTTATTCTCCCAGCGAACGCTGGTCAAACCCGGCGCGCTTCTTGTTTTACGCGTCTCTTTACTTCATCCTGCTTGCTCTAATTCTTCGCGGGTTCCGGCATGACGTACCCGGAACGCGCCGGCAATCCGGCGCGCTCCAGCTGCACGGTGGTGTGGTCGATCCCAAATTCCTTCGCCGCTTTTTCCTGAATGCCCTGCAGGATGCGTTCGCATTCATCAAGATGCATGTCCGGAACGCGCGCGTGCAAGCTGAGCGCATTGTGGCCGCCGCCGAGCGACCAGATGTGCACGTCGTGAACTTCTTGCACTCCTTCGACTTGCAGGATCGCGCGGGCCACTTCCTCGACGCGCATTTCGCGCGGCCGTCCTTCCAGAAGAACGTGCGACGATTCACGCAGAATCCCAATGCTCGACCAGAGCACGAGCAATCCGATGGCGAGACCGAGCAACGGGTCGATCCAATGCAATCCGGTGAAATGAATCGCCATTGCGCCGATGATGATGGCGATGTTCGAAAGGGCATCGCCGAAGTTGTGCACCAGAATGCTGCGCAAGTTCAGGTCGCCGCGGCCGCGCACCAGCGCGAGAGTTATACCGCCGTTCACCGCCAGCGCTGCGAGGGAAGTCCAGATCATCCAGCTCTCGACTACAGCGACCGGTGCGCGCAAGCGCTCGACGGCTTCATAGCCGAGCCACAAGGAGAGAATAACCAGCACTATGGCGTTGGTGAATGCCGCGAGGATTCCCGCGCGGTGATAGCCGTAGGTCTTCTCGGAGTCGGCGGGGCGTTCGGCCCAGCGCATGGCGAGATAAGAGATGCCGAGCGCGGGGACGTCGGAGAGATTGTGCACGGCGTCATTGAGAAGAGCGACGCTGCGGCCGAGGACTCCGCCGAAGATTTCAGCGACGACGAGGCCAACGGTGGCGACCATGGCCCAAGCGAGAATGGAAGGGCGAAGAGGAGGATGCGAATGGCCGGCGTGATCGTGTCCGTGGCTGTGGAGATGGTTGTGAACACGGCCGTGGGAATGGCTGGTGCGGTCGTTCGGTTGGCAGGGGGTATTCGAATGCTCGCCCATCGGGACCATTGTACGCACTCGGAGCCAGGAGTGCAGCGCCGGGATTGGCTTAGTAGGCAGTTTGTACACTTCCAAGGTTCGAATCGATTGACGGTGCTGTCTGCGACTGCCACCATGAAATGAGTTTCCCGCTCCGCGTGTGACGGCGCGGAACGGTTCGTATGCAGGGGCATTGCTCAGGGGAAAATGACGGCTCCCATAGCCAAATTGAGCTTTTGGGGTGTAAGGGGTTCCACGCCCACGGTCGATCCCGCCACGTGGCGGTACGGCGGAAACACGCCTTGCCTGGAATTGATCGCTCCCGACGGGACGCAATTTATTCTGGATTGCGGCACGGGGCTGCGCATGCTGGGAAGCCGGTGGGCGGCGCCGAACGGCGGCGGAACGCCGGAAACGCATATTTTCGTGACGCATTATCACTGGGATCATATTCAGGGAATTCCATTTTTTGCGCCGCTGTACGCGGAGAACAACGAATTTCACTTCTACAGTTTCCGTTCGAAATTCCTGGGAAAAGACAGTTTGAAACAGGTGTTCGAAACGCAGATGGCGCTGCCGTACTTTCCGGTGGACATGTCGGCGATGAACGCGAAGAGGAAATTCAAGGAAGTGGAAGGCGGAGATACGTTTTCGATTCGCGAGAACAAGGTGACCGCGAAGTGGCTGAATCATCCGCAAGGATGCCTGGGATTCCGGATCGAGACGCCCGCGGGAATCGTGGTTTACGCAACGGATAACGAGCCGGGCGATCCGGAACTCGATAAAAGCCTGCTCGAGCTGGCGGCGGGCGCGGATATTTTTATCAATGACGCGCAATTCGGGCCGGAGCAATTGGCGACGACGAAACGCGGATGGGGGCATTCTTCGTGGAAGGAAGGCGTGAAGGTGGCGCGCGAAGCGGGCGCGAAAACGCTGGTGCTGTTCCATCACGATCCGGATTCGACGGACCGCATGGTGGATTCGGTGCTGCGGCAGGCACGCGAGGAATTTGATTCGGTGTTTGCGGCAAGCGAGGGGATGGTAGTGACGCTGGGAGCGGTCGGTGACCGGGTGCAGGCGCACATGCCGGGAACCAGGACGGCGCTGCGGCGGGAAGCCCAATTTCGGGCAAAAGTCTGCGGCGTGACGGAAGGCGGAAAGGATTTTGAAGAAGAGACGGTGGTGCGCGAGTTGTCTCTACAAGGCGCGCTGATTTCGCTGAAGCATTTGCCGCGGCTGCAGTCGGAGCTGGAAGTGACGATGGAGGCGCCGGGGTCGGATGGCGTGCAGTCGATGCGGCTGCGGGGCTATGTGGTGCGGATCGATGCGGCGGCGGAAAAAGGGCATACTTCGGTGGGTGTAGTTTTCACGGATTGAGCTTTCATGGTGTTTGTTCTTTTAATGGTGATGTGTTTCTCCCGCAGGATTCTGGGGCCCTTCCCCGCCCTTCACCAATTCGCTGGATTCGCCTGCATCTTCGGATTCAGCGCCTTCATCTCATTGAGTTCCTCGGGAGTGATCTGAGGCAAGTGCCGGATGAACAAAACCAGGCGCCAGGCTTGCGCGGCACTATGCGCTTCGCTGAAGGCTGGCATGCCGCTCAAACGAACTCCATTTGCAATTGTGTAGTAGAGCTCGCCATCGCTCTTGTTCTGCGTCCCGGCTGCACGCAAGTCGGGCGGTTTCGGATAGAGGCCCTTGCCGAATAGCGTGTCGCCCCCTCCGTCATTCGAATGGCACGTGGCGCAATGATCGGAGAAATGCTCCATGCCTGCCCGAATGTTCTCCGTTGAAGGCATGATGGGATTGCGAAGTTGGCGATACGCGGATGGCACGGCCATTTTGCGTGCCGTTGTGGCCGCGAGCTCCTCAATCGCTGAGGGTGTCGCAAGTGCGCTGAAGCCTCGTCGCACGAGAGTCAGCCCGTATCCCGCGGCTGCAACCGCAAGAGCAAACAGAATCAGCGAAACCGCTTTCCAGGGCTTCATGTCTACCTCTCCTGGGCCGGCACGACTTTCCAGGACTTGGAATTCTGCTCAACGGTAAGCGACTCGCTCCAATTCAAAAATCCTAATGGGGAGCTGGCGGACGTCGAACGTCGGTGCCGAGTTCAGAAATCCAGGGCGACGATCAGCCGCGCTGCGTATCGGTGTCATCGTCGTCCGCCCGCCCGAACGTAGGCAGGTACCGGCCGAAGTTCAATTCGAAGTCGCTCGGAACGCCGTAACCGATATTGCGGATCTTGGCGCGGCGCGCCTGTGCACCGGGCAAGGCCAGCAGTGGGAAGAACAAGTCGTTGCTCGACTGAAGCTCGGCAGCTGTGGGCGTCCCGAACCGATTGATCTGGGCCTTCGCCGCGGCTAGCGTTTCACGGTCGAACGAGGCCAGACGCCGGGCGAGCGCATCGACGAACGAGTCGAGGTTGGCATCGTCCAGCGTGCGGTTCACCCAGCCATAGCGCTCGGCGATATCAGCATCGAAATCGTCGCCGCTGAGGACTATCTCAAGTGCGCGCGAGCGGCCGACCAAGCGCGGGAGCCATTCCAGCGCTCCGCCGCCCGGGACCAGTCCGACGCCGACCTCGGGGTTGCCGAATAGGGCGCTTTGCCGGCTGGCGAAACGCATGTCGCAGGCCAGCACGAACTCGTTACCGATGCCCCGTGTGCGGCCGCGAATCTTGGCGATGCTCACGACTGGCGAGGACGAGAGGCGCAGCACAAAGTCGCGCCAAAGGCCCAGCATCTCAGGCCGTTCAGCTGCCTCGGCTACGTCAAGATGAGCGATGAAAAAATCGGGATTCGCCGACTGCAACACTACGACCTTCACAGACGGGTCCGCCTCGAGATCGGTCATTAGCGCTCTCAATTCGACGATCGTTGTGGGAACAAACATGTTGATCGGCGGGTTGCTGAAGGTGATGGTCCACCGGCCCGGATGAGTGCGGTCGGTCTTGAACTGCACATCTGCCCGCTCGCTGCCTCGCTGTGTGGCGCTGGATTGGGTCATCACCTTCTCCTCTCTTGTGAAGAACCTTACCGTAGCGATCGGAAGCCCGCGCGAACCTCTTCCGAAAAGAGCTTCGGCTGTTCCCAGGCCGCAAAGTGCCCGCCCTTGGGGAGCTTGTTGTAATGGATGAGTTTGGGATACGCCCGCTCGGCCCAGCTTCGTGGAGCAGGATAGAGTTCATCGGGAAAAACGCTCACGGCGGTCGGAACAACGACGCCTCTGACGCCGAAGAACGAATAACCCTTGTTTTCCCAATAGAGACGGGCCCCCGAGAGCGCCGTATTCGTCAGCCAGGTGAGCGTGATGTTGTCGAGGACGTCGTCCCGGGTGAGGCCTTCGCTGCCTCCGGCAAAGACCCGAGCGATCATCTCGTAGCTGCGCGCGTCGTGGTCGAGAAAATAGGCCGCCAATCCAACCGGTGAATCCGCTATTCCGTACAGCGTCTGTGGCCTCAACCCCATCTGGAAGCCGTAGGCGATTCCCTTTTGATAGACGGACTGTACACTCTCGTAAGCGACCTTTTCGTCGGCGGAGAGACCCGATGGCGCCGGCGCTCCTGAAAAAGCAGCCTTGTCGACCTCGGCCGGGAAGATGCCGGGCATGTTGGTGTGAATGCCGAGCAACTCCGGAGGCGCTTGCACACCCATCAGCTCGGTGATGACTGCACCCCAATC
>Ga0210407_10002873_pt1 | contig 14370 bp, 13 predicted proteins | sample IncBWC27MmetaG_FD_150860 | JGI IMG/M metagenome (GOLD analysis project Ga0210407, IMG submission 150860) | Forest soil microbial communities from Barre Woods Harvard Forest LTER site, Petersham, Massachusetts, United States - Inc-BW-C-27-M | ecosystem: Environmental > Terrestrial > Soil >...
GATGGGAAGCCCATTTCCCCCCTTACATGGTCCTGTTCCGCCTTCGCTGGTTGTGCCGTACAAATTTCCAGCCGCGTCGAAGATAAGACCGGCGAACGGCTCGACCCCGTCCTTGCCTTTGCCGAAGCTGTGGAGCACCTTTTCTTTGCTGGCTGCGAAGAGGGGAGTTGCTGTGGTTAGAAATCCGAAAGCTAAAGCTATGGTGAGAGCTGTAACGAGCAGGATGAGAGGTCTCTGGCGTTGCATGATGCGTCCTCCCTGGATGAGAGAATTTCCTTGATCTTGCGTCCGGGCGGTTCCAATTGTAGGCCGGTTCGGCGGGCTGTCAATGTGTGAAAAGTTTTTGCCTGGAGCAACGGTTTCTGGCCGTGTCGCCTCGGTTGATTGGGATTGCGGGTGGAGTGCTTTGCTCCCGGGCGGGGCCTGAATCGTTTTTCTGACTGTACCCAGGACTTCCGTCCTGGGCTATTATCGGTCGCCCCGCCGGGGCTGTGCTTGGTTGGACCGGGGTGTTCTCCGCGCGGAGACAAGCTTCTTCGTGGCCACGCTCGAGCGGGGACGCTCGTGCCTACACTTGGCGACTTCGTCGCGGCGCGTCATCCGCTTGGAGTCGGGCGGGTGAGTCGCCGCGCCTCCACACAATGTTCGAGCAACGGCAGCGGACAGGAGCGTCCGCTCTACATCGGTCCAGAGCAAATGTTTCAATCAGGTTACAATCGGCGCAATATTCTCATCTCCCGGCTACAATACCGTTGTGAAACCTAGCATCTTTGTGGTTGAAGACGATCCCGATATTTCGCGCCTGGTGCGACATCATCTGGAGGGCGCGGGCTTTGGGGTCAAAGTGTTCCCCACCGGCAACACCGTGATCATGGAATCGGAGCGGCAGCGGCCCACGCTTTTCGTTCTCGATATTATGGTGCCCGGAAAAGATGGGCTCGAGCTTTGCCGTCTGATCCGGCAGACGCAATCGCTGGCATCGACTCCGGTAATTTTTCTGACCGCGAAGAGCGGGGAAGCTGATCGTATTCTCGGCCTCGAACTCGGCGCCGACGACTATATTCCCAAACCCTTCAGCCCGCGCGAACTGGTCGCAAGAGTGAAGGCCGTGTTGCGCCGCTTCGAGCGTCCACTTTCGCAGTCGCCGCTGCGGGTGGGAGAGATCGAAATCGATCCCAGCGCGATGACGCTCACGGTCGGCGGTCGACTGGTGACTACGACTGCCACCGAGTTCCGTCTACTCGACTATTTCGCCCGGCACATCGGACGCGTCTTCACTCGCGACCAACTTCTCGATTCAGTATGGCGCGATACGGCGTACGTAACGCCCCGCTCGGTGGATGTTTACGTGCGGCGCATCCGGGAGAAAATCGAACCTGACCCGGAAAACCCGCGGTATCTGAAGACGGTGCGAGGAGCTGGCTATCGCTTCGAGGCTCCCAAGTGAGAAGGCGGCTTTTCTTCCGGCTGCTGGCAGCCTTTGCCCTGGTGATCGCGGCCGCCACAGTGACACTGGATTTTTCCATTCGACGGGCCTGGGAAAGCTCGCTGCGTCAGGAAATCGACCGCGGCTTAAAGCAGAAGACGCAGATGTTTGCGAGCCGGGTGGATGGCACGGACCGCGAACACAATCTTCAGGATCTGGTTTCGCAGGTGGGCCACGCCGCCGAGGCGCGCGCGACCGTCATCGATGTCACCGGGAAAGTCCTGGCGGACTCCGAGGCGAGTGCGTCCGGGATGGTGAATCCCGCGCAGGAACCGGAGTTTGCCGCAGCCTTGAAGGGCGAGGTCGGAAGCGACACGCGCACCAGCCCGACTCTGGGAATCGAAACGCTGTACGTGGCCGCGCCTGTCTCGGGAGGAGCGGTCCGGCTGGCCTATCCTTTATCGGACCTCGAAGTCGCCACATCGCAGGCGCGAAGGACACTCCTGTTTGGCTCGACACTCACACTTCTGGTCGCCCTTGTTCTGGCGGGAGTTTTGGCCCGGTTCACAGCGCTGCGGCTGCAGCGGATCGTGCAGTTTGCCAACAAGATCGCCGGCGGCGAGCTCACTGCGCGCATTGCTGAACCTTCGGGGGATGAAATCGGGCAACTCGCTGCCGCGCTCGATAAGACGGCGCGACACGTGGAAAACAACTTCGCAGCCCTGCAAACCAGCCAGCGCCAGCTTGAAACTTTGCTCAACAGCATGGAGGACGCGGTCATCGCCATCGGCCCCGACGATCGCGTACAGTGGGCGAACGAGAGAATGGATAGCCTGGTTCCGCAGCACACCCGGCTGAATTCCCCCATCGTCGAGACGGTGCGGGATCCCGATTTCCTACGGGCAGTGCGCGGAGCCAGCATCACCCGGAAGGTGTTCACTGCGCGAGCTACCTCTATTGTTCCTGCCCACACTTTCGATGTGACCGCCGCGCCTATGCCGGGAGGAGGCGCCGTTGCCGTTTTGCGCGACTTGACTGAGACCGAGCGGATTGAGAAAACCCGCCGCGACTTCATTGCCAATGTTTCTCATGAACTGCGAACGCCGTTGACGTCCATTCAAGGCTATGCCGAAACCCTGCTGGACGGTGCGCCGGAAAATAATCATTCGCGCGAGTTTCTGGAGATTATCCGGAAGAACGCACATCGCATGTCCCGCCTGACCGAAGATTTGTTGACGCTGGCGAGAGTGGAATCGCGCGAACAACGATTTGACATCCAACCGGTGGCCGCGGCCGAACTGCTTCAGGAAGCGGTACAGAACTTTCGCGAACTAGCGCGGACCCATGGCATCGACTTGCAGGTGGAGGATTCGGCGCCGGACTTGGTGAGTGCTGATCGCGACGCCATCCACCAGGTTTTTTCGAACCTCATCGACAATGCGCTCAAGTACGCTGCTTCCGGTGGGCGGCTGGTGCTGGGAGCGAGGCGCTCGGAGCGTGGAGTTGAATTTTATGTGCGCGATTTCGGTCCGGGGATTCCTTTCGAACACTTGCCGCGCCTGTTCGAGCGCTTCTACCGCGTAGACAAGGCTCGCTCGCGGGAATCAGGAGGCACCGGGCTCGGACTGGCTATCGCGAAGCACATCGTGCTGGCGCACGATGGCACGATCCGGGCCGAGAGTGAACTAAACCATGGATCGGTGTTCTTGTTCACACTGCCGCTGGCTATCGATATGGTGTCAGCTTCGTCGTGAGGCCGTCTCGTCTGAGAACAATTTCCGTTGGACGCTGCATCCGCGAGGATGCTCGCCAACCTTAGCCGTAAGAATTTACAAGTTTTTAACAACATCCTTGAAACAAAGAACCTATGCTTGTAAGGTGACCATCAGTCTAGGGCGGCGGCGAAGACGACCCAGTGCAGTGCATCCGCCATTCCGTGAGCCGAGGGAAGTTGCCATGAGTACCGCCCCTGTGAACACGCCAGTGCCTGAGCTTGCCTACTCTCACCTGGTAAAGCGAACCATTCAAGCTTGCGCCGTTGCCAAGGATGCTGCCGCGGCTGCCGCCGAGGGTATCGCGACGGGCTCTGCGCCGCTGCTCAATACCATTCGAGAGCGGGAGAAAGAACTCGACACGCTGGACCGCGAGATCGACGATGGGGTTACACTCGCCATCACGCAGGTGACCGGAACCGAAGCTCGCGAGTTGCTGGCCTGCATGAAGTTCATGATCAGTCTGGAGCGCATTGGCGATCTGCTGCTCAGCTTTGCCAGCAGCGCGCAGGCGGCCGGCCCCCGGATCGATCCCCAGGACGCGCGCGACCTCACGCACATGGCGACCGTGCTGGAAAAAATGCTGGCGGACGTGGGCGGAGCCTTTGCCACTCGCGATGTGAAGAAGGCTGTGGATGTGCTGCGCTCGGATGCTGAGATGGACCGTCTGCGAAATTTGATTTTTCTGCGGCACATCGAGAACCCGGAGGGCTTGCAGCGCCACGCCAGCCTGCAAGTCATCTTCATGACGCAATCGCTGGAGCGCGCCGGCGACCACGCTAAGAACCTGGCGGAAGAAGTTTGCCACTTCGTCAGCGGCCACACCATCCGCCACGTAATGATGACCTACGACAAACCGATCGAGCAGATGTTTTTGGATTGGCTTCGCCACCGCGACGAACTACACAAAGACGATCAGCGTTAGCCGCCCGTTTCTACTGAATTGAACCTGCGAACATCCGCTTGGTACACTTTCGCAGATGTGGCCGAGTCATGAATTTTATCCTTCGCCAGGCTGTTCCTGCAGATATTCCATCTCTTCGTTTGCTGATTGATGCGTCCGTTCGCGGCTTGCAGGCGGTGGATTATTCTTCCACTCAGATTGAAGGCGCGCTGCAAACGGTCTATGGCGTGGATAGCCAGTTGATCGCGGATGGAACGTATTTCGTGGTTGAGGCCGACTCGGTGATCGTGGGCTGTGGCGGCTGGAGCAAACGCAAAACGCTCTTTGGTGGCGACCGCTGGGCGGAGCGAGAAGATGCGTTGCTTGATCCGCGGCAGGATGCGGCTAAAATTCGTGCGTTTTTTGTCCATCCGGCATGGGTGCGACGCGGGATTGGCAGCATGATCCTCCAGGCTTGTGAGCGAGCGGCAATTGTGGCGGGCTTTACTCGATTCGAAATGGGCGCGACGCTGACCGGTGTGCCGCTCTACCGCGCGCAGGGCTATCTCCCTTTGCAGAATCTCGACGTTCCGCTGAACAACGGGGAATCGCTTCCCATCGTTCGCATGGAAAAGCGAGTTGGTATCGAAACCTAAGCCGGGACACCGAGTCGGTGATTCCGTCCCTGCCGCGCGCCTGTTATTCTGCTGCCGACGACATGCTTCTGATTCCTTCCACGGCATTGCCGGATGCGCGACTAGCCGCAGCCTACATTATCTTTCTCGCGAGCTATCTGGTCTTTGCTATCGGGAAATTTCCCGGACTGAAGGTTGACCGTCCGGGCGCGGCGATCATTGGGGCAGTCGCCATGTTCGCCTTTCGCGTGCTGCGGCCTTCGGATGCGTTGCACTTCATCGATTTCTCCACCCTCGTGCTTCTGTTTTCGATGATGCTGATCGTGGGCAATCTGCGGCTGGTTGGCTTTTTCGAGTGGAACGCGGAAGTGGTCTTGCGGCGATTGAAGCCAACGCAACTCTTGCCTGCTGTGATTTTCACTTGCGGGCTTCTTTCCGCATTCTTCGTGAACGATATTGTTTGCCTGGTGATGGTTCCGTTTGTGCTCAGCGTCACGCGGCGTATGCGGCTGCGACCGCTGCCGTATCTGCTGGCGGTGGCGACCGCGTCAAACATTGGGAGCGTGGCCACCATCACCGGCAATCCGCAGAACATGCTGATTGGATCTTTCTCCGGCATTCGTTATTTTGATTTCATTTTTCATCTGGGGCCGGTTGCGGTCGTAGGGTTATTCCTTGACTGGGCGGTGCTCCACTGGATTCACATGCGCCACATTGAGCTGCCGCCGGAGACAGTGGAAAGAATTCCGTTGCCTGTACTCGATCTCTCGCGACTCGCGAAGCCAGTCGTCGTCGTGACGGCTGTCGTCATAGGATTCTTTTTCGGTGTGCCTCCCGCGATGATGGCGGCCTTGGGTGCCGCGGCATTGCTAATCACCCGAACGCTTGAACCGAGGAAGCTTTACCAGGAAGTAGACTGGGGCCTGCTGGTGTTTTTTATCGGATTGTTTCTGATCGTGGGCGGGGCGGAGAATGCCGGGATCGTCGGACGATTGCTTGGGTTGGCGGAACATTGGAATCTGCAAAGGCTGGGCACGTTCACGGTGGTGGTTGCGCTGCTCGGCAATATCGTCAGCAATGTGCCCGCGGTGATGCTGCTGAAGTCGCTGATACCCGGGTTCAGCAACCCGCACACGGCGTGGCTTGCTCTCGCCATGGCTTCCACTCTGGCGGGAAACCTTACGATCACGGGAAGCGTGGCCAATCTCATTGTGGTGGAGAGCGCCCGGCCGGAGATGGAGATTGGTTTCTGGGATTATTTCCGGGTTGGTCTTCCCATCACGTTGGCGACTCTTCTTGTAGGATGGGGGTGGCTGGCGTGGATTCGCTAAAGGTCGATTTTGGGGTCTCAAGAGATTCAATTTGGAGGATAATCAAGATCCTCAACGAATTGATGGAAGGGCAACCTTGACGGAGCCCCATCCAGCACGACTATTAACTACCCGCGCGAGAATCTCATTCGCACTGGGCTTGACCGCGCTCGTCTTCGTGCAAGCAGTTCGAGGGCTGCATCCGAATCACACAGTACCCAAATGGTTTTTAGGCTCTCCCCTGCTCCACGGTTGGCCACTGCTAGCCGTGAACGTTTTCATCTACGGCTATATTTGCTGGCTAGGATTTTGGTTTATTCGTGGCACCGAAGGACGAGAGCGCTTTTTCATGGCGGGGTGGTTCGTAGGTGTTGTGCTTTGGCCGCTTAAGATGCTACGTCCTGATTGGGCTGTAGCAACGAGGCACATCGGCGTCGTGGGGTTGGCGGTTGCGCTGCTAGCGGCAGTGGCGCTTATGCTGGTTCCTCCCGACTTGGCCGACCGTGACGGCTCCAACTGACGCTAGATTACTGAGTGTTATAAGCCGCCATTTGACAAACACTGGACAGTTCGCGTTAGGGAGTTCTAGATTCATTGGTTCCGGGAGGTGTACTTGAAAGCCTACAGTCTGATGTGGCTGCCATTGGCCCTCTGTGCGGTGAACAGTTTGGCGCAGGGTGCCCCCAGCAGCATTGTGAAGTACCACGCCACGATCAGCGATGTGAAGTATGTTTACGCCTCGGCGCCGCCAGTTGCCCGCCTGAAACCGGGGGACATTCTTGACACCAATACGCTTGACTGTTTTGGCAACGCCATCAAGAAGCCGGGGGACACGCTTAGCATGAGCAAGGGCGACAATCCGCTTACCGGGCCTTTTTATATTGAGGGCGCGGAGCCGGGTGACACTTTGGCGGTTAAGATTCTCGATCTTGAGGTCGACGGCGACCAGGGCGTGGGAGCGTTTGCGCCGGGCTTCGGGGCGCTGAATGAGACCAACTACACGCCTATGCTGCATCCGCCGCTGCCGGAGAAGATCTGGTTTTATCCCATCGACCATGCAGCTAACACGGCGACGTTTCAGGCGCTGGATTCGAAGTTTTCGGTGAAGATTCCGCTGCATCCTTTCTTCGGTTGCATTGGGGTTGCGCCATCGGCAGGCGAGGCTCGCAGCTCGATCGTGCCCGCGGAGTTTGGCGGCAACATGGATTCTCCCGAAGCCAGCGTTGGCAACACGGTTTATTTTCCGGTGAATGTGCCCGGGGGCTTGCTGTATATGGGGGACGGGCACGCGGCCATGGGGGATGGAGAAGTTGCGGGGACGGCGATCGAGGTTCCGCTGCGGGCGCGGGTGCAGCTTAACCTGATTAAAGGCCAGAAGATCAATTGGCCGCGCTTCGAGAATGACGTCGCGATTATGACCGTCGGAGCGTATCGTCCATTGGATGATTGTGTGCGCATCGCTTTTACCGAGCTCGTTGGCTGGATTCATCAGGATTATGGTTTGTCGGAATTGGATGCGTATGAGCTTTTGTCGAAGGTGGCAAAGATTCATCTGAACGAGATGGTGGACCCGAATTACGTGGTTGTCGCGTCGATCGAAAAGAAGTTTTTGCCGCCGAAGAAGAAATAGTCGAAAGCAGCGGCTGAAGCCGTATTGTTTTTGGAAGCTAGCGATATGGCTGAAGCCATATCCTGATACGAATCACGGCCTTTTCTGTGGCCCTGTGTAACGTTTCGGGATGAGGTCTTCGGTGACCTCTTTTCTCAAGAACTTTATTTGCACCGGGCCGAACTCCGGCGATAATACCTAAAGCCCGTGGACCGCTATACCATTCTCGATCAAACTCCTTCCATCGGCTCGCAGGGAGTGGCTCCGCGGGCCACCGCTATGGATGAAGCCGCTCCGCCCGCACCTTCGAATCTTTCCGCAGATGCCGGCAGCAATTCCCTGACCGAGATGGCGCAACGTGACCTCGAGGCGGCGCTGCAATTGCTGGCGGAGCGGGCACAGTACATTACCGGCGCATCGGGCGCAGCGATCGCGCTGCTCGAGAACAACGAAATGATTTGCCGGGCCAGTACGGGTCCTTCGGCGCCGGAACTGGGAGCGGAAGTCCAGATTAAGACTGGCCTGACAGGCGAAAGTGTCCGTACCCGGAAAGTTCTGCGCTGCGATGACGCCGAAAGCGATTCGCGGGTCAATCGCGAGAGTTGCCTCGCTCTCGGCATCAAGTCGGTGATGGTTGTGCCGCTGGTTCGCGAACAGGAAGTGATCGGCGTGTTCGAACTGTTGGCTGATCGGCCCCACGCCTTCGAAGAACGGGACATCACTGCCTTAGAGCACCTCGCGGAGATGGTGCTGACTGGGCTGGAGCATGCGGACGCGGCCAAGCGGGCGTTGCAGGAGATCGCCGCGAAGAGCGCTCAGACCGCGCAACAGAAGGCATCCGAACCAGCACCAGCGCTGGCACCAGCGATAGTGGAAGCCACCTCTGCCGTGCTGGCCAAGGTACCCGCCCCCGAACCTCCAGCCACCGTGCTCAAACCCGATCGCTCCGAGCCTGTTCAGCCACCCGCACTCGACAATATCCGGACATGCGAAGCCTGCGGATTCCCCGTTTCAGAAGGGCGCACGCTCTGCCTGGATTGCGAGACGGCCAGACTTTCGGGCGACAACCCTGCGCCTCCGGTCAGCAGCCAGGTACCGGCCTTTCTTTCGCAGTTCGGGAAGCCGAAAGAACAGGGTTGGCTGGGATCACACATCTACACCATCGGAACCGTGCTGATTGTTGTCCTCACCGTGGTTCTGCTCATGCTTCGGCTACGGTAGTCGTGATCCGGTAAGCGAGTAAAAGCAAGAATACTAATCAGTACCACGAGACTCCCTGGCACTCGCCAGATTCCGTGAACAGAGTATTATCGATCTGGTTGGAATCAACGAATACTATATGTTCTGGCCATGGTGATGAATGCGGCTCGCCAACGGCGAAAGGCGTGCCCGCTCTTGTTGAGTTCCCGGGCTGAGGGTAATCGTGGAAATTCGCTGTGCGAAAACCGGGAATGGGGCTATTGTTGATTGATTTGATTTCTTGTGAGAGTGGCCGCAAAGAACCACGAGTATTCTGTCGCAGTGTGGGAAATTCTGTACTCTAGTTGATTCTTCAAGAAAGAGGAAAACAGCGGATGAAGAAAAAACGACTCACTGCCCAACAAGTACGCACCCAGGAGCGACGCCGGACGCACAACCGGAAGCACACCTTACTGCGCCGGGAATGCTACAAATGGCTCAGGAAAAACCTGCCCGAGGTCTATGAGAAGTTGAGAAAGAAAGCCGGGCTGGTGAAAACCGGGCGACCAAAGCGCTAGGCTGGGCTCCACGGCGTACAGGGTCAACCCGATGATCCGCCCTGGCCAGGGAATCTCAGAATTATCATTTCTTGTCGGCGGAAAACTTGTATACCGTGCGTGAAGTGTAAGACTGGCCCGGCTTCAGGATGGTCGATGGAAAGCTGGGATGATTCGGCGAGTCGGGGAAGTGCTGGGTCTCAAGGCAAAGAGCATAATGTTGCTTATAGACCCGCCCCTGCTTTCCGGCGATAGTCCCATCCAGAAAGTTCGCCGAATAAAATTGCACGCCCGGTTCCGTGGTATAGATCTCGAGAATGCGCCCGGTCGAAGGTTCGTGCACGCGGGCCGCGAGTTCAAGGCCCAACCCTTTGCGATTGATTACAAAATTGTGATCGTAGCCGCGAGCCAGTACCAGTTGTTCGTAATTGTCGTTGATGCGGGCTCCGATTGTGGTGGCCCTGGTGAAATCCAGCGGCGTTCCCTGGACCGGGCGCAGTTCGCCTGTGGAAATCAGATTCTTGTCGACCGGGGTGAAGCGGTCGGCATCGATCAGGAGTTCGTGCGCCAGCACGTCCCCGGTCCCCTGTCCAGCAAGATTGAAATAGCCGTGCGAGGTCAAATTCACAGGAGTGGCTTTGTCGGTTGAAGCTTCGTACTCAATCGCGAGTTCATCTGAATCAGAAAGCGTGTAAGTGACTTTCGTCTTGAGATTCCCCGGGAAACCCTCTTCCCCATTCTTGCTGGTGTAACGAAGAACCAGCGCAACGCCCTTCTCGCTTTCCGAAGGCTCCGCTTGCCACAGTACCTTGTCAAAGCCTTTCACGCCGCCGTGCAAGGTGTTCGGACCGTTGTTCTTCGGAAGCCTGTATTCCACTCCGTCGAGGGTGAACTTGCCGTTCGCAATGCGATTGGCGTAACGGCCAATGATCGAGCCGAAATGGGGATCGTTAGTGAAATACGGTTCGAGACTGTCGAAGCCGAGAACCACGTCGTCAAGCTTGCCATTCCTGTCGGGAACACGCAGAGAGAGGACGATCCCCCCGAAGTTCATGATGCGCGCTTCCATGCCGTGTGAATTCGTCAGGGTGTAAACGTCGACGGAATTGCCGTCTGGCATCTTTCCAAAAACTTGTTTCTTGATTGCGTGCTTGCCCGCGGAAGGGGAGGCCTCGGCAAGGCCTGAGGAAATTGCGAGCCAGGTCATGAGCAGGGCCATGGCAAACGGGCTTCGAGGTGAAAAGCTTGTTTTCTCAAACCGCCGATCCAGCGAACTGCGAGATTTCATCAGGGGCTTATCCCGCGCGTCACGCGATGCGTCCAAACCCCACATCGGCTTCATGTTGACCGGATCGGCTTCGATCCGTTGAAACCGTAGTACACGATGTAAAGATAGCAAAGCACCGGCAGGATAAACGAATGATGGATGCCGATCCGGTCCGCTAAGATTCCAACCAAAACCGGAACCACCGCGCCACCCACGATCGCCATGATCATGATTCCGGATCCCTCTCCGGTGAGAGGTCCCAACTCCGCGATGCCCAGGGTGAAAATGCTGGGGAACATGATGGAGTTAAAGAATCCTACCAGGAGAATGCTCCACATCGCGATCGGCCCCACGCTCAACATGGAAACGCTGACGAGAAGGAACGCTGCAATTGCCGCAGTGCCGAGGACGAGTCCGGTGCGAACCTTTTGCAAAATCGCAGAACCAATAAATCTGCCCACCATCGCGCCGCCCCAGAAGAAGGACAAATATCCGGCAGCAACTTTTTCCGTGAGATTGCCAATGTTGGGCTGACTCAGGTAGTTCACCATGAAGCTGCCAATCGAGACTTCTGCGCCGACGTAAACGAAGATCCCAACCGCGCCCAACACCAGATTGCGGTACTTCCACAGACTGATGTGGCTTGAGCTATCGCCGGTGTGGCGCTCGGCTTCCGGGACTGGAGGAAGTTTGAAAGCCGCAATCGCAACTCCCAAGGCAATGGCGATTAATCCCAGCGTCAGGTACGGCAGTTTGATCGAGGACGCTTGATGCAGTCGGTACGCCTGAAGCACCCCGGAAGACATTTGACGAATCTCGTCCATGCTCCTGGGCGCGGTGCTCAATATGAATAAGCCGCCCACGTATGGGGCGATCGTGGTGCCTAACGAATTGAACGCTTGCGCCAGATTTAAACGACTGGACGCGGTTTTTGTTGGACCCAACACCGCAACATAGGGGTTCGCGGCAACCTGTAAGGCCGTTATCCCACCAGCCAGGATCATCAATGCGAACAGGAAGAGCGGATACGATGGCACGGCGGCCGCAGGGATGAACAAAATCGCTCCCACGCCCATCGTGAACAGCCCGGCAACCATCGTCCACTTGTAGCCAATCCGCTGCACGATCTTTCCCATGGGAACCGAAAATAAAAAGTATGCAGAGAAGAACGCGAACTGAATGAACATGATCTTCGCGTAGCTCAAATCGAAGATCGGCTTCAGGTGGGGAACCAGAATATCGTTGAGGCTGGTGAGAAATCCCCACATAAAGAATAGTGTCGTGACGACGACCAATGCGCTTCTATATGTGGCTGAAGGCGCGGTGGTTGTGGCCGGAGTAGTTGGAATTCTTGTTGTCATAGGAGTCGAAGTTTGTTAGTGCCCGCCAATTCTCCCTGCATCTCCTCTGAGCCTGGAGCCTCCCAGCTAGGTTACACTCGAACGAGGCGGTTTGGACGGAACCAGTTTCGCGTCCAACCTCGGTTTCTGGAGGCTCATTGGCTGGTGTTCCCAAAATCTCTGCCGCAGTAAAGAAACGCGCCGCGCAAATCAAAGTGTTGCTCATGGATGTGGATGGGACGATGACGGACGGCGGCGTTATCTTGCTTTCTCAAACCGACGGCAGCGCTCTTGAGATCAAAACTTTTGACGCGCATGACGGCCAAGGCCTTACCCTGGCACACACGGCCGGCCTGCGCACGGGCTGCATTACCGGCAGAGAGAGTGCCGCTCTCCTCCGCCGCGCCCATGAAATGAAGATGGAATTTATCTACATGAGGCAGCCGCTGAAGATGCCGGCTTATGAAGAAATCCTTGAAAAAGCGGGTGTCTCGGATTCGGCCGTCGCGTATATCGGAGATGACCTTCCGGATATTCCATTGATGCGCCGCGCTGGCCTCGCCGTCGCTGTTGGCAATGCCGTTCCCGAGGTAAAAGATGCCGCTCATTACACTACAAAGGCCCTCGCCGGCCACGGTGCGGTGCGCGAGACTGTTGAACTCATTCTTAAATGCAAAGGCATCTGGGACGCGATGATCGACAAAGCGCGTGCATGACCCAGTTTGCAGCCGTGCTGTCGCAATGAGGTTTTGCCGGCGCGATGGTAACCGTGGCGCACTGCCGAATCCGATCATAGCCTCGGCCTCACTCGCCAATGCACATGCAGCCATTTAGACTACAACGAGAAAACATATATGCCTTCCTCATCCATCCGCAAGCACGCAGGCGGCGGTGCAGCGAGTGAGCAACCCGCCGTGCCCGAGCCTTCGTTCGCTGAGCGTGCGCGCACATTGGTGTACCTGGGCCGCATCGGCAGCCTTTCAACGCTTTCGCGGAAGCAGCCAGGGTTCCCGTTCGGATCCGTGATGCCCTACGGATTGGACGATCACGGGCGTCCTATCTTCCTCATCAGCACCATGGCGATGCATACGCAGAACCTGCAAGCCGACCCCCGAGCCAGCTTGCTTGTGACTCAAGATGATGCTGGCGCTGATCCCCTCGGAGCCTCGAGGGTTTCGCTGGTAGGAAACGTTCTGCCGCTACAGGAACCCGAGGTGGCCGAGGCTCGCAAGCTCTACTTGGCGCGTTACTCCAACAGCAAGTATTGGGTAGACTTTGAAGACTTTTCCTTTTACCGCATGGACGTCGTCGACGTTTATTACGTGGGTGGTTTCGGAGTGATGGGCTGGGTATCAGCCGCCGAATATGACCGCAGCCAACCCGACCCTCTGGCCGACTCAATGACCGAAATCATTCAGCACATGAACGCCGACCACAAGGATGCGCTCGTCCTGCTTGCCCGGGAATTTGCCCGCATCGAGTCCGAGGAAGCAAGCATGACTTCAGTCGATCGCCTCGGCTTTCATGTGCGCCTTAAGACCGCGGACGGCATGCGTGGCGCCCGCATCGCGTTCCTGCGAGAAGTGGCTAATCCCACTGAAAGCCGAAAGGTATTGGTCGAAATGGTACAGCAGGCACGCTCGCGGGCTAAGTGAATCCAAAATTCGATGCGCGGGAGTGACCGGGTGAGGTCTTCTCTATTTTGAGAAGCCACTCGAAAGGGAAAGACGCGACAACAGGCCGGGACCGAGCCCGAACGCTGTAAGGTTTGTGACAAAAGGGGACCATCGAATGTCTAAACAATTGTGGCTTGCCGGATTGTTTCTGGCCGTTGCCTCTGCGACTGGGCCATCGCTCCCTCAAATGCGCATGACGCCGACTGAGGTTCGAGCTACGACATTCGACGGCGGCCAGGTTGGAAGCTCCGCGGTCGTGGGAGTTCGTTCGAAGCTGTTGCTTGGGGATCCGGCCAAGGCCGGCTTCTACACAATCCTCTTATTTGTGCCCGTTCACACTACCATCCAGGCGCACTCGCATCGCGATGATCGCATGGCCGTGGTTGTGTCCGGCGAATGGCATTTCGGCTACGGCAACCACTTCAATGAGGAGTTGCTGAAGACGTTGCCCCCGGGCAGCGTTTACTCGGAACCAGGCGGTCAAACTCACTTCGCCCGAACTGAAAACGAGCCGGTAGTTGTCGAAATCTCGGGGTATGGCCCAACTGACACGCGCTATTTCGACCCCATCAACGACCCTATGCTTCGCTCACCTTCTCCTGACAAATAGGTTAATCAGGAGCCTGTTTTACGAATCACGAGCCTGTATTCGGTCACCGGTTTCCGCTCACGCTGCTAGTTCGAGGTTGGTCCCTGGAGGATTTGATTGCTGGAGA
>Ga0210407_10002874_pt1 | contig 14368 bp, 9 predicted proteins | sample IncBWC27MmetaG_FD_150860 | JGI IMG/M metagenome (GOLD analysis project Ga0210407, IMG submission 150860) | Forest soil microbial communities from Barre Woods Harvard Forest LTER site, Petersham, Massachusetts, United States - Inc-BW-C-27-M | ecosystem: Environmental > Terrestrial > Soil >...
CGCGGGAGGCGTCTTGTTCATGGCACAGTTTTTGGGATTCGGGTTGACCGCGGCGAATTTCTACCATTCACAAGTCGTGCTGAATATCGCTGCGAATTTCAGTCTTTTGGTGGCGTGCTACTGGCTGGTGGAACGGCGAGGCCTCCTCGGCGCGATCTTGGCGATGCTGATCGCCGCCATCGTGCAGCTTGTGGGCAGCGTCCTGGTCCTAGTCGTTGGCCTGCGAACGCAGGTCCCATCGTGCGCGGAAAGCATTGAAGCAACATGACGCCATCAGGACAAATGCGTTTCAGCACAGAAGGGCAGAGCATTTTGGTGCGGACGCTGCATCGGCTCTGGGCTTCGCTCAGATCGGATCACCATGGATCGTCCCGCGCTCTCCTCGGAGCAGGAGAGTTTTCCGGTCTGGGCAAGCTTGCGTTCGCTTCTGTTTGGCTGCTGGTGTTCGCCATTCCCTGGGAGGACGCGATCACAATCCCTGGTTTCGGCACAAGCGTCCGTTTGATTGGCATGGCCACTTTGGGCCTTGGAGCCCTGGCAATCCTCGAAAGAGGAAAAGTCAGACGCCCAACACCAGGTCACATTGTGATGGCTCTGTTTGTCACGATGGCGGCGCTCAGTTACCTGTGGAGCCTCTATCCGGAAGGGACTCTGGTGCAGGCTCTCACATACATCCAGCTCCTCGCCATGGTTTGGCTGATATGGGAGCTGGCTGCTCAGGCGCGACAGCAGGTTCGGCTACTGCAAGCGTACGTGCTTGGAACCCTCGTCTCTGCGATCGACACGGTCTATCTATTTCTTTCCAAACAGGAAGCCACTTATCAGCGTTACGCGGGTGCAGGGCTAGATGCCAACGATCTGGGGTTAATCATGGCCTTGAGCATCCCCGTCTCGTACTACTTGCTGATCGAGAGCAAAGGGTGGATAGCCTGGGTCTACAGACTGCAGCTTGTTTTGGCGGGAACAACTATCTTGCTGACGGCCTCAAGGGGAGCCACGCTGGCCAGCGTCGTCGCCCTCGCGATCATCCCGTTAACATTTGGCCGGTTGACGGGGCGGCAGAGAATCGCTGTCCTTTTGACAGCGTCATTGCTCATCGTTGGCGCTCTTCTTTATGTACCAGCCACCTCCTGGGAGCGCTTATCGACGGTGCCTGGCGAATTCGAGCAGGGTACATTTACCGGGCGTACGGTGATCTGGAAGGCGGGCTGGGAGCTCTTTAGGTCGCACGCTTTCCTGGGTGTGGGAGTGAATGCATTCCGGGTTGTCGTCAGCCGAATCTTGGCTGAGCCGATTCACCTGGATAACCCGGAGCCGGCGCCCCCCGCTCACAATACGTTCCTGTCGATCCTCGTCGAACAGGGCGTGATCGGCCTTTCTCTCTTTTGCGTCTTGCTTGTTTTACTCGCGCTGTCACTGAGGGCATTGCCTCCATTCCCCCGAAGAATGTGGATTGTGTGGCTTGCGGTTTGGGTGGTGGGCGTATCCAGCTTAACTTGGGAGATGCGCAAACCGACCTGGTTCTTCTTCGGGCTGATTATGGCGCAATGCGGCAGCGTGATTCAGAGGCGGCCGCGCGCAGAACGCCGCGCCAGGTTTCGCCGCAGTCCGGCTGTGATTCCTGCGCGCTTTCTATGCGTGGGAATGCCGCACCCTAGAGCCGGGTCGATTCATTTCTCCTAGACCAACTCTGTATTTGTGAAATCCCTGCTCCTGGAAATAGTGGTTCGCACTGCTCGCTTGAAACTCTGCCGCTGACGTACAAACCGACATGCTGAATAAGGTAAAAGTGCTCCATATCGTTCCGATGCTGAGCCCCGGCGGCGCTGAGCGCGTCGCGGTTCACATCGTGACGAGATTGAACCGTCAGAGGTATGAACCCGTAGTTGTCTCGCTCTGGGGGCGCATGGAATGCGACCTCGACCGTTTACTTGCAGAGGCGGGGGTAGAGGTCCGATACCTGGATAAGCGGCCGGGCTTCGATTACCGCACGTTCTATCGACTGCATCGTGCTCTCAGAGATTGTAGTCCGGATATTGTCCACACCCATTTGCACGTGCTTCGTTACGCTTTGCCATCGCTTCTGCTTCTCAAGCATGCTTCGCATTTGCATACGGTCCACAACCTGGCGGAGCGCGAGATTGAAGCTGGGGTGCGGTGGATTCAGCGTTACGCATTCAACCGTGGGGTCGTTCCCGTCGCCGTCGGCGAGGAAGTAGCGCTTAGCCTGAAACGCCTTTACGGGGTGCGACGGTGTCGCGTCATCTCGAACGGCATTCCAACCGACCACTATGCTCGCCCGCAGACCTCGCGCCAGGAGTGGCGGAGAAGGGAGGGCTTCGGAGAGAACGATCTTTTGTTTGGCTGCGTGGCGCGTTTTGCGCCTCAGAAAAACCACGCGCTGCTTGTGAAGGCGTTTGCCCAAGGTCCTGCCTCCGACCCGACTGCCCATCTAGTGTTGGTGGGTGAAGGCGTCTTGCAGAAGCAATTGGAAGAGCAAACTCACAAGCTCGGATTAGCCCGCCAAGTGCACTTCCTTGGAGTGCGGACCGATATTCCTGACGTGCTGGGCGCAATGGACGTTTTCGCGCTGAGCTCCGACTACGAGGGCAACCCGCTTTCGGTGATGGAGGCCATGGCCGCGGGTCTGCCCGTCGTGGCCACAGCGGCGGGAGGCGTGCCGAACCTACTCGAAAACGGAAAGGAAGGATTTATCGTGCCGCCGGGAAATGTTCAGGACCTGTCCAACGCCATGTCATTCCTCCTGGGAAACGGAGAACTTCGACAGTCCCTGGGGAGGGCGGCCGCGCGACGCGCCAGAGAAAACTTCGATGTATCGGCGATGGTCCAGGCGTACGAGGAAATGTACGAAGGCCTGGTTGATCCTGCGCATCGGCTCGAAGCGAAACGTTTGGTTCAGAGGCAAAGCACGTCGCTGCGGCGGGCTTGAAGGGCAACATGATCAAGGTCATGCACGTTATTACAACCCTGGGGCCTGCCGGCGCTGAAACCATGCTCTGCCGAATAGCTGCTGGGATGGATGGCACGCGATTTGAGAACGAAATTGTTTCGCTTCGGGACATATTGGACCAGGCGGAGGGAATGCGAGCCATCGGCGTGCGCGTACGCACGCTGGGGATGAAAAAGAGTGTGCCAAACCCTTTGCTGGTGATGCGCCTCGCACGATGGATCCGCGAGTCGAAACCGGACGTTATTCACACCTGGATGTATCACGCCAACATGGTCGGCGCTCTCGCCGCGCGTCTCGCTGGGGATGTTCCTGTGGTTTGGGGCATCCACCATAGCGCGCCTGACCCGCGCGTCGACAAGCGTCGCACCGTGCAAATCAATCGCATCTGCGCTCTCATGTCTCGAAAATTTCCCGCCCGAATCGTATGTTGCTCGGAGGCTTCGCTGCGCTTTCACAAACAACTTGGGTACGCCGCCGAAAAGCTGGAACTTGTCCCCAACGGAGTCGATCTTGAGCAGTTCCGGCCCGACCCTGTTGCACGTTTCTCCGTACGTGAGGAGGTGGGTATCCCGACGGATGCACTTCTAATTGGAATGGCCGCCCGCTTCCATCCCCAAAAGGATCATCGCAACTTCATTCAGGCAGCCGAGCAGTTACACAAACAAATGCCCGGGGTGCATTTCTTGCTGTGCGGCCTTAACGTCACCTGGCAAAACACCCGGTTGGTGGAGTGGATCGAAGCTGCAGGCATACGCGACTGCTGTCATCTTTTAGGGGTACGTCGAGATGTAGCTCGCCTGTTTGCGGCGATGGATCTCGCCACTACTTCTTCCGTGAGTGGCGAAGCCTTTCCGGTGGTAGTTGTGGAAGCGATGGCTAGCCGAACTCCGTGCGTGGTGACCGATGTGGGGGATTCCGCCCTGATCGTGGACAAGACTGGCAGCGTGGTGGCGCCCAGGGATCCGGATGCGCTGGCTGAAGCGTGGCGGAAGCTCATAGAGGCCGGACCCGGTGTGCGCCACAACCTTGGAATGTCTGCTAGACGCCGAGTGCAACAGCATTTCGCGCTGCCGGTGATCGTGGACCGCCATCAGGCAATCTATGCACAGGTAGCCGCCAGGATGCAGCGAGGTGTGCCTGCCGCAGGCCTCTCGGAGTACGCTCGGTAAATTCACTTTTTGAGCCAGGGCCCCCCTCCCCCCACTTTCTGGAAGTGTTGATTGCAAAAGACTTACAGAGCCACGTCTTCGGAAGTGTTGTAGATAAAGGACTTACGGTGCGGCGATTTCGATCCAAAAGCTCAGGGGAAACACGGTTTTGGCTTGTAAGTGCATGAAAAAAAATGGTTTACGGACGAAGAATGAGGCGGGAACGGGAGTCTACGTGAAGACGCACTTCTTAACAGAAAGGAGTGTAGCACAACTTTGAATTTTGTCAAGTCCAAAGTTGGTTATCGGGCGCAGGGAGCGAACGGAGCGGCCAAGTCTACAGATTCCGTTCGAGTTGCACACCAAGTGCGAATTCCCTCTTGCGCGGATTCGGAACGACCTCGCCTGCTCTTTGTGGTCAGTTCGTCACTGGCAGTTGGCTACTTACAGGGTCAGCTGCAGTACTTTCAGAATAAAGGCTTTGATGTGACCGTTCTCGCTCCCAAGACACGCAAGGGCGAGTGGGAAGTGCCGCGGCCCGAAGGCATCCCGTTCCTCGAAGTGCCTATGGAGCAAGAGATCGCTCCCCTGCGAGATCTTGCATCCCTTTGGCGCTTGTGGTGTACCTTCCGCAAGCTGCGCCCCGTTGTCTCGAATGTTGGGACCCCAAAGGCAGGGCTCTTGGGGGGCATAGCAGCCTGGCTGAACCGAGTCCCTTGCCGGATCTACACGTTGCACGGTTTGCGGTTCGAGACCACCAAGGGATTGAAGCGGCGAATCCTCATCTACGCCGAGCGTCTGGCCTGCTATTTTGCCCATCGCGTCATCTGTGTCAGCCAGAGCGTCCGTGAGAAGGCGATTGCTGCTGGGCTCGCGAGTCCGAAGCGAATGGCGGTACTCGGACCTGGCAGTTGCAATGGCGTGGATGCTTCGCGCTTCGCAGCCACGCCGGAGCTAATGAGCCGAGCGGCGGAGCTGCGATGTCAGTTAGGAATCCCTCCGGAAGCTCCTGTGGTGGCTTTTGTTGGGCGGCTAACCCGTGACAAAGGCATTCCCGAGCTGATGGAGGCCTTTTTGCGGCTCGATAAGCAATTCCCGGATTTGCACCTACTTCTGGTCGGATGCTTCCAGAACGGGGACCCCGTTCCTGCGGATACTCGAAGATGTGTAGAGACGCATCCACGCGTGATTTTCGCGGGGGCTGTGCAGGACACCGCTGCGTATTATGCGATAGCCGATGTTGTGGTTCTACCGAGCCATCGGGAAGGTCTTCCTATGGTGGTTCTGGAGGCGCACGCCGCCGGCAAGCCAGTGGTAGGCGCGGCGGCGACTGGTATCGTGAACATCGTGTTGAACGGCGAGACGGGGCTTCTTTTCCCTGTGGGTGATGCACAGGCCCTTGCTACTGCGTTGGCGAAGGTGATAGCCGATAAGTCTCTGGCGCGTAAACTCGGAGCCGCCGGCCAGGACCGAGTCAAGCGCGAGTTCCAACAAGAGCGGATCTGGGAAGCGCTTTACAGAGAGTATCTCGAACTTTTGCAAAGCAGAGCAGCGCCGGCACCGCGGATAGCTTACTCGAATGAAGGCGAGAGTTTGGTGGCCCGGTCCAGCGAGTAGCAGCGAGCCGGAGAATATCACAGGCAACGAACTGCCAAGATAGTGCGCTTGAGAAAGAGCCACCCGTATCCCCAGCCTGCATGAGATCGTACGTGCCCGTTTTTTGATGCCCCTCCCGGCCCAAAAATAAACCTGGGAGTGTGCCGAAATGCCTACGAATATCTACGAAAAATCAGTCAGGCGAAGCTGGGAATTTGCGCGCGGGGCTTTTCGCAATCCGAAGGGCCTGCGACTGGCAGCAGCGGGGCTCTTTATTCTTATGATTGTGGTAACAGCCAGCTTTTCATCCGGTGGGGCATTTCCTGTTTGGGTCTCATCCAGTCTGGTCAGAGTAGGGCAGAGCGATGCGCCCGGCAGCGCCTCTTTGATCAGCCTGTCCAGCGCGCGCGGCGAGACGGTGGACACGCAGGTGATCGTGCAGGCCCCTGTGGGCGGCTTGACCAACGTGAACCTGAGCGCCTCCGCGCTCACCGGTCCCGGCGGCGCTACGATCCCCGCTTCGAGCGTGACGCTCTACCGCGAATACTACGTTACGGTCACCGGCACCGCGAATTACGGCGGCGGCAGCAATCCACCTCTTGGTTCGGGAACTTACGCGGAGCCGCTCATCCCCTTCAACGATCCGGAGACCAGGTCGCCGCTTTGCGGGACCAGCGCCGCGCTCCAGGCTTGCAATGCCACCATCAGTGCGGGACAGAATCAGCCCTACTGGATCGATATTTCCGTTCCACGCGGAGCTACCAATAGCCCGACCGGAACCTACACCGGCACCATCTCCATCACTGCCGACCAAGGCAATGTGACCGTCCCAATCACGCTGACGGTATGGAACTTTGAGCTTCCCGTACAGCCCTCGGAACTTTCCCTGTGGACACTTTGGCCTCCCGCTGCAGGCAATACCATAACCACCTTGGCGAAAGCCTTGATGCACAACAAAATAATGAGCTGCTGCGATGTGGCTGCCAACGCATCCACGGACATGACCAATTTCGGGCTCAACCGCTTTGGGCTGAACCTGTTTTATCTCGTTGGGATTAAGTGCGATGGCTCGTATACCAGCCTCCCTTCGACCAGCCAAATCAATGCGGCGGCAGCGAATTTTCCAGCAGCCCTCCCGCTGGATTTCTACGTTGCCGACGAATTGAATGGCTGCCCCAACGCATACTCAGCCCTCAAGACGATGGGCACCAATGCCCATGCCGCGAATCCCAGCGTCAAGACCCTGATGACCACGAACACGCCCGACCCGAATCTGTTCAATGAGGGGGATGGGCGAAGCGCCATCGACCATTGGGTGCTGCTCGATGCTGTGGAACAGTGGCCAACCCTACCTTACACAGGAGCTGGTGACCTCTGGAGCTATGCGACTTGCAACACAGGCCTTGGCGACACTCCGGGATGGATGGTGGACTATCCTCCGATCAACGAGCGCATCCAGGCAGGGTTCTTGAATTGGACGCAGGGCGCGACGGGAATCCTGTACTATCGCGCCGACGGATGGACTGCCGGGAATACGATCGGCAGTTGGAACAACGTGGATACGACCGGTTGCGGTGGCGGCATGGGCCGGCCCGGTGACGGAATCTTCCTCTACCCACCAGGTCCGATTGGCTCGACCGAGTCCGCACCGGGAATCCGTCTGAAGGCCATTCGTGACGGCATTCAAGACTACGAATACGCGCAGATTCTCAAGAACTTAGGGCAAGCTCCGTTCGTGACCACTGTGATCCAACCGATTGCCTCCAGCTGGACCAACTGGAGTCACGACCCAAGCGACCTGGATGCCGCACGGTTACAGTTGGGACAAAAGATCCATCAGGTTTCCACGCCATAGAGTCGAACGGATTTTCTGGAGTCCACCCTCGGAGACATTGAAGATTTCCCTCGCGCGCGAGGAAGTTCGCATCGCCGCGAGCATGACCAAGAAACTGAATTCATTTACAGGAGCTGAGAATGACGAAATATGACGTAGTAATCCTTGGCGCTGGACCATACGGACTGTCCGCTGCCGCGCACTTGCGCACGGTCAGAGGTCTGGATGTGCATAGCTTCGGAGAGCCGATGTGCTTTTGGGAGCGCAACATGCCTACCGGCATGTTGCTCCGCTCCGGTTGGGAGGCGACGCATATTGCCGATCCGAATCAGGCGTTGACCTTGGATGCCTATCGAGCGGCAAGCTGCAAGCCCTTCTCTAGCCCTGTACCCATCGACCGGTTCATCGACTATGGTCTTTGGTATCAACGCCGTACAGTACCCGACCTTGATCAGCGGAAGATTATTCGCATCGAGTCCCAGGCAAAAGACTTCAAGCTCATCGTTGAGGACGGTTCCAGCGTCCTTGCACGCCGAGTGGTCATTGCCGCCGGCATCGGCTCGTTCGCTTGGCGCCCTCCAGTATTCGCAGGTCTCCCGAGTGCGTTGGTGTCGCACACTGCTGAGCATCGCGAACTGCAAAGATTTGCCGGGAAAGAGGTGCTGGTGATTGGAAGCGGTCAGAGCGCATTGGAATCGGCTGCGCTGCTACATGAATACGGTGCTGAAGTCGAAGTCATTTCCCGCGCGCGTCAGATTCGCTGGCTTGGCGGAATTGTCTCCCGGACTTTTCAGTACCGCCTTGGCCCTGCGATCTCGAAACTCCTCTATGCGCCCACGGACGTTGGTCCTGCTGGCATCAGCCAGGTTGTGGCGCGGCCCGATTTGGTCAGGCGATTCCCGCGACCACTTCAAGACTGGCTGCGGCACCGATCGATCCGGCCGGCCGGCGCGGGCTGGCTGGTGGCGCGGCTTCAGAACGTGCCCATGAAGCTGGGGCGGTCTGTGGTTTCCGCTGCTCCGGTCGGCGAGCGGATAAAAATCCGGCTGGATGACGGTAGCGAGAGAAACGTTGACCATGTTCTTCTGGGGACAGGATATCGAGTGGACGTTTCCAAGTACGACTTCTTCGCACCGGACCTGGCAAAGTCCATCAGCCACATCCAAGGATATCCGCGGCTCCGCGAGGGTTTCGAGACGTCCGTGCCTGGCCTGCATATTCTCGGAGCGCCGGCGGTATGGAGTTTCGGAGCGCTGAACCAATTTGTCGTCGGCACGCACTATGCTTCGCGCGCTTTGCGGCGCTTTGTTGCCAGGAAGGCTGAGGTTAGTCGCGTTCAGGTCGGCGAACCGCTGCCTGCGGAAGTCATGTGATGCGCTACTGAGAGCAATTCAATGTGATCGAAAATGCTGAGCCCTACCCATGACTGAAACAACCGGAGCATTGATCCTTGATGCAAACCTCAACGGCCTTACGATCGCCAGGAGTTTGGGCCGCCGGGGAATACCAGTGTGGGCGGTCACACCGCCCGGCATCCAGCTGGCGAGTTATTCTCGCTACACGCTCCGAACTCTGCCTTGGCCGAACGGAGAATGCAAAGCGCGAGTCGAGTACTTGTTGGAGCTTGCGGCGCGGCACAAGCTGGATGGATGGGTGCTATTTCCCACCAGCGATGAAACAGCCGCCTTGCTGGCGAAATTCCACGCGGAGTTGTCGCGCCGATACCGCGTGTCCACGCCTACTTGGGAGGTTTTGCGCTGGGCATACGATAAGCGGCTTACGTACCAGTTAGCGGCGCAGGAAAGGGTCGACCATCCGGCGACGATGTATCCGGCCAGCGAAGCGGATCTCGAGGGAGGTGAGTGTTCCTTTCCGGCGATCCTGAAGCCTGCCGCGCACGCTGGGGTCAACCGCTTCACGGCCGACAAGGCTTGGCCGGTGGCGAATCGCGACGAGCTAGTCGCGCGATACCGTGAAGCCCGAGAGCTGATTCCCCCTGAGCTGATTCTTGTCCAGGAGCGAATTCCCGGCGGGGGCGAGTCGCAGTTTTCCTATGCGGCGCTTTGCCGCGACGGACAGCCGATCGCCTCGCTCACCGCACGGCGGACGCGGCAATACCCAGTCGACTTCGGCTATTCCAGTTCGTTCGTGGAAACGCTCGAGGTCCCAGAGATTGTGGCTCCTTCGCAACGCTTGCTGGCAGCGATGCGCTATACGGGCCTCGTTGAAATCGAGTACAAATTCGACGCTCGCGATGGACGCTATAAGCTTCTGGACATCAACCCGAGGCTTTGGACCTGGTCACCCTTGGGCGCGCGCGCAGGGACAGACTTTCCGTATCTGCTCTGGCGAATGATGACGAACCAGAATGTGGAGGAGCAAACCGCTCGCACGGGCGTGCGATGGATGCGCGTAAGCACGGATTTTCCGGCCGCTATTCACGAAATGCTTCGTGGGCGCCTCAGCCTCGGGGCGTATTTGAGCTCCTTTCGCAGCCCAGTGCAGTTCGCTTTGATGGCCGCTGACGATCCTTTGCCTGGGCTGCTGGATCTGCCCTTGTTCGCTTACAAGAATCTTTATAGCCGGTACAAAAGTTTTCTGGACGGTGTGCCGCTCAAAGCTGAGGGATTGAAATCGAAGGGTTGAGTAGATACCGACCGCGACTCGGCCCATTCACTAACCAGAGGCAATCTCTCCGGAACGCACCGCGGTAATTAGCACTCAAAAACGAAATGACTCAACCAACAGTTGTTATCAGCTTGGATTTGGAACTCAGTTGGGGCAGCTTTGATCTTTCATTTGATGACGAACTGCTCAAGATGAGCCGGTGGACGCACGACGTCGGCGTGCCCAACTTGCTGAGCCACCTCGCGCGCAACGGCATATCGGCATCCTGGGCCGTGGTTGGCGCGATGATGCGTCCCTCATTGCCAGACGTTTCCGGGCTGCCAGAAGTTAATTACCCGCACTTCTCGAAGCCTTGGTTCAGTTATCTACCAAAAGAAGGCGACGAATTGACACATCCCGAGTGGTTCGGAGCGACCTTGGTAAGAATGATCAAGAATGCAAAGCCGGAGCAGGAAATCGGATTTCACTCATTTTCGCACGTGCCCTTCGGGTGGCGCGGTATGACGCGCGAACGCGCAATCGCTGAGTATCAATATTGTGCGCTGACCGCGCGAGAATTGGGAATCCCAACGACGTGCTTCGTTTTTCCGCGGAATTTAGTTGCATATCTCGCCGAGCTTCGAGATGCAGGCTTTAAATGCTTTCGCGACGTTGATGAACTGCCATTTCGCTTTGAAAGCAACAAGCTTAGGTCCATCGCTGGCGTGTTGGCAGATTTCGCGGGACTATCGCCGCGCGTGGTCGAGCCTTCGCTCAAGGAGGGGATTGTATCAATTCCGGGATCGCTACAGATCCGATTCGCGGCCGGCTGGCGCAAGTACATTCCTGATTCGAGCCGTTTGCGCCGGCTGAGAAAAGGATTGGAACGCGTGCGCCGCAACGGCGGAGTCTTTCACGTCTGGTTCCACCCGGAAAACCTTTATCACGAGTGGCCGCGGCTGGAAAACGTTGTGGCGCGTTTTCTCGAAGAACTTGGCGCGCTGGTGCGGAACGGAGAGGTGAGATGCTTGACGATGGGGCAGCTCGCCAGCGAATTCCAAGCTAAATTGGCGGTGAGTCCGGCCAGTGCTTCAGAAGCCTGGCGGGGCAAGGAGATTGAGTCGTTGGCCTAATTGCTGGCGTACGCCTTCCAAGGCAGTTGTGCTGTGAGTCCAGTTGGTCCAGCTCGCTGCGATGGGAAGAACGATGGGATTCACGAACGGGACTTGCCCTATGTTTTTGAGAATTTGCGCGTATTCGTAGTCTTGAATGCCGTCACGAATGGCCTTCAGACGGATGCCAGGAGCGGACTCGCTAGAGGCGATCGGACCTGGCGGGTAGATGAAGATTCCATCGCCGGGCCTACCCATGCCGCCACCGCAACCGGTCGTATCCACATTGTTCCAACTGCCGACGGCGTTCCCGGCGGTCCATCCGTCCGCGCGCCAATACAGAATGCCCGTCGCTCCCTGCGTCCAATTCAGGAAGCCGGCTTGGATGCGCTCGTTGATCGGAGGATAGTCCACCATCCATGCCGGAGTGTTGCCGAACCCGGTGTTGCAGCTCGCATAGCTCCAGAGGTCACCCGCACCGGTATACGGCAGGCTTGGCCACTGTTGCATGGCATCGAGTAGCACCCAGTGGTCGATAGCGCTGCGCCCATCCCCCTCGTTGAAGAGATTGGCGTCGGGGGCGTTGGTGGTCATTATGGTCTTGACGCTGGGATTGGCCGTGTGGGCGTTGGTGCCCATGGTCTTCAGCGTCGTATAAGCGCCTGAACAGCCATTCAATTCGTCGGCAACGTAGAAATCCAGCGGGAGGGCTGCTGGAAAATTGGCCGCCGCGGCATTGATTTGGCTCGTGGAAGGGAGGCTGCTAAAGGAGCCGTTGCACTGAATGCCGATAAAGTAGTAGCCCTCCAGCCCGGAACGATTCAAGCCAAAATTAGTCATGTCCGACGCGGCGTTGGCGCCGACATCGTAACGGCTCATCACTTTGTTGCGCATCAGGGCTTGCGCTAAGGTGGTCGTGGTGCCGACGGCGGGATTAAAAAGCGTCCATTCGGAAAGCTCCGAGGGCTGCGTGGGAAGCCCAAAGTTCCACACCGTCAGGGTGACGGGGACAGTCGTCGTGCCTTGATCGGCGGTGATGGAGATGGTGCCAGTATAGGTTCCCGTCGGGCTGTTCGCAGCCCCGCTTGGAACGGAAATGTCGATCCAATACGGTTGATTCTGCCCCGCACTGATAGTGGCATTGCAAGCCTTGAGCGTAGCTGTCGTTGCACACAGCGGCGAGCCCGTCTCTGGATCATTGAAGGGGATGAGCGGCTCCGGGTAAGTTCCCGAACCGAGCGGTGGATTACTGCCGCCGCCGTAGCTGCCGGTGCCGGTGACAGCAATATAGTATTCGCGGTAGAGCGTCACGCTGGAAGCGGGGATGGAAGCACCGCCGGGACCGGTGAGGGCGGAGGCGACCAAGTTCACGTTGGTCAAGCCGCTAAGGGGGCCCTGCACGACGACCTGAGTGTCTACGGTTTCGCCGCGTGCGCTGGATAGACTGATGGAAGAGGCTGTGCCGGGGGTGTCAGTCGTCCCTACCCTATCCAGACTAGGGGCTACCCAAACAGTGAACGTTGGTGGAATGGCGGCATTTACAGTGAGGGTCACGGGAGTGCTGGTCGCACTCCCGGCGGTGTTGCTGACCAGCACGGTGAACTGTGCTCCGTTGTCGGAGCTGGTTGTCGCCGGGGTGGTATAGCTGGACGAAGTTGCCCCCGAAATAGCCGCGCCGTTCCGGTTCCACTGATAGCTCAATGGAGCGGTGCCCGTGGCAGCTACGCTGAAGGAAGCTGTCTGGCCTGCCGTCACCGTCTGGCTTATCGGCTGGGCCGTAATCGAAGGGGCCACTGTGGTCGCACTTACCGTGAGCGTGGCGGCGTTACTGGTCACTGCCCCCGCCGGGTTGCTGACCACAACGTTAAACTGTGCGCCGTTATCTGACGTGCTCAAAGCTGGCGTCGTGTAGGAGGCCGAGTTAGCTCCGCTGATGGCAGTTCCGTTCTTTTGCCACTGATACGTGAACGGCGCGGTGCCCGCTGCGGCAACCGAGAACGTTGCCGTCTGCCCGACTGCGGCGGTCTGGCTGACCGGCTGAGTGGTGATCGAGGGTGGAATGGTCGGAGTACTTATCGGTGTGTTCATATCGGCCTGTATCTGGGCCGGTGTCAGCGCTTGGTTGTAAACGCGCACCTCATCAATCGTGCCATTGAGGACCCGCGACACCGCCCCGCGGTTCTGCCCGCCGATCCGAAGTGTGTTGATCCCGCTTCGGAACGGATTGGCGTCTGCCGCGGAACCGAATGACGCATCCAGATTCCCGTTGACGTAGAAGCTGATCGCTGGGCCATTTCTAACAACCGTGATGTATGTCCATGTACTTAAAGGGACTTGGGCATTTCCGGAAACAATATTGTAGGACGGTTGGCCCCATACATTTCCGCCGGTGGTCTGCCAAGAGAAGGTGAGGCGATTGCTTGAGTCTAGCCCAAATAGGTACTCGTCATCGGTGGTTTGGCTCCACTTGTTAATGACCGAGGAGATGTCGGCGTTGGCAGCCAGCACGTATACCCATGCCGAGAAGGTTGCTGTCGTTCCAGGATTGAAGGAGTTGGAGTTGGCCGCCTCGACATAGGCATTGGCTCCATTAAATGAAAGGGCGTTTCCGTAGCGTCCCGCTGTCGTCCAGGAGGGACCGGACAAGGTTCCCGTGTTTCCGTTGCCGGATGCATCGGCCGTGGTATTGCTGCTGCCCTCATTGAAGGCATACTCTGCGGTCGGCAGGAAGGGATTGACGGTCAGTGATGCCGCGGAACTAGTCACGCTGCCGGCATTATTGGTGATGGCGACGGTGAACTGTGCCCCGTTGTCGGAACTCGTTGTCGCCGGGGTGGTGTAGCTGGACGAAGTTGCCCCCGAAATAGCCGTGCCGTTCCTGTTCCACTGATAGCTCAACGGAGCGGTGCCCGTGGCAGCTACGCTGAAGGAAGCTGTCTGGCCTGTCGTCACGGTCTGGCTGGCTGGTTGGGTCGTGATCGAAGGGGCCACTGCGGCCGCATTCACCGTGAGGGTGGCCGCGCTGCTGGTCACACTCCCGGCGGCGTTGCTGACTAGCACGGTGAACTGTGCCCCGTTGTCGGAGCTGATCGTGGCGGGG
>Ga0210407_10002875_pt1 | contig 14366 bp, 10 predicted proteins | sample IncBWC27MmetaG_FD_150860 | JGI IMG/M metagenome (GOLD analysis project Ga0210407, IMG submission 150860) | Forest soil microbial communities from Barre Woods Harvard Forest LTER site, Petersham, Massachusetts, United States - Inc-BW-C-27-M | ecosystem: Environmental > Terrestrial > Soil >...
TTCTGGCAACGCGTCCAATCAAAGTGCCGCTCGCTCGCCCATCAAATTTGAATTTCGAATGATGAAGATCATTTGAGCACAGACTGGGCTGCTCGCCGCCTGTATACTGTGAGCCGCCTTTGCCCTGTGAAGCCAGTTGTTTTGAGACTCACCCCCTCAAGGAGATGGATGTTTAACCGCAGGTTATTTTGGCCGGTATTCCGGAGCAGCCTGGCTGCCGCCTTCATGCTCTACTTGCTGGGATGCGCAAACGCTCCCATTCCTCCGCAATCCGGCGGAAACCAGAAAAAGGGTGGTGGCGGCGGACAGTCTATTCCCGTCGCCATTGCCAAAGCCGAAAGCCGTGATGTGCCTGTGTTTCTCAACGGCCTCGGTTCAGTCGAGGCTTTTAACACGGTAGTCATCAAACCCCGGCTCGATGGACAACTGGTACAGATTGCTTTTCGGGAGGGGCAAAACGTGAAGAAAGGAGACCTTCTCGCCGTAATCGATCCGCGACCCTATGAGGCGGCGCTGAGTCAGGCCCAGGCGAATCTCTTTAAAGACCAGGCAGCTCTCAAAGACGCACAGGTCAACCTGGTGAGGGACCAGGAGCTCTTCAAGGACGGCGTCATTGCCAAGCAGCAATTAGACACACAGGCCTCCCAGGCCGGGCAGCTTGAAGGCGCTGTCCGCTCCGACGAAGCACAGGTCCAGACCGCAAAGCTCAACGTGACCTACACTCATATTTACGCGCCGGTCAATGGACGAGTTGGGCTCCGCCAGGTTGACATCGGCAACATGGTGCACGCGGCCGATCCCAACGGGCTTCTGGTCCTGACACAGTTGCAGCCTATCGCCGCCACGTTCACTCTGCCGGAAGATAATCTTCAGTCCGTGTCCCAGCACATGAAGGCGACCAAGCTCCCAGTGGACGCTTACAGCCGCGACGATCAAACCAAGCTGGCCAGCGGGACGTTGCTGACCATCGACAACCAGATTGATCCGGCAACCGGCACGGGAAAACTGAAAGCGGTGTTTGAAAACCGCGACAGTTCCCTGTGGCCCAATCAATTCATCAACATTCATCTGCTTCTGGAAACGCGAAAGAACAACACGGTCATCCCGTCCGCGGCCATTCAGCGCAGCTCTCAAGGCACTTACGTTTTCACCGTCAAGCCGGACAAGACGGTAGACATGCGCACCGTTACGATCGGCTACGCGACAGCCACCCAGACTTCCGTCGATCACGGCCTGAACCCAGGGGAGATTGTCGTGACCGACGGTCAGGACAAGCTTACGCAAGGCAGTAAGGTGGATTTCCGCACCGAAACCGGCGGTAATGGTGGAAACGCGGGCGGAGACGCGGGACAGAAACCCGCGCGACCTGCGAAACCTGCACAAAAATGAGTCCTTCACGCATATTCATCCTGCGCCCGGTGGCGACTTCCCTTCTGATGATCGGGCTGCTGCTGGTCGGCATTGTGGCTTACCGTCAGTTGCCGGTCTCCGCTCTGCCCCAGGTGGATTACCCGACCATTCAGGTCACGACGTTCTATCCCGGCGCCGGACCTGAAGTGGTGGCCTCGTCCGTTACGGCGCCCATGGAACGCCAGTTTGGACAGGTGCCCGGACTGAACCAGATGACTTCCAGCAGTTCCTACGGCTGTTCGGTCATCACGCTGCAGTTCAACCTGGACCTGAATATTGACATTGCCGAGCAGGAAGTCCAGGCGGCCATCAATGCGGCCGCAACGTTTCTGCCCCGCAATCTGCCGAATCCGCCTATTTACAGCAAAGTTAACCCGGCCGATGCTCCTATCCTGACGCTGGCGCTGACATCGGACAGCCTGCCGCTGACCAAAGTGGAAGACCTGGCGGACACGGTCCTCGCGCAGAAGATCTCACAGCTTTCCGGGGTCGGTATGGTTTCCATCAGCGGCGGCCAGAAGCCGGCGGTGCGAATTCAGGCCAACCCCACCACGCTGGCCTCGTACGGCTTGAGCCTGGAAGACGTGCGGACGGCCCTGGGCCTGGCCAACGTGGACCAAGCCAAGGGGATCCTGGAAGGGCCGCGCCAGTCCTTCACCATTGCCAGCAATGACCAGTTATTGTCCAGTGCCGAGTATAAGTCCGTGGTTGTAGCCTATCGCAACAACGCGCCCGTGCACCTGTCCGACGTGGCCACAGTCATTGATGGCGCGGAAAACAGCAAGCAGGCGGCCTGGATGAACCTGTCTCCGGCGGTGATCGTAAATATTCAGCGGCAGCCGGGGGCCAACATCATTAACGTGGTGGACAGCATCAAGACGGTGTTGCCGCAGCTTCAAGGAGCGCTGCCTTCTTCGGTCAAAGTTTCCATCCTCACCGATCGCACGGAGACCATTCGCGCGTCGGTACAGGACGTCCAGTTCGAATTGATGCTTACTGTTTGCCTGGTGGTGATGGTCATCTTCGTGTTCCTGCGCAACCTTTCGGCCACGATTATTCCCAGCGTTGCCGTGCCGCTTTCCATTGTGGGCACGTTTGCGGTCATGTACCTGCTGGGCTACAGCCTGGACAACCTCTCGCTGATGGCGCTCACCATTTCCACCGGCTTTGTTGTGGATGACGCCATCGTAATGATCGAAAACATTGATCGTTTCCTGGAAGAAGGCCACACTCCGCTGGAAGCTGCCCTCAAAGGCTCGGCGCAGATCGGCTTCACGATTATTTCGTTGACGGTATCCCTCATTGCCGTGCTGATCCCGCTGCTGTTCATGGGAGACATCGTGGGCCGGCTCTTCCGGGAGTTTGCCGTGACTTTGAGCGTTACCATCCTGGTCTCAGCCGGGGTTTCACTTACCCTCACTCCCATGATGGCGTCGCGTTTGCTCAAGAACCCGGCACAGGCCAAACATGGACGTTTGTTTCAGGCTTCCGAACGGTTCTATGAACGGATCATCGAATTTTACGGCCGCACGCTGAAGTGGGTGCTTAAGCACCAACCGACCACTCTGCTCCTCACGGTTGGCGCACTGGCTTTGACGCTCTATCTCTACTTCATTGTTCCCAAGGGCCTATTTCCGGTGCAGGACACCGGCGTGATTCTCGGAATCTCCGAGGCCCCCGAGAATTCTTCGTTTGAGTCCATGGCGCAGCGCCAGCAAAAGCTGGCACAAGTGATCCTGAAGGACCCTGACGTGGCCAGCTTGTCATCGTTTATCGGCATTGATGGCACCAACACCACCGAAAACAGCGGCCGCATACAGATCAACCTGAAGGCCCACAACCAGCGCAACTCTACGGCCTCCGACGTCATCCTGCGGCTGCAGCCGCAACTGGCCGAGGTTGAAGGAATCACCCTCTACATGCAGCCGGTGCAGGACTTGACGGTGGAAGACCGCGTGAGCCGCACGCAGTATCAATACTCGCTGGAAGACGCCGATGCTGTCGAACTCAGCGACTGGGCCACGCGGATCGTGGACAAACTCAGGCAGCAGCCCGTGCTGCGCGACGTGGCCAGCGACCAGCAGGTCGGGGGACTCAAGGCCGACCTGGTCATTGACCGGGATACAGCCGCGCGCTTTGGGATCCTGCCACAAGCTATTGATGACACGCTCTACGACGCGTTCGGACAGCGCCAGGTCTCCACTATCTTCACCCAGCTCAATCAATATCACGTGGTTCTGGAAGTGGACCCGCAGTTTCGCCAGGACCCGGGCGCGCTCAAGGACATTTACATAAAGTCGAGCACGGGTACGCAGGTCCCGCTGGCCACCTTCAGCCACTTCGAATCTTCCCGGACCTCGTTGACCATCAACCACCAGGGCCAGTTCCCTGTGGTCACCGTTTCATTCAACCTGGCGCCCGGAGAATCGCTCGGTGCTGCAACCAAAGCCATCGCGCAGACGGAACAGGACCTGGGCATGCCGGCCAGCATTCATGCGAGTTTTCAGGGAACGGCCGCGGCCTTTCAAAACTCGCTGGCCTCCGAGCCGTTGCTGATTCTAGCGGCGCTGATTACCGTGTACATCGTGCTTGGCGTGCTGTATGAAAGCTACATTCATCCGCTCACGATTCTCTCCACCTTGCCGTCTGCCGGCGTCGGCGCCATCCTCGCGTTGATCCTGACACACAACGATCTCTCCGTCGTGGCGTTGATTGGCGTCATCTTGTTGATCGGTATCGTGAAGAAGAACGCCATCATGATGATTGACTTCGCCCTGGAAGCGGAGCGCGGTGAAGGCAAGCCTCCGGAAGAAGCGATTTTTCAGGCGAGCCTGCTGCGCTTCCGGCCCATCATGATGACCACTATGGCAGCGCTGCTGGGCGCGGTACCGCTCGCGCTCGGCCGGGGCACGGGTTCCGAACTGCGCCATCCGCTGGGAATCACCATCATCGGCGGACTGGTCCTGAGTCAGACATTCACGCTGTACACCACGCCCGTGATCTACCTGTGGTTCGACCGGCTGGCCGCTCGATTTGGACGCTTCAATCTTGGCAATACGATTGACCCGGTCAAAGAACCGTCCGGAGCAGACTGATGAATATTTCCGCTCCCTTCATACGGCGTCCGATCGCGACTTCTCTGCTTACGCTCGCCCTGCTGCTGGCCGGAGCTCTGGCCTACACGCAATTGCCGGTTGCGCCTCTGCCCCAGGTGGAGTATCCGGTCATTTCGGTTTCTGCCGGATTGCCTGGCGCCAGCCCGGAGACCATGGCTTCTTCCGTGGCAACGCCCCTGGAGCGCCAGTTTGGACGCATCGCGGGGGTCAACCAGATGACCTCGAGCAGCGGCCTGGGGTCCACCAGCATCTCTTTGCAGTTTGATTTGAACCGGAATATTGATGCCGCCGCCCGCGACGTGCAGGCCGCCATCAACGCCTCGCTCGGCCAGTTGCCCGCCAATCTGCCTACACGGCCGAATTGGCGCAAGAGCAACCCCGCGGACGCTCCCATCATGATTCTGGGCCTTACTTCCGATACCGTTCCGCTGCCGAAAATCTATGACGCGGCGGACTCCATTCTGTCCCAAAAGGTGGCGCAGGTCCCCGGCGTAGGCCAGGTGTTTGTGGGTGGAGGCGCGAAGCCCGCGGTACGCGCGGAAGTAAATCCCATGCTGCTGAACAAATTTGGAATTGGGATTGAACAAATAGCCACAGCCTTGAATACGGCCAATGCCAACCAGGCCAAGGGAGAAGTTTCGAACGCCTTCAACACCTGGCAAATCACCGCCAATGACCAACTGAAGCAGGCTTACCAGTACCAGACCGTGATTGTCGCTCACGACAAGAATGGAGGCATCGTCCGCCTGCAGGACGTGGCTGATGTGCAGGATTCCGTGGAAGACGTCCGCAACGCCGGTCTGGCGAATGGAAAGCCCGCCGTCCTGATGATTGTCTTTCGCCAGCCCGGCGCCAACATTATTAACGCCGTGGACCGTGTACGGGCGGTCTTGCCTCTACTGCAGGCCTCAATTCCCGCCGCGATCCACGTTGACGTGGTCCTCGATCGCACAACCACAGTCCGAGCTTCGGTCAAGGACACTCAGTTCTCGCTCTGCCTTTCCATTGCTCTGGTGGTGATGGTGGTTTTTATTTTCCTGCGCAACGGCCGGGCAACTTTCATTCCCAGCGTATCCGTGCCTTTGTCCCTGATCGGGACGTTTGGCGTGATGTATCTGGCCGGCTACAGCATTGACAACTTGTCACTGATGGCGCTGGCTATCTCCACCGGATTTGTGGTGGATGACGCCATTGTGGTCATTGAAGACATCACCCGGCATATCGAAGGGGGCATGACTCCAGTGGCTGCCGCCTTCAAAGGCGCGCGGGAAATCGGGTTCACCGTGCTTTCCATGAGCACGTCACTGGTAGCTGTATTCATTCCAATTCTCCTGATGCAAGGTATTATTGGCCGCCTGTTTCGCGAATTCGCAGTCACGCTGAGTACGGCCATCGGCGTTTCGCTGCTGATCTCGCTCACCCTGACCCCCATGATGTGCGCCAAGTTCCTGCGCCCCGTGGACCAGCAAAAACATGGAAAGGTGTACGGCGCCAGCGAAAAAGGGTTTGACTTCATCCTGAAGATATATCGCGGAAGCTTAGGCTGGGTACTGCGGCATCAAATGCTGACGTTGCTGGTCACCATCGCCACTGCTGGTCTCAGCGTATATCTCTACATCATTGCGCCCAAGGGATTCTTCCCGCAACAGGACACAGGCCGATTGGGCGGTGGAGTACAAGCCGAGCAAGACATAGCATTCCCCGCCCTGAAGGCCAAGATGGCCACGTTCGTGTCCATCGTACAAAGCGACCCTGACGTGGCGACGGTCGTTGGATTTGCCGGCGGCGGTGGCCCGGGTGGAGGCGGAGGACGCATGTTCGTGACGCTCAAGCCCATTGGCCAGCGGAAATCCACCGTGGACCAGGTGATCGCCCGCCTGCGTCCCAAGCTGGCCGTGGTGCCGGGCGCCACGCTCTTTCTGCAGGCGACACAAGACCTCCAGATCGGCGGCCGGCAGAGCAACGCCCAATTTCAATACACGCTGCAGTCGGAAAACCTGCAAGACCTCAACACGTGGGCGCCGCGGCTCCTGAACAAGTTGCGTACGCTGCCCCAACTCAAAGACGTCAACAGTGATCAACAGGACAAAGGGTTGGCCGCCCAGGTGATCGTAGACCGGGAAACCGCTTCGCGGTTGGGCGTTGCTTCCGCACAGGTAGACCAGGTCTTATATGAATCTTTTGGCCAAGCCCAGGTTTCCACGATGTACCGCCAGTTGAACCAGTACCACGTAGTCATGGAAGTTGATCCAAGGTTGCAGCCCGGCACCGACGCGCTATCGAGTGTCTATGTCCATTCCTCCAACGGATCGGAGGTCCCGCTCTCGGCCTTTACCAGGTATGCGCCGTCCAGTACCGCGCTCCAGGTAAACCACCAGGGCCAATATCCGGCGGTCACCATATCTTTCAACCTTGCTCTCGGAGGCGCTCTCGGCGATGCAACCAAAGTTCTCGAAAACGCCAAACGCGACATTGGCATGCCGGCATCGGTATCGGGCAGCTTCCAGGGCGCGGCGGCGGCCTTCCAGAGTTCGCTGAGCAACCAGCCCGTGCTGATCCTCGCGGCGCTGGTCACCGTCTACATTGTGCTCGGCATACTCTACGAGAGTTACATCCACCCCATCACTATTCTTTCGACGCTGCCCTCTGCCGGTGTAGGGGCGCTCCTGGCACTCATGCTGACTAAGAATGACCTCAACATCATCGCCTTAATCGGGATCATCTTGCTGATCGGCATTGTAAAAAAGAACGCCATCCTGATGATTGATTTTGCCATCCAGGCCGAGCGCGCGGAGAACAAGAGTCCGGAAGAGGCGATCTTCCAGTCCTGCATCCTGCGTTTCCGGCCCATCATGATGACCACCATGGCGGCGATGTTGGGCGGCGTACCCCTGGCAGTGGGAACCGGGAACGGGGCTGAACTCCGCAGGCCACTGGGCATCGCCATTGTCGGCGGGTTGATCGTGAGCCAGGCCCTCACGCTCTTCACCACTCCGGTGGTCTATCTGTACATGGACCGTTTTCGCCTGCGCGTGGCCAAATGGAAAGCGGCACACAAGCGTCCGGCACAATCCAAGCCGGCTCTGGGACCGGCGGGGGATTAGAGACCCTTATTCGTACCGCAAGGCCTCTATCGGGTCGAGCCGCGCTGCTTTGCGCGCGGGATAGTAGCCGAAAAAAACTCCGACTGCCGCGGAGAACAGTGCTGCGCTCGTCACGGCCAGCAGGGACACCGAAACGGCCGAACCGAACACATAAGGAATCAGCACCGAAACAATGACGCCCAGAATAATTCCCACTGAACCGCCGATAATACTCAGCGTGACGGCTTCCATAAGGAACTGGCGCTGTACGTCGTTTTCCGTGGCCCCGATCGCCATGCGGATGCCAATCTCCCGCGTGCGCTCGGTGACCGAGACCAGCATGATGTTCATAATTCCAATGCCGCCTACGAGCAGCGAGACGCCGGCAATGGAAGAGAGCAGCAGGGTCATAACCAGCCCGGACTCATCGGCCGCCGCGGCGATATCAGCCAGGTTGCGGACGGTAAAATCATCGCCTTGTCCCGGCGGGATCTTGTGCCGGTCGCGTAACAATACGGCAATCTGCTGCTGGGCCGCGTAAGTCTCCTCCTTGGATTTGGCCGAGACAAAGATAAAACGCAGCCAGTTCTGCCCGGTGATCTTCTTTTGCAGAGTGGTAATGGGGACAAAGATGACATCGTCCTGGTCGTCTCCCATGCCGGAAGACTGGCCCTTTGGGCTCAGCACACCCACCACATGAAAAGAAAGGTTCTTGATGCGGATGGTCTGGCCGATCGGGTCCGTGGCGCTGAACAGGTTCTTGCGCACCGTTTCGCCGATCACCGCGATGTTGGCTGAGGCTTGCACGTCGTCCATGGTAAAGCTGGCGCCTTCCACCAAGGGCCATTCGCGAATGTCAAAATACTGCGGCTCGGTCCCGGTAATTCGCGTGCCCCAATTGTCATTGCCAAAGACCACCTGGGAGCCGGTGGTGACTCCGGGAGCAGCCAGGGCCACGGCAGGACACTCCCGCTGCATGGCCAGCAGGTCTGCATACTTCAAGGTCTGCATATTGCCTGCCCCCAACTGTATGCCGCCGCGGTTGAAATTGCCGGCGCCGACGAACAGCATGTTGGACCCCATGGCCGCGATCTGCTTCTGCACCTGCTCCCGCGCTCCCTGGCCGAGCGCCACCATGGCGATCACCGCGCCCACGCCAATGATGATCCCCAGCATGGTCAGGCCGGAACGCATTTTGTTACGCGCCAGCGCGCGCAACGCAATCCGGATTGTGGCCATGGTGTCCATTACGGTCAGTCCTCGAGAACGGGCAAGGTTTTCAGAACTTCGGCGGCATGCAGCCGGCCGGTGATGGCTTCATCTTTGCGTATCTTTCCATCGCGAAAAATGACGGCGCGCTTGGCGAACTGGGCGATATCAATCTCATGTGTCACCAGGACAATGGTCAGCCCGCGCTCCTGATTGAGCTTCTGGAAAATCTCCATCACTTCCACGGAAGTGCGGCTGTCAAGATTGCCGGTAGGCTCGTCCGCCAGCAAAATGGACGGTTGGTTGACCAGGGCGCGGGCAATGGCCACGCGCTGTTGCTGTCCGCCGGAAAGCTGCGACGGAAAGTGGTCCATGCGGTCGCCCAGTCCGACCATCTCCAGAGCCACCTTGGCCCGGCGGACGCGCTCCGCTGGCGTGACCCGCGCATAGAATCCGGGAAGTTCCGCGTTTTCCAGCGCTGTGGTCCGGGCCAGAAGATTGAACCCCTGGAACACAAAGCCAATCTTCTGATTGCGAATGCCGGCAAGCTGTTTCTTGTTCAGCGTGGACACGTCAGCGCCTTCCAGCCAGTAGCTCCCGCTGGAAGGCTGGTCCAGGCAGCCCAGAATGTTCATGAAGGTTGACTTGCCGCTGCCGCTGGCGCCCATGAATGCGACGAATTCTCCGGCGCCCACCGCCAGACTGACACCGCGTAGCGCGTGCACCCGGTTGTCCCCAAGTTCGTAGTACTTGTGGACCTCCTCCACGCGGATGATCGCCCGCGTGTCCGCGTCCGGCGACATGGCTGCGGCCGGTACCGTTGTGGGTGCGCTGCCCATGCTATCTGCCCGGAGGACGGCCGCCGCCCAGCGGGCCTCCACCGGTCTTGCTGCGGCTGGAGCCGGTGAGAAGCTGATCACCAGGGCTGAGATCGCCTTTGAGCACTTGCGCCACTTCCGTGGTGGTGTGGTCGGTGATTCCCGTTCGGATTTGGACGGGTTGCAGCTTTTTGTCGGGTAACATTTTCCAGACCACGGTAATGTCGTTGGCCGCGTGCTGATCTTTGCGCTGTCCCCCTTCGGCACGTGGTCCGCTTTCGCCCTGCGCCGCTCCGATGCCATATTGGGCATAGAACTGCCGGATTTCTTCCGGCTTCAGGTCCGGCTTATATCGTAATGCCGCGTTGGGGACCTTGACTACGTCGTGCGCCGTGGCCACGGGAATGGTCACATAGGCCGTCATGCCGGGAAAGAGCTTGAGATCGGGGTTGCTGAAATCAACGATGGTGTCGTAGGTGACGACGTTTTGCACCGTCGTGGCATTCATCCTGATCTGGGAAACATTGCCGCGGAACACGTCTCCGGGAAAAGCGTCTACTTTGAAGCCGACGGGCTGGCCCGTTTTGATCTGGCCAACGTCCGATTCGTCCGTCTTGGCATAGACCTGCATCTTGGTCAGGTCCTGGGCAATGGTAAACAGCGTCGGCGCCTGGAGAGAGGCAGCCACGGTCTGGCCGATGTCCACGCTCCTGCTCACCACAGTGCCGTCAATCGGAGCGCGGATAATCGTGTAGCGCAGGTTGGTCTCGGACACCGCTACCGCTGCGTCCTTTTGGCTCACCTGCGCGTCCGCTTGCAAGACGGCCGCTTGCGCAGCTGCAGTGGCGGCCTTCGCGGCGTCCGCATTGGCCTTGGAAATATCGAGCTGCTGCGCGCTCAGTACGCCGTCGGCGACCAGCGGTTTGGTGCGTTCATAGTCCGCGTGCGCCTGCACTTCAGTCGCTCTCGCCTTTTCCAGATTGGCCTTGGCGGCAGCCGCGTTGGCCCGCGCGTTTTCCAGATCGGCCTTGGCCTGCAACAGCGCTCCCTGAAACAGCGCCGGTTCAATGCGCGCAATGATTTCGCCCTTGGTGACATGCGAGTTGAAATCAGCGTGCAATTCAGAAATGGTCCCCGACACCTGCGAACCCACCTGGACCGTGATCACCGCGTTGATCGTGCCCGTGGCTTCCACCACGTCGCGGATGTCTCCTTTGTCCACCTTCTCGGTGAAGTACTGGGCAGAGTCATGCGTGTTCAGCATAAAAGCTGCGGTCACGCTTACGATCACCACAGCAATGCCCAGGGTAATCCAGATTTTGTTTGATCGTTTCAATAGCTCTCTCAGTTATTCGGATTCATCCGGCGCCACTGCCGGATTTCCAGGGCGCAGATTCTATCCATCCTGCGCAGCGCGGGCAAATGCCGCAGGTTTGGCTTAGTAAAATAATACCTGTTTTCTCAGGCGAACAGGCGCTATTCCGGTCGCGAGTCAGGTCACTTTTGCCGGATTGTTCGCTTCCGCTTCCGCCGCTTGCAGGGCCTTCTTTTTCCGCCGGCTCAGGATAAACGGGCGGCGGCGGCGACGTTCCACGCGTTTATCGATTTTCTTCCAGAAGCCCACGAAGTAGTCCACCGCGGAGATCACCGAAACTGCAACCAAAAACCAGATGGCCATGTGGGCGATCAGGTTGACCGGGACAACAAAGTAAGGAAAATTCCATACGTCCCAGCGTATGGCAAAAATGGTCGCCACAATGGAGACAATCTGTACCACCATTTTGAACTTGCCCAGTTCGCTGGCCTCAATGGTGAAGCCTTCTGAGGCCGCAATCGACCGCAAACCGGAAACGAGAAACTCCCTGGCGATGATCACCACGGCGACCCATACGTTGACAATGCTGGGCATCAGGTGGACCAGAGTGATGTAGGCTGCGGTAATCATCAGCTTGTCGGCCAGCGGGTCCATCAGCATGCCCATGGTGGTGATCTGTCCGCGGCGGCGGGCGAGGTAGCCATCCAGTCCATCGGTGATCGAGGCCAGAATAAAAAGAGACGCGGCCAGTACCACCCGCAGGGTCTGTTGCTGGGCGCCGAAGCGGCCCGTGGTAAGGATCCAGATGATCAGCGGAATGGCTGCTATGCGCGAAAGCGTGATGTAGTTCGGCAGGTTCAAAGCAACGATTCAGAGACGAAGCCGGGAACGGCTGCACCGATTATCCTCAGAAATGCAGGCTGGCGCAATGCGCGCCAATCTACTTCTTTCCGCTTACCGTATGCAGGCAGCGGGAATAAAGCTCCAGCAGATGTCCTGCATAGTCTTCCGCTTTGTTCTCGGTCCCGCCCTGAAATCCGGCGCTGGCCACGCCAGCTTTGCCGTATCCAGTGGTGGCGGCAATGAACTTCATCATGTCCAGCGCAATGTCCTCATTGCGCCGGGGAGCCATCAGCAACGCGGGCTGGTCCATAGGTCCTCCGAAGAAATGGTGCTGAGACATTGTAGTGCAGGGCCGGAGCAATCAGCAGTCAGCACTCAGCCTTCAGCATTCAGCCCGGGAACACCTTTGAAATACAGAGGAACGGAGGAAACGGAGTATTGAAAATCATAACTCTTCTCACCTCTCTGGTTACTCATTCCCTCTGTGTTTCAAGAGTTCTTGTCGGACGAGTAGACGGGCCGGGCTGATTGCTGACTGCTGAGTGCTGACTGCTCCGGATGCTGATATCCTGAGATATCTAACCATGGAACTCACCTGGGTGACCGACCGCATCGCCATCGGCGGTGGAATTTGGAATGACGAGAACATGGCTGAACTCGCAGGTATCGGAATCAGCCACATCATTGACATGCAGACTGAGTTCGATGACCGTCCGTTGGCCAAGCCGTACGGCATCTCCGTCCTTTACAATCCGACCGACGATGATTTTCAGCCTAAACCGCCCCGCCTGTTTCGGACCGGCGTCAAGTTTGCGCTGGCGGCCTTGGATGAGCCTGGAGCGAAACTCTACGTGCATTGCGCGGCGGGCGTTCATCGCGCACCCATGATGGCGCTGGCGATTCTCTGCGCCCTGGATTGGCCGCTGGAAGATGCCATCGCGCTGATCCAGTCCAAGCGCGACGTCGCCGACTTCGCCGATGTCTACGTGGAGAGCGTGGAAGATTTTATGAAGGAGTATGCCGGCACCCGTACCTAGCACTTGGCGTTCCATGCTACGTACTAACTACTGCCTCCAATGCCTACGGAAGCAATACAACACGTCCGGCGAATGCGCGGCGGTGCGCAGGCGCATCTGATGCGGGCTGCGGACGGCCATTTCTACGTCGTCAAATTCCAGAACAATCCGCAGCATCTTAGAGTGCTGGCGAACGAGTTCCTGGCAACCCGCCTGGCGCAACATATTGGGCTTCCGGTACCGGCAACGGAAATCGTCCGCGTAAGCGAGTGGCTGATTCAAAACACGAAGGAATTGCGCATCGAAGTCAGCGGCCGGCCGGTCCTGTGCGCGGCGGGAGCGCAGTTTGGCGCGCGTTATGTGTGCGATCCCGCGGAAGCCCAGGTCTTTGACTATCTGCCTGAAACCATGCTGGCACTGGTGAGAAACCGCGAGGTATTCGCCGGCATGCTGGCGCTGGACAAATGGCTGGGCAATGCCAACGGACGACAAGCGGTGTTCTGGAAGAAGGCCCGCGAGCGAAAATACAAGGTGAGCTTCATTGACCAGGGATATTGCTTTAATGCCGGCGAATGGAACTTTCCCGATTCCGCCCTGCGAGGCGTGTATGCGCGCAATTGTGTTTATGATTTTGTCCGAGGATGGGAGTCGTTCCACCCATGGCTGTCCCTGATCGAGAACTTCAACGCGCAAACGGTCCGGGAAATCGCGGGGGGAATCCCGCCGGAATGGATCGAAAATGATTGGCCAGCCCTGGAACAACTTACAGAAAGCATTGTGGAACGTCGTTCCCAGGTGCGAGAACTGATCACGGCGTTCCGTAATTCGTCACGGCAGCCGTTCCCGGAATGGGAACGGACGCCTCAGACTTCGCTGGTTCAATGAGACGACAGGTGTGATGATATGGCAACAAGACAGCAATGTACGTTTTTTCTGCTGCGCTACGTTCCGGACGTGGTGAAGAACGAGTTCGTGAACGTCGGTGTAGTGCTCCTGCCCGCCGCGGGCGCGGCGGAGTTGCGCTTTACGCGCGACTGGTCCCGGGTCCGCTGTTTGGATCCCCAGGCGGACCTCGCGTTACTCGAAGATATAGGAAGCGAGTTGCAGGATAAGCTGCGCGATGCCGGTCCGGAGCGCGAATCGATGGTGCGCAAAATCCAGGACTCCTTCTCCAATACGGTCCAGGCGTCCGATCTTACGGCCTGCCTCGCTGAATCACCGGCGGCAGAAGCGGATGTACTGGCTCAGCTTTACCTGGAACGCCCTCTGCGTGGACCATCACGCGAGATGAGCACGCGGCAAATGGTCCTGCAAAGAATGCGCGGAGAGTTTGAGCGGGCCGGCGTCTGGGGCTTGATGACCAAGAACATTGCCGTAGCCCAGTACACCCGCAGCGGCGATCCACTAAAAATTGATTGCGGTTACTCCGCTGCCGGTATGGTAAAGATGTTTCATTCGCTGGCGCTCCAGACAGATATCAATTCTGCGAAAGTACTGGCTTTCAGCTTTCCCAGTCTGGCAGAAGGTATTCGGCGCGCCGAAGGTGCTCGCGCTCA
>Ga0210407_10002877_pt1 | contig 14364 bp, 10 predicted proteins | sample IncBWC27MmetaG_FD_150860 | JGI IMG/M metagenome (GOLD analysis project Ga0210407, IMG submission 150860) | Forest soil microbial communities from Barre Woods Harvard Forest LTER site, Petersham, Massachusetts, United States - Inc-BW-C-27-M | ecosystem: Environmental > Terrestrial > Soil >...
CTCGCGACCGTCTGGGCGTAAGACCTCTCTTCTATACGCGGGCGAAAAACACATTTATCTTCGGATCTGAGATCAAAGCAATCTTCGCTAATTCCGGAGTCAGCAGGGAAATCGATCTCAAAGGCCTGGACGAGGTGTTCACGTACTGGTGCACTATTCCTCCGACGACCCTCTTCCGAAATATCCAAGAACTTCCCCCAGGCCATTCGATGACCGTGGATGCCAGCGGGATTGCGGTACGGCAATACTGGGATTGCCAATTCGAAGGCGCCTCGGGAGTGGTCGATCCTTCCCAGGAGCAGGCACGCGCCGACGAACTTCTCGAGCTATTAATTGACGCCACAAAAATCCGCTTGCGCTCCGATGTTCCGGTAGGCGCGTATTTGAGCGGCGGGCTGGACTCGACCGTCACCACAGCATTGGTCAAGAAGTTTACGAACGCTCCGCTTCGGACTTTTTCTGTCACCTTCGACGACGCCGAATTCGATGAGAGCCCCTTCCAAAGGGACGTGGTGCGCTCTCTCGACACTGAGCACCAGGAAATCCACTGCAGCAAGAATCAAATTGGCGAGGTATTCCCCGACGTCATCTGGCACTGCGAGAAACCCGTACTGCGGACCGCGCCGGCCCCTCTGTATCTACTCTCGCGGCTGGTGCGAGACAGCGGTTACAAGGTGGTAGTAACTGGAGAAGGGGCTGACGAAGTGCTAGGCGGCTATGACATTTTCAAAGAAACTAAGATCCGTCGCTTTTGGGAATCCCAGCCGGATTCAAGGATGCGGCCGATCCTGCTCCGCCGCCTGTATCCGTACTTGCAGAATTTACAGAATCAGCCCGATGCCTACCGCAAAGCGTTCTTTCATATCAACGTCGGCTGCCAGCAGCAGCCATTCTTCTCCCACATTCCGCGCTGGCAGTTGACCGCCAAACTGAAGACCTTTTTTTCTGATGCTACCCGGGCGGAGATCGCCGGGGACGATGGTTTTTCCAACGTCCGAGCCCAGTTGCCGCAACGTTATTCATCGTGGGACAGCTTCGGCCAGGCGCAATACCTGGAGACGAAATACCTGCTCCCAGGTTATATCCTGTCGTCCCAAGGGGACCGGGTCGCGATGGCGCACTCCGTAGAAGGCCGGTTCCCATTCCTCGACCATCGCGTAGTTGAATTCGCCTCCAGGCTTCCAGCCTCTCTGAAGATGAAGGTGCTGAACGAAAAATACCTCCTGAAACGATGCGCGGCCGGGCTCATTCCTCCATCAGTGGCGAAACGACATAAGCAGCCCTACCGGGCGCCGGAGGCGTGCAGTTTTCTCCAGCCCGCTGCGCGCGAGTACATGCAGGAGCTCCTTTCCCCCGAGCAAATACGGCGCGATGGCGTTTTCGATGGGTCCGCCGTCGCCATGCTTCTGGAAAAGTTTCGCAAGGGCGCCGCCATCGGGATCAAGGACAACATGGGATTGGTCGGCGTTGTCTCGACTCAGCTTTTGTTGCATCAGTTCATAAATCACTTTGAAGGGAGGATGACATCGCATGCCGCTTAACGACGAATTGCGACGGTTCGTGACAGACAACTTCATGTTTGGCAAGGTCGGCAATGGCTTCGCCGATGACGACTCGTTTCTGGAGCGGGGCATCATCGATTCCACGGGGGTCATGGAACTGGTGGCCTTTCTGGAAGAGAAATATGAGATCAGGTTGCACGACCAGGACTTGATACCAGACAACCTGGACTCGATTAATGGACTGGCGCGCTTTGTAGAAAGCCGCCTCCAGCCTAACTAAACAGGAGATCATCATGCAGGTCGAATCATTCTTAGAGCTAAGTGCTGCCAGGTCGCCGGAAAAAACTGCCCTCGTATGTAACGGCTGCAGGTTTACATACGGGCAATTGGAAGCTAGAGCCAATCGGCTGGCGGCGGCGCTGATCGCGGGCGGCGTGCAACGTGGCGATCGGGTCGCAATTTATCTCGAGAACTCAGTGGAGGCGGTCATTTCGGTCTTTGCCATCTTGAAGGCCAGCGCCGTGTTTGTTGTGGTGAATCCGATGACTAAGGCTGATAAGTTGGCCTACATCCTTAATAATTGTCGCGCCGCGGGATTGATCACCGATCGGACAAAACTTGGTACGCTCTCAAACGCTCTGACCGACATGCCTCGCCTCCAAGGTGTTTGGGTTGCAGGCGGTGTGCCGCGCCTGGACTTTGCTACCTCCAAGCGCTTGTTTGATCTGGGGGCCACACTTGACGATGCCAATCTCTCCACGGCTCCCCCCGCCAAGAAGTGCATTGACATCGACCTCGCCGCTTTGATCTATACATCCGGCTCGACCGGGCGGCCCAAGGGGGTCATGTTGACCCACCTCAATATCGTGTCCGCGGCCACTTCGATCACCAACTACCTCGAGAACCAGCCCGACGACATCATTCTGAGCGTGCTTCCGCTGTCGTTCGATTACGGACTGTACCAGGTGCTCATGGCTTTCAAGTTCGGCGGCGCACTGGTTCTGGAGCGTTCCTTCACTTATCCCTACCGGATCATCGAGCTTCTCAACCAGGAACATGTGACCGGTTTCCCGATTATCCCTACGATTTCCGCGATGCTTCTGCAACTGGACCTTGCCGCTCACCGCTTCCCGACATTGCGCTACATCACGAATACGGCCGCAGCCCTCCCGACGGAGCACATCCGCCAGCTCCGGCGCTTGCTCCCCGATGTCAAGATTTTTTCCATGTATGGCCTGACGGAGTGCAAGCGCGTCTCCTATCTGCCTCCAGACCAGATTGATATCCGGCCAGCTTCGGTGGGCCGCGGCATGCCTAACGAGGAAATCTACATTGTGGACGGTGCCGGCCGGCGAGCCGAAGCGGGCGTCGTTGGCGAACTCGTGGTCCGCGGATCGAATGTCATGAAGGGTTATTGGGAATTGCCGGAAGAGACGGACCGCATGCTGAAGCCCGGACCGCTGCCCGGTGAGAGAGTGCTCCACACAGGTGACCTGTTCCGAATGGACGAGGAGGGCTATCTCTACTTTGTAGGTCGGAAAGACGACATCATCAAGACCCGGGGCGAGAAGGTCAGTCCGCGCGAAGTGGAGGACGTCCTCCACGCAATGCCGGGAGTGGCGGAGGCCGCGGTCATCGGCGTCCCCGATGAAGTGACGGGAGAGGCCATCAAGGCTGTGGTACGGCTCCAACCCGGCGTGCGACTGACAGCAGGGCAAGTCATCCATTGGTGTTCGCTCAAACTGGAGAATTTCATGGTTCCCAAGTTCGTTGACTTTGAGGGCGAGCTTCCAAAGACCTCGACCGGAAAAATCAGTAAGCGGGAACTAGCGATGGTCAGTGGCGAGTCCGCCACGCCGCTCGCTTCGGAGTAGTAAACATGACCCTGGCTACGACCGCCTTCTCTGCTGACGTATTGAGAATCGATGCCGCTGAAGTCTCGGCCGGCATCGAATGCGACATTCGGGACATCGTCCGCCGGCGACTGAAGCGCAACGGTGTGGTCGTTGCGATATCCGGCGGAATTGACAGTAGCGTAGTTGCGGCTCTTTGCGTCAAAGCGCTCGGAACTGCTCGAGTCCTCGGCCTAATGCTGCCCGAGGCAGATTCTTCGCCGGACAGCCTTCACTTTGCGAATCTGCTTGCCCAATCCCTGGGTATTCGAACCTACCTGGAGGACATTACCGGCATTCTTAGTGCGGCGGGCTGCTACCAGCGCCGTGACGACGCCATTCGCAAAGTCATACCGGAATACACGGAAGGCTACAAGTGCAAGCTCGTGCTGCCCGACCGCGTGACTGGAAGCGCCTACCCGATTTTCTCCGTCGTCGTCCAATCGCCACTGGGTAAACGCACGAAAGCCCGGCTGACCCTGGATTCATTTCTTGGAGTGGTGGCGGCGACGAATTTCAAACAGCGCACTCGCAAGATGATGGAGTATTACTACGCGGACCGCTTCAACTATGCCGTCGCTGGCACTCCGAACCGCCTCGAGTTTGATCAGGGTTTTTTTGTCAAGAATGGCGACGGCGCCGCCGATTTCAAACCCATCGCTCACCTCTACAAAACCCAGGTCTATCAGTTGGCGGCGTGCCTCGGGATACCGGAAGAGATTCAGAAGCGGCCTCCGACGACCGACACCTATCCGTTGGATCAATCGCAAGAGGAGTTCTATTTCCCGCTGCCCTACGATCGCATGGACCTGTGCTTGTATGCGAGGAACCACGGTGTTCCCCCCGCGGAAGTCGCGCCCGTAGTTGGGCTGACCGCGGAACAGGTGTCGCGTGTCTTCAGCGTGATCCAATCAACCCGCAACGCCACGCGTTATCTCCATTGTCCATCCGTGCTATGCGAAATGGTTCCCGAGCTGCCCCGCGATGTTCGAGACTGAATCGCCTGCCTCCCGCAATTCGCTTCGAACAGAACTTCAACCCGGCAGAAATACTTGCATGCTTCAGGAACAGGCTCGGGATTGAGCAAGGCTTCTGAGTGTCTTGGTAGCATCTTCGTGAAAATTCCGGTTGTTCTGAAAAAAGGAGTTATGGAACTTGCTTGAATATACTGTTGCTCTCGCCGATCTCCAGAAAGACCGCCAAGTTATCATCGACTTGTGGCGCCGGAACCTCGCCGACACCAGTCACCTCGAAGAAAAGTACGCTTGGCATTTCCTCAATAATCCCTTCGGACCGGGCCAGATCTGGATCCTGAAAGCCAACGGCCTGCCCATCGGTACGACTTCGCTGGGTATGCGCCATCTCAAGCTCGGGGGGACTGTCACCACGGCTGGCGTGGCGTGCGACCTCGCCGTGAACAAGGACCACCGCTTCCTTCAACCGGCCCTGATGCTTCAGCGGGCCTTGATATCCTCGGCGCATGCCGGTATTCGAATTATTTATGGAGTGCCAAATTCCGGCGGCGCCTCGGTCATGAAATACCTCGGGTACCGCGAATTCTGCTGCGTGCACCGGTACGCCAAAGTCCTACGCATATCCCACTACCTACAACGGTCGGGGAACTTCGGCGCAATGGCTCCCTCTCTCGGGAGGATGGCCGACCGGGGATTCGCCTCCCTGCAGTCGATCGGTCGAGGACACAAGAACGGACAGGTGACGCACGTTTTGCCCTGTTTCGATGAACGCTTTGATGAGCTCTGGAGCCGCCTCAGCTCTGAACTTCCGGCCCTGACCGTTCGCGACCGGCGGTTCCTGAAGTGGCGTTATTGTGACTGCCCGCTTCGCCACTACAAGACCTTAGGTCTGCTGGCGGAGGATGAGTCAAAGCTATTGGGCTACGTGATCTACTACGTTGAGGACCGTTCGGCAATTTGCGCCGACTTAATTGCCCCGGGCGGCGCGGAGGATCTCGACTCCCTGTTGGCATCTTGGGAGGCCTTGGCCTTTGGCGAAGGATTAGCGTCAGTGTCAGTCAGCTGTTCCGGCGGCGCGCTCGCCGCCTCTCTGGTGCGCCATGGTTTCTCGCGACGCTCAAGTGCATCGGTAAATATGTCCGCCCGAACTCGGAGGCACGAACAGTGCAAGACTCTCTTTACGCATGAACAGCACTCCGGCACGGGACCAGCAATTGCAGATGGCTGGTATTACACCGAAGGAGACTCACCGTATTAGGTTTGGACTGCCAGTCCCGCCTGTTCATGGTGCTCTCGCAATGAAAATCGTTCAGCTGTTACCTAGCCTTGATCTGGGCGGTATGGAGAGGCTCGCCGTTGACCTGGCCTGCCAGCAAAAGGCCGAAGGCCATGCTCCCTCCATCTATTGCACCTCCCACCCAGGTCAATTGATGCCCGAATCCGAAGCCGCGGGTGTGCCGGTGCATGCCTTCGGCAAGACGACGGGGTTCTCTCTGCACCTGATCCGCGACGTCGCCACTAGACTCCGAGTAGACCGCCCTGACGTGCTTCACGCCCACAACGCGCTGGTTCTCCACTACGGGATCGCCGCCGCGCGCTTAGCCCGGGTACCGGTCGTGGTGAACACCCGTCACGGCGGAAACATGAACTGGGATCCGCACTGCGAACGCATCTGGCGTCGGGCCGTGCGGTGGGCTGATGCCGTGGTCTTCATCTCTGAGGGAGTCCGGGATTATTACGTCACCAAGGATCACCTCTCTCGGTACAACACTTCGGTCATCTACAACGGGATCCATGTCGAAAGGTTTTCGGCCCGGCCTGCGCATCCGGCTGCCCGCCTTCCTTTGTTCCGTGTGGGTTGCGTGGGACGCCTTGTGCCTGCCAAGGACCACGTGACTCTGATTCGAGCTTTCTTTTTGGTTGCCAAGGCGATGCCGGAAGCGGAGTTGCACATCCTGGGCGAGGGCCCCTGCCGCGCGGCAATCTCTCAAACCGCGGAATCGTTGGGCATTGCGAATCGCGTGTTCCTCCATGGCGCCGGTTACGATGTCCCTGGTTTTCTGTCCACTCTCGATCTTTTCGTGCTTTCGTCAATCGATGAAGGCCTGCCGATTTCCCTCATGGAGGCCATGGCAGCGGGCCTGCCGGTGGTCTCGACGCGCCTTCCCGGCCTCACGGAGCTGGCGCCAGAGAGTCTGGTCGCGGGGTACTGCACTGCTGGTCAGCCGGAATCGCTGGCCGAACATATCCTCCGCGCGGCCAGGCGACCCGATCTGCCGGTCCTGGGAGAAGCGGCTCGCCGATGGGCGCAGAAGTTCGGCATCCGCGAAACCTGGCGTCAATATCAGGCCGTTTTCGAGGCGAGCCTCGCGAAGAAGCGGCGCGGCTTCAAGGGGCGCGTCGCGGCCAGTGTGGGCGACTTCGCGGCGACCGGGCATGGCCATTAGCCGTTTCAATTACCAATTGGAGTTCACAAATTCTGGGACCGCATGACAACACTACCCCGACACAGCCAGATTTGGCTCGCTGGATATATCAAAGATCGCCTCACCAAGCTCGGGCGCAAGCCTGCGAAGAGAGTCTGGCTCCTTTTTGCCGATCACTATGAGCCGCTTTGGAACGGTGCCGACGAGAATAGGGGGAGGGCGCGAGTCGCTCGATGGGCAACCCGTTGGCCTGCAATTGCAGCAAAGTTTCAGGATTCTGGCGGCCGGCCACCGCGCTATACGTTCTTCTACCCGGAGGAGGAGTATCGCCCCCGCCTCCTCGAACCCTTGGAGCGGATGGTCTTCGACGGAATCGCCGACGTCGAGATTCATCTGCATCACGACGGCGAAGGCCAGCAGAACTTTGTTGACCGCATCAGCCAGTTCACCGAGACCCTGGCCTCTCGTCACGGCCTCTTGAGGATGCACCAGGGGAAGGTCACCTTTGGATTCATACACGGGCTTTGGGCACTCGACAACTCCCGGCCCGACGGCCGCTACTGCGGCCTGAACAATGAGTTAACTCTTCTGCGCGACCTCGGCTGCTACGCCGATTTCACTATGCCCTCGGGAGCTTCGCCGACCCAAGCCCGCCTGATTAACGCGATCTACTGGGCGATTGACGATCCGGAAAAGCCAAAGTCTTACGACACTGGACTTCCTGTCATTCCCGGTGTCACTGCTGCTGGCGATCTGTTGATGATACCTGGACCATTCGGGCTGAGGTGGGGGCAGCGCATCCTGCCCCGCATCGAGCACGGTGAACTTTGTTCCTATGATCCTGTCACCGAATACCGCGTCCGCCGCTGGCTCGAACTTGCGCCTCGTATTGGAGACGACATTTTCCTCAAACTTTATACTCATGGCACGCAGGAACGCCACTCGCAGTACTTGCTGGAGGGCGGACTTGAGCATACTCTCGCGCTGATCACCACAGAGTGTCAGCGTGCTCGTCTCGAATTGCGCTTCTCGACAGCCTGGGAGATGCGTCAAGCCGTAGATGCGGCCAAACGAGGGGATGGTCAGCTCACGCTTCAACCGGATCCCACGGCCGTCGCGGAGTTGGAAGTGAAGTGAAGAAGAATCTCGGGACGTGGCAATCAAATCGAGGATCTTGGATTTAGTGGTGGATCACATCGACGATTGGTTCCGGCTCTGGCTATAACTTATGGACTTCGAAAACGCTCGGCGACTCTTAGAAATCATCCCCAATGAGGCTACGGTCGTTGACGTTGGAGGAGGTGCTGCTCCGTTTCCACGGGCGGACTACGTGATTGATGCGATGCCGTACGGGAAACTTGGTGCAGGTAGTGACGGCAACATCCATAAGAAACTTGGAATCGATCCGCGATATTCCGAGGATCGATGGATTCAAACGGACCTCTGTGGCCGCCGTCCTTGGCCGATAGCGGATAAAGCGTTTGATTTTGCGACCTGCTCGCACTTGCTCGAAGACATCCGCGACCCCATCTGGGTTTGCTCTGAGCTGCGCCGGATCGCCAAAGCCGGCTATATTGAAGTGCCATCTCGCGTGGTCGAGCAATCCAAAGGCGTTGAGAATCCCCGCCATGCTGGCTTCTACCACCACCGCTGGCTCATTACACGAGACGGGAACCGCCTGGAGTTTCGCCACAAGCCACACGTCTTACATTCCATCAACGATGCTATCGTTACCCACCTCTCGCCCGGTCAGCGGATCAACCCTGCACACGGCATAGTAACGTTGGATTGGGCCGGCGATTTCGAAGCGGTAGAGGTTCTTGAGTTTGACGAAGGTAAGGTCATCAACGAGTTGCGTCAGTTCGCCGCGCAAGCGCGACGTTTGCCCGATCTCACTCTCAAAGCGCCAATCCCCTTAGTTCAGCACATCAAACGTCGCATCTACTACTGCAAGCTGTGGCTGGGGCAAGCCGGTTAATGATCGAGGGATGGCATGGCTCGAGACACCGTTAGCGTCATAATTCCCTACTATCTAGCGAGTCAGACCATCGCTCGTGCCGTGGAGAGCGCATTGGCGCAGACCGTTCGTCCGCACGAAATCCTCATCGTTGACGACGGCAGCCCTGACGACGCGGCTAGCGCCACCAAGGAATTCGGTTCTTCCGTGACTCTGATCCGCAAGCCCAATGGCGGCGCGGCAAGTGCACGTAATCTGGGGATTGAGTGCTCGACGGGTGAATGGATCGCATTTCTGGATGCTGATGATTACTGGGAAGCAGAAAAGCTGGAACGCCAACTCGCCTTTTCAGATGGCGTGGGACTGGTTGGCGCCAGGTGGTTTACGGAAGCCCCTGGAAAGCCGCGTTCTGCGGCAGAGGTTGCGGACCCCTGCTTCTTCGGCAGAAAGCTCAACCCGCGTGACTCCAAGGCCTTCCAAGTCGCGATAAATCTCTGGACAAGTGTTCTGCTTGTACGGCGGACTACCATGGCAGATCAACGCTTCGCTCCCTACTTGGATACCGCAGAGGATCGCGATCTTTGGATCAGGCTGGCCGCATCTACAAGCGTCTACCTCGTGCCTGAGCCGCTCGCCACTTATGTGCAAATGCCGGGCTCACTCTCCAATAGTGATTCAGATCGGGATTGTCTAAATATGCTGAAGGTCGTGCATCGCCACGCTGCGCTGCTCGGGGCAAAGGAGGTCCGTAAACAGGAGGCCATCATTTACCGCCGCTGGGCAGGAAGTCATCTCGCTAGAGGAAAGCCGCGGTCCGCGATAGGCCCTGCCGCACGCCGCCTTGCGATTCAGCCTGCATCTCCACAGGCGTGGTGGATTATGTGTAAATCCCTGGCACGATCCATACTTCTTTAGCTCTCTTCCGCTCGATCGTCCAAGAATGCGAGGCGGCGATCGCAGCTTGCTCGGGCAGCCGGATTCTGTGAGTTCTGTAAGAAACCAGCGCCCTCATTTACGGACAGGAGCTTGCCTCACCCGACTGACACATCTACGCAAACTGTATAAAAGGGGACAGCGCGCACCCCTTGCGGAATCTAGGATGTGGCACCCTGGCCGCGAGAGCGTGCCTTGTGGGTTTCTTGATTGGTTACCGACGATCCTGCACGCGGCAGTTGCTCCGATCGACCCATGCACACGGAGATATGGCCGGACTTTCAGCTACGCCCACGCGATTGTCCCGTATCCGGTTGGCGCCTGTGCTACACGATGCGTGATTCCGCGCGCTGGTATTTGCGGCAGCACAGAGTTGCTGGCTAAGGCTTAAGAAAACCTCGTGGCCCCTCCCCCACAGGTCTGAACGGAGGTGTTTTTTTCGATGAAGACCATCGTCGCAGCATTATTTTGCTTCCTGCTTTGCGCTACTCCTGCATCAGCACAATCGCCAATCGTGTCGGCAAGTGGCGAAACTCCAGTCGCTGACGCAAGTCGAGAAGCTCCAATCGCGGCCGAAAGTGGCAAAACTCCAATCGTCGCCGTAAGGAGCAAGCCCCCGGTCGTCGCCGTCAGGGGCAGGGGGCCGGCCACGGCCGGCAAGGCCAAGACGATTGACGCTAGCCTTGGATACGCCTACCTGAGCGGCGGAGAGAGTTTTTCCAATCGAATGCGCTTAAATGGCGTGGATGCGAGCTTCACGATCCGTAATTCCCGACTAGGTATAAGAGCTGATATGGGTTATGCGCGGGCGGCAAATGCGTTGGGGACCGGGCATCACAGCGATTTGCTTAGTTACCTGGCAGGACCCGTTTTCTATCCCACGAGACATCGTCGTTTTGATACTTACATTCATGCGTTGGTTGGGGGCGCCAGGGTCAGTGGCCCGGTCCGCCTAAATGGCGGCGCAATCCTTTTGGGTGGATGGGCGACGGGCTACGCCTGGGCAGTTGGCGGCGGAGTTGACTACTGGTTTTCTGATTCCCTAGCCATTCGAAGTGGCGCGGACTATCTGAGAACAGCCTATTACGACCCTTCGCTGGTGGTTCGCGGCCAAAGCAATATCAGGACAACCGCGTCGGTAGTCTATTTTTTCGGAAAACGATCGCGGACATGGCGATAAAGCCCGCGAGAACTTCCCTAGACACATAAATGAAGGTCGAAGATTTTGGGAGATATAGTTGGAAGACTTAGAGAAATGGAAACCAATGAGCAAGAAAATGCCCGATAAGGACCAGTGTATTCAAGTGGACGCTAGAGAAAAGAATTTAGCACCGCAGGACTCGCTCCCCTCGGACGTGCCACATTCGAAAAGCCGCCGGAGGTTCCTCGGAAATGTGCGAGGCGTTGCCATGGCTGCCGCAACCGTCGGCGCAATCGGGTTGGAACCCCTTCTGGCCTCGAAGCACTCCGTCGTAAGCGCGGCCGACGCTGATGCCGGATCGAGCGGATCCGAACGCGCCGAAGAAGCGGCGGAAATTCGCATTGCAGCCGCCCGGGCCGAGCGAAGGGTCGCTATTCCTCCTCACACGACAAACGGCGACGAGGAGCGCTATGCCGACAAGTGTGGCACGTACACCAAAGCCCTTCTGCAAGATGGCCCCGGCCGGGTGAATCCAAATGCGTACCGAAGCTTCAAGACCGCACTGAACAGCCGCGACCCTGAGGACTTCGAGGACATCATTATGGGCGGCGGACGTCAGCTCGTTGATCCTCAAGCCGGGCTGGCCTTTGATATGGAGGGTTGCGATTCTCAGAAGTTCGGCTACGCTCCTGCACCACTGAGCCAGGAGACAGTTGTGGTTGTCCCTCCTGCGCCCGCGTTGGGCAGCGCAGCGTATGGAACGGAGCTGATCGAATTGTATTGGGCTTCTCTGATGCGCGATGTCCCATTCACCCAGTACCCCTATAACCCGGTGGCCGATCGAGCGGCACGGGAACTTACAGGATCGCTGAACTACGCTGGTCCCAGGAAGGATGGCCAAGTCACTCCGGACTTGCTGTTCCGTGGCGCCTTCCCTGGTGAAGCGGTGGGGCCATATATCTCCCAGCTCTTCATTACGCCGACCTTCCTCGGCCAGCAGCCCATCAGCCAGCAACTGGTGACCTACCAGCCGAACGTCGACTATCTGACCGACCTCTCCTCCTGGGCCCTCATCCAGAATGGCGGCAGCACTGGTCTACAAAATCAGCAGGATTCGCAGCTACAGTTTGCGCACAATGGGCGAGACCTTTCCGCCTGGACCCACATCGATATGCTCTATCAGGGGTATTTCGTGGCGTTCCTGGTGCTTGAGACCATCGGCGCCCCGGCGAACCCGGGGAGCCCGTATAGCAAGTCGAAGACCCAGGTCGGCTTCGGCACTTTCGGCGCGCCGCACATTTCCGGCATGCTCGGTGAAGTGGCTTACCGAGCGTTGGAACGCAGTTGGTATCAGAAGTGGTTTGTCCACCGGCGTCACCGCCCGGAGTCGGGTGGTGGGATCGTCCATCTAAGCAAGACCGGTCAGGCAAATAACATCGACGGCAGACTGAACAAGAACGTCCTGGACTCTGAGGCCGTGGAGAGCAGCTTCAAGAAATATGGGAGCTACCTGCTTTCTCAGGCCTTTCCCGAGGGCTCGCCGACACACCCGTCTTACCCCACGGGCCACGGTGTGGTCGCGGGCGCATGCATTACCATTCTGAAGTTCTTCCTCGACGGTAATTTCGCGATCCCGAATCCCCTGGTGCCGGCGGAGGATGGGCTCTCGCTGGTTCCCTACACAGGTCCGGATAGGGATCAGATTACGGTAAATGGGGAACTGAACAAGCTCGCGCACAACGTCAGCTTCGGTCATGGGATCCACGCCGGAATCCACTGGCGCAGCGACACCGACGTGTCGATGGTACTGGGGGAAGCGACCGCGATCAGTTGCCTTCAGGACCAAGCCAAGACATTTAACGAGAAGTTTACCGTCCACCTCACTAAGCTCGACGGGACCACCGCCACCATCTCCAATCAATAACGCTCACAATCAAAACGCCGTCCTCTCCCCAGACCCAAACCCTTGGTAGGGGATGCAAAAGACGTTGAAACGAAGTCGGAGACTGCCCAAAGTCTTTGTGACAGTTGGGGGTCACCTCAGAATTCGGAGCCCAACTTGGGTCCGATAGCTGTTTCCCCCTACCAGCCCTTCTTTCGTTGCACCGCGTTGACTTTCCTTCCGCCGCGTCTTTAACATGGCATCGCAGAAATTTTCCGCTCTGACAGTCTTGAGCGAGCATCGGACTTTCGCTGCGAAATGAGGAGATGGTTTTTATGAAATCACGGCGCACTCGTGGTGTGGCCAGTCTGTGCCTTGCGCTGGGGATTGGAGTTGGTTGCAAGGCCCCGGCGCAAACCGTGGCTAAGGCAGGCGATGTTTCGGAGGCACGGGTGGACTCGGAATCCGCCGCAGGGACGAATTGGCTGCTGAACGGGCGTACCTTTGATGAGGCGCATTTCAGCCCGCTGCAACAGATCAGCGACAAGAATGTGAATGGTCTTGTGCTCGCCTGGTATCTGGACATTGATGGTGCGATGGGCGTGGTGGCGGAGCCGATCGTTGTGGATGGAGTGATTTATGTCAGCGCGCCGCAATCGCGAGTGTATGCGGTGGACGCTGCTTCGGGAAAATTGATTTGGAAATTCGATCCGCAGGTACGTCTGAATATGGCCATCAACGGCTCGTACTCGGCGCGAACCAACGCCGGCGTGGCCGTTTGGGACGGGAAAGTTTACGTAGGCACTGGGGATTGCCGGCTGATCGCCGTGGACGCTGGCGCGGGGAAACAACTGTGGGAAGCGACAGTCTGCGATCCCTCCCAGACGGGAATCACTGGAGCGCCGCACATCGCCAAGGGCAAAGTCTTGATGGGATACAACGGGTCGGATGACGGCGTGCGCGGCGCGCTGATCGCTTACGACGCGCAGACCGGCAAAGAAGCATGGCGCTTTTGGACCGTGCCGGGCGACCCCTCGAAGCCATTCGAAACCAAGGCACTGGAGACGGCGGCGAAGACCTGGTCGGGAAAAGATTCATGGAGGATTGGCGGGGCCGACGTGTGGAACGCGATTACGTACGATGAGGCGACAGGTTTGGTGATTTTCGGCACGGCGGGCGCGGGTGTGGATTATGGCGAGCTGTCTTCCATTAAGGTGAGCGGCGACAAACTTTTTTCCGGTTGCATTATCGCCGTCAATGCGGATACCGGTGAATACGCCTGGCATTTCCAAACGAGCGCGCCGGGCATGCAAACGGAAAACAATCACATCTTGATGGCGGATCTGACGATTAACGGCGAGAAGCGGCATGTGGCGATGACCGCGCCGAAGAATGGATTTTTCTATGTGCTGGATGCCAAGACCGGCAAGCTTCTCTCCGCGAAGCCGCTGGTGAAAACGGTTTGGGCGAGCGCGGTGGATTTGCAGACTGGGCGAGCGGTGGAGATTCCGAAGTCAGCTGGCGGCGGTAGACAGTGGACGGTGCACAACTGGTGGCCGATGAGCTACAACGCGCAGACCGGATTGGTTTACATTCCGACGACCGATCGCCGCGCCGATGCCAAAGCAGCGGTGGAATCAGGAGAAAGCGGCATTGG
>Ga0210407_10002880_pt1 | contig 14351 bp, 11 predicted proteins | sample IncBWC27MmetaG_FD_150860 | JGI IMG/M metagenome (GOLD analysis project Ga0210407, IMG submission 150860) | Forest soil microbial communities from Barre Woods Harvard Forest LTER site, Petersham, Massachusetts, United States - Inc-BW-C-27-M | ecosystem: Environmental > Terrestrial > Soil >...
GATGGAATCGAGGCGACCGGGGCGATTCGCGCGCGGGAGAAATCCACCGGCGGCCATATTCCGATCATTGCCATGACCGCGCATGCCCTGATAGGGGACCAGGAACGCTGTCTAGCCGCGGGGATGGATGCGTATGTTACCAAGCCGATTCGCACCAGTGAGCTATTCGAGACCATCGAACGAACTCTCGAAACCTTCCGACCGGCTGGCGTGACTGCCGACCTGCCAAGCTAGGGAAAACAGAGTGAAGGGACGCAAGCTGGTCGACTCGAGTATTCCCGTGTACTTGGTTGGCGCTCCTCATGCCCGCAAGAGCGACGATTGCTCGAAAAGGTGGTCAGCGAGCGCCAGAGCCTGGTTACGGATGCCGAGGTTCTCCAGGAAATTTTGCACCGCTACGCCGCTGTCGACCGCCGCGACGCAATCCAGCCTTCGTTCGACGCTCTGATGGGCATCGTGGATCAGGTGCTCAGGTGGCGGTCAAGGGTCGCCTCTTAGGGCCGCGGGCACTTGCATCGGGACAATAGAGTTGTGCTGGCGTGAGATACACGGCTGCGCCGTCCGCGCCCAACGAGACGCCTCCGGACATCCCCTGCTTGCTTCGCCGCATCCACGCCCTCCTGGTCACTGGCGGCGACTTGCTGCTTTTTCGCCAGCGCGAGCTCTACCATATGACTGCCCCGTCAACCGCTATACAACGGCGCGTGTGCGCTTCGTCGTCGGCCTTCCCTGATCATTCGCGCGTTTGAAGACCCTTACGGCAATCTCGAAGGCAACCGTCAGGAGGCCCTCGCGCGCGTCTTCGCCCAGAACGCCCCCATCTACGCCTATCCCATGACCGCTGCGAACCTGTGCGCATGGCTTAACACTGCTTCCGCCCCCGGTTGGGAACGGAGCGAAACGACCGGATGGGTTTCTGCCGCCCAACTCCGCCGCGCGCCGCCTCTCGACACCTGTAAAAGCCAGCGGGCGCCGACTTTGTTTTGCCCAGTCCATTGCCAAGCTCCTGAATGCTGGTGGCCACGACGCGAAACTTGCCGACCTCGGTCAAGGCGTGCAACTCGGAATCGCTCAGTTGGTAGGTCCGGTTGCGATCCACAACGTATGCGCTGATTCGCTTGCCAAGCCAGTCAGGGCGACTGGCCTAAACCCGTCTTGCCGCAGGGCACGGCTTGCCTTCGTGTCCCTTCGCTCTGTGGTGCTTAATCTCGGCGTATAAGCTCTCGCGTCGTTCTTGCACTTCCGCGCGTTCCTTGTCCCCATGCACCAGATCGGGGCTGAGCAGATTGAGTTTGTTATTCAAAGCGATAAGCTGACTCACCAGCTCGTCCTTCACTTGGCAGTTCATCAATTCATTGTACCCACTATCGTCGTCATCCGGTTAGGTGCTTTCAATGCTGTCGAGCAATTGCAACTAGTGGCTTACCTAAGGTGTGCGATTGCACTCGGATTCTGTCTGCGAATCCCGAGCCCCCGCGATGCGGTCATGCACGGTACGTGCATCGACAATTTGTGGAGTTGCAGCTAAACGGGCGATCCGTCGAGCGTTGCTCCGGATGTCAAGCTCTATTCGGGGTCGGACCAGGGGTTCGCATTGTCAGCATGTCACTCGGATATCCGGGATATGCGCCCGTTGTTTGCAAGATTGAACGAGGTCTTGGCCAGCCGGGACGTGCCGCCAGTTTTTGCCATTGGCAAATGGCGGGGGCGAATCCCCAGATCCGCGGCCCGGGCTTTTGCCGTGAGAGGGCAACATCGTTTGGCAATCGAAGTCATAACCGGATATTTTTTTTGGACCCCGCACGGACCTCAGGCCGACGGGAAAAAAAATAAGGTGGCGCACTCTCGCCTCGGACAGGACATACCGCTGCACTCGCTCCTCCGTCTCGCGATCTGCGCGCGTCAAGCAGTTCCGCCCAGGAGCCAACGATGAATGTTTCGACGTGCCGCTCTGCATTTTCCATGTCACCGAAGATCGCCAACCTTTTGCTCGTGAGGTCGGACCTGCTTCACGCCGGTATGCAGTTCCTGGTGGATGCAGCGAAAGAGGGAAGGTACGCCCCTCCGTCGATCGCATTCTTCCGTTGAGCGAAACAGTGCAGGGACATCGTTTGTTGGAAGAGCGAGAAGCGTACGGCCGGACACGACGTGTCCATAGGTCGAACGAGACAAAGGTGCCTGTCCAAATCATTGTCGCTGCCGCCGTACCGACCGGAGGATGTAATCGTGTGTCGCAACCAGAACAGAATCTGAAATTCGATCAGGAGTCTCTCAAGACCCTCAAGCAGGCGGACCATTCGATTGAATTTGTCCAGCGCGGCGCCTGTGGCGAAGTCGCCACCCTGTCAATCGGTTTTTTTCAGCAACAACCTAGCGATTTGTCGAGGCGGCGCACGCTTGACGCGAGGCACGCGCGGACGTACGGTGTGGTGTAGTCTTTCGTTACTTGTTATGGGAGGACAATCCCGATGAGATTCCCGCCCGGGCTTTTGCTGTTCCTCAGTTTTTTCCTCTTACCGGCATCCAGCGGATCAGTCGAAGTAACATCCGAATCTGGAATCAGAATGACCGTTCAAATTGGGTTTGCTACAGCTCGGTTTAATAAAAACGAAAGCCAATACACCTTGTACATTGGAACAGACCGAAAAAGGATGGAATACCAGAACGCCACAGGCGGAGGAGTACATGCTGACGGGACCGTCGATATGAGGCCGGGGCCGCGGCTTGCGTCCATTACCAGATGCGACCTTGGACAGACATTTGACCTAAACCTGGAAGATAGAGAATACGTGGTCTCCCCTTATACGCTCCGGACTCTGACAAGAATCGGGATTGCAACACGGGATCTATCCGTTCCCGGGAAGATTGATTCGGCTACCCCAACTGTGCGAATCGAAACAACGACGGTCGATACCGGCGAGAGAAAGGAACTGTTCGGCCGCTTGGCCAGGCACGTCATCACCACGTCGAAACAAACACCGCTGGCAGGGTCACATGCCGAATCGCAAGAAACGGTGACGGACGGGTGGTACATCGACCTCGATACGAGCATTACATGCGATGTGAAATGGCCGGTGGACAAAAGATCTCAGGCGCACCTTCGAGCAGGTCCCCTGGGCGAGAAATATGAGTTCGTTGACAAAGGGAATGCTGAAACCGGATTTGCGGTGGAACGGAAAACAAGATGGCGAAGCGGATTGACGACTCCCGACGGAACAAAGACAGAAATTGCCTACACCAGTGAGCTGAAAACCACTGAATTCACCGAAGGCAGGCTAGATCCGGCGTTGTTTGAGATATCCCCGAGTTTTCGCAAAGTGAACGACATAAATCGCAACCCACCGCTAACGCTCGCGGACAGGTGGTTTTACACGCAAGCTTGGTTTAGAGCCGTGGCCAGGTCAATCTTTAAGTGAACGCAGTTACACAAAGAAGGGGTGCGGCGTAAACCCATCGGGCAAATCTAACTCAATTCTCACCAGCTCTTTCAGCCTATAAGAATATTCCTGTCCGCACTCATCACAGCAGACGGGAAAGCCTTCCGCCAATGTAGGTGGAGGCGAGAACGCATCAGTTTCGGCGAGCGGAATCTTGTGCCCAAAGAAGACATTTTTGCGGTTGTGAAATTTTCTGTTTTTGCAAACCACCACCCACGCATACGGGCTATCGTAACTCATCTCGCGATTCCTCCCCCGACCCTGGAATAGCCAGAGCAACGACGTCCGGCAAGTACGATCAGAAATCAACTGCCCAGGACCCGAAGATTATCAACACCAATATCATCGGACGTACGTCTTTGCCCAAACATTCGGCACGCGATTGCGTCAACAGTTTGGGGCCGGCTCGCGCTCACTGAAGTCTATGAGTGGTCGCGAACCGGCCATCTCTCGCAAAATGCGATTGCACGTGGCGTAGTCGCTGGTACCGAGGCCACGCTCGGCAAGCTTCTCTTACGGGTTCGTCGCGCAGTAGCCCGTTACCGAACCTAGGCCAAAATGTTGCGCAATCTTCTCGGCAGTCTGAAACAGCGTTTCGCCTGAAGGCAGAGTCTGCATGCTGCTATCGGCCTCCCAGAGCCTCTGGAACGTCAGGTGTGCGAGGGGCATAGGCCTCAAGTTCGGGTCCACCTTATAGCCCGGGGTAAACGAATTGCAATACGGCAGCAATGCCAACTGTAGAAGGTCGGATTCCTGGTTGAAGTTTTGCACCGTGCCGAAATCCAGAGAAAGCTCGCGGTTGAAGTGGCAGGTGCGGCAGGAGGGCGCGACCGTGTGCAGGTACAGATCCTCAAAACCCGTCCAGCCTGTGGGCACGAAACTCGTGTTTTGCGTGGGAGCTGACATGGTTTGATCGCCGGGGGAGCCCGCATACCAGCCTAGAATGACTTCTCGCATATGGGGGAAACGGAGCGTCCCTTGATCATCTCTTTCCTTATAGTTTGGTATGGTGAGCAGCACATCTTTGTTGTACTCCTTAACGTTGGACTCCTGGCTGAAGCGCGACGTCGCTTCAGCGCCCGTATCGGAAGTAAAAAGAAGATTTTGATTGTCAAGTGGTAATAATCTGAACCCGCTCACGTTGCCCCCGCGCGGATACGCGCCGGTGCTGGTTAGATTCTGCGGCTGACCACCGTGACAGATAAAGCAGACGCCCGGATGGTACTTGGCTCCGAAGAAGTCGAGGTTCGGCGCGAATGGATCCGACGAACCGAGAGTAGTCGACAAGCCTGTAACAAAATCGATAGCACTTACACTCGCGCCAGCGGGATAGTTTAGCGTTTCGGTAATGGTGTTAGGATCGCTCGGATTCGTTTGATTGAAGAGGTAGGAAAACAACTGTCCGAATCGCGTCGTCGACGTCGGATTCGCCGCCGGAGGCGCCCATTCAAAGGCGACGTCGGCAATTCGAGCGATGCTGCATTTCAAAGGATTTTGGGCCGCGACCAGGGTGCAAGGCTGACCGGTAACGGGGTTGGTTACCAGACTGCCCGAAGGACGGCTGAGCGCAGAATTGATTGCCGCTTTGGCCTCAGCCTGAGTCGGATATGAAGAACCCCCTTGGAGGTTACTGAAATTAGAGCCACCCTGTGCAAAGGGAGCGACAGGATAGTTTTCGAGATACGTATATATTTTCGGGTTACTCGCCTTGCAACTGGGGAGGCAACGAATGTACTGATTGCGGACAAACCCCAGGTCCGCGGCATTCAGCACAATTACGTGCGCATCCGCGTTGACTTTGCCATAACCGTAATCTCCGGGAGTGCTGGTGAATGTTTGCGGCCCGGTTGAATTCCATTGGTTAACATTGCTGATGAATCCCGCATTGAGTAGCCACGCCGTGAAGTTTTGCTTTGACCCCGTTGGGTCAACCGCCTTGTAATACGCCGTCGCGGTAGCGGTATTCTCCGGTTTGTAGCTTCCAATGAAAGTGAGGAAGTGCTGTTGCTGTTGTTGTGGCGTTTGGGTCGTGGGATCGACTACGGTTGGAATCTGGCCCATTAGATACCCGGGGAACAACAAAAATACCAAGGCCAGCTGTCTTCTTATTTTCATTTTTTCTCCTCGTCCGTTGCACTGTCAAAACACTTTCCTGCGCTCCTCGTAGGGACATCTCTCGAAGGCAGTGCTTTTCCTTGGGGGGTCCACTCCTGCAGGTGTAGCTGAGCTCCACCAAAGGCCCGCAAACTTGGAGGCGCACTTCAGCATCACTCCCGCCCTGGGTCAATTACCGAAACGTCCTAACACTAAGAATGTAATCAAACACGCTACTCTGAAGTACTAACGCCAGCGGCGTACTCCAATGGCCTAACCTTGCGGGCTAGCCGTATCGGAGAGAGTGGGGTAACCAAAAGGCGATATCGCCTGTGGTTCGTGCGACCACGACTGCGGATGTCCCTGCCGATTACGGATCAGGTCGCCAACACTTGAAAAATTTGTAATGGAATCGTACGTAGATTTGTGATTACGCAAAGACGGCAACGGAAAATCCAAGTAGCTTCGCGCGCAACCGGTCGCGGAAGGCCCCCTTCACAGTAATGCCGCGGTTCAAACTGGGTTATGGGAAGAAAAGAGGGCTTCTGCTCAGTTCTCGTTTCGCTGTTTCCCAAAAAAACTCGTTTTAGGGCTCCGATCAGTTCACCAGCCGATTGGCGTGCTCGGAGCAGGTGTGTGGCTGTGCAGGTTGTTAGGACTCTTCGAATCTCGTCCCCGGCAGTCCGCGGGGGATAAGGAGGGTGCATGACGAATGGAAAGTTGGCCACTAGGGGCATCTTGTTGGTGCTGATTTTACTTGCGGCATTGCCTGCAGTGGCTCAGTCGTTTCGCGTGCAGTGCCCCACCAGCACCATTACTCACCCATCGAACCTCAACAACAACAGCGTGGAGCCTGCCTATATCGGCCCGACCCTCTTGGCGCCAGGCGCGAATGGATACCTTGTGCCCACGCCCAGTGCGGGTGTTCCGAATGCGAATGTGAACGGCGCGATCAAGTGCCAGCAGATCTCCGGCGGCGATGGCTACGCGACAATGGCCGATGGCACGCAGAGCTTCATGTTCTCCTTTGGACCATTATCTGGGCTGGCTGATATTGCGAATGGTCTGCCTGGGACAGAATTTCCTGGTGTTTTCAATTCCGTCTATCCGGGTACGCTCTTGCCGGGTGACCCCGCTACGTCCGATGGGGCGAGCGATGCGGGGGCTTATGCAACAGGAACTTCGCTGTTTACATGGAACGGCGGGGTGGGCCTAGCTCCTGACATAGCGTTTGTCGATAGCATCTACGACATCAGCGAGAGCGGAAATACGGTTACGGTCGTCCTGAATGCAGCCTCGGGTTTCCGTGTCGGAGACAACGTAATCATTTCGGGAACAGCCACGCCGCCTACTGCGGGGCCTTACGATGGCACATTCACAGTTACCGCTGTGAACATCCCCAATCCATTTCTCCCGTCTAACTACGCCTTCCAATTTAACGACCCGATCACCGGACTGACTGACGTGAACGGACAAACGACCGCGACCGCTGCGAGTCTCCCGACGCTCGATGGACATGTCGATCCCCGGCAAATCATGGACGTCGGAGTGATGAACGGCAACATTCCCGCGCCGTTGATCGCGTTTGATGAGGACGACGAGTTCTTTCTCACCCTCACCAATGTGGGCATGATCATGCGCCCAGATCTGTTCGAGCAGCACACCGTCCACTTCCACGGTTATCCCAACGCTTCGTCCTTCTACGATGGCGTGCCCGATGCATCGGTGGCGATTAACATCGGGGGCAGTTTTACGTATTACTATCTCGCGCCCGACGCCGGTACCTACTTCTGGCACTGCCACATAACGCCCCCTGAGCACTTGCAGATGGGCATGGTCGGCCAACTTTACGTGCGCCCGCGGCAAGATCGTGTCCCGGTCGGCAACTCTCTTTATGCCGCTCTGCAAGCACAACAGAGCGATTTGCGTACCGCCTGCAACCCTAACGTTGACATCCTCTGCAGCACGAATCTACCGGCAGCGACCAATACCGTCGCGCAAACGAACGATTTACTCGGTAAACCCCACAAGTACGTTTACAACGACGGGGATGGTTCAACGGCCTACGACGTCGAATACCCTCTCCAGATTCACGGCTTTGATCCCAATTTCCACTTTGTCGGTATGACGTTCAACCCCGAAGCGTTCGTAGACATGAAGGACAAATACTTCCTGCTGAACGGACGGAGTTACCCCGATACCGTGAGCGCAGGTCCCCAGGCCACGCAGTCGTCCGACGGCAGGATGCACTACTCGCAGCCTTTGCCTTCCATCATCAATATTCCGGCGGGCGGGAAGGCGCTCCTGCGCATCGCCGACCTGAGCGTTACCGAATATGCGACCTTGGCCTCTCTCGGCGTTCCCATGCACGTGGTCGGCTACAACGCCAAACTCTTGCGTGACCAAGACGGAAACAACACCGACTACTACACCAACTCCATCACTCTGGGCGGCGGCGAGTCTCTCGACGTGATCTTGGACGCCAGCAATAGCCAGCTCTATCCAGCTGGCAGCGTGTTCTTTCTCTATACACCCAACCTCGATCACCTCTCGAACGATGCCGAGAACTTCGGCGGGCTCATGACCGAGGTCCACATCTGCAATCACGTGACGACCAGCACTTTTGGCAACACCTGCAACTAGGAGCGCGGCAATGAAGGCGATGAACAGGAAGAACGCCATCTCCAAGACACAACTGCTGCTGGCGCTAATCGTAGCAGCAATGTTTGTTGCGCCGAGGGCTGGCGCTGCCGTTCCTGGCATTACCGGGCCCACTTTCAATTTGACGGCGCAAGACGCGTACCTCAACCAGCCCGATGGATCCGCGGTTTACTCGTGGGGCTACGGCTGTAACGTGGCGCCAAGCGGGCATTTGCCGGCTGCGATTGCCGCTTTCAGTTGCCCCACGATGCAGGTTCCGGGTCCTACGTTGATTGTTACGGAAGGACAGACGGTGGTCGTAAAGCTCACGAACAATCTGCCTGCCGCGGCCGGCAACACATCCATTCTCTTTCTTGGTTTTCAACTTCAACCGTTCACGGACGGCGTGCCCGGCTTGCTGACGCAAGAAGCAGCGCCTGGTGCTACGGTCACCTACACCTTCACTGCGTCGTCACCGGGAACCCGGAGCTACTACAGCGGCACGCAAAGCGACCTGCAGGTCGAGATGGGCCTGTACGGCGCGATCGTTGTGCTCCCCAAGAATGTCCCCTTCGCATGCACATCTGGACTAGCTGCGGCGAACTTAACCGTGGAGGCGGCCCATAGCGAGCTGGATTTCCGGCTGTCGCAGGCCGCCTACGACAATCCCAAAACCTGCTATGACCGGGAATACCTGTTCCAGTTCGCCGAGATGGACGCCAACATTCACCGGCAGGCGCTCGGGCAGGTCACCGCCAAGGCCAACTGCCGACCCGGCGCCGCGGGGTGTAGTCTCGAAGTTCCGACCGAGCCCTACCATCCGGCGTATTTTTTGATTAACGGGCGCTCCATGCCGGACGACATGGACGCCAACTTCGCAACCGAATACCCGCATCAGCCCTACAACGGCAATCCGCACATGCACCCGGGCGAGCAGGTTTTAATCCGCGTCATCGGCCAGGGCCGCTGGGAGCATCCCTTTCATGAGCACGCCAACCATGTCCGCATTCTCGCGCGCGATGGAAATTTGATCTTGACTCCCAGTGGAAACAATCTCGCCGGCATGCTGATGTTCACCACAGACACATTTCCCGGGCAGACGTTCGACGGGATTTTCTACTTTACTGGAAGAGGCCTGAACTGGGATGGGTATGGTCATCACTCCGGTCCCGATGTCGGTGGCGCTCCTACTGACCTTAACGCCTCGCTCCCGTGCTATCCGGATGCCAACGGTTACAACACGGGTTTCGATCCCGTCACCGCGACGCTCACCCATCCAGAAGTGCGATCGGCAATCAATTATTACGAGTGGTGTCAGGACCACAACAAGCCGCTGCAGGCGAATCCGTTTGGTGACGTGGCAGGCGGCGGTCCCGCGACTCTGCCGGATCCGAACATCCTCACCAACGGCGCATGGTACGGTGGCACTCCCTATCTCGGTTCGGATGCGACTCTGCGCGCTGGGAATCCCGCCTGCGCCGGAACCGCCAGCGCTGGTTGCACTCTTTTGCAGCCCGCCAACACGCAGGCCAATCCATCCATCGAACGCGGCTGGGCGTTTATGTGGCACTCGCACAACGAGCGCGAGATCACCACCAACAACGTGTTTCCAGGTGGGATGTTGATGATGATGCTGGTGGATACCCGGGAATTTACGATTGACGAGTCGATGTAAGGACGGGCACGCACATGCGAACTGGCTACTTCAAAATTCTCGCGAAGGCGACAGCAACAGCCGCTTGTGTTCTGCTCATCGGCGCAGCCGCGGCCTTCGGCCAGCAAACGGTTAATTTGATCGCACAGCCGACCAGCCTAAGTCTGCCGGACGGCTCGACGGTGCCGATGTGGGGTTATAGCTGCGGCGTGGTTGTCGCGCCGAATCCGTCACCGATGGCGAGCTGCGCACCGCTAAATCCGAACGCTCCGCTTGCGACCACGGCGGCGCCTGCAGGTTGGTCGCCCGTTGTCATTACTGTTCCCACCGGCCAACCACTGACCATCAACCTGACCAATCTCTTGACGTTTACTCCGGCAGCCACGACTGCGAACGCGGTGCCGACATCACTGATCATCGTGGGTCAGGTGGGCGGCGGTCTTGGGACTGTCGGTGCGGGCTGCACTGGTGGCGCGACGTGCACGGCGAGTCCGGCTCACGTCTCTCAGCCAGTTACGTGGTCGACGACAAATGCCGGTGCGGAGTTCACGCCGCCAATCCAAGGTCCACGCGTGCAGTCGTTCACGACGGAAGTGGCGCCGGGCACAACAACAGCGCTCACTTGGGCGGCACTACGAGCCGGCACGTACTTGCTCGAGTCCGGCACGCACCCTTCGATACAAGTTCCCATGGGGCTATACGGAGTTCTGGTGGTCACCGCAGCGCCGGGAACTTCCGCACCGCTCGCGACCGCGACCGCGGGGTGCGCTTATCCCGGTGCGGCGACGGGGGCGTGCGCCGTCACTTACAATTCGGAACTCCCGCTTGAGTTGAGTGAAGTTGATCCGGTCCTGAACAACGCCATCAACGCCGCGGTGAACACCGCGGGGTTTTCTGAAACGGCTGCGCGTGATTTGTATCTTCAGCCGGGTCCGGTCGTTTCTATGCTCGTGCTCAACGGAGGGTCGGGTTACGCCTCTGCTCCTACAGTTACGTTCAGCGGCGGGGTTGGGTCAGGAGCCTCAGCAACCGCAAACATCAACAGCAGCGGCCAGGTTACTAGCTTTACGATTACCAACGGGGGCAGCGGATATACTTCGGATCCGAGTGTCATTCTGACCGGAGGCGGAGGAGCAGGCGCCACGGCTGAAGCATCGCTGGCGCTCGGCACGAATTCGATCGCGCATTGCAGCGGTGGAGCGGCGGCGTGCTATCCGCCGGCCGCGAACTATACGCCGTTGTACTACCTGGTTAATGGAGTTGCGTTCGACAAGACAAACTCCTCAGCCTCGCGGTTTCCCCCAGTGCCTGGTACGGCGCTGGCGACGCCTCCTGGAAATGTATTGGTCCGGCTGGTGAATGCGGGGTTGCGGATGCACGTGCCTGCGATGGTTGGGCCGCAGACTATGCAACCCATTGGGACCTCGAGTCAGCTTCTCAACGGCTTCGCGATCATGGCTGAAGATGGCAATCTCGCGCCGGGGGTTCCGAAGGTTCAGAGCGACGTGTTTATGGCCGCGGGCAAGACGTATGATGTGCTGATCAACGAACCTACAGGCGGAGTGTCCGCCATTCCAATTGCGGTCGTAGGTAGCGGTTATAACGTCGGCAATACGTCAGTCATTATCTCGGGTGGGGGTGGTTCCGGAGCGCGTGCGACCCCGACGATAGTCGGCGGCGTAATCACTGCCATCAATATCACCAGTGCGGGCCGGGGTTATACCTCGCCTCCTACAGTCGCTATTGTTGATTCGAGTGTAGCTCCTCTCATCCCTGGCTCAGGTGCGACGACGGGCACGCCACTCCTTAATGCGGGAACTGTTGCGGCGTTTGACCGGCAGTTGAGCCTCTCAGGCAATGCCATTTCGCGTGACGCGGGCATGTTGGCATACATCAGCGTCAACGGCGGTTTGCTTCCGAACGCAGCCGTGCTCTCCGGTGCAGTTGCGAACCCGGATAGTTACAGCTCCATAGTTCCGGGCCAGACCCTCACGGTGTCAGATCCCTCGACGGGAGTAGTCGCGAACGACGTGAACGTGTACGGTGTCAGACTCTTTAGTCCGCCAAATCACGGCACGGTTTCTCTCAACGCGAACGGAACTTTTTCGTATACCCCAGACCCAAGTTGGACAGCAACAACGTTGCCAATAACTACTCAGGACACTTTTGTGTACCAAGCCAACGGGACAGGCCCAACAGCTACGGTGACGCTAAGTGCAGCGACGATTGAGGCCTCTACCGGCATCACTTGCGCCGCCTCGAGTTACACTGCGAGCACGGCCACCTACCTTGCCATTAAGCCCCCGGGTGTGCTGGCAGGTTGCACGGACGCGGTGGGATATCCTCTTACGCTTGCCACATCGACGGTCGCACCACTCGGAGGACTAACAATTTTTGCGGATCCGAGAGGCGGGTTCACGGCGTCCGTGCCCGGAGCCGGCCCGTACAGTTTTACGTTCCAGGCACAAAACTCCCAAGGCACACTCAGTTCGCCGGTACTCGTGACCATCACCTTTCCGCCAGGTAGCGGCCTTGCGGTTACGGTTCTCGACGGCAAAGACAAGACCACCATGATTAGCGACTATCGTTGGATTATTGAGGAAGACCGCACCTTCTATATCGACCCCGCCTGCATGACCAACCCCCCGGCCGCAACTTGTCCGACTGCAAGCATTCTTGGCCAAGGCGTCAGCGGCATCGTTCCGGTCTTCGGAACCAATTTTCACACCAGCTACATGCCGTATGTGGCGCAGGGCTGTACCGGTCCGCTCTCCTGCGAAGGCGGCCAGACCGTCTTCGATGCCAGCCCTTCCTGCACGTCTCCAGGTGTCCCGGCGGGCTGTAGCGCGACCGCTGGCCAACACATCAACGCGGTCTGCGATATCGGCAGCGGCGTTTGTCGGGTCGATCCTACGGGAGGAAGCGGACTCACGCAGGTACTTCCCAGCCAGGTTGCTCTGGATCCAAGCAAACACTACTACATCTCTGTGTTGCCGGGCGACGCGGCCAACCCCTTCTATAATGCCAGCCCGGTCGGCCACACCATGGGCGGCGCTCCCATCGCCTACAACGGAACGGCGTGGATAAGCCCCGGCATCACGATTCCCGGCCAGTCCGTTCAGGTGTTCGCGCAGCCTACTCCACTCCCTCCGTCGACACTCTCCGTATTTGTGTTCGAGGACGACTTCCCGCTCAACGGCGAGCAGGATGCTGGCGGCGGAATCGACGTGCTCGCATCTAACGAACCCGGCTTGGGTGGCTTCCAGATTCACCTCTGGGACGCCATGGGTGCCAGTGGCGATTTTACCGGACAGATGTCGTACGACATGTTCAATCAGCCTTTGTCGAACAGTCTGGCGGGCACACCTGACCCAGCCACAGGACTCGACGCCTGTCCCGTTTCGAAGAATCCGCGTCTTGGTGCGAATGATCCGACGCAATCCGGAATCACCGGCATGATCGTAACCTGCCCCAGGTATGAATCCGACGGAAAGACACTGTCCCCGTTGGCAGGCCAGGCCGTGATTAAGAACATAATGCCGATGCGACTCTCTGTGATCGCCACGCCCGGAGCTGACCGGATCGCCAGAGGGGAAGAGTGGCTGCAAACCAATACGCTTGACGGCCAGAAAGGCCACGATGCTTTCTTACGGATCGGTGAGCCGAACTATTTCCAGGAGTTTGGCCCGGCTTCGTATCACGTCATTATCGGCTTTGCCAACCCCGCCATCATCAACGCCCGGAAGCCACTGGTCTGTTCCGGCAACGACAACAACCTTCCCGGCGCCACCAATTGCACCAACTCCATCATCGGCAAGGTGACCAGCGCGCGCGTGAGTCGCGCGCCGGATGAAAGACTCTACAGCAGCGGCTCGCACGATGCCTTCTACTGGTCCCAGTGTTATGTAAGCCTTGGAGATCCCGACGGCGAGGACTTCGCGTTTGCCAAGTGCGCCGCCGACGGAACCTTCAGCCTCACGGGCCTTCCCGACGGCGATTGGAGAGTCACCGTCTTTGATCAGTGGAACGACCTGATCGTCGACGGCCTTTCTACGCCGGTCCGATTGTCCGGCGGCAAGCAACTCAATATCGGAGACATCGCCTCGATGCAGTGGCAGGCGAACGTCTATACCCGGACATTCATTGACGAGAACAAGGATGGACTTTCGCAGGCCAATGAAGCCGGTATCCCGCTAATTCCGGTAGCCGTCCGCTACCGCGACGGCAGCTTGGCCAACGGTCTCCTGACAGACTTCAACGGGACTGCCAATTTCAACGAGACCTTCCCGCTGTTCAGTTGGTATGCCGTTGAAACCGATACTACCCGATATAAAAACACCGGCACGCATGTCGTCTACGACGCGGGCGGGCCAGCCGACGGCTGCGGTGGCGCCGTCAGCGCACCGTGCGGAAATTCCGTCATTGGCAAGTACCTGGCGAACACCGCCGAGACGGTTTCCCTCCCTACGAATCTGCGTGTGCCGGGCGCCGTGTATTGCATGGATGCGGATTGCAACACGCATCCG
>Ga0210407_10002884_pt1 | contig 14333 bp, 10 predicted proteins | sample IncBWC27MmetaG_FD_150860 | JGI IMG/M metagenome (GOLD analysis project Ga0210407, IMG submission 150860) | Forest soil microbial communities from Barre Woods Harvard Forest LTER site, Petersham, Massachusetts, United States - Inc-BW-C-27-M | ecosystem: Environmental > Terrestrial > Soil >...
CCGCAGCGCCGTCGAGTACGTCCATACGATCTTGAACGAAGGCACGAGCGCGGAGCGTCAGTTGCGCGTCCACCGGGAGACCGGCGACCTGAAAGCCGTGGTGCGCCATCTGGTCGCCGAAACGCGCGGTGGCGTAACCGAACCGCGCACTTCTTCGGCACACGCAGTGAATTGAGCGCCGTCTCCGAATATCCATACAGGAGCAGAAACATGATCAAGGTTGGCCTTCTTTGCGGGCGCGAATACAGTTTTCCTCCTGCATTCATCGTGCGCGTCAACGAACTCGGCAAGAAAGACGGCGTCGCCGCGGAATTCGTCAAGCTGGGCGGAACGCGCATGGGGGAGAGAGCCGAATACCGCGTCATCGTCGATCGCATCTCGCACGAGGTCGACTACTACCGCGGCTTCCTCAAGCACGCCGTGCTTCAAGGAACCTATGTCATCAACAATCCTTTCTGGTGGACCGCCGACGACAAATTTTTCAATTACGCCATAGCCGCGAAACTCGGCATCGCTATCCCCAAGACGATCCTCCTTCCACAAAAAGGTTATCCGAGTGATGTGGACATCAACTCTGAATCCCTGCATAACTTGACCTATCCGATCGATTGGGATGGCCTGCTCGATCACGTTGGCCGGCCTGCGATCTTGAAACCTTTCTCCGGAGGCGGTTGGAAGCATGTCTACAAAGTGCAAAACAAAGAAGAACTCCTCGCCGCCTACGATAAAACCTCGCCCTACTGCATGACCCTTCAGGAGTTCATCGATTTCTCGCAGTACGTCCGCTGCTTCACCTTCGGCAAGACGGACATTTTGCCCGTGCATTACGACCCCAAGGAGCGGCGTTATCTCGTGGAACATGATTACCTCTCCACAGAGCTTGCCGCGCGCATCGTGAAAGACGCGCAAACCATCAATCAAGCCCTTGGCTACGAAATGAACACCATCGAGTTCGCTGTCAAGGACGGAGTGCCGTACGCTATCGACTTCCTTAATCCCGCTCCGGATTTTGAGCGGGACCGCATCACGGAATTTTATTTCGAGCATGCCGTCGACAAAATGGCGCGCCTGGTCATCGACCGCGCCTTGCACGGCGCTGTGTCCTCGCCCTGGCCACGCTGGGAAGAGATGCTGGGGCTCGGCGCGCCAAGTGGATTCACTGGCGCACCCAAGAGCGCTGGTGCGCACGCCGTGGCAGGGCAATTCTCTGCCAGCCCGATCGGAAAACGCGCGACATGACGAGCGCCCCGACACCTTCGATCGTGCCGCCCGACCCTGTCGCGGAGTGGCACGACATTTTGAAGGCCACGCTCCTGCGCATGCCTGCTCTTCCCGAAGTCCTGTTCAAGCGCATGCGTAAGGCAAAGCTTACCTTCGGCGACCGCGTCCACTGTCCGTTCCTTCGTCCCTTTTTTCTCACTCCCGCGGATGAGCAACGTGTCCGCTCCGTCGCGGAAACCATCGCCGAACTCGGCGAACGCGTTGTTTCTGCGGCGCTAAAGGACAAGAATCTCTTTGTCCAGTTGCATTTGCAGCCTGAGGAGGAACGGCTTGCCCGCCTGCCCGCCGGCTATGGACTGGCCAGCACCGCCTCACGTCTGGATTCTTTCCTCCTTCCTGATTCCCTGAAGTTCGCGGAATATAACGCCGAATCGCCCGCCGGCCTGGGCTACGCGGAAACTCTCGCGGAGATGTTCCGCGAACTCCCCGTGATGACGCAATTCATTAAAAAATTCGACGTGCAGGGCTACGCTCTCAGCTCCAAGCTCCTCGATGCCTTGCTTTCGAGTTATGCCGACTGGGGCGGAACCTCCAAGCCGCCGCAAATCGTTATCGTCGATTGGGAAGGAGTGCCGACCTGGAGCGAATTTGAAATCCTCCAGCAGCGCTTCGAGGCCAAGGGCGTGCCTACTCTCATCGCCGATCCAAAGGAACTCCTTTTCGACGGCAGATCGCTCACTGCCGATGGGAAAAAAATCGATCTGGTCTACCGCCGCGTGCTCATCAACGACATCGTGGCGAGACCCCAGGAATGTTCCGCGCTGGTGAAGGCTTACACCGCTAACGCCGTCTGTGTCGCCAATACTTTCCGCTGCAAGATTCCCCACGTAAAGACGTTTTTTGCCATCCTCACCGATGAGCAAAACGGCGCGCTCTTTTCCCACAGCGAGCGCGAACTAATCAAGCGCCACATCCCGTGGACGCGCGTCGTCGCGGACGTCCAAACGGCGCATTTCGGTGAGCAAATCGAATTGCTGGCCTTCCTTCGCCGCCACCGGGATAACCTGGTCCTCAAACCCAGCGATGAGTACGGCGGCTCCGGCGTAACGCTCGGCTGGGAAACCGGTGAAGCCGCCTGGGACACCGCGATCGAGCGTGCGCTCACCGCCGAAAACGGTGTGTGGATCGCCCAGGAAAGAATTCCCATCCGCCGCGAAATTTTTCCCTACATCCCGCAAATCGGCAAGGTCGACTTCCGCGACATGCTGGTGGACTCCGCTCCTTATCTCTTCCGCGGCAAGCTCTGCGGTTTCCTCACGCGCTTGAGCGCCACCGGGCTCGCCAATGTCACCAGCGGAGGCGGCCAAGTTCCCGCCTTCCGCGTCACCCCTCGTGTTTCGTAACACAGGCTTTAGCCTGTGCTGACTTTTCCGATGCCCTTGCTTTTGCCTGATGAGGAAAATCCGCGCCGAATCCATTAAACTGATCAGGTGAAATTTGGCTCCCCACAAACCGACCTGCTCCCCGGCGCGCGCAACGCCGTCGAAACGTGTCTCGCCGTGCAGGCAGGCGAACGCGTCGCACTTTTCGCCGACCAGGCCAGCGCTTCGGTCGCCGCGAGCCTCGCCTTCGCTCTAAGAGAGCGCCACGCCGCGCTCGCTGAATTTCTGCTCGAGGATTTTGGTCCTCGGCCCATGCGCGAGGTGCCGGAGGAAATCCTCCGCGCCCTCGAAACCGCGGACGCCGGCATCCTCTGCATGCAGCCCCGGCAAGGCGAACTAGGCGTGCGCATGGCCATCGTCAAAGTGGTCGAGCGCCGCCAGATCCGCTACGCCCACATGGTCGGAGTCACTCCGGCCATCATGCGGCAGGGCATGCGAACCGACTACCGCCAGGTCGACCGCCTCAGCGACAAACTTCGCGAACGCATGCTCCGCGCCGAAACTCTCACCGTGAAGACGGAGGCCGGCACTTCCTTCAAAGCGCATTTTGACCGCAAGCTCGACTGGGTAAAGACCAGCGGCCTCATTAGCCCCCGCTACTGGTCGAATCTCCCCGCCGGCGAAGTCTTCACCACGCCCGCGACCGTCGACGGAACTTTCGTTTGCGACGCCAGTGCCGGCGACCATTTCAACGCCAAGTACGGCGACCTGCAATCGACTCCGCTCCTGCTGAAGATCGAGGCCGCTCGCCTGACCGGCGTCGAATGCGCGCGCAAGGATTTACAAAATGAATTCTGGGACTATTGCCACACCGACGAAAACAGCGACCGCGTCGGCGAACTCGCTTTCGGCACGAACCTCGGCCTCTCCGAAATGATCGGCATTCTGCTCCAGGATGAAAAGTTTCCCGGTGTGCACATCGCCTTCGGCGATCCCTACGGCAGCCAGACCCACGCCGACTGGAAATCGCGTACCCACGTCGACGTCCTCACGCGCAACTGCGACGTCTGGATCGATGACGATCAAGTCATCGATAAGGGCCGCTATCAGCTCGACCACCTCGGTCTTTCCTGAACCCGCGCCGTCGCGTTTCGAGTCGCTGTCCAGCCACCTTTCTCGACGTTGACCTGCTGCCAGACCGCCTGTATCATCCGCGCATCCCAATTTTAATTCTATCGGAGAGGTTCACCATGTCGAAGAGTGCGAAATTCCTTGGCGCGAAATACATCGTAGTGATTGCAATCGCAGTCCTGCACACTGCTCCTGGTTTGTTGCAGGCGCAGCAGCCGCCCATCAGTCCGGACGTGTACGCCCAGCTCAAATATCGCTACATCGGCCCGGAAGGCAACCGCGCTACTTCGGTCGCCGGAGTGCCGGGCAAGCCGAACATCTGGTACGTGGGCGCCGCGTCCGGCGGCATTTTCAAGAGCACGGACGGCGGCATCCACTGGGATCCCATCTTCGACTCGGAACCCGTGGCGTCCATCGGTTCGCTAGCGGTGGCTGCGAGCGATCCGAACATCGTGTGGGCGGGAACCGGCGAATCGTTCATCCGCAGCCACATCTCCGTGGGCCAAGGGATTTACAAATCCCTGGACGCGGGCAAGACCTGGTCGTTGATGGGTTTGGAGAAGGCAGGCCGCATCGGCCGCGTGGAGATCGACCCCCGCAATCCAGACGTCGTGCTTGCGTGCGCGCTCGGCCACGCCTATGGGCCGCAGCCGGAGCGCGGCGTCTTCCGCACCAGCGACGGCGGCAAGACTTGGGACAAAGTGCTCTTCGTCGACGAAAACACGGGCTGCTCCGACCTGGGCATCGATCCCAACAATCCGCGAATTCTTTTTGCCGGAATGTGGCAGATCGAAATTCACACCTGGGGCCGCACCAGCGGCGGGCCGGGCAGCGGCTTGTTCAAGTCCACGGACGGCGGCGTCACCTGGAAGCGCCTCGAGGGTCATGGCCTCCCGCATTCTCCCGTGGGCAGAATTGCCGTGCGCGTGGCCAAGAAAGATTCCAACCGCGTCTACGCCGAAATTGAAACCGGCGACGGCGTTCCGCACCCGGAAGTTGGCGCCTCCGGACAACTAGGTGAACTCTGGCGTTCCGAGGACGGCGGCGAGAATTGGGAGATGGTCAACTCCGACCGGCAGCTACGCGGGCGCACGCACTACTACACGCGCACGGAAATTGCTCCCGACAACGAGAACGAAGTGTTTTTCTTCTCCGCGTCATTTTCCCGGACCCTCGACGGCGGCCACACGCTCACCAAAATGCCTTCCGATCCCGGCGGCGACAATCACGAGATGTGGATCGATCCCACCAACGGGGATCGCATGGCGGTGGTAAACGACGGTGGCGTGAATATTTCCGTCAATCGCGGCAACTCCTGGAGTCACGTCAACCTGCCCATCGCGCAAATGTATCACGTCACCGTGGACGACCAGATTCCCTACTTCGTTTACGGCAACCGGCAGGACGGCCCGTCATGGCGCGGCCCGAGCAACAGCCTGCAGTTCGGCGGTTTCCTCGGCAACAGCATCCCGCGCGGTGCGTGGCATCCGGTCGCCGGTGGCGAGAGCGGCTTCGCCGTTCCCGATCCGGTGGACAACAACATCATCTGGTCCACGGGCACGGGGTCGGGCAGCATCGGCGGCACGGTAACCCGCTTCGACGAGCGTACCCACCAGGACCGCGAAGTTGAGGTCTGGCCCGATTACGTGGCCGGTGCGCCGGCAGCCGAAGTGAAGTACCGCTTCAACTGGGAATTCCCCATTGCCATTTCTCCCCACGACCACAACAAGGTGTACGTGGGCAGCCAATTTGTGCACGTCACCACCGATGGCGGCAATAGCTGGCAGATCATCAGTCCCGACCTGACGCGCAACGACAAAAGCCGCCAGCAAATTTCCGGAGGGCTCACTCCCGACAATATCGGTGTCGAATATGCCGGCGTGATTTTCGCGCTGACCGAGTCGCCGAAAGAGGCGGGCCTGATCTGGGCGGGCACCAACGACGGCCAGGTGCAGGTGACGCGCGATGCCGGAAAAAACTGGACCAACGTCACGAAGAATCTTCCCAACTTCCCTGAGTGGGGCACGGTGGACAACATCGAGGCCTCGCGCTACGACGCGGGCACTGCGTACCTGACTGTTGACGGCCACCAGGTGAACTTTCGCGATCCGTATGTTTACAAAACCTCGGACTACGGCAAATCCTGGACGCTGATCACCGGCGGGATTCCGCACAACATGCTGAGCTACGCACACTGCGTGCGCGAAGATCCCGTGCGCAAAGGGCTCCTCTATCTCGGCACGGAGGGCGGGCTGTATGTTTCCTTCGACGACGGCAAGAACTGGCAGCCGCTGCAGTCCGGCCTGCCGCACGCGCCGGTCTACTGGCTGACCGTTCAAGAAAGGTTCCACGATCTGGCGGTAGCCACTTACGGGCGCGGCTTTTGGATCTTGGACGACATTACCGCGCTCGAGCAGCTCACGCCGGAAATCGGCGCGGCCAAAGTGCATCTCTTTGCCCCACGCGATGCCTACCGCTTTAAGGAAGTGGCACAGCCGGCTGCCGTCGAGTACGACCCATCGACGGGGAAAAATCCACCGTACGGCGCACCCATTAATTTCTATCTCAAATCCAACCTGGGAGAAAAGGACGTCGCCAAGTTGACCATCGCGGATGCCGGCGGCAAGAAGGTGCGCGAGATCGAATGCCGCGCACCCAAACCCGGCGCCTCAGAGACAAAAAAGCCCATTGAGAATGAGGAATATTCTGATCCCGAACCGCCGCCTTGCGAAATCAAAGCGGGCATCAACCGCGTGTGGTGGGACTTGCGCTCCGAGCGCAGCGCGCAAATTCGCCTGAGAACCACGCCGCTCTACGCGCCCGATGTTCCGTTTGGACCGGAAGGCTGGCGTAAGCCTCCGGCCATGGGCCGCCTGTCAGTGCTGGCTCTGCCGGGAACCTACACCGTCACGCTCACCCTGGGAGAAGAGAAATTCACGCAGAAGCTCACTGTGCTGAAAGATCCTCACACCGCCGGCTCGGAGAGCGACATTCAGGCCCAGACGCGCGTGCAGGCCGCCTTGTACGACGAGACGAACGCGATGGCGGCCACCGTGAACCAAATCGAGTCGCTGCGCGCGCAGCTCGTTGCCCTAGGGAAAGAGGTGGGTTCCGACGACGCCTCGAAACCCGTCCGCAAAGCCGCGGACGACTTAGGGGAGAAGCTCGCGAACATCGAGGGAACCCTGTTGCAGCTCAAGCTCACTGGCCGCGGCCAGGACGATTGCCGTTGGTCGCCGATGCTGCTACAGAAGGTCAGCTACCTGTTCAACCAGCTCGATGGGGACGCCGATTTTCCACCCACCACGCAGCAGACGGCCGTGCAGGAAGACTTGAAGCAGCGCGGCGACAAAGCGGCGCAGGATTTTCAGCAGTTGGTGGCGAAAGACCTTGTGGCGTTCAACGCCATGCTGCGTGAGCACAACATCAACAACATTTTTCTCAAGACGCCCTGACACGCGTTTCGAATGAAATCCATTCGTCCGCATCGCCCTGCTACGGCCGCGGCGCGCGAGCAGCGGGGCGATGACGCATGTTCAGAGGGATGTAGCTTTGCTGGACCTTCGGATCCAGTTTCCAAGGCTTGTGTTCAGTTAGCATCCCTTGATTAGCACTAGATCCGTGGCTTTGTCGCCGTCAAAGACTACCATCCATGGGCTCTTTCGAATGAAGAGCACTTCCCGGCCCTTCCAAGAGGAGTTCTGATAACAGTTTCTCAGATATTGCGACACGTCTGCTGGCGTCGAAAGATAGCCAAACCTTTCTCGTAGTTGGGCTCTTGTCTTGCCTACGACCAACTCATCACTGCTCCCGTCGCCAATCATTGTGCCGGTCGCCTTATCAAGGTTCATCCCATAGAGGCCACTTTTCCAGAGGACGTATTTGATGTTCTTCGGGTCGCTCTCGGATGGATAAGTCAAAATCCAACCTATTACAACGGCAATTGAAAATGTCAGCGCCAAAATCGCGGCTCGCGCAGCAAGCTTTGTCATCGTTCGCCCATTTGCGAAATTCTACCTCATGATGAGGTTGGCCAACGTCTGATAGGTTGCCTTACTGAACATTTTATTTTTCGGCGATTTCGCTGGTTTCGATTTCGGCATCAATCACGATTACGACCGAAGAAAGTAATGCGGATGGCTAGTTAAGAACAGTTTGAGCCTGGCGCCTCGCCTGTCTGTCGTCCTTCAAGGCTTCGCCAACTTGACCGACAAGGTTCTCTCGAGTGAATGGTTTCTGCAGGAAAAACGCGTCCTGCAAGTAGTCGTGGCTTTCACCATTTTGGCCGAGGTAGCCGGTCATATAGACGATCTTTGCATGGGGAAGCAGAGTCTTAAGGCGCTTCGCAAGCGCCGGTCCTCGCATTTTCGGCATGACTATGTCTGTCAGGACGACTTGAATGGACTTGCCCAGTCGCTCAACCGTCTCCAGCGCCTCCAACCCGTCCCCGGCCGTAAGAACGCTGTATCCAGCGGCCTGTAGGAATTCGCAGGCGAGTTCTCGTACTTCTCTCTCATCTTCCACAACGAGTACGGTTTTTCGTCGACTGGCGGCCTCTTTGGTTTCTATCGCCCCGTTAACGGGCTCCGCTGGCTCGAAGGTTCGTGGCAAATAGATTTCAAATTTCGATCCGTTTCCTGGCTTTGATTCCACCCAGATGAAGCCGCCGCTCTGCTTCACAACACCGTACACGGTCGCGAGGCCCAGCCCGGTTCCTTTACCGGGCTCTTTCGTTGTAAAGAAAGGCTCGAATATTCGCGCCTTGGTGGCTGCGTCCATTCCTTGGCCGGTGTCGGAAACACACACCAGTACGTACGTGCCGGGCTCCACCGATGGACGCCTTCGCGCATGTTCCCTGTCTACGATCACGTTTTGCGTCTCGATGGTCAGTTTGCCTCCCAGGGGCATCGCATCACTCGCGTTAACCGTCAGGTTTAGGAGCACCTGCTCGATTTGTCCCGGATCCGCTTTGACGCGTGCCAGGGAGTCACCCAGCCGGAGACTGAACTCGATATCCTCGCGAATCAGCCGGCGCAGGAGCTTCCCCATATCGGCGATCAATTCGTTCATGTCGAGGACCTTGGGTTGCAGCACTTGCATCCTGCTGAACGCAAGCATCTGTCGTGTCAAGGAAGCTGCCCGATCCGCGGTTTTCCGAATCTGTTGCGCGTTGTTGGAGAGCGCATCCCCCGGTTGAATCCGGTCGAGAAGCAACTCGCTGTGTCCCCGGATTACAGTCAGCAAGTTGTTAAAGTCGTGAGCCACGCCGCCAGCCAATCGCCCCAACGCCTCCATCTTTTGCGCCTGGCGGAGCTGGCTTTCGAGTTGCTCTCGTTGCGTTTCATTCGTCTGCAGCGTGCTGCGCATGCCATCAAACGCCCGCGTCAGGTCCGACAACTCATCATGGCCGCTGGGCTCTAAAGGATGCGCAAAGTCCCCGCGCTCGACTGCGTGAACTCCTTCCATCAGAACGGCCAGGGGGCGGGTGACGGTGTCCGAAACGAGGAAGATCAGCGCTCCTCCGGCAATGATGGCCACCAATCCGACTCCGAGAAGAAGATGGTTGAGCCGGCGAAGATAGGCTGCGGCCTCGTTATACGACTTCAGTACGATAAGGTCTGCCGCAGGCTGCAGGCCTGCAGTGAGCTCCAAAGAACGCGCGTAATAGCTCTTGCCGTCCAGGCTCACCTGCGCTGTTGCGAAGCGGTCATGGATTTGCAGCCCAAATTCCATTTCCTTGAGAGCAGATAGGGTGCTCGCGACGACCTTGCCGTTATAACGGAAGACCACGTCGCCCGAGGCAATCCGTCCGAGGTCAGCAGCGGCCCGCTCATCTATTAACCGGCCTACGACGACAATGCCCAGCAGATTCTTCTTCTTAGGTCCGCCGTCGTAAAAGGGTTGCAGGGCCACTTGATACAAACTCCTGTCGCTAAACCACCACCCGGAAGTCTCGCCCCGATGGAGGGAGCGGGAAACCATCTCTTGTGCAAGCGTAAGAGGAAACGACGGGCTCGTCGAGTGCAGAGCGATGATCTTGCCGCTCTTGTCGGCAAGCAGAAACAGGTTGCAGTCGTCGGACCGCCACGGGTCTTCGCTGGCGTCCTTGATGGTAGTGGCGTCTCCGTTCCTCATGTATGCCAGCCACGCCAACAGGTCTGCCTTGCGGCTTAGCGCCGTTTGCTGTTGATGCTGCACTGCTTGGAATGTGAGGCTGGCGTTTCGGGTGTCCTGCTCGATTTGGTGCTGCACCTGTGCCTGAGCGTTCCACCGCACAACAAGAAGAGTGGCGCTGGTGAGCCCCGCCATTAGGAACAAGAATGAAAACAGGAGCTTTGTGCGCAAGCGCAGACTTGCCTGCCCGCGCCGCAGAAGGGCTGAGACAGCGCGGCCAGAAAGGAACCGGGTCCATCTCCAGATGTAAGTCACGAGGAACAAAGGTTACTTTTTCGGCCCACGGACTAAAATGGGACTCCAGTACCGTGGCCCTAGTACCTATGGCTACCGGGTACATCCGAGTTCAGACTGGGAACATAGTTCTACGGTTTCTTGTTTCCAGAGGCAGGCTTTAAACCGTTTGAGCATAAAGGAGTTACAAAAGGCTTGCGCCTGATGCGCGAATCGTTCGCGAGGCTAGAGTCACTTCGGCAGCTGTAATTTCCTTGCGGAAGGGCCTTTTGCTTGATACAAAACGCGGTCCGCCGCGGAAAATAGATCATCGATGGTTCTTCCATCCTGCGGATAAACGGCAATGCCAATGCTGACGGAGACGGGTGGCTCGTCGCCGTCGTTTTTCAAACGTTCGGAGATTCGATCAGCAACCCGCCGGGCTGCGGTGATCTCCGTTTCCGGCAGGACGAGGACGAATTCGTCTCCTCCATAACGCCCCGCGGTATCCACTTCGCGGCAATGAATCCGGAGAATGTTTGCAAGACGGCAGAGCGCCTCGCTCCCCACGAGGTGACCGTACGTGTCGTTTATCTTTTTCAGCCCGTCGAGATCGAGCACCAGGACAGCAAAAGAACGTCCGGTGCGCCCGTAGCGTTTGATTTCGGAGTCCAGGGAGTCGAGAAGCCGCCGGTAGTTGGCAACTCCGGTGAGGGGATCCGTGACAGCCAGTTGCCTGACGTACTCCTCGGCGCGCTTGCGTTCCGTAATTTCGGAAGCGAAAACCAGACTCAATACGGCCATGAGGCCGACAAACGATTGCAACAGCAACATGGAGGTGTTTTGAGACTCCCTGGCAAATGGGCCAAACCCGTGCAGAGTGCCCCAGGCGGCAATCGCCGCCAGCAGGCAGATTGCGGTCGCCGCCTTTCGGCGGCCAAACCGAAACGCGGCCCAGCCCAGAAATGGAATACAAAGGTATTCCAATGGATAGTCTTTCACCGCGGAGTGAAAACGGCCGCCGAATACCATCCAAGCAGTGGAAAAGAGTCCAGAAAACAAGAAAACGAGCTCGATAGCCTGCTTCCGGGTCCAATTCAGGCGGGGATTTTGCTTCCAGAGGATCAGGAAGGGCGTGACAACCACTGCACCGACGGCGTCCCCCAGCCACCACGTGGACCAGATAGTTCCATATGCCGCCCAATCAGCAAATCCGCCCAAGGCGAGGGACGTGACGCCAATCGTCGCGCTTACGGTCGTGCTGACCATTCCCGCAAGGAAAGCAAATTTTAAAATATCCAGCGCCCTCGCAAAAGCATGCTGGCCACTTGCGAATCGACTTACCAGGTAGCAGCCGACCACCCCTTCCAGGGTGTTTCCGGTGGCGATGCCGATAGAAGTCGCCACGGAACCCGCCGTAGTCAAATTGACAAGGAATGCCCCTGTCAGAATCGCGGGCCAGACGCGGTAGCCGAGAGTCAGGAACGCCGCGAGTGCGATCCCCGTGCAAGGCCAGACGGCAGTCGCGCTGGCATGCACAAAAGCAAGCTTTAAACCAAGTTTTCCGGCGACGAAATAGGCTCCGCCCAAAGCAGCTAGAACGAGAGCATCTTTTGGAAATCGCGGACGGATCATCTGTGGCTCTCTGATTCGCAAAGGCTAAGCGACACTAAGACCAGGAATAAAGCTGCGCTCTGGCGAGCTTATAAATCCCGCGCAGTATTCCCTAAACTCTATTTTACGAGCGTTTTCGAAGGGAAGGACAAGCGGAAAAACCGCGCGTTGCTATCCCAGTTATCCTCGACCTTGCAGGCATCGCTGCTGGAAGGCGGTGAAGTGTTTACGAACAGGCACACGCTGCACCTCGCTATTTAAATACAGGTATAACGGGAGGCACGCAGACGAAGCGCCTCTCTCCTTCCTTTCCTCCTTGCATTGTTACTTCCTTGCTTCATCTTCTCTTACGCCACCCAAACGGGTTGACAGCCATGCGCACTCTTCGGCAGGATGGCGAACCAAGTGGACCTGTCCCACATTGTCTCGCGTGAATTCCCCGCGGTGGTCTTCGTCAATCCCGTCGCGGGCGGTGGCCGAGCAAACCCTCTGCTCCCGTTCATCCGGAAGATTTTCGAGGCCCGCGCCATACCGGCGGAATTCATCCTCACCCCGAGTGTGCGCGAGCTCGAATCCCGCGCTCGCGAAAAGATCGCCAGCAAGTGCCCCTTGCTCCTGGCGATGGGCGGGGACGGCACGTTTCAGGCCCTGGCTAATGCGGCGTTTGGCGCCGGCGTCTTGCTCGGTATTTTGCCGGTGGGCGGGGGCAACGATTTTGCTGCGGCGCTCGGGCTGCCGAAAAATCCGGTTCACGCCGCGGAGGAAGTTCTTCGCGGGCGCTCGCGCCCCGTGGATCTTATCCGCGTGCGCGCCTTCAGTGGGACGGAGCGCTTATACGTGGGCGGCGGGGGTATCGGACTGGATGCGGAGGCCGCGCGCTATGCCAGTGGAATATTTTGCCGCATCCCGGGGAGACTGCGGTACGTGCTGTCCGCGTTGTGGGCGTTGCGCAACTACACTGCTCCGCGCGTGCGAGCGGAATTTTCCGGCGGCGCGCCCCCGACAATCGAGGCCAGAACACTTCTGACAGCAGTGCTGAATACGCCGACCTATGGCGCCGGTCTGCGGCTTACTCCCGGCGCGCTCGTCGACGATGGCATGCTCGATGTGGTTTTTGTCGAGGACTTGAATGTGTTCGAGGTGCTGAAGCTGTTGCCTCGGCTCTTGTACAGCGGGGAATTGCGTAGCGCGCGGGTCAGCCGGATGCGCGCGGGTAGCCTGCGTCTCGTCGCCGATCCGCCGTGTGAATTTCACGGCGACGGCGAAATCTTGGGCCAGACACCGGTGGATATTGAAATTGTTCCGGCGGCAGTGCAAGTGCTGGCACCAGTGAACGATGTGGCGCCGGCCCGGGTGCAAGTGCTCGAACCAGCGGTGGAGTGAGGCTCTCACAGTTTCAGCGGCTGGACAGGCGGGAAGGCAGAATCGTGCGGAAAGTTCGCCGGCTGACTCAGGGCGGTTTATTGCGAAAAACTTTTTGGCACAGGGAAGGTTTCAGTCGCTGCTGCGCTTGGTCGCGAAATCGCTAGGGGCAGGAATCAAGTTTTCTTTTTGTCGATTTTCAGGTTGACGACGATTTCCTTGCGGCTGTCAAAGCTCGATACAGTGCGCGTTGGCGATTTGGCGCCGTCTTTTTCCGCGTGAAGTTCATAGTCGGCGTTGGGATCGAGGCCGCTGAAGCGGAAATTTCCCGATTCGTCGGCGATGTAGCTGCGCACCGCGTTGGTGCGGGTGTTTTTCAAAAACACCACCGCGGTAGCCACCGGCGTTTCCGCTTTATCGAGCACCACGCCGCGCACTGTGCGCAACTGGGATTCGTGCTTGGCATCCTGCGCGAAGGCGCTTGTCCGACAAAAAGCCAGCGCGAGGACTAGCAACGCAAAAACGCATTTCTTGGCGTTCATTTTTTTCCTTCGGCCGGCTGCATCCGGAACACCATGCTCTCCTCGCGCGCGCCGGTCTTCGTGTCCAGTGGCCGTGTCTGCTCGGCAAAATTTCTGCTTTTCACTACGATCTCATAGTCGGCGCCCTGCGGCACGCGAACGGCAAATTCTCCCCGGGAATTCGTGTAGCTCTCCCAGCGGAATTTCTTTTCGCCGGCACGGCGGATGCGGAGTTGCGCTCCGGGAAAAGAAAAACCTTTGTCGTTGAAAACCGTTCCGCGAAGCAAGAAATCGTTGGCGTGAGATGATTTTTTCTTGACCAATTCGGAAGTGGATTGTGGCTGGCTGGAGCCGGAGGTGACCGCGGGTGCCTGCATGGCCGGCGCGGGCTGCGAATCTTGCGCGGAAGAACGGAGTGGCGCGGCAATAAGCAGGGGCGTGCACAGGACCCGAATCCACGCCAGGCTATGCATTCTTTTGTCCCTGCTTCGATTCGATGATGATCTGAACGGCGGGGATGCCAGAACGAAAGGCGAACGCGTTACTCTTCGTCGTCTTCTTCATCTTCCTCGTCGTCCTCTTCCGGAAGGTCTCCATTCCCGGCGACTTCTTTTTCGTCTTCTTCGTCCTCTTCTTCCTCATCCAATTCGTCGGAAATGACGTTGAGATGAACGGGATGGATTTGCAAGACTTCGAGCTCGGACTCGCACTCCGG
>Ga0210407_10002885_pt1 | contig 14333 bp, 15 predicted proteins | sample IncBWC27MmetaG_FD_150860 | JGI IMG/M metagenome (GOLD analysis project Ga0210407, IMG submission 150860) | Forest soil microbial communities from Barre Woods Harvard Forest LTER site, Petersham, Massachusetts, United States - Inc-BW-C-27-M | ecosystem: Environmental > Terrestrial > Soil >...
CAGGTAGTACGACGTAGCCGGCACGAGCATAGGCCTCGCGATACATCCAAGCGATGGCCATGAAGTGCGGAAACTGCCAGAGAAACACGATTGCAAAAAGCAGCCAGGCATTGGCGTCGAGGCGTCCGCAGGCGGCGGCCCAACCGATCAGCGGCGGCACGGCACCCGGAAGCGCACCAATCAAGGTGCACAGAGGGGTTTTCCGTTTCAACGGCGTGTATAAGAACAGATAGCCCAATAGAGTGAAGATCGAAAGCAAGGATGCAAGAGCATTGGTTGCAACAGCCAAGTAAATGGTCCCAAAAACGGAGAGTGAGATTCCGAACCATAAAGCGTGAGACGGCTCGATTCTTCGCGATACGAGCGGCCGGCGCGCAGTTCGCCGCATTTGCGCATCGAAACGCAACTCGATCAGCTGGTTGAGGGTCGCAGCGCCACTGGCGACTAGTACGGTGCCAACAAGAGTGTGAAGCAGAGACGTCCAGGGGAAATGTGCAAACGAAGCCGGTGCACCCATCCAAAAGCCAGCAGCGGCTGTGACCGCAATTAGAAAATTTACTTCCGGTTTTGTTAACGACCAATAGCCGGACAGAACGCTGGAACGAGCAAGACCGTGACTGCGGCGCACTGCAGCCACGTCAAGCGCCGCCAGAATTGGCTCCGTTGCCATTTCTAGACAACCTCCACGCTTCGTGGAGCACTTTGCGGAACCGGACCGCCGGAAGATTGCGATTGTTGCAAATCGTGTTCATGCGAGGTCCATGGGGCCAGGAGCCTCGAAGAGATAATCGCCGCCGGTACGAGATAGACAAGCGTGACGCAAGTCCACATCAGTGCGGCCGCACACTGCTGATCTTCAAGAACGGAAAATCCAAACAGCCGCGGAGTGGAAAAATACACCGGGTATGCGACACGGTCAGAGAAGACGAGAAATCCGGAAAGGATGTCGCACGGCAGAGTCGCCAGAAAAAGGTACAAGAGCATCCACCATCGCGGCCCAGTTGAGGCGCTAGGCCACGGCTGGATAACAGGCCACCAAAATAAGAGTCCGGCTGAGAAAAACGATATTTGTTCGGCCACATGCCAGCTCTCGGACCGCATGCCGAAAGTAAATAAGACCGGCAGGTGCCAGGCAAGAAGAGTCATTGCAGAAAAGGTCCAACACAGCGCAGGACTTGTCACGATCCGTGCAAACCGGCGCAGGGATGGTCAGCGCAACACGCGACGAAAGACACGTTGCGAGAACAACGGCAGTCCAATCCAGAAAACTCGTACAGGTTCACCTAAGAGGATCAACGCCGGAGCGACAGTCATAAGGAGGAGATGTTTGATCATGTGGGCCGTCAGGAGACTGTGGTCGTAGGCGGCAAGGGGCGATCCGCATGCCGCCCAAACCAGGAACAGCCCCAGAAAGAAACTGGCCGCGCGCCAAGCTGGAATGGCCGTCCGAGAGACCAAGCGAAGGGGCACCCATCCGAGCAGATATTGGTAAGCCTCGAAAAGCAAAGTGAGCGCGAGTGAAACCGGAAATTCCCCGCAGCCCTGACCGAAGTTAAAGTGGGGTGACATGCCTACGTCTTCATCGTTGTGAATCTTGACGTCGATCCTGTTCCGCACCCAAGACCAGGTCGCGAGAGGCATCTCGCGCCGGCGCCTGTGTCCGAGGATGCAAAGTTTCCAGAAACGCGACCAACGCAGTCGTTTCCGCTGGACTCAAATTCTTTCCGTAGGCCGGCATGTTTCCGCCGCCCTGGATTACCTGGCGGATAAGCTGGTCCTGCGTAAGACGCACGGCGACACTGTCCAGAGCCGGACCTCTCTGCCCGCCGCTCTCACCAAGCGAATGGCAGTTGCGGCATTGCTTGGCTTGAAACACGAGCGCGCCTTGCCGCTCAAGCGCCGTCGCGCCGTGCAAAAACTGCTCTGGCACGGGATCGCCGCTCCACGCATTCATGTGCGGACTCCACGGCGTATATCCAGCGAGGTGGGTCAGTGTTCCCAGGGTTATGGCGATCAGCAGAACCGTCAAAACAGCGATCGGCCGCCGGCGCCAACTCTTTTCCCCTTCTCCAGAAAGAAATGGCAGCAAAATAAGAAACGCGATAACGACTACGGGGCCAATAAGGAGAGCTGGCGTCTCCATGGAAGGCGGCAAGTATGACAGCAAACCGTACAGCCACAAAAAGAAGTAGTCTGGTTTCGGCGCCGTCTGGATTATGGTCGGGTCCGGGCGGCCGGTCGGTCCGAAGGGCCCGAAATAGACGGCGCAAGCAGCGACGGCCAGAAGAACAAACGCCGCAAAGAAAAGATCCTTCCACACGGCATAAGGAACGAACGGCGCGCCATTCCTTTTTGTTAATTCGTGATACTCGGTGACGTAGGTTGTTTTTTTGACGAGACGCCCCGGCATCGGCCATTCGTTGATTCCCAACTTCAGTACCATCAAGAGATGAAGACAGACGAAACCGATCAGCATTCCGGGAATGACAAAGACATGCAGCGCGAAAAATCGGGATAGTGTTGCTCCAGCAATAATCGGCCCACCGAGCATCAATTTCACGATCATGGGCCCGGCAATGGGGACGCGGCTTGCGATCGAAGCTCCGATTCCGAGGCCCCAGTACGCGTCTTGATCAAAACGCAGCACTTGCCCACTGAACGCCATGCCTAAGGTCATCAGTAAGAGAAAGACGCCGACGATCCAGGTGAGCTCTCGTGGAAATTTGTACGCGCCGAATAGAAAAACTTGGACCATGTGGATCAGAACGATCGCCACCATGAAGTTCGAGCCCCATCCGTGAAGTGCGCGGATGAACCAGCCTAAAGTTACGTCGTGGTTCAGGGCTTGCAGACTGCTCCACGCCTCACTCGCCGAGGGCACGTAGATAAGCGCCAGGAGAATTCCGGTGGCGAGTTGGAGCAGAAAGACGGTGAGCGCCGCGCTGCCAAATACGTAGAACCAGCTCGCCGTGTTGCGCGGCACCGGATGCTCCACCGCTTCACGAATCGGGGCCGCGAGCTGCAGCCGATGATCGAACCACTCGCCAACCTCGGTAATCAGCCGGCGCATGGTGGCTTCTTTCCCAAAAGAGCGGCGGTTGGGGACCCCGGCGTCGGTAATTCTCCGGCCTGGATGGTGACGAGTCCGTCCTGCACTTTGTAGGGATATTCGAACAGCCCACGTTCCGGTGGGCCGGAAGCACGCGAGCCGTCCTGGTAGTACGCGCCGCCGTGGCATGGGCACATAAATAGTTTGGACTGCGGAAACCAACGCACCGGGCAGCCAAGGTGCGCACAATTGACAGCAAACACTTGGAACTGGTCGCCATCGATGCGGCGAACCCAGCAGGCCGTGTCCGCGGTCTTGCCGTCGGTCGGCGTCACGTAGGGATTTCGAAACGAGGCGAGGCGCGTCTCGCCTTCTGGAAATTCGCTGACGCGACCGAGAGGCACCCACGACAGGTAAGCTCCTGCGTGTCCTTGCGTAACCGACGAAAGAAGAAAGCGTACGATCGGCACGGCAAGAGCGGTCGCGACGAGTCCATTGAAGAGAATCCCTAACTTCATGAACAATCTTCGCCGGGAAATTGTGTTTTCGGTTGGCATGGTCAGACTCCTAGTGCTGGCTGTAGCTCGAAGCGGAATAAGGCTGCCCAGGGTTTTGCGCGCGTTGGGAGGCAAGCCAGGCAACTACGTCGGTGACTTCCTGGTCCGACATGGGTTTCCCAGGCACATTTCCTCTCCAGTCCGGCGCTCCGAGCTCTGGACGCCCAGCAATCACAATTGTGCGCAGACCCTGATCGCTGACCAGCGCGAGAAAAGAATCATTCGTGATGGCGCTTGCCTTTTGCCCGCCGCGACCACTTGGGCCGTGGCACGATTCGCAGTAAACCTTGAACGCTGCTTCTCCGCGCTGAACGTCTCCTGTTGATTTCGCGACGTAGTAAGGGGGATTGGTTCCAATAAGGACTCCGGGATCGCTCCATCGCGCTCGAATTTCGCGACTCATCACATCGATTTGCTTGTCGGTCAACATTCCGCCTGCGCTCTGCGCAAAGGCAGGCATCGAGGTTCCCCTCACGCCATTGGCGATGGCTTTGCGGATGGCAGCGTCGTCTGCGACGGCCAGATACACAGGATCGGCGAGCGCAATCGCCGGTCCGCCCTTTCCGTTGGCGCCGTGACATCCCGAGCAGTTCTGTCCGTAAAGCGTGCCGAATTCTAGAATCTGATCAGGCGCCACGGGTTCAGAACCGTCGGACGGTTGCCCATGGGGAATGCCGCAAGCGGAGAGCAGCATACTGAGCAGCCCGGTCAGACACAAATATGCGACTCGGTTCACTGGCGTCTCTCCCCGGTTTCTCGTGGTGGAATGATGCCAGGAGCTTCAATTCCTGCGCGCAGAGCAAAGGCCACGTTCTCCCGCGTCGGGATGCTCGCCTGGCGCGCGACAACATTGCCAGCAACGATTCCAAAGGCCATTTGCGAAACGACAAACCAGAACCAGTCGATATGGCTCGCGAGCAACGGATTCAGCAGGTCGAGGATCGTGTAGACCAGCCCCGACCACAATACCGGTGCCACTAATCCTCCAAGTAAAATCGCACGACGCGGAAACATGGGAAGCATTGCGCCGTAGAGCAAGCCGACAAGAATGGAGACGAGGCCGTGCAGGATGAAGGCAATCGCGAAAGCTTCGGCATGAAATGAAAAGAGTTGGGCAGGGACAACCCACACGGATTCCCGGTAGACAGCCGCGGCGAGTAGATTGATGGGATACCAGACGCTTCCGACCTTCAGTAGCCCGTAAGCACAGGCAAAAAACGCCATGGCGATGCTGCCCGCCACTCCACCTTTCACACCGGAAGAAATCGGATAGGTGCGGACAGGAAGCCACGCGCGTAACTGGTGGGTGGGAACCGGAAGCCGTTCCACGATTCGACGCCCCGTGGTTAGACGAATCTCTTCGCGGACAACAGGCACGGTATCTTCGTGTTCGTGCGGAAAGACTTCGCGGAACCAGCCGACGCAACCTGCGACGCCCAGGACAACGCCGAGGACGCTGACCGACACGCTTGTAAGAAGGCCCGCGAACATTAGGGTGAAGCCAAAAGCCAAAACGATGGGCCAGGCGGTAGCTGCGGGCACTTCGATCTCAACCGGTGCCCGAGGGCTCTGCCGTACTTCTTCTATGGATGCGAGCGTTGCCATTCCTTTTCCTCAGCGACCCAGAACGTAGACAACAGTAAAAACAACGACCCACACGGCATCAACAAAATGCCAGTACTGGGAAAGGACTTCGATGCGAGCGGATTGATCCCGCCCAACGCGACCTGCCAGCCCGAGTAGCAGCACGATGGTGAGCAGGATCAGTCCAACCGTAACGTGAAAGGCGTGTAGGCCAACCAGGGAGTAGTACGTCGTTCCAAAAAGATTCGTCGAGATGGTCAGCCCGCGTTCGTAGATCAAGCGGTGCCATTCCCGCCCGGTGCCGTAGAGAAAGAGGGCACCTAGTATGAGTGTGAGCAGCCACGAGGCGAGAAAAGCTGCCCGCCGGCCGCGTTCGAGGAGCTTTCCCGCGATGTGGATCGTCAGGCTGCTGGAGAGCAGACAGATCGTGTAGAAGATCGGCGTTTCCAGGACTTCGCGTGGTGTCGGTCCGGAGAGGCTTTTCCCCAGGTAATAGAGATAGGCCACAACGAATATCGTGAAGATGGCGGACTCAGCGATGATGAGACAAGCCATGCCGACCTTCCCGCGATAGGGGAGTTTCCAATCCAAAGGCGCTTTCGGAAGCGGAGTTGCAACCGTGCTCATTAGTCGATTCCCCTACTCATAGTGGCTGTCCGGATCTTCAGGATGTTTGAGATCCCACAACGGTCTGCGGCTCGCAACTCTGGGGATCGAAGCGAAGTTATAGGCGGGGGGTGGCGAACTTACGGACCACTCCAGAGTCCAAGCATCCCAGGGATCGTTTCCGGCTTTTGTTCCCTTGAAGTAAGAAATTACCAAGTTCGCGACAAACACCAGCGTGGCAATTCCCTGGACAAACGCGCCGATGGTCACGAGATAGTTCAGGGTGTCCCAGCCGCGCCCGGGCTCGTAGGTGTAAATACGCCGCGGCATCCCAAGCAAGCCGGGAATGTGCATCAGATCAAAGGTGAGATGGAATCCAATCAGAAACAGCCAGAAATGGAGCTTGCCCAGGCCTTCATGCAGCATTCGTCCGGTGATTTTGGGATACCAGTAATAAAATGCACCGAAGAGGGCGAACAAAATTCCGCCGACGATTACGTAATGAAAGTGGGCGACGACAAAGTAGGAGCCGCTGAGCTGCCAGTCGAAAGGCGACGAAGCCAGCATGATGCCGGTGAGGCCGGCAATCAAAAACTGAAATAAAAAGCCGATGCAGAACAACATCGGCGTCTTGAACTGGATCTTGCCTCCCCACATCGTGCCCAACCAGTTGAAGATTTTGATTCCGGTCGGCACGCCCACCGCCATCGTCGTTATCGTGAAAAAGCTGTTGGCGTAGGAACTCATTCCGATTGTGAACATGTGGTGTGCCCAAACACTCATGCTCACAAAAGCGATGCAAACGGTGGCGCCCACCATGACGGGGTATCCGAAAATCGGCTTGCGCGAGAACACCGGAATGATTTCGGAGGCGAATGCAAAGCAGGGAATGATCAGGACATAAACCTCGGGATGCCCAAATATCCAAAAAAAGTGCATCCACAAAGTGGCTGAACCTCCTGCCTGCGTATCGAAAAAATGACCGCCAAGATAGCGATCCACGAGCAGCATGATTTGAGCTGCGGATAGAGGCGAAATCGCGAGCAAAACCATTCCAGACATCACCAAGTTCATCCATGCGAGCAGCGGCATGCGGCTCAGGGTCATGCCTGGGCAGCGCATCGAAACAATCGTGGCGATGATATTGATGGCCGTGGCGATGCTACCGAAACCAGAAGCCAGCAGAGCAATCGTCCAATAGTCCGAGCTGTGACCCGGCGAAAACGCACGCGAGGCTAAAGGGGCATACGCCCACCAGCCCACGTCCGGTGCGTTACCGGCACCGTAAAGCCCGTTCCCACCCAGCAAACTAAAGTAGAGGAGCAATCCGCCAAAGGCTGTCAGCCAAAAGCTGAAGGCGTTCAGGCGGGGAAACGCCATGTCTCGCGCACCGATCATCAATGGCACGAGGTAGTTGGCAAAGCCGAACAGGATTGGCATGGCCACAAAGAAAATCATGGTGGTGCCATGCATAGTGAACATTCGATTGAACACTTGCGGGGATACAAAATCGTTGTGCGGGCGCATCAACTGGATCCGCACGATGGTTGCTTCGATACCGCCGATGACAAGAAAAAAGAGGGCGTAGAGGATGTACAGAACGCCCAGGCGCTTGTGATCGACCGTGGTCACCCACTCATGCAACGTTTCAACCCACGGCCGACCCGCGGCTTCTGCGGTTTGAATGGCTATGGCATCCGACGACATTGCTGATTCCACTCTCTTTCTCTACTGCAGGGTTTCGAGATAGCGCACGAGCGCATCCAGTTCTGCGTCGCTCAACTTCATTGCCGGCATGAGAGATCCCGGCTTGATGGAATCCGGGTTTTGAATCCACAGCCGAAGATTTTGCGAGTTGTTCTCCGCTGCGCCTGATGCGATCGTGCGACGGCTCATCAGGTGGGTCAGGTCCGGGCCAAAACGCCCCGTGCCGTTTGTCCCGTTGATTGCATGGCAGTTCAGGCACGCAGTTCTCTCGAAGACGCGTCTTCCCGCGGCTTCTTTTTCATCCTCATTCGCCTGCTGTTGTTGTCCGCGTACCCACACCTTAAAGTCCTCCGGACTATCCACGTACACGCGCAAGAGCATCTTCGCGTGCTGCGTACCGCAGTACTGCGCGCATTGGCCAAGAAACAAGCCGGTCTCGTGAGGATCGAGCCAGGTTTCGTTCACGCGATTCGGAATCAAGTCTGTCTTTCCTGCAAGCTGTGGTATCCAGAAACTGTGATCGGTGTCGGCGGAAAGCAATCTCAAGAAGGTCGGTGTGGGATGGGATGGGTCACTCACGGGAACATGGAGTTCATTCGCGGTGACGATGCCGAGCCCAGGATAGCGAAATTCCCACCAAAACTGATGTCCGATTGCGGTTACCTCGACCGCCTCAGCAGGCTTGGGCGCGTCCTGGATTGCGTGAATCACCCTCGCCGTTGCGAGAAAAAGGACAACAACAATCAGAATCGGAATGATGGTCCATGCGAGTTCGATCTGTGTGCTTCCATACACCTGCGCAGGCTCGCGGTCTGTGTCCGCCGCTCGGCCGCGGAATTTCACGATCGCGTAAGTCAGTAAACTGAAAACCACAAGAAAAATCAGCCCGGTGACGCTGAGGACGAAGAAAGAGAGGTGACGGATCGAATCCGCTGGCGTGGAGTGCGAATCGAAAATGCTAGGAACGGAGTTAGCTTGCGGAGTGGCGGTGCACAACCCTGCGGCGAGAAGCACCCCCGCGAGGAGAAGGGCAGCACTTGTAACTCGGCTGAAAATCGCGGGCCAATCCGCCTTTTGCATTGTCTCGACGATCCTCATTAAGCATCCCCAACAAGACTTCGAGTGAACCTGCGTTTGGTAACAGCAATCCCAGTTGAAGACAAATACCGCCTGCCCACCGCTACCATGCAATGCAGTCTCCAAGCGATTGCGTCGGAGCGCGAAACCACAAAACTGTGTTGATTGAACGTTTTACGGAAGACGAAAACACACAGTGACGAATCGCTGCGGGTGCTGTCGCGTCTCTTGATTGACGAAATTGTCGATGATTTGCCGCAGAGCGGCAGCGGATGCGAGGGCCGGTCAGTTCAAGAACTAAAACTGCATGGACGCTGCTGCGTCGTATTGGGTTCGCCGGAAGGCATCTCGAAGGACAACCCTGGGGAGGCGCATGAAGAGAAGGGAACGCGTCAGACGTTATTGGGCCTGTGCCCAGGTCACGACGTCGACGTTACCGTCAATTTTCTGGCTTAAATAACGACCTAAGAAATCTCGCGTCTTCGCGCTGCTCTCCGGCGTTTCTTCTTCCCGTTGAAAACAAAACGCCTAGCCGCAGTGTTAAGCGAACTCCGTGATGGGCACACATTTGCATGACGGAGCAAGTGAGGAAACGGAGATCGCAAGTGAACTACGCATTGGAAACCACAAGTTCCGGCGGGCAAAGCAACAAAGTTGTGGCCGGCAGGCCTTTGCCCATATTCAGGACATTAAAAAAGAGCGTGCGCTCGTCCGCGTCAAAGACAGCAAGCTACGGCGCCCGCGGCCTGGTCGAGACAAGAGAGGAGGTCCTAACAAAGGAAGCTTTGGAGGAGATGTTTGTCGCATCGCGCAAAAGGTTCCTGGCGATTGCGTACTCCATTCTGCGGAATAGAGAAGACGCGGAAGACGCGGTGCAAGAGGCGTTTGTTTCGGCGCATCGCCACTTGCGCAGCTTCGAGGGGCGGTCTGCACTCAGGACTTGGCTGACGCGTATCGTAATGAATGCTGCTTTGATGATGCAGCGGAAACGCAGACCTTCCGCGGTCAGGTCGCTTTCCGAAAGCGGTGTTTCGCATGACGACGGCTGGACGGAGAATATTCCAGACTCGCAACCGGACCCGGAAATGGTTCACGCAGAACGTGAGACTTTTCAATTCATCGACGGGGTCCTAGGAAAAATGAAGCCCAAGGTTCGACAGGCGTTCACGATGACTTATTACGACGAGCTCTCGGGGCCAGAAGCTTGCGCCGTGCTCGGTGTTTCAGCTGGGACGTTCAAGGCGCGGCTCTTTCGGGCAAGACGACAGGTCTTGGATCAAACGGAACGGACTCTTGTGGCTCCCATCCATAAGACGACCCTTTCAGCGTCCGAATTCTTGAAATGCAAATGACTCCAGAGTCGGCGAGGACTTGAATTCATGATCACTGTAAAAGCGAGCCAAAAAATCTTCACCTATGCCGAGGTCACGAACCTTACCGGGATTTGTGCAGAGCATCTGGACAATCTTGCAAAGCGTCACCGGTTGGGCTTCATTGCACGAGCCACGGAGACTCAGGGCAACCAGACCGGCCAGCGGTTCTTCAGACCGTGGGACTTAATGGTTCTAGCGACGTTGTTCCCGCGGTGTGCGCACTGAGGTCGGCGCTCACTTCACGGAATGGCGTCTCGGAACCGATTTCTTCAGTCGTTCACCTTGTGGTGCGACCGTAGGAAGCTGCGCCAGAGACCAAGCTCTTCGATCCAGCTGATTTCATAGACGAACTCGTGCTCCTCGGGCGTGTGCTCTTGTTCATTCCACACAACTCGACGCCGCGTTTCCCAGTGCATATCGACTCCTGCGGGAAAGCCCGAGATTGGGAGGATTGCGGAACTGCTGGCGACTGCGGACATCGGTTCAACCTGCTCTTTCTGGAACTTCCCTTGGCCATTCAAAGCCTCGACCACTGGTGCTTCAATGCAATCGCAATTCCACACATGGCCCCGGGAAGAGGGCGCAAACGAAACCGGAGTTACGACAACTGCCGTAAAGGAAATAAGCGTGAAGGTCCTTCTAAGAATGGGGCAGTGCAGCAAGGAATGATCCCAGGTGTTCCGGACGCTTCGGTGTCAATTGTCTGTCAAAAGCGCTAAACGCTTGGCAGCGCCGATCAAAACTAGGCAAGACCTCAGGCCCCTTGCTCGCGCAACCACCAATCCCTTCAGCAGTTTGCAATCACGTCACAGCAATTCGATTGGCAAGCTGGTTGCACCGCTACTAACAGCCCGCGTCGAGGAGATTGCGCCAAGTCGCGTCATAGAGCTCGCTAATTTGATCTAAAGAGAGGAACACTTTGAAGAAAATCACATTTGCTGCACTCCTGCTCGTTTGGCTGTGTGTAATCGGAAGTCCAAAGGCAGTTGCTCAAGATACTTCTTCCCAATCGTCCGCTGCCGACAGCACCGCGGACGCGATTACCGATCAACAGTTGGCGCTGCTACGCAAGGATATCCGCTCGATCAAGAAGCAACTCATTGCCGCGAATTTGACGCTCGCGGATAGCGAAGCAACAAAGTTCTGGCAGGTGTACGAACAATACTCGGCGGAAACCGAGAAGATCAACGACGCGAGAACGGCGATCATCAAAGAGTATTCCGACGAATATGGAACTCTTACCGATGCCCAGGCAGACAATCTGATTCGCCGCTGGCTGGACACGGACATCGAACAAGCAAGACTTCGTCAACGGTATGTGCCGATCTTCCGAAAAGTCTTGCCAGGAAAGAAAGCAGCGACATTCTTTCAACTCGACCGCCGCATCAGCACGATGATCGACGTGCAACTTACATCGCAGCTTCCTCTGGCCCAAAGCCAGGATTGAATTTTCTCGTTGAGAAGCGTAATGTCCGAAATCGAGAAACAAACAGAGCCGATCACTTCTGCGTGGATGAACTTTGACAAGCAAAGGGGCCTGAGCAACTCAGTCACGAATTGCGCAGCGTTTGCAGATTTCTTGTTGCTGAAGGAGCAAAATTGATGTCCACCTCGCCAGTGCCGGCTGAATCCGCCGCCCCCGTGACGAAACCTTCGCCTCCGGAAAGCGACAAGCCCGCGACCGCTTCTCACGGCAGTGACGGATGGAAAAAGTACCTGACTCCCCTTCTCGTCATGGCGCTCGCCCTAGCGGTCTTGATCACCATCACCCGCAACTGGAATGCCTGGGAGGGCGGAAAAGTCGAACAGACAACTGATGATGCTTACGTCCGCGGCGACCTTACACCGCTGAGCACCAAGGTGCCTGGCATCGTGCGTGCGGTTCACGTGGAAGACTTTCAACGGGTACACAAGGGCGAACTGATCGTCGAATTGCAGGATGACGATTACCGGGCACAGGTTGACCAGGCCAGTGCGGGAGTTGCGGCTGCCCGTGCGGCAATTGAAAACAACCTTCGACAGCGCGAGTTGCAAGACTCTCGGATCGCCAAAGCCCTTGCCGGCATCGATCAAGCCAAAGCGCAAATCGCCGCGGCTGAAGCCGGCAAGCAAGCAGTGGAAGCCCAAGTCGTTCGCGCCCGCTCCGAACGCAAGCGCCAGGAGGGTCTATATCAGACTCATTCGGCGACGCAGCAGACGCTCGAGGCCGCCGTGGCCAACGACGACCAACTGTCAGCACAGCTCGCCAGCCGCGACGCCGATCTCAATCAGGCTCAAACCATGTTGCGCAGCAGCGAGCTCAATGCCGAAGCCGAGCGCCGATACAAAATCGTCCTCGAATCGCAGGACACGCAACTTCGGGCCGATCTGCTCGCGAAACAGGCGGCACTCGCGGCAGCCACTGTGAATCTCGGCTACACCAAAATTTACGCGCCCGGCGACGGCAACGTAGGTGAAAGACAAGTGCGGCCCGGGCAGCTTGTCTCTCCCGGCACACAAGTGATTTCGTTCGTTGATGTCACGAAGTGGGTGCAGGCGAACTATCGGGAAACGCAGTTGACCAACGTGAAGGTCGGAGATCCCGCCGAACTTCGCATTGACCAATATCCCGGGCAAGTAATTCGCGGCAAGGTGCTGGAGATCGCGCCCGCCAGCGGGTCGCAATTTGCCCTGCTGCCCCCGGACAACGCGACCGGCAATTTCACCAAAGTCGTGCAACGCATTCCGGTCAAGATCGCGCTGGACGACAAGGCCTTCGCCGCAAGCTTACGCCCCGGACTGTCCGTGATCGCCACCGTCCGGACGAAACCGTAACGGACAAGTATGGCCGCTTCAAGCATAGTCGTTCGTCCGACCGCGTTAGAGATCGCGCGCGGTGCCGCCGCGGCCATTCCGTCGGAAGTCTCGACGCGTCCGCTGCTCGGCATTCTGGGCGTCGTCCTGGGCGCAGGGCTTGTCACCCTTACGGGCCGCATGCTCACCCTGGGCCTTGCCGATTTGAAGGGTCATGTCGGCATGAGCTTCGACAGCGGCGCCTGGCTTGACAGTGCCTACAACGCGTCCCTCATGTTCATCGGGCCGTTCAGTGTGTATCTGGGCGGGCTACTGGGACCACGACGCATACTGCTGTTTGCCGCTGGCATCTTCACTCTTGCTTGCGTCTTTCTCCCCCTCATCCATAGCTATAGCCTGCTTATCGCTGCTTTGATCCTTGCCGGTCTTACCTCAGGAACTTTCTATCCACTTACGCTGACCTTCGCACTTCGCAACATTCCACTGCGATACCTTCCAGTCACCATTGCCCTCTACGCGACTTTTGTCGACGGGGCGGTGAATATCGCCCCTTCACTCTACGGCTGGTACAGAGATCACCTGTCCTGGGAATGGATGTTCTGGAACTCCGCCGTGATTGCGCCGGCAATGATGCTCTGCATCTACCTCGGTATCCCGCCGCAGCCGCCGCGCAAGAAAAGCGGGCCAGCCCCCAGCTTCGTTGGGTTTCTTTATCTAAGCTTCGGATTGGCACTGATTTTTACTGCGCTTCAGCAAGGCCAACGGCTGGACTGGTTTCGTTCCGGCGTGTTCAACGCCTGTTTTTGGTCCGGATGGTTCTTCCTGCTTTGCGCGCTCATTCGTAGGCTGCGCGGCCCAAATTTCCTGGTGGCGCTGTCGTATCTTCGGAATTGGAATACCGTGCTGCTGGGCATTCTGCTTTTCTGGTTTCGCTTCACTCTGTGCACAACGATTATTCTTATTCCACAGTCGCTCGCTATACGCGGGTTTGAAGCCAGTCAGATTGGGCCCGCGATCATCTGGAGCGCTGTGCCACTTATTCCTCTCTCGTTCATGGCTGCACTTCTGTTGATGCGCAAATTTGATCCACGCCTGATATTGGCCGCGGGCCTCGCTTGTACAGCCTTCGCTGCCTGGTTGAATTCTCAATACAGCAGCACGTGGGCGGCCGAGAATTTCTATCGTACGGAGTTGCTGACCGGTGTCGGACAGGCTTTTGCCTTCATCGGACTTGTCGGCTGCATCGTGCTGCAAGCGATCTTCGCAGGGGCTTTGGCAAAACCTGAGTGGGCCCTTACCTTTTCGGCTTACTTTCACACCATCCGTATATTTGGCGGTACCGCAGGCGCCATTTACATGGGCCATTTTTTAGCGCAACGCGAAAAGCTGCACTCAAACCTCCTGGGACTCCACGTCACCGGTGGCGATTGGGTCACCATTCAGAACTTTCACGCCATGACGGCAGGGCTATATGCCAAATCCTACGGCCTGGCTGCTGCCGGGGCTCGCTCGGTCGACCTGATCGCTGCTCGACTTCGCCTTCAGGCGTACAGCTTGAGCATCAACGATGGATTCCTGCTAATCGCC
>Ga0210407_10002887_pt1 | contig 14328 bp, 18 predicted proteins | sample IncBWC27MmetaG_FD_150860 | JGI IMG/M metagenome (GOLD analysis project Ga0210407, IMG submission 150860) | Forest soil microbial communities from Barre Woods Harvard Forest LTER site, Petersham, Massachusetts, United States - Inc-BW-C-27-M | ecosystem: Environmental > Terrestrial > Soil >...
ATTGTTCGAGCAGCCTGTTCAGGAGGAAGAGCAACGGCTCCAGCAAGTCCACCGGAGACTCCAAGTCCATGTGCTCTTCAAGATTCGATGGAAAATCCTTGGCGATCAGAGGATGAGCGTTCGCGCCCTGCGCCAGCCGCCACCAGCGGAGCCCTTCCTGCCCGAGTCGCTCGACAATCGCAATTTCAGGGAGAGCCGCAAATTCTTTGCAGGTATGGACGCCCCAGCGTCTCAAGGTTTCGACGAACTCAAACGGAATGCGCAGACCTTCGAGCGAAAGCTGTCCCATCCGAAGTCTTTCGTCTCCGGCTGGAATCACCGTCACTCCAAGGAAGCCTTGTGCCGCACATACCGCAGCTAAGGGATTTCCGGCAACGGCAACGTTTGCCTCAAGGCCGACTTCCGAAGCGATACGCTTCAAGTCGTGCGCGATCTTCTCCGGAGAACCGAAGAGCTTTTCGCAGCCAGCCAGGTCGAGCACGACCGTGTCGCAAAAATCCTCCTCCTCGCGTTTTGGCCCATCCTCAACGCGGGGCGAAATCGCCCACGCACAGTCGAGAAGCGCGGCATAGGCGCTCGCTTCCTGAGAAAGCGAGCGCCATCGCCAGACGACACCTTGGAATGATTCTGCCTGCACTTTCGTCATTCCGGTTTCAACTCCGAGTTCCCTGGCTTGGCGATTGGTGGCAAATACTTTCGTCAGCGGCGCTGCACCTGCGAGGATCGCAACTCCTTTTTGTTGAAGGTCCGGCTCAAGGCGAACGACTGCCTGCGCGGGAAAATCCGGAACGAATAGACATGCGAAAGCCAACGTGCGTCCCCTGAACTTGGAAGAGGAAAGGGAAACAAACCCGGCTTTTTAGTGCTTTATGGCGTGTGCGTCTGCCAACGAGCGAAATCGGCGGATCGCGACAGAACTCGCGAACGCGTCACTTCTCCCTGAACTTCAAAACCTTCGAACGTCGATGCACTCGTTTGAATACTAGCTGCGGCTTGGCTCCAATGGTCTGCTCTTCTCTGGCAGCGGAGAACCAGCGAAGCACAGCTTTTCGCGCATGATTCTTCTCCGAGCAGAAGCAGAATCGTCGGCGTGTTTTCGATCGCACGCCGAAAACGAAACCATGTGCTCAACTCGATGCGACGCGCATCCACCCAGGAGATTTCGCCGAGATCGAAGACCACCACGCCCCAACCGCCTCCATGCAGCAGCAGGTCGGTTGCCTTCAGCGCTTGTTCGAGTCGTTTCCACGGTTTCAGGCTTCCGCCACCGCTTTGCACTGAAGGCGGTGGAGTGGATTCGCGAAGTAAAGGCAAAGATCGCTGTGGCCGAATCCCTCGCCGCGGTGGCTCCCTGTCTCGTTCGACTTGCTCTCCCGCGCAACGCGCGACGACGTGGATTTGCGCCGACTCCGCGAATGCGGTTTGCTTCCCGACCAGACCAGGAATGGCCTTATCGACTCCGCGCATCAGTTCGCGCGGATGCCGCCAACCCTGTACTTGCACTGCCTTTTTGCTCGCGGAATCGAGACTGCGAGGTTTTCTGATTTCCTTGTCCGAAGGCCCAAAGTACGAAGAGCTCTTGAGACCCGGTTCCCCGTCCCCCATTTCTCCACATCGAATCCATAGCAGTCGAGGCAGTTCCACGCCAGAAGTCGCGAGAGAAATCGGGTCAAGAGAATCGGAAACATCAACGAACGCGCATGCCTCTTGCCGTTCCGTAGCTTGCGCAAGTAAAGAGAAAGCCAGGCTCGTCCGTCCGGACGACGCTGGGCCGCACAATTCCACGACCGACCCGCGCGGAAACCCGCCACCTAGCACGGCGTCGAGTTCCGCAATTCCGCTTGGCTGGAGTTCAACCTCGACGCGGCGCTGAAATCCTTCGAGTCCCCTTCCAATGAGACCCGTTTCGAGTCTTCCGAGTTTCCAAGAGAGCGCCATTTTTCCGTCCATTTTCGCTTTTTATTCGCCTACGGCACATTCTGCCTGGGACCGCCTGATCTGTCAAGTCAGCGGCGCACCCTCGGCCATGCTCCGAAATCCTAAATCGGGTCGCGACCCCCAGCCTTCTTGCCTTTCGTTCCAAGCCGTGGAAACCGTTTTGGACCGAAATTTCGTATAACCACCTTACCGTCCTCTTTGAAAAACGCGTTGAAGGAAAGGCCGTAGAACACGCACACCCTTTCCAAAATCTCTTCGATATCTTGCCGCACCATCCGCTCGGGATCTTTTTTCGACATCAGAACGTAAAAGGAGGTCCAGGCGATGGCCGAGTCGCCGAACCCGATGTCTTGCGCCGGTCCCACCACCGAAAAACACTTGCTCGAAAGAAGCAGAGGTTCCGCAAGAGCAAGCTGCGCCCCCTGGCACGCGGAAATGAACAGACGCCTTTTGTCCATGAATGGCGCCAGGCGATCCGCCAACTGCGGCAGGCCCACATCGTCGCAATTTAGTCCGATTTCATCCGGGTTTCCGTGGCACGCCAGATGCAAATACCGGTAGGTCGTCCCATGGAATTGCCTTAGCATTTTGTCCAACTCTTTCTTGGTCCGAATGTAGCGATAGAGCACCGGCCGCTTTGCCAATTGCAACATCGCCTTCAGGGCTTTTCCTTCCTTCCGGTCATGCTCTTCGTCATCGTCGTCGGTCGACTCAATAATGAACACCCCGCGATAGGTTTTCCTTTTCTTTCCACTCATGTGTTTCGAGACCTCCACGAAGATGCCGAACCCCACAATCGAAGCGCTAGAACAGTTTCGATTGCGTCGGCATGTCCAACACGATTGGCGACGCAGCTTCGGCATCGTCAACTTTCGAATTGTTGAGTTTCCTGCTTACGGGATACCGCCGCATCAGATTCGCCTCGTAGGGCCTGAGAATGTCACGAATCACGTTGAAGTCATTGACGTCGGGATCGAGCCACAAATCGTACTTGTCCGGCGGAACGATGACGGGCATACGGTCGTGCAGATCGGCTACGAGCGAATTCGGGCCAGTCGTTAAGACCGTGCAACTTTCAATGACCTCTCCATCCTGGCTCCTCCACTCATCCCACAGTCCGGCGAATGCAAAGACTTCACCCTCACCAACCTCGAAGCAGTAAGGCTGTTTCACAGATCCCATTTTTCGCCATTCGTAGAATCCATCCGCAGGGATGAGGCACCGTTTTGTGAGAATCGAATCTCGAAATGCAGGTGTCGTTGTCACGGTCTCCGACCGTGCATTGAGCGTTTTATTTCCGATGCTCATGTCTCTCGCCCAGGAAGGAATCAGCCCCCAACGCATTGTTGTGAACTGGCGAACCTTTTTGCCGTGTTCTTTCCGAACCGTGATGACGGGCTGCGTCGGCGCAACGTTGTATCGCGGATGCTCTTCAATTTCGTCATCCGCAACTTGAAAGCGCTCGGCAAGGTACTGCTTCGAGTGCGTCAGTCGGTAGCGGTTACACACCTGATTATTCTCGCAGATTCGGAAGCGGTCTCGGTAAATCGAATTCCCGCATTACTGCCCTTCCTGGCTAAACCCTGCGCCTGATCCGTCCGCTTGTTCTGTCAAGGCTCTTCGCTTCGCTTCGATGAACGCCAACCCCGCGGCCTTGACAGCGCGGACGGACAGTCGCCTTCCCCCGCCACGAAGGGCATTTGCTTCTTTTTTTCGAGCGCAAATCACGCTCGAAAAAAGGAAGAAAGAGAGAAACCAACCAATGCCAGAAAGACAACATGCAACTTGGGGGGAGCTACTGCGGGATGCGGTTGAAAAGCCCGGGCGAATGCTCGAAGCCTACACCGCATTTCACAACTACAGCTTCGGCAATGCTCTGCTTGCGCTTGAACAGTGCGTTCGACGCAGCTTACAGCCCGGACCACTCAACACCTATCGCGGTTGGCTCGAACGAAAACGGCAAGTTCGCAAGGGGGAAAAAGGAATCACCCTTTGCATGCCTATGCCTTTCAAAAGAGCCGCACAAGCCGATAGCGTCGAAGAGGAAGCAACAGAATCAGAAACATCACAAACACGCTACGCCTTCCGGTTTCGCGCGTATTGGTTTGTTCTTGCGCAGACCGAAGGTGAAGAAGCCTTCGTCCCGGCGATTCCCGGCTTTGATATCGATTCAGCACTGCGGGTGTTGAACGTCACACGCACCCCATTTGAGGAGATAAACGGCAACATTCAGGGTTTTGCGAGCGGACGCGAAATCGCCGTAAGCCCCGTTGCGGCTCTCCCGTACAAAACCACGTTCCACGAACTTGCCCACATTGTTCTTGGACACACCACGACCGAAAAGCTTGTGGATGGTGAACAGACTGCCAGACACATCCGCGAAGTCGAAGCTGAATCCGTGGCGCTCATCTGCTGCGAAACACTTGGCCTCGACGGTGCAGAGTTTTGCCGGGGTTACATCCAGCACTGGCTCACAGCCGAAAAGGAAATTCCGAACCACAGCGCGGCGCGCATCTTCGCTGCCGCAACTTCCATTCTGAAAGCTGGAGCTCCCGCAGCGGGCGGCCAATAGGCCGCCCGTTTTCTATTTTTCGCTGGAGCCATCGTCAGAATGCGGAACGAGAAATCACGACTCGATACATCGAGAAAAGGAGAAAGGAAATGAACGCAGCAACAACGATACACACGAACGAAGAAGCGGCACGCGCAGGCGTTTTACTATTGGAAATTCCGCTCGATAAAATCTCGGAATCCAAGAAAAACCCTCGCACTCAGTTTGACGAAAAGAAACTCGCAGAACTCGCGGATGACATCACACAACATGGTGTCCTTGAGCCAGTTCTCGTGCGACCGCTCGCAAACGGAAAGGCTGGTACTTATGAGCTCGTCTTTGGCGCACGGCGCTATCGTGCCTCGAAGCTCGCCAAGCGCGACACCATCCCCGCTACAGTCCGCGAGTTGACCGATGCTGAATGTCTCGAATTGCAGTTGGTCGAGAACGTTCAGCGTGCGGATACTCACGAGCTTGACGAGGGGCAAGGCTACGCTGATCTGCTGAGCCTGCAACCAAGCAATACGATCGAAACCATAGCTGCCAAAGTTGCCAAGTCGCCCGCCTATGTGAACGGAAGACTGCAACTGCTGAAACTCATCGACGAAGCAAAGCAGGCGTTCCGCGCTGGCAAGCTCAACTACTCTCATGCGTTTGAAATTGCACGGCTGCAGGCGAAAGACCAGCAGCGTGCAATCCAAGAGTGCTTCCCTCAACATCGGAATGCCGCAGCACTTTTGAAAGACCAGAAGGCCGAAGCAGTCACAGTCCGACAACTTCGCGCTTGGATAGAACGCGAAGTCCTCTTAGACCTTACGAACGCACCTTTTGATGCGAGTGACGAAACCCTGCTGCCATCCGCAGGCAGTTGCGCCCGGTGTCCTAAGCGGACTGGAAGTAATCCACTGCTCTTCGCAGACGTGCAGCGCAAGAGCACTTGCACCGACCGAGCGTGCTACCAGTCGAAGGTAAACGCCTTCGTTCAGATTCGCGTGAAACGAGTCGAGGCCGAGGGCGAGAAAGTTCTTTCCGTATCTCAGGCTCCGTCATGGCAAACGAAAGGCCAATCGCCAAATACTTTACGCGAGGGCGAGTTTCGCAGAGCGAGAGCGAAAGGCGAATGCCCAACGACCAAACCTGCAATTCTCGTGGACGGCAGGAACGCAGGAACAATCTTCCACATTTGCCAGAACGACAAATGCCCAGTGCACGTGGGTATCTCCCGCTACCAGCGAACGCCGCAGGAGCGTATGCAGCGAGCGAGGGAACTCTTGGCCGAGCGCGTCGAAAAACAAACACGGGTCCGTATCCTCGATGCGATTCGCAAGAAATTGCCAGACGCTCTCTCGCGGCCAGACTTGGAGATGGTGGCCCTCGACTACTTCCGGCGTTTAGGCCACGACAACCACCGCCGTGTCTCCAAGCTGTACGCTTGGGAAGAAAAGAAGAGCAAAACCGCATGGGGTGGTCAGGCCGTGGACTACGAGAAGATTGCGGCGGCTGCGGTGTTAGCGATGAAAACCGCAGACGTGCATCGGTTTCTCGGTGTCTGCGCTCTTGTTTCCGACCTGTATTGCCCCGGCTACAACCCCAAGCAATCGCTTGCGAAGGACTGCAACCTCGCACGCACCGCAGTCCGCTACAAGATTGACCTAGCCAAAGTAAGCGCTACAGTTCGTGCCGAGTTGACCAAGAAGAAAGAAACCAAGGCCGGGGCGAAAAAGAGCAAGACTTCGCCGAACACTTCGTCAGGACGGCGCAAGCCGTCGAAGCCGGCAGCAACCAAGTAGAACAGACCAGAATGATTTCCGGGCCGCGCCTCTTCGGTGCGGCCCGTTTTTTTAATCGCGCTAAACGAGTTGGCGAGTGTAGAGAAAGTGGAGACGCTTCTCCGAAAGATCACAGCGTAATTCATCTGCTCGCGCTGAGTGGCGCACGGAAACGATATTTTAATTTGGTGGCCCTTCGCCCCTGCGACAAACACGTTGTTAGAGGAACTGAACTTCTTGAATTGCCTCGGGCGGTATTGTTTTGCCCTCCGCGTCATAGCAACTGTTTGCGGATGTGTCCAGTGGTTGCTCGTTAGCTTTGCACCAGCAGTATTTAAGTGCCTCTTCCGTGTAAGCACCTGCCGCGTTGTCAGAAATCACGAACTTGACTATACATTTCCTTAGGGCTTGGGAGATTTCGGCGCAAATGCTTTCTCCATATCGAGTCTCATAGCCGTTGCAGACATCCTCAACGATTTCCGGTAGGCGGAGATAATCGTGGTTTCCCATTGACTCGGCGTGAAACGCAGATTCCCTAACAAGCATCGCGTGAGGGCCGAAGTGCAGCTTATCGTTGGTTTTGAAATTATACTGAAAATCGGGAACGCCCTCTGAATGCAGCTCTTCCAGTCTTTCCCTCCTCTGTGTATCGCTTACACTTGAAACAACTGCCTGCCAAACCTTCGGCAGCGCCAAATTGAGTGGAAGTATTCCATCGGAAAAAGTCGTACCCTCTGGAACTCTAGTTAAGTGGAACCACGCAACACTGTCGAATGCGGTTGGCGGTTTTCCAAATTGTGACTCAAAGAGATTCGTCAAGGTCTCACCGAACACTGACTGGTGGGATGCTCTTTTGTACTCCTCGTCCAGGTCAGTTGTAATCAAAAAATCGACCAAACGAGCGCGGTCGATTTTGTAAGCGCTGCAAATGCTACAGAGGGCAGACTCGTAAGACTCGCAGTCTAGAACAGTCATAGGGACCACCGACTTCAATAGGGTCGCTGCGAATCCAGCCACTCGCAGAAGGTTTCCACACGACGAATCGCTTCCTTCACTGCGTCGTCAGTGACGTTTATCCGTCCTGGCCAAGCGTCTTTTGAGGATTGAGCTACTTGTTTGTCGATCTCATCCACGAATAAGCCCGCGGGGAAGCGCAGTTGGTGCTCGCCACTCTGCCGTCTAGTCATGCCGAACGGGTCGCCACTATGCTCTGCGTCATTCCGCGCCAAATTGACCTCTTCCAGATCATCGAGTGGGACAGGTCCCTGCTCGAAGTCAATGCCGTAAACATCGTGGAAATGTTTCTTGTAACGCTCAAGCCAATTCTTACCCTTCGCTGTGAGTTCGACTCCTCGCAATTTAACGAACCACAGTAGGTAGTCGTGAAATGCACTATGGACTAATTTTAGGGCGGCTTGCCCTTCGATGTTCAGTGATTCGTCGGCTTCCTGCCATTCCTCCAAGAACGGTGGGTCGAAATCTGTAGCAGTGTCAGGGTCGAACGGCGGCGGCTCAAAGGGCGCTTCACCGTCTTCGATTTTTCGCTTCGTTTCACGAAACGGATTGGACGCCGTTGTGTAGTGGCGCTCGATGAACCGGAGTTTGTCTTTCAGACCAGCTAGGATGTCCAACGTCGTCCTCGATTCGAGTTATGATTTCGCAGCCCCTTAGTGGCTACCCGTGAGGTAGCGAAAGATGTGCCAGAGTGCCAAAGCATACAGGAACAGACGAAAACTTATCCTGTCCGCAGCTTCCAGAGCGCGGAGCGTGACTCTTTCAAAATTCTCAATTGATTGGATTGCTTTCTTACTGAGAGAAACCTTGTCCGGCATTGGACACTCCTAGAGAAGTGTCATCTGCCGGATTCCGTTTGCTCAACCTGAGCCCAGGCCCGTTTTGCGTTCTTGCCTCCCCTGCTTTTGCGTCCGCGACCCGATGCAAAGAAGCGGTCTACTGGCTCAGGTTCGATGGTCGGTGCTACTTCCTACCGCCATCTTGAGGCAAGGTCTACTTCGGGCAGTACCCTTCGGAACGGCACTTTGGAATGCCGCCGTAGGTATATCTACTGAGAATCCTTGCTGTGCGTAGTATCCTTTGCGCCCGTAGTACTGTCAACTCCGGTCGATTCGCATACCCCTCCGCGGCCAGCTGGAGCACGCCGAATAAGATTCGGGCACGCGAAGTGAATACAGAAAAGCTCCTCGAGTGCATGCGTAAGTTTTGATCCTGTACTGGCCGCTCTTGGGTTCGTTAACGCTGCAGGGACTTCCTAGGACCACCGCAAACTTGGCCCCAGCGAGCTCTAGCTGGATTACCGCTGTACACCCGCGTCGCTCAGGAATCGCTTTAGCGGGACAGACCGGGCTTTGTTCTGCGTGTCGTGTGGTTTTCACTCGTCTTCCTGCGACCACCTAGCCACACTTGTCTATCGCCACTTCCCTTTTTCTCCCATCGCTCTAAAGCACCGCGAGCGACAAAGAGGCTGCGCCCTGCGGCTCGGCGGTCTTCTGCTTCGCTATCGCGCCTGAACAGGTTTTGGTTCCTCCCGCTCCGCGGGCACCCTCCAAGAAAGCAGACCTTGGCACTTGGGAGCAGCCTCACGCTCGCGCCCTCCGGGTGGTGTGCCTTGAGAGACTCAGGGCATCAAAAGGAGAAGTTACGATGTTTGACAATTCAGTGAGGCTAGTTGGATTCGTAGGCAAGGACGCGGAAGTGAAAACCACGAAGACGCAGCGTGAATTCACGGTGCTGTCCTTGGCGACAACGGCGTCTTGGAAGGACAAGAATGGCGACGGTTACATCCGGCGTACGGAATGGCACAAGCTCATCGCTTGGGGCAATCTCTCGACGTTTGCGGCGACTCTCCGGAAGGGCGTGCACCTCGCTGTGGAAGGCGAGCTACGCTATCGCGAGTTCGTTCCGAAGAAACAGAAGAAGCAGAAAAACGGCGACAACAAAGTTCGTGTCGCCGAAATTCATCTTTGGAGAATCGCGAAGCTGGACCGCGCGGAGAAGCGCGATCCGGACACGCCCGTCCCCGAGCTCGGACCCGAAACGCAGGACGCTCCCTTCTAGGGAGTGTCCTTGCGGCAGGGCCGGCTTCCAGCGAAGCCGGCCCTGTTTTTACGTGACCCGTCGCCAATCAGTTGAGCGGCCCGTCGGCCTAGAATTCGTTTCCATCGCTCCTCGACTTCAACGCCTATAATGAGCGCCGTAGTGCCAGCCGCAAGAAACACCAATGCGACCCATAAGCTGTCGTCAGTTCCCACGACCCAACTGACCATGAAACCGACCAACGAAAGAAATGCGACTGTTCGGCAGACCACTGAGACCAGCCGTGTGCGCTTTTCGCGCGCGTCTTCCCGATACGGATGGTGTTTCGACCGCCACCATACCGGATAAACGATGCCCGTGCCAACGACGACGGCCACCACTGTCGCCAGCATTTGCAGCGGTTCAAGCCGAGCCCGAAGCAGAATCGCCGGCACGGGAATCAGCACAACCATCAGAAGGGCTAATCGGGTGTTCAAACGGCGACGATCAACGAGCGTATTGTTCCAGAGCCGGGGTTTTTGCATTCATCGGTGTCTCGCTACCGGCCCCCGTCCCATTTGCTCGCCCTTACGTGCGACCAACGTTTCGGAATCGCGTTGAAGCTTGCCATCAACCAAGACGACCGGTAATCGTTCCCCTGAAAGAGTGACCTCGACAGTTGTTCTTAGATCGGGGTCGTATTCGAAGTGTGTTCCGTCTGGAAGCTGGCCATTTGGACCGTCCTGCAAACCAGTAAGGCTCCCAAGAGCCTCCATGAACCCATGCCGCTCTTCAGCGCTCATTTTGTCGTAGGTCGCCATAGATGGCCCCCGTGACGGTCGACTTCGGCTCGGACTCTAGGCGCACAGCCACACCCATCCACGTACCTGATGGTTGACGTTCCGGCGCAGAGGAGACACCAAATCCCCTCACTTACTAGGGAACATCGAGAAGGCAAAAAGTAAGAAAATATTTTGTACACGAAAGAGTAGCAGGCCGGCGTCCTCGGACTTTTATGCTTGCTTTGGTGCTGGCATTGGGGTACCTAAAGGAATCCCCGGTCTGAGGTGAACCATGCAAACACAAGCCCCGGAAGGTCAGTATCGGGTAATAGGACTGGATCCAGTCGACACTCTCACATGGCCAAGCGGACCGCTCTGGAAAGACTGCGAAACCTTCGACGAGGCACGAGACTTGGCAGACCGCAATGAAGAGTCGTACGCCTGGGTCTATGTATACGACGACGCCGGCAAGCTTTTGTACGAGGGAGGCTGCCACGCGCAGCAGCTTGAGAGGATTCAAAAGCTAAATCAAGACGCTCCCGGTGAAAATAAAACGCAACGCTAAGAAGGCCACGCCCGTCCCCTCAGGCGTCCGCCCACAACTTCGGTATTCCTAGCATCGGCTGGTGTTCTTGTACTTCGCGGTACCATTGACCCACGCGGAAACCTAATGGCAGGCTGTCTCTGAGCTAGGTCGATGCTCCGGCTCGTAAACCCAATGGACCCAGCGGATAAACCCGACCCCTACGGCGAGTGGGTCCTGTTTGGGATTAAGGACCGGCCTGACGGAACCCCGCTTCCCGTTGACGAAGACTTGTTGGCCGCGGCACGGAAATCCTGGCCGCGCGTTCTGGCACACGTTCGGGCCGAATTATTTGACAGAGAATTAGGCCCCGAGAGGACGGCGCTGGCAGCCGATGTCTGGGACCGGGTGCTGCGGTCAGTTGCAAAGACGCGTCTACGGAACACTAATCGCCGGCCACCGATATCCGACCTGGAATCCTACCTGATTGGCGTATTCCACCATCGCTTCAATCGGCTACTGCGGCACGAACAGAGAAGGGTCGAAACCATTGAGTTGGTTGCGTCCGTCGCTGACCTTGAGCGGTTCGAAGCCGCGTTGGACACAAGATGGGCCGAGCAGCTCGAACGCGATATTGCCGCCCGCCAGATCACAAGCCGCATGAATCCTTGGACAAAAAAGGTTTGGCTGGCAAGACAGTACAAATACTCGTGGAAACAGATTGCGGGTTGGCTTGACGTCACTGAGCAGCAGGCAAAAATGAAGTACTACTACAATTTGGAAAAGATTCGGCAGTCTATTCTTCGCGAGGTGAAACGCAGAACGCCGAAGAAACCGCGCTGAATCCAGCTGGGTGTATATTCTCATCCGGCAAGATCGAGCTCAGGAGAGGGAGTCCGTTCTGAACAGCAAGACATATTCCCGGAGAGACGAGAAGCGCATCCTGGATGTGCTAGGCCGTGGTCTGCTCAAGGATTTCCCGAACCCTGAGCGTATAGGCTGCCCAGGAGCCGACGTTCTCAAGAAAATTGCCTCTCACGACGTGCCTCTCTCGGAAGCGCAGAAATGGCTCGACCATCTGGGATCCTGCAGCCCGTGTTACGCCGATTTCAAGCGATTCCGAGAAGCATTCGAACGGCAGCGGCGGCAAAGATGGCTCGCCGCTGCAGCCGGCATTCTGTTGGCGGTCGGAGTCCTCGGCTGGGCTTTGCTCCACAAGCGAAACGAGAGCTTCGTGGCTCAGACGGCCGTGCTGGATTTGAGGGATCGGTCCGTCGCGCGTGGTGGTGAGCCCACTCCTGGCGAACAACCACTGGAACTTAGTCGGGCGGTGAAGCGTCTCAGTGTCTATCTGCCGCTCGGAAGCGCTGAGGGCCACTACGAACTCCGCATAGCGACTACTGCGGGAGGCGCGATCTTCACCGCAAATGGTGTCGCCTCTCTGAAAGATGGTGTTACGTCAATGGAAGCGGCCCTTGACCTTTCTTCCGCGCCCTCTGGGCGATATGTTTTGCAAATCCGAAGGCCTAATTCAGAGTGGAATTCATATCCTCTCTTATTGCGGTGACTCCTTTGCTATAGAGTTGCGCCCGCTGCCAATCGGACGTCCAGGTACCGGGACGTGTAGACCGTCTCTTTCGCTATACTATGCCCTGTGGAAGCCATTACGCACGACATCACTGAACTGAATCGGACGTGGGCAAGCTACGTCTACCCCTTCGTCAAACCCATTTTTGAGGCAGATGCGAAAGAACGCCCCGACCCTATAGCAAGCTCTGTTTTAGTTTCCTCGGGGCAAAAGCAATTCCTTCTGACTGCTCATCACGTAATCGCCGAGCCGCCCCAATTCGTTGAGTACGGGGCGCTCTATACGTTTTTGCCTGAAGAGTTTCAATTAAGTGGGCAACCCGCACTTTCCGCACTCGACCCGCATGATATTGCGCTTGTAGAAATTCCGCAGGCACAACGTCGGTGCTTGCGTCTTCCCCAACATCTCGCGTTGGATGTTCGTCAAGGGGAAGTGTGCCTAATCTTCGGCTATCAAGCCCGAGCAAAATGTTGGGACATCGATAATGCTCGCCACACTTTAAGGCCAACTCCTTTCTCTTACCTGGGAGCGGTATCGAGTACATCAGACTCCAAATTTACTGTGAGATTCAATGGGAGTCAGGCGAAACGGGGTGGGAAATCCATTCCGAATGTCGGTAAGTTAAACGGGATCAGTGGAGGCGGCGCGTTCGTTTTGAGGAACGACAGGCCACGGTTGGCGGGAGTTCTGATTGAGTACCACGCAAATAAGGGGATGCTTGTGTGCACGAACTCTGCGGCTGTGTGGACGATGGCAAAACAGTTTTGGGGCGGCAAGGGCGCGCTCTTTTGTCCGCCATCGGCGTTCGCGAGGTAGAATAGGTACCACGCTACATCCCCCTGACAATCTCAATAGCCTTCTGCATCTGAGGGTCCTGTCCTGCGAGAAGGTCTTCCGGCAACAGTTCGACTGGAACACTCGGCGTCACGCCCTTACCTTCGATGAGTTTCCCCTGCCACGTGAGATACGCAGCGGCCGGCAATCCTACGATGTAGCCGGAACCCGCCTTAAACGTAGTGCCACTCAGCAAGCGAGCAGCCGTCTTTGTGCCGACGATTGTGGCAAGCCCATTCTCCTCGGCAAATGCAGCCAGCATCTCCCCGGCGCTTGCCGTGTGCTCGTTGACAAGGATCGCCACGCGACCGTGAAATTTCTGAGGACCGAGTCCTTCAGTGACTACGAGAATTGATTTGTCTATGAAGCCATATCGCAGTGCCAGCCACAAAAGAGTCGCCTTGTGGGAAGGTATGTGGCCAAACCTTGGCAACTTTTCTCTGGTATAACCTTTTTCTTTTCGTTTGCGAGTAAGGCTGTATCCGACTTCCTTCTTTCCGGGAGTCAAATAACTCATCAGCCGCAATCCACCAATGCCGCCTCCGGTGTTTCCGCGAAGGTCCACAATCAAGCGGGTTGAATCTTTAAGATGGGCGATGGCGGTATCAAACATTTTGGCAAGATCAATACCGACTGCTCCCGGAAACATGGTCACCTTCAGCCAACCGATCCCATCGGGTAGCTGCGAACACAAAACCGCTTTGGGTACGATCACTGGATGACTTTTCGACCTTGGCGACGGAACGATCAAGTTGCCTACGATACGTTTGCCATCAGGTTTTTGGACTGCATATTGTGAGTCCTCACCAACCGGGAAAATCGGAGGTTCGGGCGGCATCAATTCTTTATTTCGGATTTGAAGAAGAATGTCGCCTGGACGCAGGCCTGCGGCATGAGCTGGGCCGCCTTCGTGAACGTCTTGGAACATCCAACGCTGTTCCCCATCAAACTTGCAACGCATGAAAGTTGTGGCGATAGCGTGGCGGCCGGGGATCTTCGCACTCTTAGAGTGGCGAAACCCGGTATGACTGGTCTTCAGTTCGCTCAATAAATCCTGTATCTGCTTTTCGAACTCTTCGTCACTGCTACTTCGCAGGATTTGGTCCTTCCTGGTTTTGGACAATTCTTCCCAATTGGCCCCGTTCATACCGGGATCGAAGTGCTTCCGCGCCACAAGGTCACAGACGCGGGAGTAAATCTTCTCTTTCGTTTGCGAGTCGAGACTCATTGGCCCCCCAGAGGTATCGGAGACCCGCCGTCTCCGACCAAGATAAAAGCTCCCCAATAGTAAGGTGGGACTTGACGACCGT
>Ga0210407_10002888_pt1 | contig 14324 bp, 9 predicted proteins | sample IncBWC27MmetaG_FD_150860 | JGI IMG/M metagenome (GOLD analysis project Ga0210407, IMG submission 150860) | Forest soil microbial communities from Barre Woods Harvard Forest LTER site, Petersham, Massachusetts, United States - Inc-BW-C-27-M | ecosystem: Environmental > Terrestrial > Soil >...
GTTGCGGAAAAGTTTCAAAAATAGCGGGGAATCTCTTGAAAAGTGGTCGGGGCGAAAGGATTTGAACCTTCGACCTCCTGGTCCCGAACCAGGCGCGCTAGCCAGGCTGCGCTACGCCCCGACCGAACCGCCCAAGCGAAACGACTAACGTGTGCGGAATCACAGAATAACACAGGCTTGCGCGGGGGGCTACCTCGTGCTTCGCTGCGCGTTCCCTTGGTGCTAGTATTTTTAAATTCCCGGTTGCCTGGTGCGTTTTATCCAAACTGTGCATCTAACCAAATTGAAATAGGAAAGGAGTCATTTCAAATGACACTTAACATTCACCTCCGTAAGCTCGCTACTATTTTGAGCGTGCTCGGGTTGGCCTTTGGGATCGCCGCTACCAATGCAGTGGCAGCCAGCCCCAGTTCCGCGACCACGACGGTAACTGCCGTGGGAAAGAAGGACACGCAGCCGCCGGAAATCAAGAAAGACGATGTGAAGCTCTATAAAAATAAGGAACAGCTGCAGATTTCGGACTGGAGGCGCGGCGAAACGCTTTTCCTCGCGATTCTGATTGATGATTCTCTGGAGAGCTCTATTGCCAACCAGTGGGGCGATTTGAAGGAATTCATCATGGCGCAGCCGGACACCACGCTGGTTGCCGTGGCCTACACGCGAAATGGCACCGCCGCGGTAGCCCAGGATTTCACGAAGGACCACGCGCTTGCGGCGAAGGCGCTGCGGATTCCGCTGGGGAATTCGGGAGCTTTTTCCAGCCCGTATCTCACTTTGCTCGACTGGATGAAGCGCTGGCCCGATGCGAACGAGCGCAAGTCCATTATCTTCTTTACTTCGGGGATCGATTATTTCCGGGGGAATTTCTCTCCCGTGGATATCGACCTGGATTCCACCGTGCAGCGCGCGCAAAAACAAAACATCAATATCTGGACCATTTACGCGCCTGACGCCGGACATTTCGGCGGTCGCGGTTTCCGCGCGTTCAACGCCCAGTCCAATATGAGCCGGCTTTCCGACGAGACCGGAGCCGAATCGTACTACCTCGGACTTGGCGCTCCCGTTACGCTCAAACCCTACTTCGATGAGATTCGCGTGCACCTCAATAACCAGTACCTCGCGACTATTCAAGGCAGTGGCGGCAAGAAGGGGAGCTTTGACCGTTTGCGGGTAGTCACGGAACTTCCGAACGTGGAGTTCATGGCGCCGTCGAATATTTTCCTTCCTCCAGCGAAGTGACACGTAGTGAAGTTCGAACGATCGTTGGGAAAGGCGCGAGCCACGGGGTTCGCGCCTTTTCCATTTGCGGGCTTGTATATTTTCCCCAAGGCACGCTAGACTACGGCGAATTCACGACAGCCCATCGGTGCATGCATCGCAGCTGTATTGAATCGATTTAAGTCATTTCTGCCGCGGGTGAATACATGTCTACAAGCTTGACGAAGAAGGCGCCCGGAGTTTCACTCCGCTTTCGTTTGAGCGTACTTTTGCTTATCACGCTGGCTTCGTCGGCGATTGGGTCTGCCACTCCTAAGCGCGAGACCGGCGAAGTCACTTTGCGCGATGGCTGGGCCGTGCAATCCTCGGCAAAGGTTAAGGGAGAGGGAGCGGAAGTTTCTCGCGCCGGCTTTAGCACCGAAGGCTGGTACAAGACGTCGGCCCCAAAGACCGTTTTCGCCGTGCTGGTGGAAAACGGCGTGTACAAAGATCCTTATTTCGGAATGAATCTGCGCAGCGTTCCAGGGGTGGAATACAAAATCGGTACGGAGTTTTCGAACCAGGAGATGCCCGAAAATAGTCCTTACGCCGTCCCCTGGTGGTATCGCAAGGAATTCGACGTTCCCGCATCTTACAAAGGCAAGACGGTGTGGCTGGCATTTCGGGGGATCAACTATCGCGCCGACATTTGGATCAACGGGAAAAAAGTAGCAGGGTCCGATCAAGTGGCTGGCGCTTTTCGCCGCTATGAATTCGACGTAACAAAATTCGTTCAAACGGGCGCCAAGAATGTCGTGGCCGTGGCAGTCTCCGCGCCTCGTGCCGGTGAACTCGGCATCACTTTTGTCGATTGGAATCCGACGCCGCCCGACAAGGATATGGGGCTCTGGCAGGAAGCCGTTCTCTCAGCCACCGGACCCGTAGCCATCCAGCATCCGTTTGTGGAGACAAAGCTGGACCTTCCCTCGGCGGACGTCGCGCATCTCACCGTGCGCGCCATTTTGCAAAATAATTCGAACGCTCCGGTGAAAGGAACTCTGCGCAGCGCAATTGCCGGCGGGAGCCAGTCAAATAATTGGAATTTGCCGGTGGAGCTTGGCTCTGGCGAGAGCCGCGAGATCACCATCACCCCCGAGCAAGCGCCCTCCCTCAACTTCGCCAATCCCCGCTTGTGGTGGCCCTATCAGATGGGCGAACCCTATTTGCATACGCTGCGGCTCGAATTTGTAAACGAAGCGCACGCGACTTCGGACATAGTCACTACGTCGTTTGGGATTGTCCAGACCGATTCCGAGCTCACTCGCGAAGGTGGCCGGCTGCTCAGAGTGAACGGCAAACCGGTTCTCGTGCGCGGCGGGGGATGGACGCCGGACATGATGTTGCGCGTGGATGAAAACCGCCGCGAGGCCGAATTCCGTTACGTCAAAGAAATGGGGCTCAACACAGTTCGCCTCGAAGGAAAGCTCGAAGACGAAGCCTTCATGGAGCGCGCCGACCGCGACGGCATTCTCGTAATGGCCGGCTGGTGCTGCTGCGATGCCTGGGAAAAATGGGGCAAGTGGAACGAAGAGAACAAGCGCGTGTCCCTCGACTCGCTGCGCGACCAGATGCTCAGGCTGCGCAGTCATCCAAGCCTGCTCATCTGGCTGAACGGCAGCGACAATCCTCCCCCTCCCGAGCGGGAAAATGCGTATTTGCAAATTGAAAAAGAAACGCATTGGCCCAAGCCCGTCATCTCTTCCGCCACCGCGAAGAAAACAGAACCTACTGGCGAGACCGGCGTCAAAATGTCCGGTCCGTACGAATACGTTCCCGCGAACTACTGGCTGCTCGGCACCAAAGTTGGCGGGGCGCTGGGCTTCAATACCGAAACAAGTCCCGGTCCCGCCGTACCTCCGCTTGAGGAGCTGAAGGAAATGTTTCCGCCAGACAAGCTTTGGCCCATCAACGAATTCTGGGAATTTCATGCGGGCGGCGGGCAATTCAAAAATATCAAAGTGTTTTCGCGTGCTTTGGAAGCGCGCTATGGAAAAATCAAAGACCTCTCCGACCTGACGTGGAAATCGCAGCTGATGACTTACGAAGGCGAGCGCGCGATGTTCGAGGCCTACGGGCGCAACAAGTACAAATCCACGGGCGTCATTCAGTGGATGCTCAACAACGCGTGGCCAGGGCTCATCTGGCACCTCTACGACTATCATCTGCGGCCGGCAGGTGGATATTTCGGCTCCAAGAAGGCTCTTGAGTTGCTCCACGTACAGTATTCCTACGACGATCGCACGATCGCGGTTGTTAACGGGAAACAGGAGGCATTCCAGGGACTGAAGGTCGTTGCGAAAGCTTACGATACGTCGATGAATGAGAAGTATGCCCACGAGGAAGTTGTGGATGTGGCCGCGGATGGAGTTGCAAAATCATTCGCCATTCCCGAGCTGGCAGACACAACAACCTATTTTCTCAACCTCCAACTCTTCTCCGCATCTGGCGAACTCATCAGCCGCAACTTTTATTGGCTGTCGTCGAAGCAGGACGTTCTCGATTTCAGCAAGTCGGAGTGGTACTACACGCCGCAATCCGACTTTGCAGATTTTACCGGATTACAGGAACTGCCCGCGGCAAAGCTCAACGCATATTACAGCGTCAATCCCGAAAAGGACGACGTTGCGGCGTTTGTTACCGTGGAGAATCCGGGCAAGGGCCTAGCGTTCGCGGTTCGTTTACGTTTGCTGAAAGGAAAAGACGGGGGAGAAATTCTTCCCGCCTTTTGGGACGACAATTATTTCGCGCTGCTTCCAGGCGAAAAGCGAACCGTCACGGTCAAAGTCCGCAAGACCGATTTACCTGGAGTGAAACCTGTGGTGGCGGTCGATGGATTCAACGTGACTCCGGCGATCATCGAATAGATCCTGAGCCGCCGCCTTACAAAGCGAAAGACCGGAGCGATTGGTGCTCCGGCCCCTTTAATCGTCCGATCCGCTCAGCGACGCCGCCCGCGTCGAATCTCGAATTACCAATTCCGGATTGGGCCGGTGCCGTGCGATGTTCCAATCGCGCTTCTCCAGCCCTGCGTTAATTCCTTCCATGATCATATTCACAGCCAAATTTCCCATGGCTTCCAGCGGCTGACGCACTGTCGTGAGCGCGGGCGCAGCCAGCGACGACAGTGGCACGTCGTCGAAGCCCACCACCGAACATTGCTCCGGCACGCGGATTCCCGCTTTGGTCAGCGCGCGAATGGCGCCCAGCGCCGTCAAATCGTCAAACGCCAGCAGCGCCGTGAACTTCTTTTTCTTCTGCAACAATTCCTCGGTGAACCGGTAGCCACCTTCGAATCCCGAATTCGGATCGAACGAATCCGGCAACTGCTGCACCAGCGACGCGTCGATTTCCAATTTCACTGAACTCGCATACTTCTGAATTCCGCGCCACCGCGGCCCACTGTCGATCAGCAGTTTCGGTCCGCGAATAAACGCAATCTTCTTGTGCCCCAGCTGGTGCAAATGCTCCAGCGCCAGGCGGCCGCCCGCTTCGTTGTCCACCATCACGGAACTCACCGTGTCACCTGGCAGTTCCCAGCCGATCGTGGCCGCGGGGATGTTCCTCTTGCTCACATCCGCAAGAAGCTGAATGTCGATAAACAGCCAGTTCGCTACCACGATCAGCGCTTCGACGTGGTGCTCCAACAGCATTTCCAAATAACGTTCGAAACGGCTCTTCTGGTTCTGCGCGTCTGCGAAAATGGGCACGTAGGAAACCTGGTATAGCCCGTTCTCGATCCCGCGCAAAATCGGCGTGCAAAATGGGTCGGTGATATCGAAAAACATCACGCCCACACTGTGGCTTCGCTTGCTCCGTAAAAAACGGGCCATGGCGTTCGGCCGGTAGCCCAGCTTCTTGGCCACTTCTTCAATGCGTTTTTTCGTCGCCGGTGCGATGTACCGCGCGAGCGGCGCATTGTTCAGCACGATGGAAACCGTGGCCGGCGAAAACCCGCTCTTCGTCGCCACGTCCCGCATCGTCACCGTCATGTCCTTCCCGCTCGTTCGCTTCAATCGGTGCGCCTCCGCGGACACCATCATCCTTCGAGAGTAACCCGTTATGCAATGTTTGGATTCGCGAGAAGCGCTATTCTGCGGGCACTTCGAAAGAAAGCTGCTCCCGGAACCCGCGGGTCTTCCAAACCCCAAAAGCAATTCCGAGAATCATCCAGATCGATCCAACGATCATCGCCGGACGGCTTAAGCTGACCCACAGTCCTAAACAGATGAGGAATCCCAGCACGGGCGGTATGAAGTTCCAGACTTCTTTTTTCTCCGCGCGCACGAAATATCGCAGAAAGGCCGCGGCATTTACTCCCATGAACGCAATCAGCGCCCCGAAATTCAGCATCTCCGCGCCAAGTCCATAGGAAAGAAAAAAAGCACCGACCAGCACGATTCCCCCGACAAAAAACACGTTGTTGCGCGGTACATGATGTTTTGGATCGACCGCGCCAAAAAACGATTTTGGCAGCGCGTTGCTACGGCCCATTCCGTAAAGCAAGCGCGCCGCGCCCAGTTGCGCCCCCATCCCCGAACCGAAATTCGCCAGCAGCAGCGTAGCGCCGATCAAAACCGCCAGCGGCGCCACCGTGTGCCCGAGAATTTGCAGCGAAGGCCACACGCGCCCCATGATTTGCACGTACGCCGTGTCCACATTCGCAAACTGCTCGGAAGCCGGCCAGATCAACTGCGCCACATAAACTTCAATCGCCGAAAGCACGCCGATCACCGCGCACGTCAGCACCGTCGCATACATGATGTTGCGCCGCGGATTCTCCGCCTCTTCCGAAAGCGTCGAGATGCCGTCGAATCCGATGTACGTCAGCACCGCAATCGAGGTCGCCCCAAACAGCGCCTTCACTTGAAACATTGATGGGTCGTAGAAGGGCGTCGTGAAAAAACGCGGATCGCTATGCGGATGCCCGAAAATATATCGGGCCGCCGCCACGATGATGACCACCACCACCGCGCCCATTCCCGCGGCCATTCCCGCATTGATGCGCGCCGACGTCTTCACCCCGCGAATATTCAACAGCGTGAACACCACCGCATAAAAAATTTTCCACGTCCAGATCGGCACCCCCGGCGCGAAATCATGCGAAACTCCCGCGCACCAAATCGTGCAAATCAGCGGATTGAGCATGTAATCCATCACCATGCTCCATCCGGTCACAAATCCCGCGCCCGGATGAATCTCCTGCGCCACGTACGTAAACGCCGACCCCGCGCTCGGATATGCCCGCGCCATTCGCCCGTAGCTGATCCCCGTGAACAGCATCGCCACCATCGCGATCAAAATCGCCGTGACGACATGCCCCCGCCCGCGGTCGCTGAGCACGCCGTACACCGACATCGGCGCCACCGGCTGAATCACAATCACGCCGTACAAAATCAAATCCCACAGCGTCAGCGTCCGCCGCAATTGCGGAGCGGAACTCGAAGCAGTCACAGTCGCGGCCTCGCTGCTCAATCACGTCTCCTTTTGCCATGGCCATTTCCGTTCGACCCCAGCACCACCGCTCGCGTCAAATTCTTCGGCGCATCCGGATTCAGCCCTTTTCGCAATCCCACGCCCGCGCCAAGTAAATGCGCGGGTATCGCCGCCACAGCCAGCCGCGCAAACTCCGGTTCCTCCATTCCCATCTCGATCAACAAATCGCTGTAGCGCTCCAGTGCGGGACTCGCCCGGTTCGCCACCACCATCGTCGCCGCTCCCAGCTCTTTCAACTCGCGAACCAGCAGCGTCTCTTCTTCCTCGGCCGCATCCGAAACATAAAAAGTGATCAGCGTCTCCGGCCCCGCAATCGACCGCGGCCCATGCCGGAACTCCAGCGTGTGATACACCTGCGCGTACGACGAAGACATCTCCGTGATTTTCAGTCCCGCCTCCTGCGCCAGCCAGTAATGCGCCCCTTGCCCGAGAAAAACGAAATCCGCAAACTTTCGCTTCGCCGCAAACGCCTGAATCTTACCAGCATTCGCATCCAACCAGGCCTGCGCCTTTTCCGGCAGCCCATCCAGCGGCGCAGCCACTCGCACGTCTCCCGAAAGCAGCGCTCCCAGCCGTTCGAACGTCAGCAGCATCGACGTGAACGATCGCGTCATCACCGTGCTCTTTTCATCCGCCCACACGAGTTTCAGCGTCTGTTTGCAAAACCTCTCCAGTGGCCCGCCCGCGTTGCACGTTACTCCCAGCGTCGCAATTTCCCGGTGCTTCTCCAGCAGCATTCCCGCCCGCAGCACTTCCGTCGTTTCGCCCGAACGCGAAACCAGAACCGCCTGCCGCGCTCCCGTTCTCCGCAGCGTTTCTTCCGGCGCAAACAACAGCTCGGACGCCGGCATCGCCGTGCACGGAATCTGAAAGGTCTTCTCCCACACCGCGGCCACGATCTGCGACAGGTAATAGCTCGACCCGCATCCCACGAAGATCCACGGCTCGTGCGAAGAAAAAATCCCCGCCAGCCGCTCCAGCATGCCTTCTTTTTCCAGTTGCCGCGCCGTTTCCGTCCAGGTCGCCGGTTGCGACAGCACCTCATGCAGCGTGTGCTGTCCTGCTGGCAAGGGCAAAGTGCCCGCCGACGTTCTCTTCACCGGTCTTTTCCAGTTCTGGGCTAATTTTTCCGTCGCTCGCTTCAAAGAGGGCTCCAAATCAGTCTCGGGGATTTCGGCCAACTGCCCGGCTCGTGCTCCAGCCCGGCCGATCGTATCTCGCGCCGCGCTTTTCCGCCGCGCTCATCTCTATTAAATCGTTTCAATGCTGCCACTATGCAAGATTTCACGCCCCCGTGCAAGTCCTACTTTCTTCCTTCTCTCCGCCGCTTCCTCCCGGATTTCTCCCCGCACCCTGTACTTTCGGCCAGTCTTTCCGCCTCCCGGTCCAATTCCACAGGCCGGTATCTTTTCTCTCACTTTCTCACCCATCTCTCGCAACGCCTGGCGCCTTGGCGTAGTCTAATAATGTGAGCGCCCGCCCTCTCATTCAAAGGGCAAACTATGGGCGAAGGGCCTCCAATTCACCGCCGCAGTCCCACGACCGTCTTACTCGCGCACATCGCTGGATTCGTCGTGCTGCTGCTGGTCGCCCATTGGCTGCGCGGCATCGTTCTCGATCCCGATCCCCTTCTCCAGGGCTATCTTCTTGTTATTGCAGGACTTCTCGCGTTCGTCTTTGCCGCCGTCACCCTCGTTCGCTTCCAGGGTAACCAGGACCGTATTTCGCTGATCCTTGGCGCGGGATTTCTCCTTTCCGGCGCCGTTCTCACTGCCACAAGCGTCCTGTTCTTCCAGTTTTTGCAGGAATCCCCCGGACGCCTCAATTGGGCCCCGGCGGCCTGGTGGCTGGGCCGTATGGTTCTCGCGCTGCTGCTTTTGGTGGCGCTGCTGGTCGAGCGCTTCCTGCCGCGTTCCCGTCATCCGCGCGGAGAAATCGCTGGCGCTCTTCTCACCGTCGTCGGATTTACCTACATTATCACCGCGGCTCTTCGCCGCCTGCCTCCCGAAGAGTCCCTGCATCCGGGAGCGATATTCCCCAGTCCGCAGCAGCTTCTGCCCGCGGCCATCTTCCTGGTCAGCCTCATCTGGTATCGCCGCCGGCTGCTCGTCGAGGACTCCGCGTTCGACCGCACCATTTACGCCGCCGCTTGGCTCAACGTCGCCGCGCAGCTTTGCGCCGCGCAATCCGAGCGCTTGCTGGATGCGCCCTTCGTTCTCGCTCAAGCGCTGACTGTCATGGGCTACACCATTGCGCTTGGCGGCGCCCTTCTCGACAACGCCCGCCTGTTCGAACAGGTCCGCCATCTCGCCGTCAGCGACCCGCTCACCGGCCTCGCCAATTACCGCCGCCTGCTCGACGTCCTCGAAAATGAAACCGAGCGCACCAACCGCACCGCCCGCCCGTTCTCCGTTCTTCTGCTCGACGTCGACGGCCTCAAGAAAATCAACGACTCCTATGGCCACCTCGTCGGCAGCCGCAGCATCTGCCGCCTCGCCGACGTCCTGCGCATCCATTGCCGCGCCATCGACACCGCTGCCCGCTATGGCGGCGATGAATTTGCTCTCGTCCTCCCCGAGTCCGAAGAAGTCGAAGCCCAGCGCGTCGCCGACCGTATCCGAGCCGTCATGGAAAGCGACGAAGAAAAACCTCCGCTCTCCGCCAGCATCGGCATCGCCGTCTACCGCGGCGACGGCGAACGCATCGAAAAACTACTCAACGAAGCCGACAAAAACCTCTATATCGAAAAAGCCCGTCGCACCAAACGCGCCAGCGCCCCTCCGGCCCCGCCCCGCCGCCGCATTCCCAAACCCTGACGCTGCCGTGCGCCGCACAATATCCGCTCCACCAATTCGGCGGCACGTTTCTTACGCCTGCCTAATCGATGCGGATTCGTTCCGTTTTGAATTGACATGATGTAACTAAGACTTAGGGAACCACCCTGCCGCTGAAGGAGTTGCAGTCGCAGCTTTCAAAGCCTTTTGCCAAATGAGCTAGCGCGGCCCGCGATCGAGCGGCTAGTTGTTGCCAGCAGCTGGGCCCGCGTACGGCGCAAGCTGCTCCGTGATCTTCGACTTGTCCCCCACCACGACAATCGTCATTTGTTCCGGCTTGATGTATTGCGCCGTAATCTTTTGCACGTCGGTGGGCGTCACGGCGTTCACCTTCTGCACGTACGTCTTCAAATAGTCTTCGCCTAGCCCCTGCAGATCCACGAAACGCAATTGCCCGATCAGCGCTTGCCGCGTCGAATTCTGGATCACGAACAGCCCCGACAAATAACTCTGTATGCCCTGCAACTCCGCCGCGCCCGGCGGTTCCTTCTGCAACCGGTCGATCTCGCCAAAAATCTCTTTCAACGATGGGCCCGTCACCGCCGTGGTCACATCCGCGATCTCTGCCCAATACGCGTCGTGATACCGCGCCGAAACCTGGCTCCGCGGCGAATACGTGTAGCCTTTCTGCTCGCGGATGTTTGACGTGATCCGCGACGCGAACGACCCGCCCAGCAGCGCGTTCGTCACCGCCAGCGGAATCGTATCCGCGCTCGTCGGATCGGCTACCGGCAAGCCAAGATACAGTGTGGATTGCGGCGCTCCCGGCCGGTCCGTCACGTCGAGAAGCCGCTGCGTCTTCGGCTTTGGCACGTTCTGCGCCGGCGCCGGACCTTTCGCCCATCCCGAAAAACTCTCCGCAATCGCTTTCTTCACCGCCGCGGTATCAAATTTTCCCGCCACGTAAAGATGTGTCCGTGCCGCGCCGTAATTGGCCGCATAGAATTTCTTCACATCTTCGATCGTCACCTTGTTCAGCGTTTCTTCCGTTGGCAGAATGTCTCCGTATGGGTGATCGCCATACAAAAGCTTGCGAAACCTCGCCAGCGCGATCTGCCCCGGCTGGGATTTCGCCAGCGCCACTTGCCGCAGCAAATTGGCCTTCAGCCGCGCCAGTTCCGATTCCGGCAAGAGCGGATGCTCGATGGCGTCTGCAACGAGTTTCACCGCGTCCGCGCCAAATTCCGAAAGCACGTCCGTCGATACTGTCGTCTCGTCCGCCCCCACTCCAACGTTGAGCGAACTTCCCATCCTCGCCGACGCTTCCGCGAGTGCGCTCGCGCTCAGCGCTGTCGTGCCTTCTTTCAACAGTTCGCCCGTAATGCTCGCGACGCCCAGCAACTCCTTCGGCTCGTTCAAACTTCCCGTCCGCAGCGCCAGGTTCACCGTCACCTTCGGCACATTTCCGTAAGGAATCAGTGTGACCTGCAGACCATTCGCCAGCTTATAGGTCTCGTGCGCCGGCACCGTAAACGCTTTCGGCGGACCGCCCGCGGGCGGCGTCTGCTTCTGCGCCATTCCTGGAACGCCCGCGAAGCCCACCAAGCTCAGAACCAACAGGAATTTCTGGAAGTTTTTGCGCGTCATCATTTTTCTCCTCTGTCAGTTCTTCGCTGGTGCGGCGCTAGCCGCGGGCGTTTGCTGCTGGGGCAGCACGGTCATCACCGTGCGGTTTTCCGGACGCAAATATTCCTGCGCCGTCTTTTGGATCAATTCCGGCGTCACTTTCTCGTATTCGGAAACCAGCGAGTTCACGCGCCCGGGATTGTCGTCGAACAGCGCGAAACTTGCCAGCAAGTCCACCAGTCCGAATCCGCCCTGGCTTCCGATCGTGTCGTAGAGATGAGAGCGCAGCTTCACCTTCGCGCGGTCCAGCGTTTTTTGATCCACCGGTTTCGTTCGCAGCGGCTCGATCTGTCCGTCGATCGTCTGCACGATCGTGTCCGGATTCGTCGCCGGATCGTAAACTAAATTCACGATGAAAAGCATCGGCCCCGCATAGTTCCATTGATTGCCCAGCAGGTTGATGCCGCCATCCACGCTTCCCGTATAACCCTTCTTTTGCACCAGCTCTTGATGCAACAAACTGTCGTCGCCCTCGATCAGCATCTGATCGAGCAATCCCATTGCGTAATATTCCAGCGTGTTCCGGTCTGGCATGTGGTACGCAAGTCCGATCGCGGGACGCTTTGCCAGCGCATCCGGACGGCTCGCGTGCTTTTCTTTTTCCTGCCGAGGCTCCGTCAAATCCGGCTGCACGGGAAGCTGCGCCGCCTTCAAGGAGCCAAAATATTTCTCCACGAATTTCTTTGCTTCCGCCGGGTCGAAATCCCCCACGATGGTCAGCGCCGCATTGTTCGGCGCGTAGAATGTCTTGAAAAACGAATCCACGTCCGGCAGCGTCGCCGCCTCGATATCTTTCAGGTCACCATAAAAATTGTGCGAGTTAAACCAGTTCGTGTTCGCCGCCATCGGCAGATCGATCCACGGAAAGCCGCCGTACGGGCTGTTCAGCACATTCACTTTTACTTCGTTGCCTACCACGCCTTGCTGGTTCTTCAAATTGTCCTGATTCACCGCCAGCCCGCCCATGCGGTCGGCCTCCGCCCACAACGCCGTTTCCAGTTTGTTCGCGGGAAGAATTTCGAAATAGTTCGTAAAATCAAATCGCGTCGAGCCGTTCAGCACGCCGCCGTTCTGCTGCACCAGCTTCACGAACTCCATCTTTCCCAAATTCTGCGAGCCTTGAAACATCATGTGTTCGAACAGGTGCGCGAATCCCGTCCTGTCCCGCGGCTCGATGCGAAATCCAATGTGGTAGTAAACGCCCACGCAAATCGTGGGCGCCGTGTGATCCGGCGAAAGCACCACGCGCAGCCCATTCGGCAATTTGTAATATTCCACCTGCACTTTGAACTCTGCCCCGCTCGCCGGCCCCGCACTCGCGCGAGTCCCGCATGCCAACATCGCGGCGACGAGCAGGGCAAGAGCCCGAGCGGTCCGGTTCATTCTGGATTGCATGTTTCCTCCGTACTTTTGCTCAATTCCCTTAAGTCTTGCGGCGTGATGAGAGTGAGGACGAAGCTACGCGCACCCCTTCTATCAAAGACGTACGACACGCGCAAAGGTTTCGACCGCCGCCGCGCCTCCGGCGAAAGCCTAGTATACCGCGCGATTCTGCACGCTCTCTTTGCTCGCCAGCGAAAATCTTGGCTCGGACGCGCCGCCGTCGAGCAACTGTCCAGCAACATATACCCCGAGCGCGGGGCCATGCTTGAAGCCGTGGCCGGAGCCGCCGCCGGCGAACCACACGTTTTCCATTTCCGGGTGGCGGTCGATCAAAAAATCGCCGCTCGAGGTGTTTTCGTATTGGCAAACGCGTGTTTCCACGATGGGAGCGTCGCGCAGTGTGGGAAATCGTCGCGCGATGTATTCGCGCACGAGCTTTGTTGCTTCTGGTGAAACGATGCGCGATTGTGTGTCTGGATCGACTCGCACGCCATGACTGTCGCCAGCGATTTTTAGTCCTCGCCCTTCCAAATCCGGCATCCCGTAAAACAGATCATCCTGAAACAGCCATGTGGGCAGCGCCGGAGGCGCGAAGCGCGAATCTCCCGCAGGTACGCCAAAGAAAAAGACTTCCTGGCGGGAAGGGAAGATGCGCTTGCTCAGAATCTCCGGAAACACTTTTCCCAGCCACGCCCCGCAAGCAAAAACATATTGGCCCGCGGAAATCTTTTTTCCGTCGCTCGTTTTGATCGAAGATAGCTTTCCCGTTCCACGCGGCGCTGCGACCTGCGCGAGGCGGTAGTCCACGCCGCGTTGCTCCGCGTCCGCAACCACCGCGGCCACCGCTCGCCGCGCCAGCAAAACTCCGCTCGTGGTTTCGAGCACCCCGAACTTCACATCTTCCAATCCGATTTGCGGGAACCGTTTTGCGATCGCCGCGCGATCCAACTCTTCCATTGGCACAGCGCAGCGCCTCAGAGTCGAGATCGTCTGCTTCAGCCGCTCGTCATTTTCATTGGCGAGCCACAAGACTCGCGTTTCCAGAAACAGTGCTTTACTTGTCGCGTTGAACAGTTCTTTCCATTGCACTAGCGATTGCATCGACCAGCGCGTGTAAAGCTCGTCCGCGCCATACCCCATGCGGATAATGCGCGATTCGCCGCCGGAGCTTGCGCGCGCGTGCGCGGGCCCGTAGGCATCCAGCAAAATCACGCGCTGTCCGCGCTTCGCCAGATGCCACGCCGTCCACGCGCCAAACACGCCGGCGCCGACCACGGCCACGTCGTAGTGCGCTCCCGGGCTCATGATTTCTTAGGGAGCAATGCGGCTTCCAGCGGTTTCGCCCAATGCGAAAGATGGTTCAGCGATTTTGTGTCCGTGGGATCGAGATGCAGCGGCGTGATGGAAACCGCGCCGGAAAAAATCGCCGCGTAGTCTGTGTCCGGTTCCACGTCTTTGTCGATTTTTTGTTCGTATAGCCAGAAATAGATGCGTCCCCGCGGATCTTGCCCTTCCGTCAATTGATTGCGCGTGATTTTTTTCGATTGCCGCGTGAATTTTACGCCACCCGCCCACGGCTCCGGCACATTCACATTCAAGAGCACTTGGTCCGGCAATCCTTCTTTCAAAATTAATTCCGCCGCCACTCGTGCCACGCGCGCGGCATTTTCAAAATTCACTTCCGACTTTTTCGAGCACAGCGACATCGCCACGGATGGAATGTGGTGAATC
>Ga0210407_10002889_pt1 | contig 14323 bp, 14 predicted proteins | sample IncBWC27MmetaG_FD_150860 | JGI IMG/M metagenome (GOLD analysis project Ga0210407, IMG submission 150860) | Forest soil microbial communities from Barre Woods Harvard Forest LTER site, Petersham, Massachusetts, United States - Inc-BW-C-27-M | ecosystem: Environmental > Terrestrial > Soil >...
TCTTCTCGAGCCAGGCCTGATAGTTCTGATCCGAGAGCGCGGACACCGCAAAGCCGCCAAGCTCGTTGACCGCGATCTGCTTCTTGAACTTGTCGCTGTCGAAGATTGCAAAAAGAATGAGCGAAATGACGCCCATGATGAAAATCATCTGCAACAGACGACTGGCGAGAAGTTTGAGCATGGGACGGCTCCGTCCATGGCGTCGGATAGGCCTCTGGCGGGGGACACCCCGTCAGCCCGCGCGCTGACGGGGGGTCTATAACCGACCCGCCGATGCCGCCCGGCAAAACAAATGCCCCGCGCGGTCCTGCCGTTCGCCGGCGCGCGATTGACCCCTCAGCTCAGCCAGATCTTGCTGAACTGATGATATTCCGTCGGATGCCCTTGGTACCCGTTCACGTTCTTGGCCACGATCGTGTAGACCGGCCGCCAGATCGGCATCACCATCACCGAGTCGTCCTGAAGGATTTTTGCCGCGACCGCGAGCTTGACCTTGCGCGCAGCGACGTCGAGCGTCGCCTCCGCGGCGTCAAGCGCCTTGTCGAACTCCGGATTGGCATAGCGCGACTCGTTCCACGGCACGCCGGTGCGGTAGCCAAGCGACATCACCATCGTGCCGAGTGGACGATGCGTCCACGCGGTGCAACCGAACGGCGTCTTGTCCCAGATTTCCCAATATTTGGCGGCCGGCATCACATTGACGTTTAAGTTGATGCCAGCCTCCTTCAATTGGTCCCGCATCGCCTCGCAGGCGGTCTGGTGCCAGGGCCCGTCGGTGTTGCCAACGTCGATCGTCACCTCGAGCCCGTTCGGGAACCCCGCCTCCTTCAGAAGCTTCTTCGCGCCTTCGACGTCGCGCTTGAGCGGCGGCAGCGGCGCATAGTCGGGGTGAACCGGCGCGACGTGATGGTTCTCGCCGACATCGCCGTCGTCGGCGTATACGAGGCTCTCGACCTTAGAATTGTCGACCGACATCGTGATCGCCTGGCGCACCCGCTTGTCGGAGAACGGCTTTTGGTCGACCTGCATGCGACAGCAGATGTTCTGCGCCGTCCGAGTGCCGTGGATGACGCCCGGCAGCGACTTCGCCAGATCCATCTGCTCGACGGTGAAATCGTAAAGGGTGTGCACGTCGCCTGAGGCGAACGCCGAAAGCTGGTTATCGCCGTCGAAATTATAATAGGCGATCTCGTCGAGATAGACTTTGCCCCCCCAATATTTGAAATCCTTGCCGTCCTTGGTCTTGGTGACGCGCTTCAAGACGCATTTGTCGCCAACCTTAAATTCGCCCAGCATGAACGGCCCGGTGCCGATCATGTTGTCGGATAGCGGCGCTTTGAACGATGGATGTACGATCGCCGTGGGGTAGTTGTAGAGATCCTCGGGCGCTGACAATACCGCCCGGTTCATGTTCAGGCGCAGGGTGTATTTATCGACGACCTGAATCGCGTCCTTGCTCAAACCCATAATCGCATTGCCTTTGTCGTCCTTCTTGCCTGTATCTTCGACCAATCCGGCGATCACGGACAAGCCAACATTCGACGACGCCGTGGCTGGATCGGCCCAGCGCATGAGATTCCAGGCCACATGATCGGCGGTGAGTTCCTCGCCGGTATGCCACACCACGCCCTTGCGGATGTTGAATGTCCAGGTCTTCAGGTCTGGCGAAGCCGTCCAACTTTCGGCGAGCATCGGCCGCGTGATGTTGTCAGGGCCGGTGATTGCCAAATATTCAAGCGTGTGGCGGGCCTGATTGCTCATCTGAACCCATGAGAACGTCGCAGGATCTTCGAGCTTCTGAACCTGCATGGCGACCTTCAGAACACCGCCCATCTTCGCTTTCGGATCGTCTGGCGGGAAGGACAGGGAGCCTTCGGCGAAGGCGGGGGCTGGCAGGCCGACCAGGGCATACGCCGAAGCGGCCGAGGCGCCGAGCAGCGCCGCGACGCGGATGAATTCGCGCCTATCAAGACGGCCCGTCTCGTAATGACCGAACGCATTTTGGATTACCGGATGACCGAAACCGGCCGGAAGCTTTCGTGACATAACCCGGCACCTCCCAAAAATGGCCGCGACGCTTCAGCGGCTTTTCTTTGAGTGTGAAGCAATTTTCGCGCCACGGCAATCTAAAGATTTCAAGTGATCGGTTTCAAACGAGGCCAACGAGGAAATCATCACATCGGGTTGCGCGACCGGCGGGCGGGCGCCGGCGACGTGGTCGGCTACAGCCGGCTCGCGGAAGCGAACGAGGATCGCACGCTGACGCGGCTGCGTTGCCTGAGGAGATATCTGATCGATCCTGCGATCGAGGCGCATCACGGACGCATCGTCAAGCGCACCGGCCTGATCTGCTCCAGACTGCGCTGGACGAGATGGTGGTGTTGGTCGCGCGCGCCAAGGGGGTGCTGATGACTTTGTCACACTGCCGTGCGGCGAGTCGCGAAGATTCGCGCCTCAAGGAGTAATCAAACTGCTGCGACCGCCGTCCGCCACGTGTCCATAGCCGCAGCGCGCAGCACGTGATGCGTTTGGGCTGAGGTGAGATGGCGTTGGACGTTGAAGATGTTGTAGACCGCCGCATGCGTTGACAGGAATTTCTGCGCTGAGCCGATGCTCTTGAACCGCGGCATCTTGCGCTCCCGCCGCCGCGTCGGCTGATGCGAATTCTCGGCTCTATTGTTCATCCATCGCCCGCGCTCGTGGCAGTGCTCGATCCCAAGGACATGGACCGCGGCGCTGTATGATCGCAAATCGTCGGTGACCAATCGCTCGGGGACGAAGGCATATTTCTTCAAAAGTTTGCGCATCAGCTTCAACGCGGCGTGCTTGTTTCGCTTGGATTGGACCAGCACATCGAGGACCTCGCCTTCGGCGTCGACGGCCCGCCAAAGGTAGACCATTCGGCCGTCGATTTTCAGATAGACCTCGTCCAGATGCCAAGTCCCATGCGGCTTCAGCCGACGCTTCCGCAAATCTGCAGCGATCATCGGTCCGAAATGATTCATCCAGCGCCGAACCGTCTCATAGGACACTGCCACTCCGCGTTCCGGTAACAAATCTTCGACGTCGCGCAGGCTGAGGGTGAACCGGAGGTAGAAGCGCCTCATCTTCAACCTGCCGCCCGGGCATATGAAGTCGCTCATCGTCTCGATGCTGTTTACGGCTTGGCTCCTTGGCGTCGAACCCGCCAAACGTATTCTGTGCATCAGCTATGGTGAGGACCTGACGCGCCAGTTGTCGCGCCAGACGCGGCGGGTGATGACGTCACGTCTCTACCGTCGAATCTTTCCCGGGACGGTGCTCGCGAATCAGGCGGAGGACCTCCTAACCACGACGAAGGGTGGGCAACGCCTGGCGACGGCGGTGGGCGGCCCCGTCGCGGGCTTCCGCGCCGAACTGACGATCATTGATGATCCGATGCAGCCTGATGAGGTCGCTTCGGAGCTGAAGAAGCAGGGTCTCCGCGACTGGTATTCCGGCGTTGTCGAGCAGCGCCTCGTTCCTGACGGTGCGATGATCGTCGTCATGCACCGCCTCGCGCCCGACGACTTCACCGCGAGCTGCTGGAAAAGGGCGGCTGGTTCCACGTCTCCCTGCCCCTTATTGCAGTTCAAGAGATCACCTACACCGATCGCTCCGATCGTGATTTTTGGATCCGCAAGCCGGGTGATCTACTGAGCCCTCGCTGGACCACGCTACAGGCAATCGAGGATATTCGGCGCAATCTGCCCAAGGGGCATTGTCATGTCTGGACGTGCGCCCGCTGATCAAGGGTTATTTTTCGGCGTTGCGCTGGTCGCGAGTGCGGTCATGTTCTTCGGCCTTCTTTTGCGGAGAATAGGATCCGCTTGCCCTGATGTTGTCCGCTGATCCGTTGCCCCGATCACACCGGCGCGCTTGACTGCGCAGACAATGCGGCGGGCTTCAGGATCAATCCGCTTTTCTGCACATCACCTCTTTGTCACCCTCGACTCCTATGCCGCCTGGGCCCTTGGTGAGCCTGGCCGCGAACTGTACCGGCGCTCCTTACGCCGGAATTTCCCGATAGACCGTCGTGCCGCGCATGATCGCGAACGCGATACGCGCCGTCTTGTTGGCGAGCGCCACGGCGACAAGCTTGAAGGGCTTCTTGTCGATCAGTCTCTTGGCCCACATCCGCAGCGGGTCGGTGTGCGGCTTACGGTGAAACAGCACCGCATGCGCGCCCACGACAAGCAGTTTGCGCAATTAGCGATTGCCCATCTTCGAAATGCGCCCCAGCTTCGGCTTGCCGCCCGATGAGTTCTGCTTGGGCGTCAACCCGAGAAAAGCGGCGAATTCCCGTAGACCGGCGAAACGGGACGCGTCCTGAATGGTCGCCGCCATCGCCGAGGCGGTGATCGGACCAAAGCCGGGAATGCTCATCAGCCGCCGCGCCGTTTCGTCCTTCTGCGCCAGCTTTGCGAGGATGCGATCGAGCCGTGCAATCGCTTCGTCGAGGTTCCGCAATTGCGCCACCAGTGGCGCCAGCGCCTCGCACTTCAAACGGGATTGTTTCGTCGCAGGCCTCGATCAGCTCGGCCAGTTCGCGGACATATCGCAATCCTTGCGGAGCGATCACGCCGACCTCGGTCAGGTGGCCACGCATCCCATTGAGAAGCTGCGTGCGTTGCGAGACCAACATCTCGCGCGCCTTGTGCCGCATCAGCGCCGCCTGGTTCTCACGCGAGCGCACGCCGACAAACCGCATCGAAGGCCGGGTCACCGCCTCGCAGATCGCCGCCGCATCCGCTGCGTCGTTCTTCTGCCGACGGATGTAAGGCTTCACATAAGCCGGAGGCATCATGCGCGCCTCATGGCCAAGCTTGATCAGCTCTCGCGCCCAGTGATGCGCCGATCCGCTAGCCTCGAGCCCCACAGCACAGGTGGGCAGCGAAGCAAAAAACTCCAGCAGCTTGTTGCGCCTCGCCTTGGCGACCACACCCGCCCCGAAGCATCAACGCCGTGAACTTGAAAGACGTGCTTGGCCAGATCGACTCCAACAGTCGTAACAGAGCACAAATCGGTGATTGACTTTCCCATGAACGGCGCTCCCTTCAAACGGTTGCTCTAACGACAACCATTTTGACACGGCCCTTCATTGAGCCAGATGCCCTGCGGGCGCCGTCCACACCATCATTGCGGATCTCAGCGGTGGACGTCGCGGTTGGGTCAACCGGTCGTCCGCGTCAGCCCCGGACCCTGGTGGCGCGCAGCCGCTTGCGGTTAGCTTTTCAAGAAGGGGCTGATCTCTTCAAAGAATCGATCGGGAAGCCGGTTCGATGTTCCAGGACAAATGGTTTTGACCGAGGAAGGCGACGAACCAGGCACGGGAATGCCGGCACGCGCCAAGGTCAAGCCCAATCGGTGTGCTTACGTGATCTCGTTCAGGGGAACGCCAGAGGCGCCTCTTCCGGCAATTGGATGGCTACCGCTTCGAAGGGCCCCTGCGAGATGACCTCCGTCTTGTGGCCGCTTCCGGTCGTGTCCTCCATGAGCCAAGCGTCCCCTGGGTTGAAAGTGGCGGCACCGCCTATGCCGGGAGTGACTCGCACGCTCCGGCCAGACAGAAGAGAATCTGGCGGGCAGAGAAGGAAATGCGCGACGCGGAATCATCGTGAAGGGTGAGGTCGGCGGCCACCTAATGAGCAGTGCCTTCACGCCCACAACGGCAGCCTAATCGAGCGTAGCTATCTCCCCGATGCGCGCGGGATCAATGGGACGACGTGCGAGACGGCAAAGACGATTTAGGCCGAGCCCTGCCGCGGGTCGGCATCCACATACAGATTTGTCTGATTATCGCCAGCTTCCGGATGATTTAGAGGATCTGGCTTAGAAAGGCCCGTGTGCGCGGATCGCGCGGGGATGAAAAGAACTCAGCCGCCGGGCCGTGCTCCACGATGACCCCGCGATCAGTAAAGTAGATATGGTTCGCCACCTCACGCGCGAAGCCCATCTCGTGTGTGACGAGAATGCAGGTCATCCCTTCCTCGGCGAGCTCGCGAATTGTAATCAGCACCTCCTTGACCGTCTCCGGGTCGAGGGCCGCAGTGACCTCGTCGAACAGCATCAGGTCAGGCTGCATAGCAAGCGAACGGGCGATCGCCACGCGTTGCTGCTGGCCCCCAGAGAGCTCGCCCGGATAAGCGTGTTCCTTCCCATCCAGCCGTACCTTCTTGAGTAGTTTATAGGCCTCTGCTTCCACTTCCTTGCGTGGGCGCTTCAGCACCTTAATTGGGGCCATCATCACATTTTGCAAAGCGGTACGATGTGGGAATAGGTTGTACTGTTGGAACACCATTCCGACATGCTTGCGCAGGCGAAGCTTGTCGAGCTTGGGGTCTTTCACCTCGATGCCCAGCACCTTGATTGATCCCCGCTGAAATGGCACCAAGGCATTGACGCAGCGGATCAACGTCGATTTGCCCGAGCCCGATGGGCCAATGATGCAGGCCGCGTCGCCCTTATGCACCGAAAGGCTGATACCCTTTAGTACCTCGACCGTCCCGAACGACTTGTGCACGTCGTCGATGACGACGAGCGGCTGATCAGGGGTCCAACCGGGCGCGGGATCGAAGCGTCCGGGCATCGCTCCTCACCGCTTAGAGGCGCACCGCGTAGCGGCGCTCCAGCCGCAACGTCAGCCATGCAATCGGATAAGAATAGAAGAAGAAAAACAGCAGCACATAGCCATAAAGAGGTGCCAGCAAGTCGGTGCGGTTACCTTCCGCTGCCTGAACTTGACCTGCGAGCGTGACTACCTCGCTCACACCCACGATGGCCGCCAATGTTGTAGCCATGGTCAGGATCGCATACAGATTCATCCAGGGTGGAATCATCCGCTTGATACTTTGCGGCAGAATGATCTCCCACAGTTGCTGAGTGCGGGTGAACCCCAACGATTCCGCCGCTTCCCACTGCCCAGACGGGATCGACTGCACGCCGCCGCGCACAACCTCGGCCACGTTCGCCATTACGGGCAGCGCAAGCCCGATCACTGCCTTCAGCCAATCTGGGATACTAATCCCGAGCCCTCCAAGCTGCACATGGAATGGCAGCATGTAGATCATAAAGAACAGCAGTACGAGCCAAGGCGCATTGCGAAAGAACTGCGTCAGTGCCCAGGCAGCTGCGCGTACCGCACGGCTGACGGAGATCAGCCCGAGTCCGAGGAAGGCACCTAGCACCGTGCCGATAGCCATGGCCGTGAAGCTGATCAGAATATTGAAACCAAAGCCGCGCAGCAGAAGCGGTGTCCATCGCGCGAGCACCACAAGCACGCTTGCCGGCGGCACTGGCCCTGTCGCCGACCCGGCGGCAATGCTCGTCATCAGGACGAAGCCACCGAGCGCTGCGCCATGCCACAGTGAGAGACGGAGCGGTGGCAGGGTTCTCGCGTTGTCGGCCCGCAGCACCTCGGGCAGCCGCAAAATCACGGGCATCCCACCACGCACCGGCTGCGTCATGTGCCCAGGCCGGGACATCGGAGAGCCCGCTCCCAGGAGTTCATCGCGAACACCAATAGCCCCACGAGCGCGATATAAGCGATAAATAACACCACCATCATCACCGGGACGTTCACGCTATCCGACCATATCTGGTTCGACACGTAGAGCAGTTCCGGGACGGCTATGGCATATGCGAGCGTCGTCGTCTTGACGAGGTTGACCAAGTTATTCGTCAACGCGGGCAGGCAAACACGCGTCGCCAGCGGCAGAACGACATAGATATAGGTCTGCAATCGCGTGTAACCCAATGCCTCCGCGGCCTCGATCGTCGACTGAGGGATCGCTTCGATGCCCGAACGGAATATCTCGACGTTGAAAGCGCCCGCAAAAAACGTGAGCGATATGCACGCCCATCCAAAGCCGCTGACCAGCGGCTCTTGTATGCCGAACGAATTCCTTATGGTCGGCAACAGTGAACTGAGACCGAAGTAGAAGAAGAACATCTGCACCAGGGGCGGCGTATTGCGGAACAGTTGGATGTAACCCTGCACAAGGCGCCGGGTCGATGTCAGGCTGGAACCTTGTAGCCACGCGCCGACGATACCGACAAGCACGGACGCCACGATGGTTACGCCTGACAGCTCTAGCGTGATCAACAGACCGTGGAGGAAGCGCGCCTGGTCGAATGGATCATACGCTATGGTAAGATTGATCCCAGTGGTCTCGTTGAAGTGACGGAACCAGGCGGCGATCGCTTGCATGCGGGGCGCGTGCCTCGTTACTTGTACTTGTCGTGCATATCTTGAACGAACTTGGAATTCTGGCTAATGCCGTATTTTTTCTCCAGGTCGAGAATCAGGCCAGTTTTATGCCAGTCAGTCACAGTTTTGGCCATGAAATCAGCGAACTGGGTGTCACCTAGCTTCACCGCGAGACCCCAGGGCTGGGAATCCTGCGATGGCAACGGCATGCCAAAACTCTTCCAGTCCGGATTAATTAGTTGCCCCTCGATGGCCGTGTCGTCATAAAGGAACCCAATGCATCGGCCCTGTTTTAGCGCCGTCAATGCCTCGGCGACCCCGGTGAAAGCAATCACTTGCGCGCCAAATTTTTCTGCCACCTGCTTGTTATAGAAAGCTCCCTGGATGCCGCAGATGGGCTTGCCGTTCAGTTGGTCCCAGGACGTGATCGTGACCGATTTTGGAACCATGAGGTTATAACCGGCGGCGTAATAGTCCGGCTTGATGATATCGACGACTTTGCTCCGTTCTGGCGTATCGGTCATCGTCGCTATCATCAGATCGATCTTGCCTTGCCCCAGGAACTGCATCCGGTTCGCGGCGACAACCGGCACGAACTCCACTTTAACACCCAGCCGCGTCGCGACGTCGCGGGCCAAGTCGGGTTCGATGCCGATGATGTCACCGTTCGGCGCGCGGTAGCCGAACGGCGGGTAGTCGGCCTTCACACCCACCGTCAGTACGCCCTTCGATTTGACATCCTGAAGCGTATCAGCGAGGGCTCCGTGGCCACCGACAGACAGAGCCATTGCCGCCATTAGCGCCAGAAACATAGATCGTCTGCGAAGCCATAATCCGTTTCCTTCTGTAATTCCCCCGCCCCTTGAGCTAGCGTCAGTTGTCTGGCATCCCGGCCCGGCGCAGGCCATCGAGCAACTTTGGGTTGGCGGCCGTCTGGCGGAAACTCCGACAAGGACAGCCGCGCCACTGCGGTCGCTTCGGCAAGCTGACCTAACGCAAGTTCGGCCATGGCTAGATACGCATCGTAGATGAAGACTGAGTCGCTCCCTCCAGCGAACCGTTTCGGGGCTTCAAAGCTCTCCAGTGCCTCCTGGTGACGCCCTTCCGCCATCAGGACCTGGCCGAGTTCCCAGTGGCTATTGGCCTCAGTCGGCTGCAGATCAATCATGCGGTGCAATACCGCCTCCGCTTCCTGCCACTTGCCCTGTCCCCGCAATGCGAACGCTTTCGCCCGGAGCGCAAGGACGCTGTTCGGCTGGATCAGAAGCGCATGATTGGCCGCATTGTCCGCAATCGCCAAGCCGGCGGCGCCGCGCAGCCAAACCCCGAAGTCCATGCCGGCATCCCAAACAGTGAGAAGGGATGATGATCCGATCAACCGTGAGTGTCCAGCGACGGTGATCCCGCCCGAATCCCTCCCGGCAGATTGGGGGCGATGCTCCCCCGTGTCCCAGGTGAGGGCGAGAAGGTCGAGAATTGGCGGCGCAACCGACTGCTTCAGCCGAAGCCCGCTTTCTCGCGCTTTCCGTCCGTTCATCCGCCCCACCTTGAAGGGCAGCAACGGGTCGGGGGCGGTCAATCGCCGAGCAGATGGCGATCGTCTCGTCAGCGGATGGCGATCGTCTCGTCAGCGGCGATTGACGCGCCGCTAGATCTCAAAAGTCCTCGTCGATTTGCGTGGCGCGCCACGCTGCTTCGGGCGAGAGGAAGGCGCTCGCGACTGCGAGCACCGGGCGGATTCGGTCAGCGTCGTCATGGCGCTGAGCGCAGCGGGGCCGCGATGGCATGCGGCTCCGGCGCCAGGCTCGTCGCGAAATTCCCTCACAACGCTCGCAAACTTCACTTCCTCCATTCAAACCGGAACACGGGGATCTTTTCAGCAAAGCCTTTCAGCCGTCGCTCGCCGAGCGGCACGAAACGCGCGGCGTCCTCCTCGCTCAACTCCCGAACGAGCCCGGAGACGACGATGCCGTCAGCCTCAGCTTCGCTGCACAGCCGCGACGCGAGTTGCACCGTCCCGCCAAAGAGGTCGTTGTGATCCTCGACCGGTTCGCCGGCGTGGATGCCGATCCGGACGCTGAGGCTCTCGGACGCCTCGGCGTTGTAGGCGGCAAAGCGCCGCTGGATGTCGGCGGCGGCGTTTACGGCGTTCGCCACCTTGTCGAAGGACGCCATCATGCCGTCGCCTGTATGCTTGACTTCGCGCCCGCCGTGCGCCTCGAGCCCGCGCCGGACCAGCGCGTCGTGCGTCCGCACCAGGTCGAGCGCAGCGCTATCGCCGAGACGCGCCGTCATCTCGGTTGAACCGACGATGTCGGTGAACATTACGGCGCGCAGCCCGGAATCCACCGCTGCCGAGGCGGCCCCCAGGGCCGCGCTCGGATCGCCGATGCGACCGAGGAACGCTTCGACCGTGACGAGATCGACGGGAATGATGGCGTGGGCGATCTCGCCATGCGCCTCGCAATGGACGCGCTCAGCAGTTGCAGCGTCCGGCGCATCGACAAGGCAGAACGCGGCGCCATTCCGCTCGTCAAACCAATAGGCCATGTATTTCACCCCGTGCCGGTCTTGGATGTCGACGTCCCTGCGATGCGCATCGGCGACCTGCTCCGCCGTTGCGCCGCGCAAGTCGTGGCGGTCCATGAAAATTGGCACAAAATCCCCCTTGCCCGTGGGGCGTTCACGTCGCAGGACGAATGTTCTGGTTCACCCGGAACAGGTTCGCCGGATCATACTTCCTCTTCAGCGTCGCGAGCCGGTCGTAATTTGCGCCGTAGGCGGCTTTGACCCGCGCCTCGCCCTCGTCGTCCATCATGAAGTTGGCGTAAGCGCCCGGAAGATTGAACGGATGAACGGCCGCCCAGTAGTCCTGCGCCCATTGCTTGAGCGCAGGCGCCTTGGCCGGGTCGGGATCAACCCCGTAGATCACCATCGACCAGGATGCGTCGCGGTATCCCCACGCGGTCGCGTCCTTCTTTTGCCGATGGACCGCGCCGTCGACCGGATAGAGGTGCATTCCGGAAAGTACGCTAGGAAGCTTTGTGGCACCTGCGATATAGGCGTCAATGGCGGCGTCCGGCAGCTCTTTCACGAAATCGCCCTTCCAATACCATTGCAGGCCCTTGGGAAGCAGCGCGTCGAACAGCGTCTGGATCACGGTGTAGGGCATCGGCTGGGCCCAGTCGATAATCGGCTTCGGCAGGGCCGCGCGGACCGCATTGACAGCCTTTTCACCCTCGGCAAGCGGTCCGTTGTATGAGACGAGGAGCACGCACATTTTCTTCGACCAGTGCTCCTTCGGAAATGGATCGACGGGCGGAACCGACTGCAGCCCGAGAAATAGGAAGAATTCCTCTGGCGCGCTCGGCTGGAATTGTCGGAACCATTTCATCACCGCGGGGCCGTCAGCGAGTTCGAACACGATCGGCCCGCCATAAACCATGTTCGCCGGATGGGTGCGGAACAGGAAGCTGGTCACGATGCCAAAGTTTCCGCCGCCTCCCCTGAGAGCCCAGAACAGGTCCGCGTTCTCGGTCTCTGAAGCGGTGACAAACTTGCCGTCGGCAAGCACCACATCCGCCTCAAGCAGATTGTCCGCTGCCAGGCCATACTGGCGGCTGAGGTAGCCGTGACCCCCGCTCAACGTCAGGCCAGCGACGCCGGTCGTCGAAATGATTCCGAACGGGACAGCTTGACCGAAAGCGTGGGTGGCGTGATCGACGTCGCCGGTCGTGCACCCCGGGCCTGCAGTCACTGTCCTGCTCTTTGGATCAACCCTTACTCCCTTCATTGTCGAGAGATCGATGACGAGGCCGTCATCGACGCTACCGAGACCGGGACCATTGTGGCCGCCGCCGCGAATCGCGATTGGAAGTTTGTTATCCCTGCCGAAATTCACGGCCGCTATCACGTCGGCGACGTCGGCGCACCGGGCGATGGCGAGCGGCCGCTTGTCGATCATGGCGTTGTATAGCTTTCGCGCCTCTTCGTATTCTGGATGGCCGCGGCTGATGACTGGGCCGCGCAGTCCCTGCGCGAATTTTGCAATCGCTTCGTCGTTCATCCTGCAGTCCTCCCCTGAACAATCTTGTCTCGTTTTTCTGTCCACTGCGGCGGCAATCCGACACAGAGCAGAAGTAACTAGGTCGGCGTCATGCCGCATGCGACCGATGGCAACCTGAAAACTACCCAACGGGTGAACATATTTCCGCGCGATCCGGTGGCGCTGCGGACCGGGTGGAGCTCAGGCTGCGCGACTCCACCCAAAGCGTTTTCCGGCCCTAATTAGCAATCCGCAGCAGCCTTACGAGACGTTCGGATAGCCCAGCCAACCTGGCAATGGGTGGAACTACCTATCGTCGGACAGTCCAAGCATCGGCAGTAGAGTAAGTTTACGAGAGGGAGTTTCGTCCGACCAATTATCGGGAGCCCGTCACGAGCGGTCACAGCGCATGGCCGAAGAGCGCGTCGAGCGGCCGTCTGGCCGCTATCCTCGCCGCCGACGCGGTCGGTTACAGCCGGACTCATGGAGCGGGACGAGGCCTCAATGGCGTCGCTCAAGACCCAGATGAGCGAGGTCATCGTGCCCGCGATCGCGGGGCTTCATGGCCGCGCCGTGAAGGCAATGGGCGACAGATTCATCGCGGAATTTGGTAGCTCGTCGACGCGGTGCGCTCCGCCGCCGCCATTCAGCCGAGGCTCGCCGCGTGGAACGCAGAGGCCGCGCCTGACAAGCGACTTGAGCTCCGCATTGGCGTCAACCTTGGCGACGTGGTGGTCGAGGGAAGCGAGCTCGGGGCGACGACGTCAACATCGCCGCGGACTTCAGGATCGAGGCCGCGAAATACCTCATAGTCGAGATTGAAGCGACGACCGACCGCTCTAAGGCGCTTTCCGTCCCTTACCGGGACCGACCACGAACGGGCGCTCAGGGTCGATTTGACCTGTTCGCCAAGCAGTCGCGGAACGGTCGTCTCTTGCGCATTGGGGTCGCGCACTGCGATGTCTTCAGAGGGCTGCAATCCGCAAGCGGTCACCGGCGCAGGCGCGCGATTGGGCTTTGACCCTACAAGTCATACCAAGGGTCGCGATGTCTGACCGACGTGGTCCGGAGGGGCGTGTCCTATGGCGCAAGAGAGGCGAGATAGGCAGACACCGTCAACAGATCATCCGGGCCGAGGTTTGCGACGACCGCAGCCATGAGAGGAGTCCAGGTTCCCGAACGATTGCCGTGCTGCATGTCATAGAGTTGGCGCGCAATATAGCTCGGCGAGCTGCCGGCAAGTCTTGGAACGGGACCTAGTCCACGCAGATCAAGTCCATGGCAGGCCGTGCACGGGGTGACCTTACCCCCACTCGTGGTGACGCCGTTTTCAACCAGGGCCTTTCCCTTCTCGAGGCTGCCCGGAGGCACATAGGCGACGAAGCCAGACCGCGGATTGCGCAGAATCTCAGTCTCGTCCGCGTTCACTGGTGTTTCGATGATGCGTTGACCCAACGGTTCGCTTCCGGCTTCGGAACCCGCGAGCGTGAGAAACATCATTCCCTTGGGCGTTCGAGTTTTCGGCGCGGTCTCGCTCTCCACGACTTTAATCCAGGGTGTAGCCGGCATTGATGAAAAGTACTTGGCCGATTCGAGACATGCTCAAACGTCTCAAACGCGCAAAGAGCAGCCATTCCTGACGGGCTGGCGACCACTTGGCGGCCTGGAAAGGCAGAAATCTGGCCGCTCGAAACAAGACGCGCCGACCTCAGCCCCCTAAGGTCGTCGCACTCGAGGCCATCCCTAGGACTCTGCCGCTGGCAAAGCCTACGCCGACGCTGACGCCCCCGCCTGTGCCGTCGGGCGCGCTGAAGGCGCTGAATTCGGCGCGCGCCTTCGCGGTGAGATACGAGGTTGCGGCATCGCCGGTCGCGACAGCAGCGCCATCGGCAAAAGCGACAGCATTTCCGCTGACGCTGTTCAAGTCGTTCAGGTACAGGACCTCAGCAGAGACCCCTTGCGCGCTGGCAGCGCCGAGCAACGCGGCGCTCGCCCCGATAATCCCGATAGTGTAGCTGCCCCTCATGATTGATGCCTGCGGCGCTTTGAAT
>Ga0210407_10002890_pt1 | contig 14323 bp, 12 predicted proteins | sample IncBWC27MmetaG_FD_150860 | JGI IMG/M metagenome (GOLD analysis project Ga0210407, IMG submission 150860) | Forest soil microbial communities from Barre Woods Harvard Forest LTER site, Petersham, Massachusetts, United States - Inc-BW-C-27-M | ecosystem: Environmental > Terrestrial > Soil >...
AGCTCCCGCACGATGGCCTCCGCGTCCTCGTCGCCCACGTAGTGGTGTACGAGCCGCTCGATCTCGGGGGCGGACAGGATGGCGGGCGAGCCCGGCGCGGGCTTGTCGTCGCCGGCCACCCCCACGAAGGCGGCGGCCTGGGCGCGGTCGTCCGCGTCCTGCTCGGTGAAGAGCGACACCATCACGAACAGCCCCACGTTGAAGAAGAGCGACCAGAAGACCCCGTGGCTGATGGTGTCGAGGCCGTCGAGGCCCAGGAACGCGGTGGGGCGCAGCACGCCCCAGCCGAACGGACCGTCGGCCAGGAAGGACGGGGCGAAGACCCCCTCCTGGGCGAGCGCGGGGATGATCAGGGTGTAGAACCACACGAAGAAGCCGGCCGAGATGCCCGCGAAGGCGCCGCGCCGGTTGCCGCGCCGCCAGTAGAGGCCGAGCAGGATGGCGGGGCCGCACTGGGCCACCGCGATGAACGACAGGAGGCCCATCTCGACGAGCAGGAGCTGGCCTCGCTCCATGCGCGCCCACAGGAAGCCGAGGCCCACCACCGCGAGCATGGCCAGGCGCGTGTAGAACAGGGTGGTCCAGTAGATGTCCTCCCGGCGCCGCTGACGGAGCAGCAAGGGGAGGATCACGTCGTTGGTGATCATCTTCGAAAGCGCGAGCGAGTCCACCACGATCATCGCGGTGGCGGCCGAGAAGCCGCCCAGGAACACCAGCACCGAGATCAGCTGGCTGTCGAAGAAGAGCGGCAGGCGCAGGATGAAGCCGTCGGCCTGGGCGCGTGCGTCCGGGAAGACCAGGAGGCCGGCGAAGGCGATCGGCAGCACGAACACGTTGATCAGGAGCAGGTAGAGCGGGAACGACCAGGAGACCGCGTTCACGTCGCGTTCGCGCGGGCTCTGCACCACCAGCACGTGGAACTGGCGGGGGAGGAACATCACCGCGAGCATCGAGATCAGGAGCATCGCGGTCCAGCGCGGATAGGACGCGGTGGTCGCCTGGTCGAGGGTGAGGAGCTTGGACCACTCGGGGTGACTGGCCACCCGGCCGAAGAGGTCCGCGAAGCCGCCGAAGAGCCACCACGTCACGTAGGCCCCCACCAGCAGGAACGCGACCAGCTTCACCACCGACTCTACCGCCACCGCGGTCATGAGGCCGGTCTGGCGCTTGGTGAAGTCGAGGTTGCGCGCCCCGAACAGGATGCCGAACAGGGCGAGGGTCACCGCCACCACCAGGGTCGGGTCGAAGACCTCCAGCACCGAGTCTTCCCGCAGAATCATCTTGAACGACGCGGACACCGCCTTCAGCTGGAGCGCGATGTACGGGATCATCCCGCACACCACGAGGGTGGCCACCAGGCTGCCCAGCGCGGCCGACTTGCCGTAGCGGCTCGAGATGAAGTCGGAGATCGAGGTGATCCGCTGCTCCTTGGAGACCCGGACCAGCTTCCGCAGGAGGAGCGGCCACAGGAGCGCCACACAGGCCGGGCCCAGGTAGATGGTGAGGAACTCGAGCCCGCGGTTGGCCGCGAGCCCGACGCTCCCATAGAACGTCCACGCGGTGCAGTACACCGACGCGGCGAGCACATAGGTGATGGTCCGCAGCCGGCCGCGCCCGAGCCGCGGGGCCAACGCCTCCGCCACCGAGGCCACCAGGAACAGGAAGGCGAGATATCCGAGGACGATGCTGAGCAGCGCGGTCGGCGACAGTCCGCTCACGTCTCGTCCTCGGGGGGCCGGAGCCGCCGCGCCAGGGCGATGAGCACCACCACCATGGCGGTCCACACCGCGAACAGGTAGAGCACCAGCGCCGGCACTCCGGCCACGAGCAGCGGCCGGTTGGCGATGGCGAGCAGGGGCCAGACCAGGCAGGTCGCGAACAGGAGGAAACAGGCAACCACCAGCTCGGCGGCCTTCATTGGCAGGGCGGATTATAGCGCCCGGGCGCCCGCCGCGGCGACCCCCGGGCGGGCCCGCTCCCGCGCCCGCGGGGGGCCGGCTAGCGGGGTGGGCCGGCGAGCCGGCGCGTAACCAGGTCCTGGAAGCCCGCCTCGAGCTCGGCCGCGACCGCCTCCGCGACCAGCCGCGCCGCGCCCGGCCGCTCGGCTTCGGGACCGGAGGCCCAGCCGTCGAGGTAGGCGTCGCCGTCGGAGGCGCCTTCCCGCATCGCCACCGCGTCGATCAGGTCCTGGAAGCGCTGGGAGAGCGGCACGCGCACCGTCTCCCCGCCCTCTTCCGCTTCCACCAGCGAGGGCAAGTCACGCCACTGGACGATCCGCACGCGCGCCATGGCCCCACATTGTAGCGGAAGCGGCCGCGCTCGCTTGACAAGCCGGAGGCCCCCCCGTAGCCTCCGTGACTGAGGAGACCATTCATGATCGACGTGAAGACGGCGGACCGTGAGCTGCAGACGTACTTGAGGCCGCAGACCTTCCCGGTCGCCATCCGCATGCTCCGGGCCGACGAGCCGATTCCCGAGCGTGCCCGCCGACCCGCGCGCGATTTCAAGAAGCTCTCCATGAGCTGCCAGGTCATCGACATGTCCCGCCGCTACGGCTGGACCATCGCCCTCACCCGCGAGGACCACATCTGCTCGCTCGGCATCACCGCGATCGGCTTCGACAAGCCGCTGCCCATCTACAACGTGGGCACGCTGTGCGAGGGCATGTACACCGAGACCAAGGAGGCGGGCCAGCGCTCCGAGGCCGCCATCGACAAGTTCGCCCCCGGCGACTACCACTGCGTGCTCGTCGCACCCCTCGATCGGGCCACCTTCGAGCCGCACGTGGTCTGCGTGTACGCCAACCCGGCCCAGGTGATGCGTCTGACCCAGGCCGCGCTCTGGAAGCGGGGCGGGCGGCTCACCTCCTCGTTCGAGGGCCGCGCGGTGTGCGCCGACATCATCGTGACCACCATGAAGACCGGCGAGCCGCAGGTCATCCTCCCGTGCTCGGGTGACCGCATCTTCGGCCAGACCCAGGACCATGAAATGGCGTTTTCCATTCCGTGGAACCGGATGGAGGAGATGGTGGAGGGCCTGCGGGGCACTCACAACGGGGGCATTCGCTATCCGATCACCCAGTTCATGGAGTACGAGGCGAAGCTGCCTCCGCGCTACATGGAGGTGAACAAGCTCTGGGACGCGGAGAAGGGCAAGATCGCCCTGACCAACCGGGATCGGGTGGTGGCGGCCTACAAGCGCTCGTTCTCGGACCGGGTGCCGGTCTACCCGATCGTGGCCTCGTTCGCGGGCACCCTCGACGGGCTCAGCATCGAGGAGTACTGCACGAACCCGACGCGGGCCATCACCGCGATGATGAATTACTACGAACGCTACCAGCCCGACGTGGTCCTCGCCTACAACGACCTCGCCAAGGAGGCGGAGGCCTTCGGCTGCGGGGTGAAGTACTCGGACTACGTGGTGCCCTCCATCGAGACCCACCTGCTCGAGGACAAGGCGGATCTGGCGAAGCTCTCGATGCCCGATCCGTACAAGACCGCGCGCCTGCCCGGCTTCCTCGATCAGTGCGAGGCCCTCGTGAAGGCGGCCCCGCCCGCGGCGACCGGCGCGGTGGCGGTGGGGCCGTGGACGATCGCGATGCTGCTGCGCAACCCGGAGATGATGCTGCTCGACACCTTCGAGGATCCCCAGTTCATCCACGACCTCATGCGGCTCACCACCGACTTCTGCAAGCTCTGGGGGGACGCGATCGCCAAGACCAAGATCGGGCTCTCGTTCTCCGAGCCCACCGCGTCGATCAGCCTGGTCTCTCCCGACAACTACCGGGAGTTCATCGCGCCCTACCACAAGGAGCTGGTGGACCACTTCAAGGCCAAGAAGGTCGGCGTCACCGCTCACATCTGCGGCGTCACCTACCCCATCTTCGAGGACCTGATCGGCTGCGGCTTCACCACCATTTCGTTCGATCTCGACCAGCAGTCGGATCCGACCCTGCACGTGGACCAACTCGAGCGCTTCGTGCAGGTGGCCAAGGGCCGCGCGGTGGCCATCGGCAACGTCGACGCGACGATGTTCGAGAAGGCGACCCGGCCGCAGATCGAGGGCGAGGTGGGCCGCTGCATCGACACCGCGGCGCGGCAGTCGGGCTTCATCCTGTCGACGTCGTGCGAGATCCCGCCGCGCTCCAATCCCGAGATCGTGAAGTGGTTCATGGACGCGGCCCACGACCTGGGCCGCTACGAGCGCATCCTGTAGCCGCGCGGCCGGCGCGGAAAAAGAGAAAGGGCGCGGTGACGATCACCGCGCCCTTTCTCGCTCTCCGTCCGCGAGTCGGCTGCGCTACCAGCGGAACGGCTTCTTCGAGGGCGGCACCCCGTAGGCGCCGCGATCCCCGCCACCCCCGCGAGGGCCACCCGGCCCGCGCCCGCCCCCACGAGGCCCACCCGGCCCGCGTCCGCCGCCCGAGCCCGGCGTACGCGGGTTCGAGACGTTGACGGTGATCTTGCGGCCGTCCAGATCCTTACCGTTCAGCTCGGAGATCGCGCGCTGCGCTTCCTCCGCGGTGGCCATCTCGACGAATCCGAATCCTCGGGACTGGCCCGAGAACTTGTCCGTGATCACGGAAGCCGACTCCACGGTGCCGCACTGCGCGAAGTATTCTCTCAGCGTCTCGCTGGTCGTGGAATAGGACAAACCCCCCACGTATAGTTTCGAAGCCATCGTGGTTTCTCCTTCGGTCACTCTTCCGCTTCGTACGCGCCCCAATACTCGGAAGAGCCAATATCGGAGGCGAGGGCACCGCCGGCGGCGACGGCGCGTCGGCCCGAGTGTACACCAGGACCTGCGCCTCCGCCACGGCGCGCCCTCAGTACGTCAGCATCAGACCGTTGTCCTGGAGGGTTGGTCCCGTCTCCGGCTCGACGGCGGGGCGCGCCGTCGGCGTGGTATTCGAGAAGGCGCGCTGTAGCTGTACTCCCGGGCCGATGCGATGAACGGACTCACCGGTGAAGGCGAGCAATCCGATCAGGCAGGCCACGATCGCCACCGTCAGCACGCTGAAGACCCAGCGCTTGCCCATCATCGCGATCCTATCGGCACAGCGCCTCGACCTGCGCCCGCGCGTCCTCGCGCGCCGGCGCGGCCTTGGCCGGCCGCTCGATCTTCGCGAGCAGATCTCTCAGCGCGAAGGGACGACTCACCACGTGAAAGCCCTTCAGCTCCAGCTCCACCCGATCCTCCACGCGCGCGCCCGCGTCCACCGCGAGCACCACCGGCACGCCCGGGGCCACCGCGTCGAAGAGACGCACCTGGTCCGTTCCGGCCATCCGGAGCATCGCCGCGTCCGCCAGCACCAGCGACACCGGCGCGTCCAGCATGTATCGCACGCCCTCGCACAGCGACTCCGCCATGCGCACGGCCACCCCGTGCTCCAGACACTCCATGGCCAGGTCCTGCGCCCGGCTGCGGTTACCGTCGATCATCAGTACGCGAATCATGTCTCCCCCTTTTGGACTACGAGTCGAACCGTAAGTTAGATTCAACTGGCGTGCCAGGGGATTCAAAGGTCCAAACGCGCGTATTTATGGCACTTTTGGAGCAGCTTTCGTTGCCGGCCGAGTCATTCGTCGGGCGTTCTGCCCGATCGGGTGACGCTCCGCAGCGCCAGGAAACCGAACACCCGCCCGCCTGAACGGTGAACTCGACCCTTCCGAGTCTTTCCCCGGGCGCGGGTCCGGGTGTGGTAACGTCGCGGTCTCGCCGACTGACGGAGAGGGCTGAGCGGCGGTAGAGGGAACGTGATTGTGGTGAGTGTGCCTGTCGTGTTCAGTGTCCTTCCATGAGTTGCCCCGGCGCTCCAGGGGGAATCTCCGCGATTCCCCGCGACCGGATGGGCGTGACGGAGCTGGCTCTTCTGAGCGTGCACGAGCGCGACTGCGCGGATTGCCGGAACGCGCGCGAGTCGGCCCGCAGCGCCGCGGAGGCGCAGGCCGCGGACACGCCATCGCGCGCATTCCTGAGCGCGCTCGGTCGGATCCGAGGCGTCGCCCGCGCCGGAGCGATCGAGATCGCGGCCCGGCTCACCCGGACCGCCGCCTCGCCATCGCTCTCTCTCTACTCGGCCGGCCGCGCGTGCGCGACGGTGGCCGACGCCTCCGGCCGCCGCGCCACGCGTCTCGTCGGTGTGCTCGCGCGATCCGCCGAGCGCTCCGCGCGTCCTCTGGCGCAGGTGCCCGAGGCGACCGCCACCGCGACGGCGCGCCTCGCGCAGCAGGCGGCTCGGCTGCACGCCGCGTCGACGATCCGGATGCGCGAGACCGCGCACGCGACGATCGCGAGCGCCCGGGATCACGCGGGGCGGCTTCGGATCGTCGGGCGCATGGCGAGCACGCGCGTCGTCGAGGGACTGCCGCACGCCCGGGCGAGCCTCCTCTCCGCGACCGGGCGGGTGTGGAGCATGGGAGGGCGATGGGCACAGCGTTATCCGACCGTCCGCGTGCGGCCTCTCCTCGAAGCCGGCGCGGGAATCGTGGCGGTCGGGATCCTGGTCACCGGCGCGATGTTCGTGTGGCCGCGCCAGTGGCCCGATCGGTCGATCTCACGCGCCCCGTCGAGGTCGCTCGCTCCGGTGGAGATGCCGGCGTCGCCGGCTCGTGAGCCGATCGAGCTCGTCTCCACGACGCGGGCGCCCGCCGCGGCCGAGACCGTCGACGCGGTGGCCGCGCCCCCGCCGCGTCCCCGCGCGGTCGCCCCGCCGGAGAGCCGACGCGTGACGACGCCACCTCCGCCGTCGACAAGGCGCACGCCCGATATCGCGACGTCGGCGCGCGCCGCCGAGCCGGTGGTCACGAAGGAGCGCCCGGCGCCGGACGCTCCGGATCCATCCGCGGCGATCGACTGGCTACTTCGGGGCGCCGGCGGGACGAGCCGGCGAGATACCGAGCGGCCGTAGCGCGGCCGCTACTTGGCCGCGGTGGTGCGGGGGTCGACGCTCTCGGCCAGGCACTGACCGCGCATCGAGCGCTCGGCATCGGCGCCGCTGAACGAGGCGCCGGGCTGCTCGGAGACCCGGAGGCCCATTTTCTCGAGGGCCTGGGCCTGCTGATGCATCGCGGTGGCGCACTCCTCGCGCGTGGCGAAGGTGCTCACGGAATCCCAGGGCGAATCGCCCCCCATGATCCACAGCACCCACCCGCCGTCGGCGGAAACCGGGGAAGCGAGCACGAGCACGGCCAGCATCGGGAGCATCAGGCGACGCATGGGAAGGTCCTCCTGCCTCCAATCGTATCGAAGCCGGATTTTCAGCGCGGTTATACTTTCGCCCGGGATGGCGGGCATGCTCGTCCGATTCGCGCGGGCCCTGAGGCGACGGTGCCCCAACTGCGGCGCCGGCCCCGTCACGGTGCGGTGGTTCGGGATCCGCCCGGCGTGCCCACGATGTCAGCTGCGGCTCGACCGTGGTGAGGAGGACTACTTCCTGGGCGCGATCGTGTTCAACATGACCTTCGCGGAGGGCGTGTTCGCGCTGGGCCTGGGCGCGGTGCTGCTCTGGACCTATCCGAACCCGCCGTGGAACGCCCTCTACTACGGTGGGATCGCGGGCATGATCGCGGCCCCGATCTTCTTCTATCCCTACTCGAAGCTCTGCTGGCTCGCCTTCGATCTCGGGTTCCGGCCGCCCCGGCCGGAGGACTTCGCGCCCCGCCCCGCTTCCTGACCCGCCTCACCGGTAGAGGTCGGGGACGATCCCGTAGGCCTGGATCTTGCGATAGAGCGTTTTGGGGTCGATGCGCAGCACGGTGGCGGCCTTGGCCCGATGCCCCCCGACACTGCGCAGCGTCGAGATGATGTGCTGCCGCTCCATGTCCTCCAGGCTCCCGCCCGGCCGGGCACTCGGGGCCCGGCCGCCACGAATCTCCTCGGGCAGGTCGACGGGCTGGATCTGATCACCCTGGGAGAGGATCACCGCGCGCTGCACCGCGTGCTGCAGCTCACGCACGTTGCCGGGCCAGTCGTAGCGCTCCAGGCACTCCATCGCCGCGTCGGAGAGACGCTTGCGGCCATAGGTCGCGTTCTGCTCGAGGAAGTGATCGGTGAGACGGCGCACGTCCTCGCGGCGCTCGCGCAGGGGCGGCAGGGTGATCGTGATCGTGTTGATGCGGTAGAACAGGTCCTGGCGGAACCCGCCGGTCTTGATCGCCTCCGCGAGATCCCGGTTGGTCGCGGCGACCAGCCGCATGTCGACGGTGCGCCGCCGGGTCCCGCCCACCCGGAAGAAGGCGTGCGACTCGAGTACCCGCAACAGCTTCACCTGGCTCTCCGGCTCCATCTCCCCGATCTCGTCGAGAAAGAGGGTCCCCCCGTCGGCCAGCTCGATGAGCCCCGGCTTGGTCCCGATCGCGCCGGTGAAGGCCCCCTTCTCGTGGCCGAACAGCTCGCTCTCCAGCACCTCGCGGGCGAGCGCGCCGCAGTGGATGGGCACGAACGCCTGCCGGGCGCGCGGGGAGCGATCGTGGATGGCTCGCGCCACCAGCTCCTTGCCGGTGCCGCTCTCGCCCAGCACCAGCACCGACGAGTCGGTGGGGGCGACCCGATCGATGAGGCGGAGCACCTCCTCCATGCGCCCGCTCCCGGTGATGATCCCCTGGTAGCCGGGCTCGTCGAGCTGGGCCCGCATCACCACGTTCTGCCGCATGAGCCGGCCCTTCTCGGCCGCCTTGCGGATGAGGATCTCGAGCTCCTCGATGCGGGCCGGCTTGGTCAGGTAGTCGTAGGCCCCCAGCTTCATCGCCTCGACCGCGGTCGACACCTCCTGGAAGCCGGTCATCACGATGACCTGGGGCGCCTCCGGCAGGTCCTGCAGCTCGCGGAGCACCTCGATGCCTTCCACGTTCGGCATCTTCATGTCGAGCAGGAGAACGTCGGGCACGTCCTCCTTCAGATGCTCGATGGCGGCGCGCCCGTCGCCGACCCCGATCACCTCGTGGCCCTTGCGGCCGAGCTCGCGGACCAGCAGCTCGCGCAGGTTCTTCTCGTCGTCGGCCACCAGCACCCGGATCGGCGCGGTCACGGCTTCTCCCTCCCGGCCTCGCCGGGCCGGAGCGGCAGGATGACCCGGAAGGTGGTGCCCGCCCCCACCCGGGTGTCGACCTCGATCCGTCCATCGTGGTCGGCCACGATGCCCTGGGCGATGGCCAGTCCGAGCCCGGTGCCCTGCCCCGGCGGCTTGGTGGTGAAGAATGGATCGAAGACCCGCGGCAGCACGTGCTCGGGAATGCCGGGGCCCTCGTCCTCGAAGCCGATCTCCACCTCGCGCGCGTTGCGCCGTCGAGTCGTCACGGTCAGCGTGCCCTTTCCGTTCATCGCGTCGAGCGCATTGCTCGCGAGCCCGAGGAAGACCTGTCGGAGCTGGCCCTCGTTGGCCACCACGTCGGGCAGCTCCGCGTCGGGCCGCCGCTCGAGCCGGCTCTGCGCGTAGCGCGACTGGTGGCCGATCAGCTCCAGCACCTTGTCGACCAGCACGTTCAGGTCGGTGGGGGCCCGGCGGCTGCCCGGATCCCGCACGAAGTGGAGCAGGCTCCCGGTGATCTCCTTGCACCGGTAGGCCTCCTCCTCGACCAGGGAGAGATAGGCGGGAAAGTCCTTGAACGCGTCCAGATCTCGCAGGTGCGGATCCTGCGCCCGCTCGCGGAGCGCCTCCGCGCAGCCCGCGATGGTGGCCAGCGGGTTGTTCAGCTCGTGCGCCACCCCCGCGGCCAGTCGTCCCGCGGTGGTGAGCCGCTCGGTCAGCAGCATCTGGCGCTCGAGCCGCTTCTGCAGGGTGATGTCCTCCACCAGCACCAGGACGTGGGTGGCCTGCGGGGCCCGTAGGGGCGTCGCGGTCAGCCGCACCGTGAGGGTCTCGCCGCCCGCGGGCAGCTCCTGCTCGGCGTGCCGGACCTCACGGGCCGCGACCACGCCCTGCAGGAAGCTCCGCACCGCGTCCGCCTTGCTCGCGGGCATGAGCTCGGCGAACGGCCGCCGCGCGGTGGGCCCCACCGGCACGAGCGCGGCGCCCTCGCGGTTCGCGCTGATCACCCGCAGCTCCGCGTCGAGCACGAAGAGCCCGAGGGGCAGGGTCTCGAGCACGACCTCCACGAAGCGCTTCTGCTCGTCGAGCTCGTGGGTGCGCGCCTCCACCATCGCTTCGAGCCGCTCGGAGTAGGTCCGCACCGAGCTGAACAGGCGGGCGTGCTCGAGCGCCATCGCGGCCTGGTCCGCGAAGGCGGACACCAGCGACTCCTCCTCGGCGGTGAAGTGGTGCACGTCGGTGCGCAGGACGGTGAGGGCCCCGATGGCCTGATCGCCCACGATGAGGGGGGCGGCCAGCATCGAGCGCAGGCCCGACTGGGGATAGCGCACGCGCGGATCGCGGTAGAGATCGGTGGTCTGGGTCGGTCGCCGCTCCTTGACCGCGGCCCCGGTGATCCCTTCGCCCACCTGGAGGCGGATCGCGGGCAGGTCCTCGGGCGGCAGGTCGAGGCTCGCGGTGGCGATCAGCTCGCCGGTCGCCGCGTCGAGGGTGAAGAGGCCGCACGACTGCACCTCGAGCACCGCGCGCGCCTGGTTGAGGATGAGGCGCACCGTCTCGCCCACGTCGAGGCTCTGGTTCACCGCGTGCCCGGCCCGGAGCAGGGCCTGCGTCTCCCGGGTCCGCCGCTGGGCCTCCGCGAAGAGCCGCGCGTTCTGGATCGCGATGCCGGCCTGATCCGCGAAGCTCTCGAGCAAGGTCTGGTGCCGCTCGCCGAAGGCGCTCGGCAGGGTCGAGAACGCGGAGATGACGCCGATGATCTGGCCCCCGACCCGGAGCGGCACGCTCAGGAGCGAGCGGATGCCCTCCTTCTCGTCGACGTCGCGCCGCGCCGAGCGCGGATCCTGGCGCAGGTCGTCGGAGCGCACCGCGCGGCCGGACGCGGCGGCGACCCCGATGATCCCCTCGCCCACCCGCACCGAGAGGTTCCGCCACTCGAGCGTGCGGAAGCCGTGGGCAGCCGCCTGCTCGATCTGAGTCCGGTCCGAGCTCAGCAGGCCGATGCCGCAGCCGGTGCTGCCCATGAGGGCGGTGACGGACCGGCTGATCGTCTCGAGCACCGAGGGCAGATCGAGCCGGGCGGTGATGAGCTGGGTCGTGCGGTTGAGGGCGGCCAGCTCCTCGGCGCGCCGGGTCGATTCCCCGTGCAGGCGCGAGTGCTCGATGGCCGAGGCGAGCGGTCGCGCCACGTCGGTGAGCACCTCGACGTCGGCGTCGGTGAAGGCGCTCGGCTCCCGGTGGGTGACGTTGAGGGTGCCGATCGCCTGGCCCTGCGAGAGCAGCGGCGCGAGGATGGCCGACCGGAAGCCGCGCCGCAGGAGCAGCTCGCGGCTCACCGCCGGGATGGACGGATCGCCGGTGACGTCGTCGATCCGGCGGGGCGCCTGCTGGCTCGCCACCCACGCGGTCAGCGTGTTGGCGATGGGAATCGCGAAGTCGAACACCTCGGGCAGCGCGGTGCGAGTCGCCACGTCGAGCACGCGGAACTCTCCGCGCTCCCGGTCGAGCAGGGTCACCCCGAGCGCGTCGAAGTGGATCAGCCGGCCCACCGCCTCCGCCACCTTCTGATAGATGCGCTCCAGCGAGAGCGTGGTCCCGGTGAGGGCGGTGATCTGGTTGATGACCTCGAGCCGGATGGTGCGCTGCCGCAGGCGCCAGACGTGGTCGAGGGCGTGGCCGAACTCGCGAGCGAAGCTCGGCGGCAGCGTCTCGCGGGTGAGACCGCGGGTCCCGCCCGGCCCGAGCAGCACGAAGGCCCCGGTGGGGCGCCTCGGGTCGCCCAGCGCCGCCGCGAGCAGCACCTGGTCCCGGCCCTTCGGGCCGGGCGGCGGGGCGGCCGGCTTCTCGAGCCGCACGCCCCGGCGCGGCGGCTCCAGACGTGCGCGCAGCCAGCGGTCGAGCGCCGAGCCCAGCCGCGCGCCCACCACCAGGTCCACTGGGGCGCCCTCGTGGGGCCGGAAGCGCAGCGCGCCGGCGCGGGCGCCGGAGAGCGTGACCAGCCGCTTCAGCGTCCGCGCGAAGCCCGCCTCCGAGGAAGCCGCCCCACCGAGCGTCGCCAGCAGGTCGGGGAAGAGCCGCCCGATCTTCACCGGGGCCTCAGAGCGACGGGCCCGCGTCGAAGCGGATCACGCTCTCGCACCAGGCGGCGGCCGCGAGCAGCCGCGCCTCGCCCCACGCCGCGCCGACGAGCTGCAGCGCGAGCGGGAGCCCCGACGGGTCGAGCCCGGTGGGGAGCGAGATCGCGGGCAGGCCCGCGAACGTGAACGGGGCGCAAAAGCCCGGATCACCGGTGGACCCGAGGCCGCGGGGAGCGGGAGCGCCGATGGTGGGCGCGAGCAGCACGTCGTGGCGCGACGCCACCGCGTCCAGCTCGTCGCCCGCGCGCCGGCGCGCGCGCTGGGCCGCGAGGTACTCCGGCGCGGTCACCGCGTGCCCACGCTCGATCAGCTCTTTGATGCGCGGCGGGTAGTCGGCCGCGTGCGCGGCGTAGAGCGGCGCGTGGGCGTGCGCCGCCTCCACCGCCAGCACCGTCTCCCCCGCCGCGCGCAGCGCGGGGAACGAGTCGGGCAACTCCACGTCGACGAGCCGGGCGCCCGCCCCCTCGAGCTCGCGCAGGATCGCGTCGAGGTGCTTCGCCATCTCGGGAGTGGCCTGCGCGATCAGCGCGCCGAGCACGCCGACGCGGGGCGGCGCGGGGGTGGCGAGCGCGGCCAGGTAGCGCCCCGGCGGCACGGCGCTCGCGTGCGGGTCGGCGGGATCGGGGCCGGCCAGCAGTGTCAGGGCCAGCGCGCAGTCCTCGACGCTCCGGGCGAAGACCCCGACGTGGTCGAGACTCTCGGCCAGGGCGAGCACCCCCGCGGTGCTGATGCGACGGTGGGTCGGCTTGAAACCGATCACGCCGCAGTACGCGGCGGGCCGCAGCACCGAGCCCACCGTCTGCGAGCCCAACGCCAGCGGCACCATGCGCGCGGCCACTGCCGCGGCCGGCCCGCTCGAGGAGCCGCCCGGGGTGTGCTCGGGGTTCCACGGGTTACGGGTGGTGCTCGGGTCGAGGAACGCGAACGGGGTGGTGACGAGCTTGCCCATCGGCACCGCCCCCGCCCCGCGCAGCCGGGCCACCACGGTCGCGTCGGCCGTCGCGGTGCGCGCGGCCCACGTCGGCGCCCCGGAGGTGGTCGGCACGCCGGCGGCGTCGAAGACGTCCTTGAGCGCGATCGGCACCCCGTGGAGCGGCCCCATGAAGCGGCCCTCCCGCGCCTCGATGTCGCGCTGGACCGCCACCCGCGCGGCCGCGTCGCGATCGAGCCGGACCCACGCGCCCACCGCGGGCTCGGTGGCGTCGACGCGCTTGAGGCAGGCCGCCACCAGGTTCGACGGCGAGAGCGAGCCGGCGCGGATGCGCCGGGCCGCCTCGGACGCGCCCAGCTCGTACATGGCGGCCATGGTCAGTGCAGCGCGTCCAGCACCTCGGCCACGACCTCGAAGCGCCCGAAGGAGGGCATCAGGTAGGCGCCCGCGTGGTGGGCCCGCACGTCGCGCAGGAGCCCCTGGGCCATCTCGATCCCCGCGCGCAGCCCGCGCTCCCCCGCCTCCTTCATGCGCGCGCGGACGCCGTCCGGCACCGTGATGCCGGGCACCTCGTTGTGGAGGAACTCGGCGTGCCGGGCGGAGTGAAGCGGCATGATCCCCACCAGCAACGGGATCGGCGACCGGGAGCGGGCGAAGAAGCGCTCGAGCATCTCGAGGTCGTAGACCGGCTGGGTCTGGACCCAGCGCGCGCCCGCCTCGACCTTGGCGAGGAAGCGCTCCATCTCGCGGGCCGGCTCGGCCGCGGCGGGGTTCAGGGCCACCCCCACGCAGAAGGACGTGGGCTCGCCGATCGAGGTGCCGGTGGCGTCGAGGCCGCGGTTCATCCCGGCCAGCACCCGGATCAGGCCGATCGCGTCGACGTCGAAGACCGCGGTGGCGTTCACGTAGTCACCCGCGCGGGGCGGGTCGCCGGTCATCGCGAGGATGTTGCGGATGTCCACCGCGTGGGCCCCCAGGAGATCGGCCTGGATGCCCATCAGGTTCCGGTCGCGACACGTGAAGTGCATGTTGATGTCGAGCCCGCTCGCGTCCCGCACCAGCATCGCGGTCGGCAGCACCGACATCCGGACGCGGCCGAGCGAACCGTCGTTGATGTCGACGATCTCGACCCCGCGCTCCTTGAGGAGCTTCGCCCCCTGCACCAGCTTCTCGATGTTGTGCCCGCGCGGAGGGTCGAGCTCGACGGTGACCGCGAACTCGCGCGCC
>Ga0210407_10002892_pt1 | contig 14311 bp, 11 predicted proteins | sample IncBWC27MmetaG_FD_150860 | JGI IMG/M metagenome (GOLD analysis project Ga0210407, IMG submission 150860) | Forest soil microbial communities from Barre Woods Harvard Forest LTER site, Petersham, Massachusetts, United States - Inc-BW-C-27-M | ecosystem: Environmental > Terrestrial > Soil >...
TTACCCGCTCATTGAGCCAAGGAACTGGGCGTTGGTTAGCGTTTTGCCGAGCTTGTCGAGCAGCAGCTCCATGGTTTCGACCGGCGATAGCGGGTTGAGCACCTTGCGCAGGATCCAGACGCGATTGAGCTCTTCCTTGGGCATAAGCAGCTCTTCTTTGCGGGTGCCGCTCTTGTTGATATCGATGGCAGGGAAAACGCGTTTGTCGACCAGTTTGCGGTCGAGGTGGATTTCCATGTTGCCGGTGCCTTTGAACTCCTCGAAAATCACGTCGTCCATGCGGCTGCCGGTGTCGATCAGGGCTGTCGCGATGATGGTGAGGGAGCCGCCCTCCTCGATATTGCGCGCCGCTCCGAAGAAGCGTTTGGGGCGCTGAAGAGCGTTGGAGTCGACGCCGCCCGAGAGCACTTTGCCCGAAGGAGGCACGATGGTGTTGTATGCGCGAGCCAGGCGGGTGATGGAATCGAGCAGAATGACGACATCCTTCTTGTGCTCGACCAGGCGCTTGGCTTTCTCGATGACCATTTCGGCCACCTGCACGTGGCGGGTAGCGGGCTCATCGAAGGTGGAACTGATCACCTCGCCGCGCACGGAGCGCTGCATGTCGGTGACTTCTTCGGGGCGCTCGTCGATGAGCAGAACGATCAGCGAGATCTCGGGGTGATTGGCGGTGATGGAATTGGCGATGGATTGAAGCAGCATCGTTTTGCCGGTACGGGGCGGGGAAACGATGAGGCCGCGTTGGCCTTTGCCGACCGGCGTGAGCAGATCCATCACGCGGCCGGAGAAGTTTTCCTTCACGGTTTCGAGCTTCATGCGCTCGTTGGGGTAGAGCGGCGTGAGGTTGTCGAAGAAGATCTTGTTGCGGGCTTCTTCGGGCGGCTCGAAGTTGATGGCGTCGACCTTGATGAGAGCAAAGTAACGCTCGCCTTCTTTGGGCGGCCGGATCTGGCCCGAGATGGTGTCGCCGGTGCGCAGGTCGAAACGGCGAATCTGCGAGGGCGAGACGTAGACATCGTCGGGGCCGGGCAGATAGTTGTACTCGGGGGCGCGCAGGAAGCCGAAGCCGTCGGGGAGGCATTCGAGGACGCCTTCGGAGAAGATGAGGCCGCTCTTTTCAGCTTGCGTTTGCAGGATCTTGAAAATCAATTCCTGCTTGCGCAGCCCGGCGGCGCCCGCGACACCCAGGTCCTTTGCGACCTGGTTGAGCTTCTGGATGCTCATGTCTTTCAACTCGACGAGGTCGAGCGTAGGTGAGCCGTTCTTGGCGATGGCGCCGGTCGAGTGCTTACGGCGCTGCCCCTGGCCCTGTTGCGGCTGCTGGCCGCCGGCTTGTTCGGAGGGGCGCTCGCCGCCCCGATCGGGCCGGTCGCCACGGTCGCGGTTGTCCGGTCCACGGCCTTCGCGCTGGTTGCCCCGCTCCGGGCGTTCGCCTCGCGATTCGGTACGTTCGGCGTGTTCGCCATCCCCGGTTGCCGGGGGCGCGACTTCGACAGGCTTTTGCTCGCCATTGTCTGGGGATTCGCGGGTGGTTGTCTTTTCAGTCTTTTCCTGAGGTGGGTTCGGAGTTACAGACTGTGGTGTGTTTTCGTTATCGCTTGCCAAATTTCCCTCACTCCTCGGCCTGTGACAGCCGAGCATGCCAGCGGCTCGGCGCCTTCCTTACGGATGGCGGTGAGAATCCGCTGTGCGTCCGATTGATTGAGTTTGTCCATCTTCGTGGCGATCACCAGGTATCGCCGGCCGTGCGCCTCGAGCCATCGCTTCAATTCCAGATCGTTGGGCATCCAGCCGCGGCGGGCATCCAGAATGAGAAGCGAAGCTTGAAGTGCGGGTCTTGTCAACAAATAATTTTCAATGAGCTTCTTCCAGCCGTCGGCCTGCTCCCTGGAAACCTTGGCGTAACCATATCCTGGCAAGTCGACGAAATAACATGCGCCCGAGTTATTTGCGGCTCCACGAGTGACCCGATAATAGTTGATCGTTTGTGTGCGACCCGGCGTGTTACTGGTGTGAGCGAGCCCCTTGTGCCCGACCAGGGCGTTGATCAGGCTGGACTTTCCGACGTTACTTCTCCCTAAGAATGCGATTTCGGCCAAACCATCAGAAGGGAACTGATCCGGCGAGGCCGCACTAACTATGAAATCTGCTAACAAACTACCAAAAACCGCGGCGCGCGGCAAACCCCTGACGATTGCCGCAGGCCTCCAGGCATGAACGCCTAATCCCCTAATGCGCCCGAGTCTCGCCAACCGGTGGCTGTACAGCAACCTCTACGGCCGCGGGCATGGGCAATGCCACGATCTCGCTTTCCAGCGCGATTCTCAGAACTTCGTCCATGTTCTCGACGAAGTGAAGCTTCATCACGTTGCGGATATTCTCGGGAATGTCCGGCAGGTCCTTCTGGTTGTCGGCCGGCATGATGGCTTCAAAGATTCCGTGCCGGTGCGCGGCCATGAGCTTTTCCTTGAGGCCGCCGATCGGCAAAACCTTGCCGCGCAGGGTGATCTCGCCGGTCATGGCGACGTCCCCGCGCACGGGAATTCTGGTGAGCGCGCTGCAAATGGTGGTTGCAATGGTGATGCCGGCTGAGGGTCCGTCTTTGGGGATAGCGCCTTCGGGAATATGAAGGTGCACGTCCAGATTGCGATAGAAATCACGCGGCAGGCCGAACTGATGCGCGCGTGAGCGGATATAGCTCATGGCCGCCTGGGCGGATTCCTGCATGACATCACCGAGCTTTCCGGTTACGGTCAGCTTGCCTTTGCCTTCCATCAGCGTGGCTTCCGTGGTTAGAATCTGGCCACCGACTTCGGTCCAGGCGAGCCCGACCGCGGCGCCAACCTCATTCTTCTTGTCGCAAGTGAGGTCACGGAACTTGTTGGGACCAAGGAGGTCTGGCAATTTCTCGAGCGTGAGCACTTCGAGAGGAAGCTCGGGTTTGTTCTTAACGGGCGAGCTATCGTGATTGACGACCTTGCGGGCGGTCTTGCGGCAGATGTTGCCGATTTCGCGCTCCAGGTTTCGGACGCCGGCTTCGCGCGTATAAAACTGGATCAGGCCGGTAAGGCCCGCATCGGTGAACTCGACTTGCTTGGGGCTAAGACCAGTCTGCTCCATCTGCTTGCGGACCAGAAAGCGCTTAGCGATTTCAAGCTTCTCGTACTCGGTGTAGCCGGAGAGGCGGATCACTTCCATACGGTCCTGCAATGCCGGTGGAATGGTGTGCAGTACGTTGGCGGTGGCAATGAAGAACACCTGGCTCAGATCGTATTCGACGTCCAGATAATGATCCATGAACATGTAGTTCTGTTCGGGATCGAGGACTTCGAGCAGGGCTGATGACGGGTCGCCACGGAAATCCGTCGACATTTTGTCGACTTCGTCCAGCATGAATACGGGATTCCGGGTGCCGGCCTTTTTCATCATTTGGATGATCTGGCCGGGGAGTGCGCCGATATAGGTGCGGCGATGGCCGCGGACTTCCGCTTCATCCCGCACGCCGCCGAGCGACAGGCGGACAAACTTGCGGCCGGTGGCCTTGGCGATGGACATTCCCAGCGATGTTTTGCCGACGCCGGGAGGCCCGACGAAACACAGGATGGAGCCTTTGGGATTCTTGACCAGGCGGCGCACGGCCAGGAACTCGAGAATGCGCTCTTTAATTTTCTCGAGACCGTAGTGGTCGGATTCGAGCACGCCTTCGGCGAATTTGAGATCGCGGATTTCCTTGGAGCGCTTCTTCCACGGCACAGCCAGCAACCAGTCGAGATAATTCCGCGAGACCGTCGATTCAGCGGACATGGGCGGCATGTTTTCGAGGCGCTTCAGCTCGGCCATGGCCTTTTCCAGGGCGTCCTTGGTCATACCCGCGGTCTCGATGCGCTTTTTGAGCTCATCGATTTCGCTTTTCTCGCCGCGGCCCAGCTCCTTCTGGATGGCTTTGATCTTCTCGTTGAGGTAATACTCTTTCTGCGCCTTCTCCATCTGGCGCTTTACGCGGCCTTGAATGGTGCGGTCGACATTGAGCTTTTCGATCTCGATGTCGAGCATCTCGGCCACGCTCGTCAGGCGGTCGATGGGATCGAAGATTTCGAGCAGATCCTGTTTCTCTTCGATGGTGAGCTGGAGGTTGGCGCCTACGGTGTCGGCGAGTTTGCCGGGATCATCCACCCGGACAGCCGCGATCATGGTTTCGTAGTTCAGGTTTTGGCTGAGCTTGACGTATTGTTCAAACAGGCCCGTCACACGTGTAACGAGAGCTTCCAGCTGAGGACCGGCCTCGACCTTATAGCTGACCGTGCGCACGACCGAGCGGAAGAAACCCTCGTCATCGGTTATGGAGATAACTTTAGCGCGCTCGACACCTTCGACCAGAACCTTGATGTTGCCATCCGGCAGCTTGAGGCTCTGGACTATGTTGACGACGGTGCCGACGTTGTAAATTTCGTTGGGCTTGGGCTCGTCGATGGAAGCATCGTGCTGGGTGGCGAGGAAAATCTTCTTGTCGCCGGCCATGGCCTCTTCCAGGGCGCGGACACTCGATTCCCGGCCCACGACGAACGGCGTCATCATGTACGGAAATATGACGACGTCCCGAATGGGCATCATCGGCAAGCGTTTTGTTTCGGATCGTTCTTTTGAAGTGAGCATGAAACCTTTGGCGGCAGGAAAGGAGGGTGCAGGCAGGAAATGCCTACGCGCTAGCCGGCCTTTTCCAATAGTGTAAGACTGATTTTCTGAGAAAGCACCATCTCCTTGGTCACCTGAAACTCGCGAACCTTCTTGTAGGATGGCAAATAATACATCAGATCGAGCATCAGGTCTTCCAGGATCATTCGCAATCCGCGCGCGCCGACTTTGCGCTCCATAGCTAACATGGCGATGGCTTCGAGGGCATCGTCGCTGAATTTCAGGCGCACGTTTTCAAACTCGAACAACTTCTGGTACTGGCGCACAATGGCGTTTTTGGGCTTGGTGAGGATCTGGACGAGCGCTTGCTTATCGAGATCCTGGAGCACCGCGACCACCGGCAAGCGGCCGATGAATTCGGGGATGAAACCGAATTTGATCAGATCGGTGGGCTGGATCTGCTCGAGCAGATCGATATCGCGCTGACCGCCGACGGTCATAGGCTTGACGTGGCCTTTGTCCTGTTCGGTCAGGAAGCCCATGGACTTCTTGCCCACGCGCCTTCCGATCACCTTTTCGAGGCCCACAAACGCGCCGCCACAAATGAACAGGATGTTGGTGGTGTCCACGGGGGTGAATTCCTGGTGCGGATGCTTCCGCCCGCCCTGCGGAGGAACGTTAGCGACGGTGCCTTCCAGGATCTTCAGCAGCGCTTGTTGCACGCCTTCGCCCGACACGTCGCGCGTGATGGACGGATTTTCGTCCTTGCGGCAGATCTTATCGATTTCGTCGATATAGATGATGCCCTGCTGGCACTTGGTGACGTCTCCATCGGCCGCCTGCAGCAACTTGAGGATGATATTCTCGACGTCCTCGCCCACGTAGCCGGCCTCGGTCAGAGTGGTGGCATCCACGATGGCGAAAGGCACGTCCAGAATCCGCGCCAGCGTTTGCGCCATGAGGGTTTTGCCGGTGCCCGTGGGACCGATGAGCAGGATGTTGGATTTCGAGAGTTCGACTTCGGTGTTGCGCATCCGGTTCATGTGGATGCGCTTGCAGTGGTTGTACACCGCCACCGCGAGTTTCTTCTTGGTGGCTTCCTGCCCAATCACGTACTGATCGAGGAATTCCTTCACCTCGAGGGGCTTGGGAAGTTTGTTGGGACTGGTGGCGGGCTGCTCGGCCTTATCATCTTCAAGAATGGAGTTGCAGACCGCGATGCACTCGTCGCAAATATACGCGCGGGGGTAATCGCTGGGGGAGGAGATCAGCTTCCCGACTACATCCTGGCTCTTATGACAAAAAGAGCATCGCAGGGCTTCATCCGATCCGGGACGCTTCACGCTTTCATTCTCCTAACTTCCGCCTGTCGCTGCCCCGGGGGAAATGGCTGCTTTCGGGCGCAGTTTACTTTCAGGAATGCCATCTTCATTATCGCCTGAACTGCCACCGGACGCAATTAAACATTAGATAGCATTAATCCTGTTGCATACTTTGGCTTAGGGGGAGTAGTGCATCTGGGTATGGACTATTCCTGAGCCGTTTTCTGGGCATGTTCGAAGAGGAAATTCAGGGTTTTCTCGGTCTGAATGTGCGAGGCGATGCGGCCCAGGGTTCCGTCCTTCTCGAATCGCATCCGAACCGCGGCAAAGGGCTCGCGCTGCTGGCGGGCAAGGCGCTCGACTTCTTTGTCCACCTCATCGCGAGTGGCGTTAATGGTTTCGCGCTCGGCGATCCGCGAGAGGAGCAGCGAGGCTTTGACTTCGCGCAGGGCTTTGTCGCGTTGGGATGACTTGAGCTTTTGCCAGTCGAGCTGGATCTTGCTGGCATCAATGCCTTCCTGGGCCAGCGAGTGCAGAGTCTGCTCGATGCGGTTGCGCACCTGGCGATCGATGAATGCTTCAGGGATGGGAAACTCGTGCGCGTCGACCAGCTTTTCCACCAGCTTGTCCTTGGCGGCCCTCTGCGCATCCTGCTCGCGCTGCTCGTACATTTTTTTTCGCAGGGCTTCACGAAGTTCGTCGACGGTGCGAAAGTCGCCCAGATCCTTTGCGAACTCGTCGTTCACTTCGGGCAGTTCCTTCTTGCGGAGTCCTTTGACCACTAGATGAAAACGAATGGTGCGACCCGCCAGTTTAGGCTGCCCATAATCTTCCGGGTAGGTGACCTCGAAGTCCTTTTCCTCTCCGGGTGACAGGCCGCGGAGGTTCTCGGTAAAGGCGGGCAGGGTGTCTTCGGCTCCCACGTGCAGCATCATCTCATCCTGTTTGACAGGCGGCTCGGCTCCGGAAAGGCTCTCGAGCGAGACTACCGCGTAGTCGCCATCCTGAACGGGACGGGGATCGACGTTGCTGTAGTCGGCTTTCTGATCGCGGATTTCTTCGATGCGTTTGGCGATGTCCTCGTCGGTAATTTTAGGGTCCTGGTATGCTATTTCGAGATTCTGGTAATCCTTCAATTCGATATCGGGAAAAACCTCGAATTCAGCCTTGAAGCGCAGCGGCTCGCCGCGGTGGAAATGCACGTCGGAGATATCGGGAGTTCCGACGATTTTGAGATCCTGCTTTTGCAGTTCCTGGTCGAGAAACTTGGGGACCAGGTGCTCGATAACCTGCTGGCGGATATCACCCTCGAACTGCCTGCGAACCAGGCCCGCCGGCGCCTTTCCGGGGCGGAAACCGGGAAGTTTAGCGCGCTGCTGAAATGAGCTGACGACCCGCTCGGTTTCGGTGTCCACGGTTTCCACGGGTACTGCGATTTCGAGCGAATGCCTGCAACCTTCTACCAATGCCAAATGGGATTCACCTCGGTGGAGTCGTTTTTATTGTAGCATTTCGTCGAGCAGGAGGATGTCGAGGGACTTGATGCGCCGAAAAACGGGGTCGTTGGATACGAAGGCAGATGTGCCGGCAAGGATTGCGGTAGCGGCCTCAATCGCGTCGGGAGTCCGGAGGTTGTGTTCGGCGCGAATCTGAGCAGCTTGATCGGCGATGGCGAGGGTCGGTGCGATCCAATGCAGATGCGGATAACTATACAGCAAGGCATGGAACTCCTTCACTAAGGGGAGATCCCGGAGCCGGTAAGGCCGCACCAACGCCTCGGTCATGGTAAGAGTCGAAGTCACGGCGCGGTGGTTTGGCGCTCGCAGCCAGTTTAGAAGGCTGGTTACTAAAGGCAGATATTTGGGGTTGGCTTCAACAGCGTAAATGACAACGCTGGTATCCAGACCGACGCTTTGATGGTTCCCCAACAAAGTATCGATTCTGTTGGTGTTCACTTCCAGCTTTCTCGCTCGCCTTCTAAATAACCAGAAGGGTACATACCTTTTCCAAGGCCCAGAAGAGCCTTGGCGTAATTTTTGGGTTTCTTCATCACGGTCAGCGTGTTGCCGTGCGGCACGAGCAACAGCGTATCGCCAGCCTTCAGGCCCAGCGTCTTGCGCGCTTCGAGCGGAATAACGATCTGATTCTTACTGGAGAGCTTTGCCTCAGCCATGTACCTACCTCCTTTACATTTTCGCACAAAGTAAAGCGGCGGCGGATGGACGCAATTCCGGCTTGGTACGATCAGTTCTTGAGCGAGACTGAGAAGCTGCGCGAATTGCCTGCGGTGTACGAAGTCTTGTCACGCCTGGAAGGAGTTCTGACGCGATATCCGCGCGAGCTGGTGACGATGGAGGTTCGGCGGGTGATCGAGCTGCGGCGGGCGGGAATTCGGGCAGGGAACGGCGCGGGGCAGGTGGCGATCGAGGTAGAGGTGGAGCGGTCGCTCGAGGCATTGGCACGCCCGTCGTTGAGGCGGGTTATAAACGCCACGGGCGTGGTTCTGCACACCAACCTGGGCCGGGCTCCTTTGGGCTTGCAGGAGCCTATTTCGGGCTACTCCAACCTGGAATATGATCTTGGCGCCGGCCGGCGGGGCAAGCGGGATGTCCACGCGAGCTTGCTCTTCGAGCGGCTGCTGGGATCTCCCGCCATTGCGGTCAACAACAACGCGGCGGCGATCTATCTGGCGCTGAACGAGATGGCGCCGGGCCACGAGGTTATTGTTTCGAGAGGAGAGCTGATCGAAATCGGAGATGGCTTTCGCATCCCGGAAATCATGCAGCGGTCGGGGGCAGTCCTCTGTGAAGTGGGTACGACCAACCGCACCGGCATTCAGGATTACCGCAACGCCATCAACGAGCGCACGCGCCTTCTGTTGCGCGTACACCCCAGCAACTTCCGGATCGAGGGATTCACGTCGCGGCCGGAGCTGGCCGAGCTTGTAGCGCTGGGCAGGGAACGCGGGATTCCGGTCTACGAAGATCTAGGCAGCGGGTGCGTGGTGGATCTGCGGCCGTTCGGCATTGATGAGCCCGTGGTGGCGGACAGCCTTCGAACCGGTGTGGATCTGGTTTCCTTCAGCGGCGACAAATTGCTGGGCGGGCCGCAGGCGGGGATCTTGGCGGGTAAGTCCGATCTTGTCGGACGGCTGAGGCGCAATCCCATGTTCCGCGCATTGCGGCTCGATAAACTGATTTATCAGGCGCTCGAAAATACGCTGCGCGCGCTGGTTTTCGAACAATGGGAGCGCATTCCGGCGCTCGCAATGATTCGCATGACCGCGGAGCAGATTCGCGAGCGTGCGGAGCGGCTAGCAGCGGCGGTTTCGCAACTTGGAGCGCGTGTTGAGCCGGGTGAATCGGTGATCGGCGGCGGGTCGACGCCCGCGCAGTCGATTCCAACCTGGCTGATTGTGATCGAGCCGAAGGATGTGATGGAGGCGGAGAAGCGGCTGCGGTTGGGCGATCCGCCGGTGATTGCGCGAATTGAGGACGAGCGGCTGCTACTGGATTTGAGGACGGTGTTTCCGGAGGAGGAAGGGGCGCTGGCGCGGGCGTTAGCGGGGCTGGCGGAGTAGCCGGGACGGTTGGATGAAATCGGTGGATGAAATCGGGAGGTCTCCGTCCCGGGTTTAGGGTTCGTTTCGTCTGCGTGGGCCGGGGACAGGCAGCACTGTCCACGACGTGCGGGTCGGACGGTTGAAGTGGGGTGGATTAGGGACAGTGAAGCCAGTCCCCTATGCTCCGACTAGGCGCGTTCTTGATAGGTGCCTTCGGCGGTGCTGACGCGGATTTTTTCGCCTTCGATGATGAAGGGTGGCACTTGCACCACGAGGCCGGTTTCCATTTTGGCGGGTTTTGTGACATTGGAGACACTGGCGCCCTTGATTCCGGGCTCGGTCTCGACCACGGTCATGTCGACGGTGGGAGGCAGCTCCACACTGATGGGCTTGCCTTCGTAAAACTCTACCTTTACGTGGAGTTGGGGAATCAGGTAGCTGACGGAGTCGCCGAGAATGTCCTTCGTCAGGTGCATCTGCTCGTAGTTTTCTGTGTTCATGAAGTAGTAATATTCGCCGTCGTCGTACAAATACTCCATTTCTTGCTCGTCGAGACTGGCGCGCTCCACACGGTCTTCCGAGGAGAAGCGGTGCTCAATCATCGATCCATTGCGAAGGTTGCGCATCTTGGCCTGCACAAATCCGCGGAGATTTCCAGGCGTCCGGTGGTTCACGCTGAAGACGGAAAACAACTCGTTATTAAACTTGATAACCATGCCGGGGCGCATTTGTGTTGATGCAATCATGAAACCAGCTCCAAATGGAAGAGATTAGTCGAGCAGGACTAAGTGCTTAGTATAGCAGCTAGAACGGCAGAATCTCTTCGCGCAGCGGATCGAAGTCGATGCGGCGCTTCTCCACGTAAGCGATGTTGCCCAAGTGAGAGGCTTGCGCCGAACGGTGGCCGATGAGGACATCGCCGTTGGGCAACTTGCGGGAACGAACACAATCGAGAAAGTTGTTGACATGGTCGAGAGTCATGTCGTGGGGCTCGGCTTTCACAGTGACGGGCGGCTCATTTCTGCCCACAGGATGAAATTCGTAATACTCGCGATCGATGTAAAGACGTCCTTCAGTGCCGCACATTTCGACCGCTGCTCCGCGGATTCCCGGTGCCAGCGTGGCTTCGAAGGTAGCGGTGAATTCAGAAGGATATTCCAGCAACACATTGATGGTGTCGGGCGCTGTCCGGCCATCCTTGTAGTTGTAGACGCCGCCCGCGGCACCCGCCGATTTGGGGATTTCCTGGCCCATGAACATGTGGACCACGTCGATCCAGTGAGTGAACAGATCGGTCACCTGGCCGCCTCCGAAATCGAGATACGCGCGGAAATTCCAGTACTGCTGGGGATCGTAGTCGCGCCACTTCACCGGGCCAAGATAACGGGCCCAGTCGAGATTGGACGGCTTCTGCTGCAGTGACGCAGGGGCATGGCGAAGGTGGTAGGTGTTGCCGTGCCACCATGTGCGCGCGAGTGTGATTTTGCCCAGGCGTCCGGAATCGAAATATTCATGCTTGGCCCGCAAATAATGAATGCCGGAGCGCTGCTGCATGCCTACCTGGCAGATGCGTTCGTTAACGCGCGCGGCTTTGACAATGGGTGGGCCTTCTTCGATCTTCAGGGTCAGCGGTTTTTCGACATACACATCGCGGCCGGAATTGAGAGCGTCGATGGCGATGGGAGCATGCCAGTGATCGGGCGTGGCGACCAGGACCACGTCGATTTCTTTCATCTCAAGAAGCTTGCGGTGGTCCGTGAAGTCTTTGGCGTGCGTTGCCTTCTGGCGGGCCTTGTCGATCTGCTCGCCGTAAATGTCGCATACCGCGGTCACGTCAACCGCTGGATTCTCCTGGAACTGCGACATATCGTGCCGGCCGCGCTCGCCACAGCCTACGACGCCGAGCTGAATCTTGTCATTCGCGCCAAGAATACGGGAATAAGAAAGAGCGGTGAGGGCGCCGGCGCCGCGCAGCAGATCGCGCCGTTTCAGTTCGGTAGGCATTGGTAGATTATACTTCGGCGCTTTGCGCCGAGCGATGCCGGTCGACGCTTTGGCGTCGAGCGATGCTGGCGCATCGCGGACACGGCGACGCGGGGACGCGGCGAATGGGGACACGGCGAATGGGTGGCGCTGCGCGGCGAAGACTACTGGTGCTCCGGGTGGGTGCAGCCGGGGAATGAGGGTAGGGCAGTGTTGCCTTTGTAGCCGAGTTCTTGGACGAGGCCGATTTGGGAGGTGTAGTAGCCGTCGGCGGTCAGGCTTTTGAGCATGCGGAAGAACCTGGCGCCGGGTGGGTTGAGATCTTCGCGGTCCGCGGCGGCGCTTAGGGGTGCTAGGAGATCGATTTGCTGCTGTTCGGGGAGTTCGATGAATCGCTTGCCAGGCGACTGTTGATCCAGCCAGATTAATCCTTCACGCATGTGCGGTTGATGCTCCGGGTTGGTATGGACTACGTAGTCGATGTATTCGGGCACGCCGGCCGCCACGGCTCCGGGGGTGTCGGTCGGTGGAATGATTAGGTCGGCGAGACGTGAGAGTGTTTCGTATTCGGTTGCAGTGAAAAACTTCGGTATGTACGGACCTCGTGGGGGCTGCGCCTGTGCCTGGGTCCCGTGCTGATGCTGGCCGTAGAGGTTGTTGGCGGCGAAGGGAAAGGCGCACGTGGTTCCGATGGCGCCGATAATTTTGAGGGTGTCGCGCCGGCTCTCCATCGTTACACTTCTCCTTTTCGCAATCGATCCGCAATGTGATCCGCGGCACGAGCGGCTAGTGACATGATGGTGTGGGTTGGATTCTTTTCGGAGGCTGAGGGGAATACGCTGCCATCCACCACGTAAAGATTGGGCACGTCGTGTGTCCGGCAATCGGCGTTGACTACCGATGTCCGCGGATCTGAGCCCATGCGGCAGCCGCCGAGTTCATGGTTGGGCTGCGGTTCCTGGGAAATGTCGTGAAACTCGGAGCCTGCCGCCGCCAGAATTTCGTGCGACCAGCGCTGCATCTCGCGGAAAATCTTCATATCGTTTTCGCCCCAGGTGAGGGTGCGGCGGGCCATGGGTAACCCGTAGGAGTCGAGTTTTTCATAATCGAGATCGATGAAGCTCTGTTTGTTGGGCAGCATCTCGCCATAGGGCGAGAAGACCACAAATGCCGGATAGCGTTCTTTGACGGATTGCTTGAAAGTCTTCCCGAAACCGGGCATCGAACGCGCCCATCCCACGGATCTCCGATTCTGGTAGTTGAACTGGATGCCGAAACTGCGCGCGAAATCACGCTTGCGGCTGTGCATGAATGAGGGAATGTAGGCGTGATCGAGAAAGCCTTCGTCATCAATGGCGGGCTGGGCGATGAGGTCTTTGAGAAACACCTCGACGCCCCCAGTAAAATGAGGAATGAAATTGCGGCCGAGCTCGCCACTCGAATTGGCGAGGCCGTTGGGGTAGAGCCGCGATTTCGACATCATGAGCAAGGCGACGCTTTGTACGCACGCACAGGCCACCACTACCGCGCGGCCGAGCACCTCGCCTTCGGTCTTAGTGGTTCGGTCGAGAAACCGCACACCGGTAGCTCGATTTTCGTTCGAAACAACGACCTCGCGCACGATGGAGTTGGGATAGAGATCGAGGTGGCCGGTCTTCAGAGCTGGCAGCATGTGGACATCGTAGGAGTTGTACTTCGCGATCACGTCGCAACCGGCCATGCAGTTGCCGCAGAAGTGGCAAGCCGGGCGCTGTGGAGAGGCAATGCTGCGAGTAGCCTTGCGCACGTGAATGACCTTTACGCCGAGCTGGGCCGCACCGCGGCGCACGATCATGTCGCTGCACTTCATCGGTACCGGCGGGAGAAAGACGCCGTCGGGAAGATCTTCAAGGTGATCGAGGTTACCGCAGACGCCAACTTCGCGTTCGATCTTTTCGTAGAAGGGCGCCAGGTCTTCATAATCTATGGGCCAATCCTGGCCCGCGCCGTCGATGGAGTGGCCTTTGAAATCGCGATGGCTCAAACGCCACGCGACGGCGTTCCAGGTTAGACTCTTGCCGCCGAGACCGCGGCTGCGCTCGGATTCGAAACCTGCGACACCGGGGCGCATGGTGGGGATGTGGCGGTCGCGAAAATCGAACGGCATGCCGTGGGTGTTGAAACCGGTGCGCGAATCAATTTTCGGACCGCCTTCGATCACCGCGACATCCACGCCCCGGCGCGCGAGGTGTGCCGCCAGCGTGCCGCCGGATGCGCCGGAGCCGACGATCAGGACATCGTAGACCTGTTTCGGCATTGGTAACTACGTTAATACAAATTGTGGAGGGTGGGGTGGTTCGGCCCACATATCAACGCCGAGACGCCGAGGCGCCGAGGGTGAAGTTAAATCTGATCGTGAAGATCGACACTTGGCAAGAAACGCGGGGGCTTGCGGAATTTTGTGGCCTGCTCATATGCGAATGCCAGGCGGATGAGCACCGGCTCGCTGTATGCTTTTCCGACGAAGGAAATTCCGACGGGCAGGCCGAAGACTTGGCCGGCGGGGACGGTGATGTGCGGGTAGCCGGCGACGGCTGCTGGGCCCGTGAACGCTGCGGCACCGGAGGGATCTCCATTGACCAGATCGATGGGCCAGGCGGGCGGGGCAGTGGGAGCCACCAGAGCGTCTAGTTTGTACTTCGCCATCACGGCGTCGATCCCATGCTTGCGCGAGAGTTCGTGGTCCTTTTTCAGGGCCTGTAAGTAAGCAGGGGTGGTGAGCGGTCCCTTCTCTTGGGCCTTGATCATCATATCCTGGCCGAAGAAGGGCATT
>Ga0210407_10002894_pt1 | contig 14305 bp, 9 predicted proteins | sample IncBWC27MmetaG_FD_150860 | JGI IMG/M metagenome (GOLD analysis project Ga0210407, IMG submission 150860) | Forest soil microbial communities from Barre Woods Harvard Forest LTER site, Petersham, Massachusetts, United States - Inc-BW-C-27-M | ecosystem: Environmental > Terrestrial > Soil >...
TCGGCTATAGTCGATGTGCGGGGTGGAGCAGCCTGGTAGCTCGTCGGGCTCATAACCCGAAGGTCGTCAGTTCAAATCTGACCCCCGCAACCATTTTCTAGTTTAGATACAACGGCTTAGAAGACTCCACTTCTGAGCCGTTTCCCTTTTTGGGCGCATTTGGGCGCAAAACCACGCCCGTTTGCACTTTTTCTTCGCCAGCGACTTTGCCGCGTAGCATTGCGTCCAACTGTTCCGCGATCCGCACGTCATCCCCACTCGCCACGTGCGTATACACGCCCAAGGTGAGCGAAGGGTCGCTGTGTCCGAGACGTTCTTGGCGAACCTTCAACGGCACGCTCAGACGATCCATGAGCGTGCTGTTGGTGTGCCGGAAAGCATGCAACCCGCCGCGTTCGATTTCGAGAGAATCGAGCAAGGGGTACAGCTTCCGTTTCACCAGCAGGTTAGCGTCCCAGGGTGTGCCGTTGCGCGTGGCGAAGAACAATCCATTCTCGTTCGGCTTCCATCGCTTCAGAAAATCGGCGATGTGCGCCATTAAACGAGGAGATAGAGAAAAGCACCGTACCGCGTTCTCGCTCTTCGGAGATTGAAACTTCCCGCGCCATACGCTTTGACGGACACTGAGCAAACCGCGCTCCAGATCGAAATCACTGACCCGAAGCCCACACAACTCACCCGCGCGCATTCCAGTTTCTACCGCAAGCCAGTAGAACGTGTGATATGGCTCGGGAGCAGAAGCGAGAATGCGCTGGACCTCTTCGACCGAAAAGAACCGACGCGCCACGCGATGCCTTTTCGGAAGTACCACATCGGACACCGCATCATGGGCGACATAACCCCAAACACGCGCCGACTTCCAAAGCATTTGCATCGTGGCGACGAGATTTTTCTTGGTCTTGGCACTGAGCCCAACAGAAGACACGAACCTCTGGACTTCCAGTGTTCCGACGTCTTTCATCTGCCAGCGCCCGAAGTACGGAACGAGATGCTTGCGGAGATGGCTTCGAATTGTGATCTGCGTGGACGGTTTGTGTTGGGTGAGCACTAGAGACTCCCACCGAGATGCGAACTCCTCAAACGTCGCGGTAGGCCGGGCGCGGTAGCGAGGATCGTTGACAACCGTAAGCCGCTTTTCCAACTCCCGGAGTGCCAGTCTCTTTGTTGGAAAATCCGACTTAGAGCCCAACACTTCCGATTTCTCAATTCTGCGAATGCGGCCATCTTTAATTTCATCCTCGCGCCAGCGTCCAACCCAGACTGGATTCTTGATGCCCCGGAGAAATACCCTACCTTTCTGGTATCTTCGGCGAGCCAAATTGCCTCCTCGCTCGCCGAATTGTTGTCCTCGGTCGGAAAGGTTAACACAGTTAACCGTAATAGAAACCGCCGAGCCGTCCCCTGCTTGGCTTCCTTTCGGACCGCCCTGTGCACCATCGGACAACTTGACAGTCGAATTCTCGTCATTCTGCTCACCCGAGCGCGCGAAATCTTCCAGCGCGCGCACTTCCGCGTTGCCATCGTTTCTGGATGGCGTGCCACCCGTAAATTGTTTCGACCGAGTCACGGCGGCCCCGTTCCAGTAAGAACTCTTGTTCGTCCAGTTTCGATGCGGACCTCATCGGCATCACGCCGACCCTCGCGCTGCAATTCATCAAGAAAGTGCCATCCCTGGACATCTAAAAGTACGTCGCCACAAATCGGACAATGCCCTGCCTCATTAGGTCCCTCTTCTCCCGGCTCGCGTTCAATTTTAGGATTGTAGAAACGAGCAAGCGCGTGCACTCGCCGCACGTGGTCAAATGCAACTTCCAACTCAGCGAGCCGAGCCGGAGGAGCATCGAAGAATTTCGAGGGATACTTCAGAGCGTGGCCCAGCGCAGCTTCAAACGAACGTGCACGCTTAATCGAGACGATGTACGAGCCGTCGGCACGAATCTCGGACCACAGACTTGATAATTCGCGCCTGCGTTGAGGAAGTAGAGGCCCCACATAAATTCCGTGAGCATGAAGGTTGGTGTTTCCACTTCCAAACTCACAGCACCACAAAAACCCGTAGTCAGGCCGTGAAATTCCGCACCTCTTTTCAATCGCGCGGAAGAACCGCCGGATATCCTTGTTGAACTGGCGAACATCGGCGGCACTCGGCATCTCGCCTGTATTCCGAGTTGTAAAGTCGAGCTTTGCTAAGACACGCTGACGATGACCAGCAGGCCGATGCTGTAGCAGCTCCTCCACTAAGGGGCGTAGCCGAGAATGACGATTGAACAAGTCACGGAAAGACCGCGGCCCACACGTCGGGCAATACCGATTGCCGCAACGGCATTTTGTGAAGAATCTATGTTCAATGTTCCCAGAGAAACAATCGCGACGCCGAGCGATGAGACAACACCAAGCTTGGCGGCGTGCTTTACCCGGAAGGCCAAGCTCTAAGAGTAAATGCGCCTGGCTAGCCTGACGTGGCGGAATCTTTCCAGACAGGGGTGCTACAAAATTGCCAGCTTCATCGAAAGCCAGGGGCACGGAGCGCGACGGGTCCCCCGGCTTCTTGTTGCGCATCTGGCGCACCAGTGCCGGGCGCTCACGTTGAAAATCAGCCTGACGTTCTGGCGAGCAATATGGAAGTTCCTCGCGCGTCCGCAGGCGTGCCAGCCGAATGTTTCTTCTCCGCTGACGCGGGGTGATCAGTGTCACATCGTCGAGGACACTCCTGCCGGTTTGAAACAGGACACCGCTATCTGGCGGGATAATCGCGCGTGGCACGTCGATGCGAACGGCGGATTGAGGTGTATCAGACACAGTTATTTTGTTTCCTCAAGTAAAGGGGTGTCAGCGCGATCGGGCTCACACGCCGTAGCCAGCGCAGTCGACGCATCTCTGTTTGCGTCCATAATTGCGCACAGCCGCCGATTCGTTGCCGTTAGTGCCGCCACGATTCGAGCGTGCGAGTCTCGGGAGAACTGGCTATGACAGACGCCCGCCTTCGGCGGGCTGAGGGGCTTCGCCCCTTCGCTCGCGCCAAAACGCGAGCCGCTTCGCGGCTCGCTGGCGCGACCTACCCCATCAGAAAATTCCTTGGTGATCTCTAGCGCACGTCGGAAATTGCATCCAGTAGCGAGCATAACGAAAGCAAAAACATCTCCGCCAGCGCCACAGCCGAAGCAATGGAAGACCTGTTTCTCAGGATGAACATAAAACGATGGATGACGCTCTGAGTGGAGTGGGCAGAGGCCGACGAGCTGCCGACCGGATCGCCGAAGCTGCGTAAACCGGCTGGCGATCGCAGCTAAGTCAGCGCGCGCCTTCAACTCGCGTGCATCGATGCGACTTGCGTTATTTGAAAATCTCTTTGAAACTGCCATTGTCATAGTGATTTTGTTAGGGGCGGGACTCGAAATGTTCAGCCCGCCTTTCCCGGCTCGGTTCGCACGCCAGCGCGTCGAGCCGAATTCTTTTTAGGCGTTCTGTCGAAGCCGCGCGCGTAGCTCGCGGATATTCCGACGAATTGCTTTTCGAAGCACGGATGGGGTCTTCTTACTCTTCGCCGCGGCCTCCCAACCTTTCAATCTGAGTCGGAGATTCGTTCCGATTGTTTTTCCAGGCATCTTTCCTCCCAACACGACACAAGACGAGGTCGTGGTATATTCACGGTGTTAGGGTAAGAGGACGCGGAGAGACCGACCAATTTAGGGATTTTTATCGGTATGGACAGAAAATACACAATTTCAGGCGGGGCGATGTTGATGAGGTGGTGGAACGGGCCGCCGGTTCTCGTAATTGTTTCCTGTCCGCCCGACCCAGCGGTCCAATTGACCACCGCGAAAGCATCCGGCAATCTTCAAACTTGGGTATCGCGGGGACCAATCGAGGCAAGAACACCCACGAAAGCAGAGAAGCGATTTCTTTTAGCTAAAGGCTTGCACCCCGGTCTCTTCAAAGAAGGGCGAGTGTATGCGGTTAGTGATGAAGCTGCGAAGGTTTTCGATGGCGTTGGAAAGACGTTTTTTGAACTCGCAGGACGCTTCGGGCTAAGCGGAGATGACCTGTCTCGGATTACGGAAACTAAGCGAAGGCTGAGTGCATTTCGCCCCACTACGTACGCTGAGCGAAAAGCGGCGAAAGGACTTCGTGAATTCCTCGCCGTTGCCTCGCCCAAAAAGCAGCGCGGTCGTCCGGGGAAGACAACAGAGGATCGACTGCAAATGCACAGAGATGCGGACCAGCTCAGAGGGGAAGGCAAGAATACAGATCAAATCGTGCGAATACTTGGACAAAGATATGAACTGAAGTATTCCTACGTGAGAAGAATTCTTGAAGACGCGAGTCAGGCCGGGCCTCGAATATCCGTTGAGCACTTTTCTCACCGCTTATAAAATGGACATCGGCGCCTGCGCACCGAAATAAACTCTTTCTCGGCTCGATTTCAGTCCTGCGAGCACGGTCGTTGTCCCGAACGTCCGGCGCGGGATCTGATTTATAATCCCGTCCTTCCGTGCTTCCATTTGAATTCACCATTGCCGTATAACCGAGCATTTTGCTCACTTTTTCGATGCAGAAGGCGCTTTTCTCGCATCAATTACAATGACTTGAGGCACCTTTTTCCCCGCTTTAACTTGCCTCTCTCGCAATGCGAGAACGCTCTGGATTCCTGAGTCGCCCTGAGCGACCCGCATGATTAAATATATTGATTCATCTGTCGCTTCGCTCTTCTCGTAAGCTGGCAGTTGAGTTTCAAATCCGTGGATAAGGTCTGGGTTGTTCGACTTCTTTACCTCGACTAATATCCTGCCCTTATAGCCTCTGCTGAGTTTGAAGTCGACCGGACCGTTTCCTGCGTCTGGCTCACGGCTCAGATCTACATTATTGGCTTCGCAGTACGTGTCTGCGGTTGCAAAAAAAAGGCGTTGCGAAAACACTTCCCTCCGTGGACTGCCGTCTTCGTTATAAAGAACCTGATACAGCTTGTTCTGTTCCACATTCTTTTTAAATTGCTCCACTATAACTTTCAATACATTCCGTAAGTCATCGATGCTCTTGGGTTGCCTGACGTCAATTGTGAGTGGGCTCGCTTCTGCTGCAGCGCGCCCGATATGCTCCCAACTGAGCAACCCGTCGGGGTCTGCGTCAAAGTCATACTTATTTCCAGCGGCCTTGCGGTACACGTCGATCAGGTCAGCCAAATTCTTCGGCTTAGCGAAAAGCATTTCCCTAATGTCCGTTTTGCTGGGTACCTTGTCTTCCTTGCTAGCTGCCGCGACAATTTCATTCCATCGCTGCCGTACCTCTTCATTGAATTGTGCAACGTCAGAAATTTCACTCCGGTCCAAGGCTACGGGCAATGGACTCAAGATGTCGGAAGGAACGAATACCAATGCCCTTTTTCCGTCTGGATGGACCGGAAGTATCCAGTCCTTTTGCTCGAACACGAACTTGCCGCTAGGTCTCAGTTTTAATTCGGTCGTGACCCTCTGCGTGTAGGCGAGAAATCTGTCCTTCAGGATGGACACCGCCATATCGCTCAGGAGGTCTGCCCCAAAATGCTCTTGGAACAGTCCAATGAGCTCAAACATCTCGGCTGCTTCAATTTTTAGGTCGACAATCTGTTTCCCGCGCATTACAAGAATTTCTGCTAGCTCCGGACCTATTGCTCTGCCAAACTTTCCGGCGCTGGCGTATCCCAACGCAGTACCATGCTCCTCCTTAAAGGTGAGTCTCTTCTTAGCCTCTTCCCAGGCAACGTCCTTTTCCTTTTGGGATGCCTTTAGGAGTGTGATGACTGGCGAAAAGTATCTTTCCAAGTCACCCCTGGCGCCCTTCAATTCGGCAATCTTCGTACTCTTTAAGAGATTTGGATCAACGAACAAGCGGTTGTCTATACCAAGATGTGCATTCAGGACGCCCTGTTCTCTGAGAGCAGCCGCAGCGATTTTGAAATACTTGCTGAACTTCATCACCATGAGAGGGACCACCAACGCCACGGCAGTGGGGCGTTGCCTTTCTTGCGACTCTACCAATGAACTAATTCGCAAGCACTTGTTATTTGTTGTAGCCTGACATCCACGAGCTAACGGACACGATGAAAGATCTCGCCGGATGCACTCTGTGTGGCATATGCTGTTCTGTCAAACATCAGCAGTAAGTCCCGATTGTCATGGTTCGGAGTTCCATTGTGATCCCACCTGGGATTAAGAGACAACACGTTGAGGCAGCCCTGCGGGAAGCAGAACCGATCCCTGTCTTTTAACGCTCCACCTGATAGGTGTAGTGACCTTTTCTCGTCTTGGCCATAGACTCGGCAACCCTCAGGAAAGCTTGTGCCCCGGGAGATAGCTCACCGCCTTTGCGGTACACAATGCGCAGCTTACGCTCAAATCTCAACTCTTTCACAGGTATTCGGGCAAGCTCACCTTTGGCTATTTCCTCTTCGACGCAGCTGGCCGGCACCAACGTCACGCCGTTCCCCATCATCACGAACCTTTTGATGGCTTCAAGCGTCGGCAATTCAACGACAATGTGAAGTGGTATGTTGTGGCGTCGAAATGCAATGGTAACCTTTTCCCGGCTCGGCGAAGGCACACTAGGAGCTATGAATGACTCCGCTCCCAATTGCCGTAGGCCCACCTCCGAGGCAGTAGCCAGTGGGTGGTTGGGTGGGGTAACCAACATCATTTCATCAAGGTATACGACGATTGACCTTATGCTCGGCTGTTCGGGGAGAAATGAAACCACCCCAAGATCGACTTCATGACTGAGCACCGCTTCAGGGACAACGCTGGCCAGCGAACGCTGAATCACAACTGTAATGCCCGAGCACAGCCGGCGAAATTCGCTCAACACGTGAACCAAATAGAATGAAGTCATCTCGTTCGCGGCGATGGTCAAACCACCCTCCTGCAGCTGCTGTACTGCACTGATTGCCTTCTGTGCTTCATTTCGCAGAGTGATCAGCCGCGAGGCGTATTTCTCAAGCACCTTCCCAACATACGTCAAAGTTCCATCCCGCGAGGATCGGTCAAAGAGGCGCTCTCCAAGTTCGTCTTCCAGTTTCCTAATGGTCTGACTTACAGCAGGCTGAGTGCGATGCAATTTGCTCGCGGCCAGAGAAAAGCTCCTTTCGCGCACCACAGCCAGGAAGGTTTCAAGCTGGAACAGTTCCATAGGCCCTCCGAAAACTGCATCGCAATCTTATTCCACTCTCGGAGTCTGCTTATACCATCACATTTTCTTATGCAAGTAAAATAATTATAAGCTTGATTTTAAGCCTGCCAGGAGTAGATTCCGCTCCGACGGACAAGTTCTTGGACGTATGTTGTGCTCCATGGCTCTGACTTCCAGCAGTTGGATTCGCGCAACTGTTTATCGTTGATTCGAGCTGTGGGTAGGGATTCTGGCTGTCCTCATGTATTTCGGCAGTTGGTGGCCTGGAGCGGCATATGGGTAAATCTGGCAGGAGGAGAACTTCCATGAAAGGGCGTTATCTATATCTATATCTATCTGGCGCCAGGAGGATTTACCTCTGCTATGCCGCATCGATCGTTTTGCTACTCAGTCTGGGCGTGTCCGTTCCGCTGCGTGCCCAGGATACCGGAGGCATGCATGGTACTGTGACAGACGGATCGGGAGCCGTTATCCCTGGCGCAAGCGTTACAGTGACGAGTCCAAAGACCGGGTTGACGCGTACCACATCCACGGATCCAACGGGCAGATTCGAGGTAGTTCGGCTTCCAATAGGCGAGTACAACGTCGAGGTGAGCCTACCCAATTTTCGGACATCCAAGGTGCAAAATCTCGTCCTGCACATTGGTGACGATCTGCTGGTAAACGTAACCATGCAAGTGGGTCAGGTCCAGGAGAACGTCACTGTGACTGGTGCACCTCCCCTGATCAATACGTCGACTCCGGAAATCGGCAATGTCATTCAAGAGCGAAGGATTGAAGAACTACCCCTAAACGGGAGGAATGTGCTTCAGCTTGCCTTGCTCGCCCCAGGAGTTACAGAGCCCGAACAAGGAAGCGGCGTCGAATCGTTGTCATTTACCAGCGGCGGCTTCACCGTGAGCGTAAACGGCGGAAGAATCGACCAGAATGAATATTTGTTGGACGGTGTTTGGGATGGCGTGGTCTATTTCAACCAACAAAACATTCTTCCTACGATCGATGCCGTTGCTGAGTTTCGTGTAAAGGGGACGACTGCGGATGCCTCTAGCGGGTTCGGCCACGGGGGAGTAATCACGTATGTCACAAAATCTGGTACCAATGATTTCCACGGCAAGCTGTGGGAGTTTTTGCGCAACGATGTGCTAGATGCTCGGAACTTCTTCGACACAACAAAACCGCCGTTCCGTCAGAACCAATACGGCGGAATACTGAGTGGGCCAGTAATACTTCCCGGCTACAGCGGGAAAAACCGTACGTTCTTCATGGTAAGTTACGAAGGTTTCCGTGAGGTCAAGGGGCTCACGGGTGTCGCGACAGTACCGACTTCAAGAGAGATCAGCGGCGATTTCAGCCAAGACGCGCCGATCTTCGATCCTCTCACTACCCGACCGGATCCTGCCCGTCCCGGCCAGTTTATACGTGATCGCTTCACGGGGAACATTATTCCGGCGTCTCGAATTGCCGCGCCTTCTGCGTTCCTCGCGAGTTTCTTCCCGCAACTGACTACAGGAGGGGTGGCAAATTTTGTAAACAACGCGAAGAGACAAGTCAGGCGCGATCAGTGGAATGGTCGTCTTGACCACATGTTTTCCAAGAGCGACCAAGCCTTCGTGCGTGTCACCATCGGCAACCTGTTTAGCATAGAGCCATTCTCTGGGGAGTTTGCCGCTGCTGCTGCTCCCTTTAATCCTCCGAGTGTGCCAACAACTCAGGACGCGCTTAGCCGGAATGCGGTTGTTGGTTGGAGCCACGTATTTGGCCCGAACCTTCTTAATGACTTCCGGGTTGGGTACAACAGTGCTATAACCCTCAAGGATCAGATAGGTCCGGATTTTTATGGCAAGTTTGGCATCGCGGGTTCCAATCGGAGCCCAAGTGACTTCGGCCTTCCGTCAGTCTCGGCGTTGGGATTCACCACCTTCGGGGGTTCAGACATCGTGACGCCTTTTAACCTGACTGAAAAAGATTTCCACTTCACCGATGACCTTACTTTTGTCAAGGGGCGTCATACATTCAAATTTGGGGGTGCTTATCTTCGTACCTATTTAAACCACCTGTTTGACTTCTTCGCTAAGGGAAACCTGGTCTTCTCAGGTGGATTTACTGGTGACCCGGAGAATCCCACGACGACAGGTAACAGCTTCGCAGATTTTCTTCTGGGCACGCCTGCGTTAGACGTTGCGGGAATAGGCGTAAGCCACTCACATAGTCAGGAATTTCGGATAGAGGGATACGTCACGGATTCGTGGAAAGCAACGAAGAAGTTTACACTCAATTGGGGCCTGCGCTACGAAGTAATGCGCCCCCCACTTTTTAAGGAGGGGGTCTCGGCGCTCGATGAGAAAACTGGAGACATCGTGGTGAGTACGCCCCATGATGGTCCCTTACCTCCCGAAGTGAGCCAGTTTCCCGGCATCACCTTCGTGACGCGCAAACAGGCTGGTTATCCGAAAACGCTAGTTGACACTGATAAGAATAATTTTGGCCCGCGCATAGGTTTCGCCTACGATCTCCATGGCAACGGGCAAACCGTGATTCGGGCAGGCTACGGGCTTTTTTATACGCAGCGGCAACAGATCAATAGCACTGCGCAATTGCGAACCGGTATCCCCTTTTTCAACATATTTACGACCCTTAATGGAGGTGTTGGTGGGCTTTTGCCCACGCCTACTTCCGCCCTTCCCACCTTAACCTGGAACAATCTTCTTTCCAATCTGGGGGGGGTGCCGGGCGGGACTTCGATGCCGAGGTCAATGCCGTTCGGCCAAGTGCAGCAATGGAGCTTGGGCATTCAGAGACAAATCTTCTCTGATACGGGACTGGAGGTGGATTACGTTGGCTCGTCGGGCAGCAAGCTAATCAGGGGCAGCATTGCTAACCAAGTAGATGTCATGGGCGAGACCAGCCATCCTGGAGCTCGACCTTTCCCTCAGCTCGGTAATTACATAACATGGAGACCGACCGCTACGTCTTTCTATAATGCCCTAATCGTCAACATGACGCAACGGTTTCACAGCGGTTTGACGTTTCAAGGCGGGTACACCTACTCTCATTCGATCGATACATGTTCGCTTGAAAATTCGGATACCGGAACATCAGAGTGGAGGCAAGACGACTACGCTCCGGAAAGCAGAGAACGCGGTAGCTCCGCCTTTGACGTACGGCACCGCTTTATTCTGAGTTACCTGTATGAACTCCCCATCGGACCTAACAAGAGATTGCTTCGTGCGGAAGGTCCAGTGGGAAAGTTGTTGGAAAATTGGCGTGTCGGCGGCATCACAACTTACACAACCGGCACGCCCTTTAACCCCCAATTTCTCGCCGACCCAACAGGCACAGGGGGTTTCGGAACCCGCCCCAACGCTGTGGGCGACCCGAACAAGGGCGCTCCCCATACTGTCAACGAATGGTTCAATATCAATGCGTTCGCTATACAAACAACTCCCACTTTCGGTAATGCGGGCAGAAACACTGTTAGGGGCCCCGGAAGAGCGAATTGGGACCTGACGCTCTCAAAGATGACATCCATAAGGGAGAAGTTCAGTGTAGAATTCCGCACCGATTTCTTTAATGCCGTTAACCACGCTAATTTCCTGTTACCTAACCTTAACATCGACTCTCGGGAGTTTGGCAGGATCTTTCAGGCTCGCGAGCCGAGGGAGATACAATTTTCCTTATTGTTTTCTTTCTAGGACTGGCGAAGCTCGCCGAGAGTGTTTTCGAGAGTTTCGTCATCGCACATAGTTACTCTGCACGAAAGGAGTGAGGGTTATGCGACTAGTGAGCTTGGGGCGTTTTGTGTTCGTTCTGGCATTGGTTTCCGGTGGCGTTTTATCGACCGCTGCTCAGGAGCGCATTGTGATAAAAGCAGGGCGCTTGTTGGACGGGACAGGCTCACCTGCCATCGAAAACGGTGTGATTGTCGTGAAGGGGGACCGCATCGAGGCAGTGGGAAGCGCTTCAAGCGTGCCTATTCCCAAGGACGCGCGGACTATAGACCTGAGTAACGACACAGTGATGCCGGGAATGATCAATGGCCATGACCATCCGACTATCCGAGCCTACACAGGCATAGGAGAGGTGAACTCACTCGTGCAGCAACTCAACGAGATGGCTGAACCCCCTGTTATGCAAGCTACCCGCGGGGTGCGCGACCTCCGAGTAGACCTCCTTTCAGGCGTCACAACTGAGTACCTGGTTGGTGAGACTGGATACAACGATCTATATCTGAAGCAAATGGCTAATGCAGGTGTGTTCCCGGCTCCGAGGATATATCCCAGTGGCCCTTGGATTATGCCCACCGGCGGCTACGCGCCGATACCCGAAACCAACGGCCCTTGGGCTATGCGAGTTATGGTGCGGAAAAACACGGAAGCAGGAGCTCACCACATAAAGATACTCGTGAGCAACGAAATGGCTTCCGGCCCGAACGCTGGTCGTCCATACCCGCCAAAAGGAACTAACTTCACTAAGGAGGAGTTAGATGCTGTCATCGACGAGGTACACCGCTTAGGAATGAAGGTCACTGCTCACGCCATTGATACGGACTCAATTCGATTTGCCCTAGAAGGAGGAGCTGATTCCATTCAACACGCCGACGGTCTTACCCCAGAAATCGACGATCTGTTCCTTAAGCGTAAGGCAAGCATTGTCAATACATATGTAGCGATGCTTCAAGCGTCTTTCACGCCTCAAGATTTCCATTTTCTGGATGCTGAGGCAAACAGCCCGCAGGAATGGGTCAATCACGCCCGTAGTCTCGTCGATCAGGTCATAGCGAAGAATCAAAAGTTGTGGCTTTTGGGGGATCCATTGCAGGACTACTTGAAAAAGCGCTATGCGCAGCTGAAATTAGCTAAGGATAAAGGGGTACCGATTGCTGTTGGAACGGATAACATGCAAGGGCTTCTCGATCTCGAAATTGAACATCTCGTGAACGCCGGCTTTACACCTTTAGAAGCCATTAGTGCCGCCACGGGCACTGGGGCAAAGGCCCTCGGGATCGAGCAGGAAGTGGGAACACTCCAGAAAGGCAAATTCGCAGACATTATTTCTGTCAAAGGAAAACCGGACCAGGACATTCACGACCTGAGTAAAATAAATTTCGTTATGGTTGGTGGAGTATCCTATAGTGGATTAAGCTTTCGCTGAAGTGTGGCCAACGAAGCTCATGGCCTTCGTAGAGAATGTCCGAACTTTTGTAGCTGGTGAACAATTGATGGTTTCCCGGTGAGGATCTTTACATTGAACCTCGGGCAACCATGGTTCCAGATTGAAGCCGACTTGCTAAGACTTGTTGCCTAGATGGCTATTAGGCGTCGGAAGCGCTTAAACTTAGTTTGAGTCAGTCAGCGGGCAACTCATATTATCGACACAATTTATCCGAAAGAAGGACGCGATGTAATCACTGGTCCAACTCCTGGAAAGTCGGATTACCGGACAATTAGACCGGACGATTCGAACGTGGATGTTTCATCCACCGCGCTGCGAATGCAACCTGCGAAGCCGAGCCACTCCTCGCTCGCTGATTCTGTATTCCAATGTTCCCCTGCCCCAAGAACGCCTCTCAAGCAGACCAAATGTCCACAATCTCTTGAAGTATGTCCATGCCGAACGCCTGGGCAAGAAATCAAGCGTTTCCGCAACTGCACTTGGTGTCAACCATTCGTCATTTGCGCGTGCAAATGCAGACAATGTTTGTAGTTTAAGTTTGTTGTAGCGATTCATTTTTCATTAATTGCGATATAACGCTAGTTTTTCCTAATCAAAAGCTAGTTACTGAGTAGTCGCAAACATGCTGTAGGTCGTGTCATCGCGCCCGACCCAGAAGTTGTATTTGTTTCGGCTAATCAACCATAAGTAGATTGTTCTTTTTACGTTCCGAATTGTTCCACTGAAAAAACAGGCCTACGGCCAAAATCAGTGCCCCCACAATCCACCAGCTCCAACCCTTCTTATAGAAAGCGGCAGCAACCAGCGTCAGGCCGCCAGCTCCCATAGCGAGCTTGGGATTGTAGGCAGCCAGGGCGCCTCCAGCGAGCACCGGTAGCAGAACGCCAGGCCCTGAATCCTGCGCCCGAATCCCTTCGGGCTGGGCCTCGCTCCGAGCCGCTTCCATACGCCGCAGCTCGCGGCGCCGGGCGAGCCGTTGAAGGCGATGGTGCAACTCCCATTCTCTTTTATGTGTGGGATCCTTATAAGGCATCGTGAGTCCTCCCGATGATTGGAATCGCCCTGTGCGCCCTGGGGAAACTTGGGCGCAACATGGGCGCAAAACCCCTGTTTTGGAGTCGAAATTGAATGGGGGCGGGGGAAGAGGACAACTGATTCGGCGAGACTTAAGTGGATTCATGAGCTTGCTGACTTGAACTCATAACCCGAAGGTCGTCAGTTCAAATCTGACCCCCGCAACCATTTCGATCAGCTCTTACAGAAGGCCGGATGCTCCATCCGGCCTCTTTTGTTTTTGCGCTGATCATGCGCCCGAAAGACTGGGCTGACTTTCTTTAGGCGAGTCGCGCAAAAAACGCGCAACTCGGGGCCGAAGGTCGTCAAGCAGTTCAAATCTGACCCCCGCAACCAATTCGATCAGCTCTTACAGAAGGCCGGAAGCTCCATCCGGCCTCTTTTGTTTTTGCGCTGATAATGAGTCCGAAAGACTGGGCTGACTTTCTTTAGGCGAGTCCCGCAAAAAACGCGCGATTCGGGGCCGAAGGTCGTCAAGCAGTTCAAATCTGCCCCCCGCAACCATTTTGAAATCCGCAGGCCGGGCATCAGGCGCCCGGCCTTTTTCTTTTTGGCCCGAGTTACGAGCGTAGGTTTTGTGACCCAACTGAACAAGCAGTTCTCTCCGACCAGCTTGCAATTCGCGAATGGTTGATTTCCTGACTTTGACAGCAAATTCGAATGTCAGTCGATTGCACATTTTCGACTTTTCCGACTTCTTCGACTTCCAAGCCGATGTTCCACGAAAAATCAACGATTTACGCAATCCAGGATTTGGCCTGTGGTTTGCCCTTAGTTTGGGCAAGGGCAAACGCCGAGGTTCAAGAGCGTGGGCCCATTGGATAGGTGAAGCATCATGCTGGGTCAACTTCGAAACGAGATTGGCAAACGAGCCGTTGCTTCCTCCCGTGATGCCGCCGCG
>Ga0210407_10002895_pt1 | contig 14299 bp, 9 predicted proteins | sample IncBWC27MmetaG_FD_150860 | JGI IMG/M metagenome (GOLD analysis project Ga0210407, IMG submission 150860) | Forest soil microbial communities from Barre Woods Harvard Forest LTER site, Petersham, Massachusetts, United States - Inc-BW-C-27-M | ecosystem: Environmental > Terrestrial > Soil >...
GCACCACGTCCACATCAAGCGCGCGCGGAGAGAAAACGCTCAGCCGGTGCACTTCAAAAAACATCGGCCGGTTGATCAGCGGCAGCGTAGCCCGCACCGCCGGATTGAAGCGTTCCAGATGCCCAACCTGCGCCACCCGCTTGTGTGCTGAAGCAAGTCGAAGCAGTTCGTCGGCCTCGGCGAGCGTTGCGGCCACCGGCTTTTCAATCAGCACGTCAACCCCAGCTTCCATCAGAGTGCGCGCCACCTCCAAATGCAGAACGGTCGGCACCGCGACCGACGCCGCCTGTACCTCGCTGTGCGTCCCGAGCATCTGGCCGACCGAGCCGAAGGCTTTGCAACTGAACTCGTGGGCAATCGCGTCGGCCCGCGCCGTATCCGGATCGACCACCCCCACCAGCCGCACATTGCCCGCCTGCTGCAGTTGCTGATAGACGCGCGCGTGATTGCGCCCGAAGGCGCCCACGCCAATCACCGCAACATTGATCGGGGATTCGCTACTCAGACCAGCGCTCCGTAACGAAGAAATAACGAACGAAGAAATAACGGGCCATTGTCGCAGCTCCAGCCCCGCACAGGAAAGCGCAAACCATGTCGCGGGCCATGCTAGTCGGTCAGCAGACCACCGATGAGGTCGCTGAGGCGTTCAATGCGGTGTTCGCGGCAGTAGGCGGCCAGTTCCTCCACCAGCGTTTCGGTCGCGACCGGATCGAAGTAACTCGCGGTTCCCACCTGCACGGCGCTGGCTCCTGCCAGCATGAATTCCACTACGTCCGCCGGGGCGCTGATTCCGCCCATGCCGATCACCGGAATTTTCACAGCGTGCGCCGCGTCATAGACCATGCGCAACGCGATCGGCTTGATGGCCGGGCCGGAGAGGCCGGCGGTTACATTGGCAATTCTTGGGCGGCGCGTTTCCGCGTCAATCGCCATGGCCAGAAACGTGTTCACCAGGGAGATGGCGTCGGCGCCCGCTTCCTGGGCTACATACGCCATCTGCGCGATTGAAGTTACGTTGGGCGAGAGTTTGATGATGATCGGCCTTGACGCCACGCGCTTCGCCGTCCGCACCACTTCGTCGAGCAAGTGCGGATCGCTGCCGAACTGAACGCCGCCGTGCGCCGTGTTCGGGCAGGATACATTGATCTCATACGCCGCAATGCCCTCGCCCTGATTGAGGATCTCAATCGTCTCTTCGTAATCGGCGCGGGTGTAGCCGAAGACGTTGGCAAACACGACGACATTCTTCTTCTCCCGCAACGCCGGGAGTTTTTCCGTGAGGAAGGCGGGCGCGCCGATATTCTGCAGCCCGATGGCATTCAGCATTCCGGCTGCGGTTTCAAACAGACGCGGCGGAGGATTGCCGGTCATGGGTTCCCTGGAGAGACCTTTGACGACGAATCCGCCGAGCCGGTCGAGATGCACGATGTCTTCGAATTCGATGCCATAACCGAATGTCCCAGAAGCGGCGATGATCGGATTCTTCAGCTCGATGCCGGCGAAGCTGACAGTCAAGTCCGGATTGCCGATGGGCGTCATTGAGTCGCCCCGGCAGGCGCGGTGGAATGATGCGGCATCTGCACCGCCTCGGTCAGCACTCTTCCGGTAGCTAGTGCGGGTGCATTGATTCCAAGCAAAGAGGCGAGCGTTACCGCGAGATCGACCGGCTCGGCGTGCGTCCGGTAGGTTCCCGGCTGGAAGGCGAGGCCATAGAAGGCGAGCGGCACATGAGTATCGTACGAGAAAGGCGTCGCGTGATCGGTACCCTTCGTGATTCCGACGTGAAACGGGGTGGGGATTCCGATCACATACCATCCGCCTTCTGGCGAGTAGCTGTGGGCGTAGCGCCGCCCGACTTCTGTGGCCGGTGTTTCTCCGCGCGCCAGTTGCGACTTGGTGAAGAATCCGGCCAGTCCCGCTTGCTTCATGGCTTCCCCCGCGTCGGCTTCTGCATCGGATTCCTTTTTTCCAGTAAACGCGTCTTCACTCAGCCAGGCGAGCGGGTAATCGAGATCGAGGACATAATCGGCCTTTTTTGCGTATTTTTTCGAGAGCAGGGAATTGATCTGTTCGCGCAAAGCTTTCGAGTCGAGATTGGCTGCAGGCAGACGCAGAGTTTTCGCGAACTCCGGCAAGGGCGCAATGCCGTGATCGGCCGAAAGCGCCATCCACACGTTGGCCATCCCAACCTGATGACCAAGGAAGCCGAAGAAATCCGCCAGTGACTTGTCGAGTTCGAGCGCCATGCTGCGCATTTGCGGAGAGTCGGGGCCAACCTGGTGGCCGAGAATATCGTTGGCCGAGAGGCTGATTACGAGCAGGTCCGTCGCCGGGCCGGCGCCCAGCTTCTCGTACAAAACGAGCTCCTTCGCAAATTGCAGCTGGTAATCATTGGCGAAGGGAGTGGAGCCGACGACCTCGTAAAACCCGGCGGGCGTACCGTCCTTTCCGTTGCGGGGTGCGGTTGAACCGAGGGTGTTTCCGTCGCTATCTTTCCAGTCGCGGTTCCAGAATTTCTGCGCGCGATGGCTGCCGTTGAAATTGCGCACCCATTCGGGAAGGTCGGGACGGTAGTACGTGGAAGTGATCCAGTCGCCGCTTTTGGGATCGATCCAGTAGGCGGCGTCTCCGGAAAATCCCGCGGGCAAGACGGCAGCGCGATCTTTCAGCGAGATGGCGAATACACGGGCTTTGCCGCCGGTGGCCAGTTTCAGTTCGTCTCCGAGCGTATCGCTCATCAGGTTGTGCGGCGACGCGCCCGGACCATTTTTGCCGGCACCGACAAGTTTAGTGGCGTCGTCTTCGACCGACGTTACGCGCTTCTTTTTCGCCGGGTCCCACCATTCGTTCGCAACGATGCCGTGTCCGCTGGTATAGCTTCCGGTGACCAGGGTAGCGTGCCCAGGGGCGGTGCGGGTGTTGGCGTAGTCGTAGTTGCAGTCAGTGAAATAAGCGCCGCGATCGAGAAAGACGCGGAAGCCGCTGTCGCCGAACTGGTCGCGATAGCGTTCCAGATAATCGCCGCGGAACTGGTCAATCACGATGACGACCACGAGCTTGGGGCGGGCGTTGTAGGCGGAGGCGAATGTGGTGGGGATCGAGCACAGCAGCAGGACGGCCGCGCATAATGAACGGGGGAGTCTCATCGCGAGTTAGTTTACAGGAGATGGTCAATCCCACGTAGGGACAGCCGCCCCGGCTGTCCACGCGAATGCAGATCGCCTCGGTTTCATTCGGCTGTCTTCGCATTCAAGAGCGTGGCTGGGCGTTGCCCCGCCGGACAGCCGGGCGGCTGTCTCTGCGTAGATAAGGCCATCCCTGTGCACGGAATCGCGTTTTTCAGCTAAAGTTAACAGCACATGCTCGATCTGAATTTTGTTCGTGACAACCTCGCGCTGGTGGAAGAAAAGCTGAAGCAGCGCGGGATGAACCCGGCGGAAGTCTTGAAAGACTTCCGTGCCATCGATGGCGAGCGCCGCCAGGCCATCACGGCTGCGGAAACTTTGCAAGCGCAACGGAACCGTGCTTCGGAGGAAATTGCGAAACTCAAGAAAGGCGGGCAGGACGCCTCGTCGCAGATCCAGGAAACCAAAGAACTGCGCGAGCGGATTCAGGAGTCGGAAAAAAAGGCGGCTGAACAGGAAGCTCGCCTGCGCGAAATTCTCACCTCACTTCCAAATCTTCCGCATGCCAGCGTGCCGGTGGGGAAGAGCGCCGAAGATAACGTGGAAGTGCGCCGCTGGGGCACGCCGCCTCAGTTCGATTTCAAACCAAAGCCGCACTGGGAGCTGGGCGAAGAGCTGGGAGTGCTCGACCTGGAGCGTGCAGCTAAGTTGTCGGGCGCTCGATTCGCCGTGTACTGGGCGCTGGGTGCGCGATTGGAGCGGGCGCTCGCCAACTTCATGCTCGATCTGCACACGCGAGAGCACGGATATACGGAAGTGCTCCCGCCGTATCTGGTGAACTCCGAGTCGATGTATGGCACGGGCCAGATTCCGAAGTTCGCGCAGGATTTGTTTCGAGTCCCTCATGGCGAGAAAGATCTTTGGCTGATTCCGACGGCCGAAGTGCCGGTGACGAATCTTTATCGCGACGAAGTTCTGGATGCGGCGCGTTTGCCGGTTAGCCTGACCGCGTACACTCCCTGTTTTCGCAGCGAAGCCGGATCTTACGGGAAGGATGTGCGCGGAATTATACGTCAGCATCAGTTTCAAAAAGTGGAGTTGGTGAAGTTCTCACGTCCCGAAACCTCTTATGACGAACTGGAGAAGCTGACCCACGATGCCGAGACGGTGCTGCAGAAACTCGGCCTGCACTACCGCGTGGTGACGCTATGTACCGCCGACATGGGATTCGCTTCTGCCAAGACTTATGACATTGAAGTCTGGCTGCCGGGACAGAATCTTTTCCGCGAGATTTCTTCCTGTTCGAACTTCGAATCTTTTCAGGCACGGCGGGCGAATATCCGCTACCGCCCCGAGGGCAAGAACAAGACTGAATTCCTGCACACCTTGAACGGCAGCGCATTAGCTGTAGGACGTACTTGGGTTGCCATTCTGGAGAACTATCAACAAGCTGATGGCAGCGTGCGCATTCCGGAGGCGCTGCAGCCTTACATGGGCACCGACCGCATACCTGCTGGCATTCCAGCAAAGACTTCGTCGAAGACAACAAGGAGCGCATGAACCGGCGCCGGTCGCGGGCCAAACCTGCGCGGCTGGCTCGATTTGCCATCCCATGAATTCCCAAATACACTTGCAGCAATCTGAGATAGCCTCGACGGCGCTTGAAAGCGCCGTCTCTCCAATGGGCGCGATCTGGCGCACAATCCGCGGATACATTCTTTGGTCGTATGAGCGGGGGAGCCTGCACTATGACATCATGGTCACGCTGATTCTCCTCTTTGTTTTTATTTCGCCGCGCTTCATCAACTTTAAGGACAAACCGGTCGAGCGCAATCCGCATCTTACCGGCGTGGTTGTGATTCCCGGCGAGAAGGGCGAGTTCATCTATCAGATCCAAGCCTCGGAAGTGAATGCCGCTGATGGTGGAGATGTTCGCCGGCAGTTGGAACGGATCATTGAACCCATCTCCGGTGCGGTTAGCATTACCAGGTACGAGACCGTCAAAGACGCTTCGGGACACGCGCAGAGTTACAAGGTTTGGGTTGAAAAGGAATAGAGCTGATTTCATAAATGGTTTCACCAATGAGAACTGTGCTCAAAATTTTAGTGATCGGTTGGCTGCTGACGGCGGCAGCCTGGCCGCAGAGCGAATCCGCCGGGCTCGATAAAGTTCTCACCCAGATGGATGCCGCCGCGAAAAACTTCCGAACCACCCAGGCAAGTGTCATCTCAGACCAATACCAGAAGGTCATCAACGAGAGCGAGACGCAGAAGGGGAAGATTTATTTCCGGCGTGAAGGCGGCGAGATACAGATGGCTGCCGACTTCGTCGAACCCGACCGGAAGTACGTCATCTACGGCGGCGGCAAACTTCAGGTGTACCAGCCCAAGATCGATCAGGTTAACGAATACAATCCTGGCAAGAGTCGCAGCGACGTCGAGAGTTTTCTGGTGCTCGGCTTCGGCGGCAGCGGACACGGCCTGCTCAAGTCTTACGACGTAAAGTTTCTGGGGAAAGAGACGGCGAATGGCATCGAAACCGAGAAGCTTGAGTTGATTCCGAAGTCCGCCCGTTTAAAAAACAATATCGCGCGCATCCTGCTCTGGATCGACCCGGCCCGGGGAGTTTCGGTGCAGCAACAATTCTTTGAGCCCAGCGGCGACTATCGCATGGCGAAGTATTCCGACATACAGATCAACCAAAAGCTTCCGGACAACGCGTTTAAGTTGAAGACAACCGGAAAAACCAAGTTCGTCTCCGCGCAAGGGTAGTTTCGCAGCAAGATCGGGCGAAAATTGGAACCAGCAGAAACAAGCTGAAAAAGACCGGCTGGCGCTATATACTGCACGAAGAACCTCGGAAAGTTGAGTTCGCATGGCCAAAGTGTTTACCATCACCGTTCCTCCGGATATGTCGCGCAAGAGGCGTGAACGCACCGCCGATCCCCGCTATGTGGACGGCCAGAAGATGCTGGTCGAAGCGATGAAATATTTGGCGAAGGCCGATCCGGTAGCCAATCGCGAGGCCGTCGAACTGCTGTCCGAACACGTCCGCACGCGTTTCCGCATGACCGACTCGCCGCTGAGCTGAGAATCGCTTTCCTTCCGAAGTCTGCTTCGTCCATTACGATGTCAATTAAGAAATGACTTGCGATTGGCGACTCGCGTCTTTTTCCATCACAGGTCAGTTGACTGCTGGTCATTGCGACGCGCTCTGATTGTGTTGACTTTCTCGCAATGCGCACTAAACTTGTTTCCCAACCAGCATCTAGCGTGGCGGCCGAGATTTCCGAGGGGGCATGACATGCGGTCAGTTTTGGGTATTTCTCTCGTTGGTTCCTTGCTGTTGGTCTGTTTGAGCCTTCCGAGCTTTGCGCAAACTATTACGGGCACGATTACGGGCAATGTTACGGACGCATCCGGCGCGGTAATCGCGGGTGCGACGGTCACCGTCGAAAATCTCGGAACCAATCAAAAGCGAACCGCGGCGACGAGCAGGAGCGGCAATTTCGACGTTCCCGATCTGGCCATTGGCAAGTACAAAGTCAGTGCCACGGCGGAGGGCTTCAAAACTGCGGTGCAAACGGTTGAAGTCCTAACCGGCGCGGTTTCCCGTGCTGAATTCAAACTGCCGGTCGGGCAGCGATCGGAGACGGTGGAAGTGGAAGGCAGTGCGCCGTTGATCGATCTCTCTCCCAACGAAAACAACTACGTGGATAGCGAAAAGATCGAGAATGTTCCGATCAATGGCCGCGACTTCAACTCGTTCCTGGCAATGACGCCCGGAGTGCAGCGCGATCCCGGCGGAGGATTCCTCGCCATCAGCATCAACGGTTCGCGGACAACGTCGAACAACTACTTTATTGACGGGCTGTATAACAACGACCGTTACTACGGCGACTCGGCCATCAACCAGACTGGAATCCTAGGTATTCCGGCGGTTTCATTCCCGCCGGAAGCCATCGAGGAATTGAGCGTTCAGGAGACGCCCTCGGCGGAGTTTGGCGTCAAAGGCGGAGCGCCGATCTTGCTGAGCATGAAGAGCGGCACCAACACCTGGCATGGCGGAGCGACCTGGGTGAATCACAGCGGTATCGGCGACGCTGACAATTTTTTTGCCAACGCCAGCGGCGACTGCAGCGGAGTTGGCGAGTGCAAGCCGACGATTACCCACATCAATCAGTTCCATGTGAACATCGGCGGGCCCATCATAAAGGACAAAGCTTTTTTCTTTCTGTTCTACGAGGGTCAGCGGAACATTTCGGAGGCGGTGAAGACCAGGCAAGTTCCGACCCAGGCTGCGGTCGACGCGGCGGTCGCGGACATCGCTAACAACGGCCTCACCATCGATCCCGTGGGACAAACCCTCATGAACTACTTTCCCATTGACCAGAGTCCCGGCGATCAGGGAAATCCTAACGGCGTCGGCAGCTACACGCAGCACACCCCGAGCACGGCCAGCAATAACGAGTTTGCTGTCAAGTTCGATTACAAGGTGAACAGTTCTAATTCGATCGCTGTCCGCTACATTTTCGGGGACAGCCTCCAGAATGGACCGCCATTTGCCGGTCTACCCCCGAATCCAGCTTTTCCGCAGAACCTCTTCAATTCGTTCGCGCCCACGCGCGTACAGATGGCGGGACTAAGTTGGACTTCGAATTTTGGGAATAACAAGATCCTGGAGAGCCGACTCGGCTACACCCGGTTTTCCCAATTGATCGGCGTCAACAACAAGATCGATCCCAAGAGCCTGGGCGTTGACACGGGCCCACTGGGCGTTGCTGATTTCGGGATTCCATACGTGTACATGTACCACCTTGGATACGGCGGGTATATCGGAGGAGTTCAAGGCTATCCTCTGTCCACGCGGCCCGACTCCACCTACGACTGGTCCGAGCATTTCTCATGGGTGAAAGGAAATCACACGATCAAGTTGGGCGGAAATTTCCAGCGGGGCCTCAGCAACAGCATCCGAAACAATGCCCGGACCGGCTTGGCGGTCGGGTATTTCAGCTACTACGCCCCAATTCCCAGCGCTTACGGCTATCTCTCGGTGCAAAACGATGTGGAACAGTTGCTGTTGGGCAAGGCTGATCTAGCGGATCGCAGTTTCGGTGACACCCATCGGCATATCACGCAAAACAGCGTTGGCTTTTACGCCCAGGATTCCTGGAAGATCAAGCCCCGTCTGACGTTGAGTTACGGGCTACGCTATGAAATCAATGCGACCCTGCGCGATACCAACAACCAGGAAGCAATCTTTGATCCAGTTCGTGGTTTTCTGAAGGTAGGGAAAGACGTCGCCGGAATCCACCACGTGGACTATAAGGACTTTGGACCGCACGCGGGTGTTGCATGGGACGTTTTTGGAAACGGCAAGACGGCGTTTCGCGCGGGCTATTCGCTGTCTTTCGATGTAGCGAACTTCGCAGCGCTAGCTTCCCCTTACTCCTTCGCCCACGCTCACACTGGAGTTTTCGACCAGCAAAACCTCGGAGTCTTCGGTGTCTCCAACGCATCGGACGTAGGTGGGGGTGGGGGATCGCTGCTTCCTCCCACCGATCCGGGCGCGTCATGTTATGACCCGGCGGCCAGAGTCGGCGATTACATTTGCTTCGACTCGGCGACAAATGGGCCGCTGTTTGGTTCTAGCCCAACCGGTATTGCGCCGTTTAACGCCTTCGACGTGGTGCAGAATTTCAAAACTCCCCGTTACCACAACTTCAACGTCAGCATTCAGAACGAACTATTCAAGAACAATGTCTTGACTCTTACTTATTCGGGTCAGCGCGGCCGCGACTTGATCATCTACTACGACCAAAATGCGTCGCCGATTGGGAGTCCGTGCTCATCGGAGTCAAGTTGCGACCCATATCGGCCTTTATCGGGCGTCTTTATAGACCCGATCAGTGGAGGCCCGCTAATTCGCCACCTCATCACTGCCAACAACGAGGGCACGTCCAAGTACGACAGCATGCAGGTGTCCTACAACCAGCGAGGGTGGCACGGTCTCGATACGCAGTACAACCTCACTTGGAGCAAGTGTATCGACCTGAATTCCTCGAACCGCGGCGGTCAGGGAGACTACCCACAAATCAACAACGACAATCCTGTGGGTAGCATCGCATTGGCTCACCCGAATTTTCAGGATGGCCGCGGACTCTGCGACCAGGACGTGCGGCTCAACTTCAATTTAGCTGGAGTCTACGAATTTCCGGATATTCCGCATCTCGGTCGGATCGCAGGCAAGGGATGGCAACTCAGCACCGTTTACACCGCGCTCAGCGGCCATCCCTTCAGCGTCTTCAAAAACGGCGGCAGTGATCCGTCTGGCCAGGGGCTTTCCGGCACAAGCATTCGCGGCAGCTTCAATGGAGATCCCATCGTCATCCATGATCGCAGTACGACGGCCTACGTTTCAAAAAGCTTCATGACTCCGAACCCGGGAACGGTGGGCAATACGCCGCGCAACTTTCTCACCGCGCCCGGACTGAGCCAGTGGGACGTGACTCTCGCCAAGAACACCAAAATCAGCGAGAGACTGACCGTCCAACTTCGCTGGGAAGTGTACAACGTTCTGAACCGGGCGAATTACTCGCGATTCGCCCTCGACAATGGTATTAACAGTTCGACGTTCGGCACGATCTCTGAAACTCCGGATGTTGCCGCCGGTAATCCGGTCATTGCTCAGGGTGGTCCCAGGAATATGAACCTGGCGCTCAAGTTTACGTTCTAGCTGGACTGCAAGAACCACCCCCGGGAGTCTGGCTATGCTAGACTCCCTTTTTCGTATGCGGTTATTTCGGGTTCTGGCAGTACTGCTGATTTTTGAGGTGTGCTTTGCCGCGCAGCCGCCTCGTGTTCCTCGCAAGCCGGCTGCTGCTTCGCTCGATTCCGCGCATCCGAACATCATCGTCATCACCCTTGACACCACCCGTGCCGACCGCATGGGGTTCCTCGGCTCAAAGCGCGGGCTTACTCCGAATCTAGATGCGATGGCCCGCCAAGGGATCGCTTTCACGCGCGCCTACGCGCACGTTCCGATCACAACTGCTTCGCATACCACAATCCTTACTGGGACCTATCCGCAGTTCAACAGGGTTAACGATTTTGGCATCCCTTTGTCACCGCGCCTTCCCTACCTGCCCGATCTGCTGCACACGCAGGGCTATCACACCGGGGCTTTTGTTGGCTCGCTGATCCTTGATCCGCTGGATGGGACGGCACCCGGATTCGATCGCGGGTTTGAAGTGTACGATGCCGGATTCCATCTGCGTCGCCACGGCATGGACCGCTACAAGTCGGTCGAGCGGCGCGCCGGCGACGTCGTGAATCATGCGCTGGCCTGGCTCAGCCAGTTACCTAACGGGCCGTTTTTTTTGTGGGTGCATCTTTACGATGCGCACGATCCTTATGATCCGCCGCCTCCATTCAAGGCACGGTTCGCCTCACAGCCGTATGACGGTGAAATTGCCTATGCCGACTCGGCCGTGGGAAAACTGCTGAGCGAGATCCGCAAGCACGGGCTTTATGACGAGACGCTCATCGCGGTGATGGCGGACCACGGTGAATCGCTCGGCGCGCACGGCGAGAACACGCACGGGATTTTTCTCTATGACGAAACGCTACACGTTCCGCTGCTGTTCAAATTGCCGGCCTCACATGCGGCGGGTAAACGGATCGACGCGCGTGTACGTCTGGTCGATGTGGCGCCCACCATTCTGCAGGAGGCCGGGCTGCCGGTGCCGAAAGAAATGCAGGGGGAGTCGCTATCAGCAATGATGATGAAGCCGGCGGTAGTTCCTCATGGCGTCGCGGCGGTGGAGGAAGAGCGGTCTGCCTATGCCGAGACTGACTATCCGCATCGCGCTTTTGGCTGGAGTTCTTTGCGCGCCCTGCGTTCCGGAAAGTATCTCTACGTTCGCGCGCCGGAACGCGAACTCTATAACCAGACCATCGATCCCGACGGTGTGCACAATCTGGCGGGTGGCGCGAAGGCCGTCGCGGATACGATCGCCGCCCAACTGGACGCATTCCGGTCGCGAACGAGCCAGACGCTGGTCGAGCTGGCCAAGCCCGATGCCGAGCAGACGCAGAAGCTGCAAGCGCTCGGCTATGTCGCTTCGAATGCGGCGGAATCGCGCGACGATGAGAAGCTCACCGGCGTCGATCCTAAGACTAAGATTGAAGTCTCCAACCTACTGCACGACGCTATGTTCGACGTCGAGGATGCTCGCTATCAGGAAGCCGTCCCTCTGCTGAAGCGCGTGCTGGCGGAGGAGCCGAACATGCCAGTCGCGAACATGCAATATGGAATGGCGCAGGCGCGTCTGAAGAATTACGCCGAGGCGATTCCTCCGCTGCAGAAAGCATCTCAACTGCTTCCCGACAACGGCATGGGACGCTATGAACTTGGCCTGGCGCTGTTTGAGACGGGCGACTGGAAGGGTGCGGCGCCGCAGTTTGAGGCGGCGGTGGCGCGGGCTCCGAAGTGGGCGGACGCGCAGTTCTCGCTGGCGGCCGTCTATGCTCGGATTGATCGGGTGCCGGAAGCGATGGAGCATCTCGATACTTCCCTTGGACTCAGCCCCGATCACTACCGCGCGAATTTGCTACGTGGACGGCTGCTGTCGTTGCTGGGCAAACCTTCGGAAGCCTTGCCTAATCTGCAGAAGGCGGCCGCGGTCGAGCCGGACTCGCGGGAGGCGCACCTGTTTCTTGCGGATGCGTATGGTCAGCTCGGCCGATCAGCGGAGGAAGAGGACGAGAGAGCTCGAGCAGAGAAGGCGAAGGCGCCGGCTCGTTGAGCAGCGAATTGCGTAGGGACAGCCGCCCTCGGCTGTCCGAGACTACATGGATTTCAATTGCGCGAGGTCGGCGCCTTACAACGAAGTCAAACGGCGCCAGCAGAGCGCGGGGGCCTCACCCCTGGGCTTCGTTCCCCGACAGCCGAGGGCGGCTGTCGCTACGCGAGAACAAGGACGACGCAAGCACAATGATGGCGGGATAGCATTCCAACGTGTAGCGTGGTTCCGGGTTTTCCAGCGTTCCCAGAAATGCCGAGCGCAGCAGCAGAAAGCTGACCAGCAATCCGGCCCAGCGAATTCCTGACGGCGTGCGTGCTTGCCACAGAATGAGCGCCAGCAGCCCTGCCGCCACGTAAGCCAGGTTCAACACGCCGACCCCGACGGCGATAACGGACTGCTTCGTGTCGTCATTAAATTCCCACCAGCGCACATCGGGAGGAAGGATCTCGGTTCGCGGACGCAGCCACATGTCTGCGACGCGCAGCAGCGGCAGTCCAACGTAATAGCGAACGGGATGGGCGCGAATACGATTCGCCGCCAGGTTGCCGAAGCGTGCATCCAGCTCCGGAGTCATGTCCTGCGACTGGTTGTAGTCCGCGATGACGGCCAGCGTTTCGTCCCTTTGCGCGGGATTATCGATAGCGCGCGATGGCAGTTTTTCCGGGTCAATCTTGTCACCGGGAACGTTCCAGTAGGTTTCCTCCACCGACGCGTAGTCTGCGATCCAGGTTTTGACCCAGCGGTTGAAACCGCGGGAGACGAGTTCATTCGTCTCGTTGGCGTAACGCGGAGCCAGCGGCTGGAAGTGATGGAGGGTGCGAAAATTACGAATCGTCCAGGGAGCGAGTGGCACCAGCGCAATTACGACGACGATGATTGCAGCGACTAGGATGTCAGCCATTTTTTTTCTGCTGGTGCGATGCTTCAATGCCAAAATCGCCAGATAAAGAACGATCGCCGCCAGCAGGATGCCGCCATCGGGGCGCAGGAGAATGCAGGCCGCAATCGCCGCGCCGGTGGCGGCCCAGAGCTTGCGATAAGTTCTGTTGAGCGCGCCCGTGTCTGCCTGATTCTCTACACCAGCTACATGCATTCGATTCAGCGCCGCGGCCGCGCAATCGAAGGCGAGCGCGGTAAAGAAAATCTCCAAGGTTTCGGTGAGTACGGCGGCAGCATAGTTCGCCAGGAACGGACACAGCGCGGCCAGCACAAAAGCGATTCTCGCCGCTCGTTCGGAAACCATCCGGCGGGCGAGGTCGGCAACGATCAGGCAGGTGGCCAGGTCCACCAGAATCTGCGTCAGCATGCCCGCTTTGAAGTTGCCGGCGCCAAACAGCCAGAAGATACCAGCCAGAAAAGCGGGATATCCCGGCAGGCGTGTGTCGGCCGGCACGATTTGTTTCTCCGGATGGCCGCCCTGCGTCTGGCCGTAGACACCGTGCTGCATCCAGTTGGTGGCGAAGTTAGTGTAAATGCGGGAGTCATCCGTGACCGTCGGGAAATAGAAGAAGAAAAATAGTCGCAGCGCCAGGGCGGCCATTGTGGTACCCAGAAAAAGCCAGCGATGTTCGCGGATCAGAGTGAGCACGTTGGGAATATATCGCGGATCGAGCCATTTTCATCGCGGCTCCCGCGGAGGGCAACCTCCCGGTCCGCCTGGGCAGGAAGTCTGAGAACTGAGAACCGAGAACTGGGTTTGACCCCCTGCGGCTCTCACCTTAGGATGTAGAAACCACAACCAGATGGCGAAACAGGTTTTTTACGATCCCAAGCAAGCGCGCTGGAGGCGGATTCGCCGCGTATTCGACGCGGCCGCACTGGCCTTTTCTTTCCTGGTGGTCTTTTTCATCTACAGTGCCTTGCGCAGCGACCCTCTGCCCGATCTCTCCTGGCTTACAGAAAAGCGTCCATACCACGCTCTGAAAGAAAACGAAAAGGCGAAAGCGCGCGAGAAACGCCGTCTAGCCACCCTGGCCCGCGCCGGACACCGCCGCCAACCCCGCAAGGCTCCTTCCCAACTCACGCTGAATTCCCAGCAAGGGGTAAGAGCCGCGTTCTACGTTTCCTGGGACACGGCCAGCTTCTCTTCCTTGCGCGAGTATGCGCGCCAGATCGACCTGCTCTTCCCAACATGGCTGCAGGTTCTCAGTCCAGACGGCCATCTGCAAGCCGTGAATACGGATACGAACACCATGTTCGACGTGGTGCACGGGCAAACCGTACATCCGGTCGACGACAAAGTAATGCCGTTTTTGAAGACAGAAGGCACCAACATGGAAGTCTTTCCGGTGGTGCAGAACTTTGACGGCACCGACTTTATTCCGGGCGTTGGTGATTTCCTGAACAATAAGGAAGCTCGCGCCAAGT
>Ga0210407_10002896_pt1 | contig 14298 bp, 9 predicted proteins | sample IncBWC27MmetaG_FD_150860 | JGI IMG/M metagenome (GOLD analysis project Ga0210407, IMG submission 150860) | Forest soil microbial communities from Barre Woods Harvard Forest LTER site, Petersham, Massachusetts, United States - Inc-BW-C-27-M | ecosystem: Environmental > Terrestrial > Soil >...
GTCGGTACAAAATAACTGCGAAGTACCTTGACGAACCAATTCATGATCTGTCGAAGGCAACCTTGCAGAAATTGCAGATGGAAGCAAAGTTTCCGATACAAACTGAGCCGGTTGCTTCCGAACCTCTGGTTATCGAAATCGAGGCAGCTACTGCGGATAGCGGTTTCAGGTGAGAAAAACCGAGGTCTTTCTTTGTCGAATCGCTAGACTCAAGTGCTACTGGCTGTCTTTCTTCCGCGCTTTTTGGAAGGGCGCGCGCTTTCGACCGGAACGATGATGTTCACCTGTCACACCATACCCGCAAGACGGGATACTACAAAACATGGTCCGACGCCGAGACACAATGGGCGCCTGAAGCAGTTTTCAATGTTAATGCTCACGACGAGTGCGGCTGATGCAAGTACCATCAGCGAGTTAGAGATGCGAAAGTGGACGCTCCTAGCGTTTGCATGACTCCCATATCAAGGTTGCTCGCGACACACTTACGATATCTTGCACCAGCAATGTCTTCGACCTGGGGTCTTTTCGCCGTCGCTGGCGTGACATTTACAGCTTGTCTGCTGACAAGTGTGATACTTCATGAACCGGTTCCGCGCGTCCACGATGAATTCAGCTACTTGGTAATGAGCAATACGTTTACCGATGGTCACCTCTCCAATCCTACGCCGCCCGTGCCTGAGTTTTTTGATACATTCCATGTCCTTGTGCGCCCAGTGTATGCCTCCAAGTATTTTCCAGCCCAAGGACTCTTTCTTGCAGTAGGACAAAAATTAAGCGGCCATCCGGCAGTCGGCGTGTGGCTCAGTTCGGCGCTCGCGTGCGCGGCCATAACCTGGATGCTCCAGGCGTGGCTCAGTCCTGGATGGGGCCTGCTTGGCGGAATCCTTTTTGTTGTTCAGTATGGGATTTTCAGCTATTGGAGCCAGAGCTACTGGGGTGGTATGGTTCCGGCACTCGGCGGTGCGCTGTTCTTCGGAGCGCTTCGACGCCTTTGGAACGCCTTCTCATGGCAGAGTGCCATCTGGGTCGCACTGGGCTCGCTGATACTGGCGAACAGCCGCCCTGTTGAGGGTTTTCTGGCTGTGCTGCCCGGCACGGGTTTGTTTTTGCATCGTCTCTGGCGCAGTCACCGTTGGCGCGAAGCCGGATTTTGGCGGCAGTTCGTGCTTCCCGGCGCGTTAGTGCTCACTCTTGGAGCCATAGCAATGGGCGCATACAACCGCGCAATCACTGGCTCAGCGTTCAAGACCCCCTACATGCTCCACGAGGAGCAATATCAGGAGACACCACTCCTGCTCTTTCTTCCGCTTCGGCCCAAGCTCACCTACAGCAGTCCCATGCTTCAGCATTACTACGAAGGGAACGAGATGCGCCCCTACGTCTCGCAACGCATTCCAAAACTTTGGCCGCTAGCCGTGGGACGCAAGATCGCAACCTGGTGGGATTTCTATTGCGGCGTTCTACTCAGCATACCGCTGTTCCTTCCCGCTCTATTGCGGCGCGGCAAGACGCGGATATTTCAGATCATTTTTCTTGCTGGATTCTTCGCGCTCCCCTTCGTTTCAGGCAATACAATCGCGTGGCGAATCTTGATTGATCTGCTAGCTGTACTCGAAATCGGCGTACTCTGGTTTGCGTTCAGCGAGTTTTGGTCTCGGCTTGCACTTGCCACCGGCGCACTGATCCTGTTTGAACTGTTTTTCGCGAAATGGTCGTTCCCCCACTACTTCGCTCCGGCGGCGTGCTTGGTGCTCTATTTACAGATGGAGGGTTTGCGACGAATCTGGGCCTGGAATCCGCGACAAGAACAGGCTGAACGCCCTCTCTCGCAAAAGGATAGGCGCAGACTGGCGCGAGAAAACGAGTCTGGGCGGAAACCTGCGTTCAATCTGCCCGTCGTTGTTTACTTGCTTCCGGTCGCATGTCTGATTTTGCTGGTGCTGCGCGTTGAAGGGCGACTGAATGGTTGGAAGGATGATCCGCACGGCCCCGACCGGCAAACATTGCTGCTGGATGACTGGAGTATTCGCCGTGCCGACCTGGATCATTGGCTGGAGCAACAGTCGAAGCCACAACTTGTGTTCGTGCGTTACTCGCCCTCCCACAACATGAATTTCGAATGGGTGTACAACCACGCGGACATCATGCACTCCCCAGTGATCTGGGCGCGTGATCTGGGCGCAGAACACAATAAGCTGCTCTTGAACATTCTCCCCGACCGTACTGTTTGGCTAGTCGAAGGCGACCGCCGTGACCCGCAATTGATTCCCTATGCCGAAGCGAGCGCCCAAGCACCGCAACCACCCTCTCGAAAGCTGGACGAACCGCTGGAGGAACAGCAATAGGACGCCTGTCGCCCCCAATGCCGCCTCGGAGTGCGGTCCTGTCGGCTCTGACCAAACTACGAGCTGTCCCGGACGCACCCCCGGCCCCGGCGCATGAAGGTTGCCGCTCGCACCATCGCGTCCACCGCCTTTCGATCTGGCGTGGGCCGATTCAGCATAGCGAGCGCATACATTGCTAAACCATAGCCAATTTTGTGCCGGCTGCCGCGTCCGATGTTGCTTTTGACAACTTGAGTTGGCCCCGGCCTGTCGGTCGTACAGTTTTGGTCGCAGAATTCTGCAATCACTTTGCAATCACTTAAGGTGAACCACCGGGTCCCTCGACGTCCTTAATAGCGCCGTCCGTGCTCCGTAAGTCCTTGGATTGACGTTTTCAGGTGGATTCGAATCCCACTCTCTCCGCCATTCCTTTAATCACAATCACTTAGATTAGTGGCGTGGCTACCCACAGGTGGCTACCAAATTCTCATTTTCCTTCGGTTCCCAGTATTGGGAAACTGCGGCGACGAATGAGAGTGAGTTTGTGGATTCGAGAGACCGTGGGTGGCAAGCGCACCTACAAAAAGCCCAACAAGAAGCAGTTCTACCCGGAGAACACTGTCTTTTGCCTTCGGTATTCCGCCGATGGCAGGCGAAGGTGGGAGACCCTCGACGTAGCGAATCTGAATGCTGCACTTGCAGCAAGGGCCACCAAGGAAGCAGCACTACTGTCAGCACTTCCTGCCGTCGCATCTGCCCCGGCGAAGCGGATCAACGTGAACGACGCGATGGCCACCTACCTGACAACCGTTGCCGCCACGCGGGCGCACAAGACGTAGTCGGCATACAACTTAATCCTGAACGAATTCCGCAAGACCTGCACCAAAGAGTATCTTGACCAGATCGACAAGAGTGACCTCACCGCATTCGTCGTAGCGCAGAAGAAAGAGGGACAGGACGACGGCAATGTCGCGAACCGCGTAGCCGGAGTCGTAGCCTTCCTGCGGGCGCACGGCATCACCAATGTCACACTCTGGCACAAGTACACTGAAAAGAAAGTAAAGGAGTACTCCGTCGAGGAACTGCGAGCCCTCAATGCCGTCTCGACGGACGAAGAGTTGCAGATTTGGCAATTCTTTCATGCAGGTCAATATGGTATAACTGTTATACTCATGCGGTTTCACTTTGATGAGCGGAAGAGCGGGCGGTTAAGCGCAAACCCGAAAAGAGGCATCGGATTTGAAGAGGCGCAGGAAGTTTTTTCGCACCCATACTACCTTGACCAGCGCAGGGATTGGCCCGAACAGTACCGGGCGATCGGCTGGGTGGGGGAGCAGTTGTATACCGTCATTTTCGAAGTGAGAGAGGACGAAGAAGGAGAGTACTACCACCTCGTCACTCTCTGGAAGGCCACCAAGCAGGAGCAGCAACTCTATGGAGAACACTCGTAAAAGTCGGAAACCAGTGTCGGCAGAAGTCATCGCCCGCCTTGCGGACGAAGGGAGGGATGTGTCACGGTTCTTCACCAATACCGGGCGCATGATGGGTCCGATACAGAGGGTGAATGTTGACCTGGCGTCAGGCATGCTGGAAGAACTGGACAAGGCCGCCAAAGAGTTGAACATCAGTCGACAAGCGGTGATCAAGACGCTGATACGCCAAGCGCTCGATCAGCAGTATCTGGCACGAGGAAGCCGCTCCTCTCCAAAGCGAAGGTAAAAGTTTTATGGCAGTTGGCCTCGCTGAAGGTGGCCATCAGAGACTTGTAACACCAAGAGGCACCCCCAGCGCAAGGTCGTTCGAGTGCTGAGGCTGTCGAAATCTGCAATCAGGTTGCAATCAGTTAACGTGAACTACCAGGTGCTTCCATGTCCTTATAGCGCCGTCCGTGCTCTGTAAATCTATTGTGTAGGGGCAAAACACAGTGACGATCCGGGTCGAACTCAACGCGGAAATAGAAGCGCAACTCGTCGCGGAAGCTCGCGTCCAAGGTATACCTTTGGAAAAGGTGGCGGAGCGTCTTTTGCAGGAAGCTCTGGCTTCTCTCTGTGCCTCAAGGGAATCTGACTTTGGAAGGGTTTCATGCCATGCTCAGTGCTCTGTCAGCAGGTTCCGAGAGATTGCCGAATCTGCCGACCGAGAGCTTCACGCGCGAGAGTTTCTATGAGGATCGCGCCTAAATGGCAGGCACGCCATATGTTCTGCCTCCATGTTTTCAGCACTTCCAGCATCGCTGCATCAACGAATCCCATCCTTTCGGATAGGCACGTGCGTCCGGTTTGATCCAAGAGCTGTGGCGATTTGGCTCCGAGGACAGTAAAGGAAACTCACATGAAGCACCTCCCGTCGAGTCGGCGAGGGCTTCCTTGGAGGAGCGCCCTGCAGCTGCGTAGTGTAGCCGAGCCCGCGGACCACAGAAATTTTGGCGACACTCCCAGTCTCAGTTTGGCCGACGGCTACTGGGGATGCGGAACGATGGTTCTCGTGACATGCGGGACGGTGCGAGATTGCATCGCCTGTCGGCGACTCTTTTTGTCTGGATTCCGGCGAACACTTGGTTCTTTGCTCGAAGCGTCTCCCAATTCGGCAAGGTGATGCTTGCGTGAACCGACATTTTCGTCGTACGGCAATGGAGCTGGCTCGGAGACGGATGTCAGATCGACGATTGCGATTTCATTTCCCGTGCCTGTTATTGCAATCAGGATGTTGTCCCCTCCGTCTTCGACAAGCGCGTCATAATTAGGGGACAGTGCGATCGGCAGCGAGATGCGAGTTCGGAGGTTGCCAAGTCTACCGTCAAAAACGTCAATGCCATTCGTGGAAGGCTGAAAAAGTAACCGGCCGTCGGAGCTGAGCTTTGCGCCGTAAACGTAGAGAATATTGAGAATCTCGCGATCATTCAGCGCATAGTACGATTCGCCATTCAGGTCTGAATCGTAATTGTAAAAGGTTGCGGTGAATTGGGTCTGGTTGCTGGAGAGCGCGAGTTCATAGTTGCCATAGCAACAACCATAGCCGTCAAGCGCAGGGAAGATTTTGTCGGTTGCGGTATCGATGCTGAAGGCGAAACCGTACTCGTTATAGAAGACCCGCGCATTGTCAGAACTGATGGCGTTTCGCAGATAGGCGTCGTTTAGACCCAGTCCCGGACCATTGATCCCGTAGTTGAAAATAGTGCCCGTGTTCGTGTTCAGCTTAAAGAACTGATCAGCCCCGCCCCCTTGTCCTAGCACGATGACCATGTAATAAACGTTGCCTGCGTCGCTGATTGCGAGCCCACATGGATTGATCGTGAAGCCAGACCGAGAACCTACGATGAAAGTTTTCACGGACGTTGGGTTCGCGGGATCCAAGATATAGATGGCTCCGGCGTTGGCATCGGAAACAGCCAGCTTACTGCCGTCCGGCGAGAGCGCGATGCCCCACAGTCTTTGGGCCGGGCCAGGAGGAGCGGGAATGCTGATCGGGGACAACCATTTTCCCTGGGTTCGAGAAAAAACCTGGAGTTGGCTCGTGTCGGTGAAGTAGTAGAGATCGGTGTACGGATCGTAGATGCCTTGCGCGAGCGTCGAACCAGCCAGCGGGAACTGCCGAATGGAAGGGAGGTACGTCACGGCTCCAGTTGCCGTTGTGCTTCCTGCGCTGGTGCTGACAGCTACATCGACTGCAGATCCACTGGTGCCCGGCGGGATGGTGTATGCGACACTCTGCAGTGGAAATGGCGGCGCTGCAACGCCATAGGCATTCGCGACGAATGCAGTTACCTGCGCCGCGCCGCCGCCCACCGTCACCTGTGGATTTGGACCAAGACCATAGCCATAGATGTATCCGGTTCCGCCGCCTTCCGCAGTAGCCATGTTGGGCGTGACTTCAAGGATTGCCGGGCCGTAGCTGAAGGCGTCGGGAAGCAACTGCATGCCGCCATCAGTGGTGAAAGCGTAAACGTCTGCGGGTCCAGCCTTGCCGGAAGGGCTGGTGGCATTGATATAGCCCGAACCAGCGGAGATCGCAGTCGCTTGTTTGGACCCGAAATAAACGCTCTTCAACGCTCCCATTTGATTCGGGTTTGTCCACCGCGTGGCGGTTCCACCGGAGGTTGGGCCTGTGTTTGGGTTCAAGTAGCCATTTGTAAATTGCGTTCCCACCGCGCCAGTCTGGAGCGTGGAAAGGTCAACAAATCCGACGCCCTCTTCCCCCGGACCGGCAAAAAGGCCCGTTCCATCTGTTGCGATAAGGAATGGACTGTCGATGGGGCCGAACGCGAAGCCTGCACCCGTTGGTACAACGTAGATGTTGGGGACCCAGCCTGCCAGTTGCTGCGTCGCCAGGTCGTAGGCATAAATGATGGTGTCCGTGAGAATGTAAAGGGTTTTTGAGTCCGCGCTAACCAGGAAGATATCGCCCGGCACGTTGAATTGAGCGACCGTTACGAGTGTCTGCGTGTCATAGAGAACTGCGCCGCCCGAATAGCTGGGCATAATAATGTACTTCCCATCCGGCGTGGTAACAATGTTGAGCGCGGGCCCACTCGAAACCGACTGTCCTGTCCCCGTGGAAGCATCCAGTTCACATAGACCCCCACCATTGATAGAACCCAGGAGTATCTTGCTGCGATCCACGGTGCGCGCAAAGCCGCCGAGGTTGATATTGAGATTACAGGGAAGGGGTAATGCGCCCGGCGAGAACCCGCCATAAGTCGTGATGGTGTTATCAGCTGGGTTCCACACGGAAATACTAGTCGTGCCGTCGATGCCGTTATAGGGACCGATCAGCGCCAACCTGCCATCCGAGAGAACGAGGGTCGAAGATGCGAGGTAACCATAAGGCCCAATTTCCGAGGCGATGTATCTTTTCTTGACCGTCATCCCGACCGGATCAATTGCGTACACGTCGCCAATCTGCGTTCCCACGTACAAGGTCGAGTGGTCGGGCGTGTCGTCAATGCCGAAAGCTCCCGGAACACCAATTATGGCGATTTTGGTCTCCGATACGGCATCCACCACAACGACCTGATTGGACGACGGATCGGTGAGAAAATAACGCCCGGTGCTGGCGTGATAGAGAATCCAATGCTGATTCACCCAGCCGAAGTATTGGGTGGTCGTATCGAGCCGCACATAGCGTGTCCGGACTGGTACCCCGTTCGACGAACTGTTTACGGACAGATTCAAGCCGGCACTGTGAGATAAGGATCCAGCGGAACCCGTGAAGACGACGTTCGCGCTGGCATTTGCAGCGTTGGCGGCGGCCGTAAACGTGACCTGCAGCGGAGTGCCAGGCGTAAGAGTGATACCGCTCGGCGACACCGAAACGTTTGCTGGAATTCCGGTCACCTGCACGGTGACCTGTGATGAGAAGCCATTCAGCGGCGTGGCGGATAGAGAAACCGAGGCCGAGTTGCCCGCGTCCACGGACTGACTCGTCGGACTCACCGTCAATTTGAAATCGGGCGTTGGTGGCGGCGGCGGGCCCTGTCCTCCACCACCACCACCACCGCATCCCACCGTTACCAAGAGAAGCCCGAGCATGAGGACTCCCCATCTCGGGATCGGGCGGAATCGGGCGTGGCGGCGACTCTTGTTCATAAGATCGTACGTTCTATCCAGGTCCGACGCGAACGCGGGAGAAAGGCGGAGAGTAAGTATCATAGATAAAAGCAGAGCCGTCAATAGAGATCAACGGAATAGAGATCAACGGAATCTCGTTGGCTGATCGATTTCGCTATTTCACCCGGCTATACCGTGTTACTGTTATGTGCTCGTTTCGAATGCCCGTAGGCAGACCGCCATGTCCGTCTCTTTCTTGCCTCGATTTCTCAGCTTGGCCGCCGCCTCGATCTTATCGCTGGTGGTCGCCGCTCACGCGGGGACTTTCAAGAACCCGGAATTGATTGATACGGCCTTCGACCCCGTAGGGACCGCGTCAGCAGATTTCAACGGCGACGGAATCCTTGATATTGCATATGTGGACGGCATGAGTCCTCTTACTTTGCATGTACTTCTGGGCAAAGGTAATGGAACTTTCTCTCATCGCCAGGACATCGATCTGCCACAAGGGGTAGGGGGCGTCATCAATCTCGCCGACGTGACCGGAGATGGCATCACCGACATCATTGTGGGTGGCAGTGACGGGACCGTGGGCGAGCTTGCTGTCTTGGCAGGTAATGGAGATGGCACCTTCCAGGCTCCGATCGTTTCGACCGTCGCCCAGTCTAGCGGCGGTTCCCCTTCTTTCAACGTCAAGATGGGAATTGCGGATGTCAATGGCGATGGCGCAGCGGACATAGTCATTGGAGACGCCGCGAGCGCGACTCTGTACGTCCTGCTCGGAGATAAGACGGGCAGGTTCTCCGTTCACACCACGATGACTTACTACTTCACCGGACAGGTCGATACGTACCTGTTAGAGGTAAACGGTGACGGTCACCTTGACATTGTTTTGAACGATCTTGTCGGAGCTCAGACCTTTGTCTTTTTCGGTAATGGGGATGGCACCTTTAAAGCGGCCACCATCTATCTTTCGTTTGCGGTTCTCGTCGCAGATATGGACGGCGACGGACACCCGGACCTGGTCGGAGAGATCTATCCCGGTAAGGTCCAAATATTAAAAGGCAATCCAGACGGGACGTTCGGCTCGCCTTCCGTTGTAACAACTGTTCCTTCCACCGCCCAACTGATTGCTACTGGTGATTTCAACGGCGATGGAGTCATGGATTTGGTCTTTCTGACGCCTGCAGGTATCGGCATCGTCCTCGGCAAGGGTAATCTCACATACGGATCTATCAATACATCCGTTGCCGGTGCTCTCGGTGGGATATTCCATCAAAACGGGGAGATAACTCAAGGTGATTTTAACCGGGATGGTCACCTGGACGTTGCAATGGGTGTAGATGGAGGACTTCTTATCCTCGCTGGGAATGGCGATGGGACGTTTGCCAGCGCAGACACGTATGACATAGGGTACCCCGTCGGCACCGTCGCGGTCGCTAACTTCAACGGGAACCAATATCTCGATATTGCTGCAACGGTACCCGCAACCTATCCCCGGCTGCTGATTGGCGACGGCACGGGTAAGTTTGCGCTGAGCACAGATCAGAATCAAAGTTACGGATCACAGAATCCAAGCGGAAGTATGGTGACGGCGGATTTTAACGGCGATGGAAAGAAGGACCTCGATATCCTTGAACCGACCCAAGCCTACCCCTTTGGACAGCCGTTTGTTTTATTTGGCGTTGGTGATGGTACCTTTCAAACTCCGCTCGCGATTTCCACAGGGCCCTCGTTCGTCGCCGATGTGAATAACGATGGTCGCAGCGACATGATTTCGCAGGCTGGAAATACCATTCTGGCAATGCTGGGACAAGCCAACGGAACTTTCACGCAAGTCACGACTACGCTGATCTATCCAACGTTGGGAGTCGCGGCGGTCGGCGACCTGAACCATGATGGCAAGGCGGATGTGCTAGTCTTCGAGCCTTATTCCATGCGGGTGTGGCTCGGGAACGGGGACGGGACCTTCACTCAATCTGGTCTCGTGAATAGTTCGCAGCAACTGATCAATGCTGAGTCCGTAATCATTGCCGATCTCGACGGCGACGGGAACGCGGACATTATTGTTGTTCAGTATCCTAACCAGCTTGGCTTGCCTTTCCCTATTCTGATTTATTACGGCAATGGCGACGGCACCTTCAATGATGGTGTGCTGTTACCGTTATCGCACTCGTACACTCAGTTGGTTGTGGCCGACATAAATCGGGATAACAAGCCTGACCTCGTCCTGAGCGACGGCGGCGGTATCGCGGTGATTGCCAACCTGGGGAACCGAAGCTTTGGCAGCGAAGAGCACTTTGTTGCGGGACAGAAAATCTCCGGGCTGAGTGTGGCCGATATCAACGGAGACGGATTTCCGGACATCATTGCCGCGAATGCTGGCGGCACCACGGTTGCCGTGCTCCTCAATCAACCCAACGGCAACCCCATCGACGGCGCTCCGAGCAATGGCGCCTTCACTATTTCGCCCGAGCCTGCGCAATATTTGCAACCAGTCACCTTGAGTCTCACCATGTCGGCTCCCTCCGGTCCAGTCCCCACGGGCTCGGTGGCCTTCAGTGTTGACGGATCGTTCATCGCGGACGCGCCGCTGACAGCTGGGAAGGCGGCGTATACGTTTGGCGGAGTGCTTAACACCGGTACCCATACCTTCGTCGCAACCTATAACGGAGATAACGTCTATGCTCCCGAGAGCTTCTCCGTTCTGCATACAGTTTTGCCGCCTATTTACGCCACGACAACCGTTTTGACCGCTACCCCCAATGTCGTCTTTACAAGTCAAACAGTAAGTCTGACCGCGACCGTAAGCAGCAGTGTCCCGGTGCCGGCGGGGACTGTGACTTTCCTCGACGGGACCAATACGATTGGTTCTCGGACGATTTATCAAAACCCCGTCGTGCTTCTCGACACGAATTTGCTGGCCGCTGGAGTTCACAGTCTGACTGCGGTCTACCAGGGTTATCAGGATCCCTTTAACGAGCAGGCCGTCTATCAGCCGAGCACTTCCGCTCCCGCACCGGTGACCGTGAACGCCATCACGACCACAACCGCACTTTCGGCGTCTACCACTTCTCCGACAGCCGGGACTGTTGTGACTTTCACGGCGAATGTTTCGTCCGGTTCAGGCGACCCATTCGGCGGCGCGACCTTCTATGACGGGACTGTTCCTCTTGGAACCAGTTCCCTTCATAGCGATGGAAGCTGCACCTATAGCACGGCCTCGCTAGGCGTAGGGACGCACAGCATCACTGCCGGATACAACGCCAATGCAACTTTTGCCAGCAGCACATCGTCGGTCATCGTTGTGACCGTGGCTTCCGCCGCTCTCAGTTTGTCTCGCACGGTTGTCACTGTGGGAGCCACAGCGAGCGGCGACCAGTCATTATTGAATGCAAAGGTGAGGGCTGGAAGCGGCCTTCCAACCGGGGAAGTGATTTTCCTAGACAACGGTAACATCTTGGCCGGCGCTTCAACTAGCGGTGCGGGAACCGCATATCTGACGGTTCCACTGCTCGGTGGCGGTGTTCACAACCTGTCTGCCAGTTTCGCCGGGGACCTCCAATTCGCTCCGAGCGTATCGCCCGATCTGCTCGAACAACCTCCCACTAGTGGAAGCGATTTTTCCTTAATTATTGCTGCGGACTCGGTCGATGTCGCTCACGCGGGCTCGCAACCCATACTTCTCACCGTAGTTCCGACGGCGGGCTTCGATCAGCAAGTGCAGCTTGCCTGCGTGGATGGCGTACCCGCCGGATATGAGTGCTCGTTTTCTCCCGCTTTCCTCTCCGGCGGCAACAGCTATCTGCGAATCCAGGCTTCCTCGAAAGCAGCCGTGAAACACTCAAACGCAGGCGCACCGTATGAAACGGTGATCGGCATCTTCTCATTGTTCGTTATTGGAGCAGTTAGTCGACGCCGTGTTTGTTGCCTCGCGTTGCTTATAGGCTGTCTGGGCTTCATGATCATGACTGGATGCGGAAACCCATCGACTTCCTCCGGGCAACCGCAAATGATGGTGCTGTCGATTCGGGCGGGGGCGGGAACCGGTGAGAGCGCCATTGTCCACTCGGCGCAGATCCTGCTGAACGTTCATTCTTCTGAGTGAAATACGAGCCCACAATTTTGAGAATTGTGGCGATCGGGTCCTCGGAACACGCGCGGCCAGGCGAATCGGTTGCACGTGTGCCGATTGAGATGATGGAGAAGTGGGTTGATCTCGACTATCCGGTGCTCGCTTGTTTCATTGATATCGACGGCTGCAGACGCCATCGTTTTCGCCGCGCCAGTAGTCCAACACGAGCCGCATCTGACCACGATCGCCGGGCCGAAATGGCAAACGTGAGGTTTCAGGCAGCGCCGGCGGCCCTATGGTTTCAGGCGGTAGCTATCGCCCAGTTTTCCCGCTGCCGGCAGGTGTTTTCGCGCTCTCACCAGCTCAGCGATCTGCCGGATATGTCCCAGATCGTGCATGGTCCACTCATGCAGGATTTGTTGCAGGGTGATTTCGCCGGCCTCCTGGTGCCTCGCGCGGCGTTCACCGGCGCTTCGCGGCAAGGTCCGCAGATACTCCACGTTGGTCTCGCGCTGCTCTTCAAAATGGTCGAAGACATCTTCCGCATTGGCATTGCGGTACAACTCCAGGTACATCTGCGCATCATCCGGCTCGAACTCCGGCAGTTCCTCACTCACGAACCGGTCCACGCGTGTTCGATAGCAGTGGCCCTCGGAATGGGAAAGATGCGCGAGCACTTCCGCTACCGAAAAGCGGTCGGGCGCGGGCTTCCATCCGGTATCTTCGACCGACAGGTCGCACATCAATCCGCGCAGGATCGCGGGGGTCGCTTCCAACTGGTCGAGGCAGTCTAATTCCAATTCTCGCGTCATGCGATTCATCCTACGATGTTCTCTTCGCCCGACTCGGTTACTGCCTTTTGGGTTTTCCCATCGGCCGCGCTGGCGAGAGAGTCGGGCTCGACTTCCGCGTAGCGCACACCCTTGCCATTGAGACTCTCGGCGGTGCGCGACGCCAGTCCCCTCGCCAGAGAGTTGTCAAAAGCAGCATCGGACGCGGCGTCCTTCCCGCCCGCGCCTCTTCCTCGCGCCGCAGGCAGCAAGGGATGATGTCTTTGGTCCAGATGCACTTCTCCCCGCCCTCTGCAACTCGCTTGCACTCGCTAGCGATCGCTTGCGTTCGTAAATGCTCCCCGTCAACTCCCTGATCCGCCTCACGTGCCCATGGGCTAGCGAATGTCAGCCTCTTCCGGGCTGCGTTCGAAGGCAATCCTGGTAGCCGATGACTGACGAGAGCGGAGAAAAGGCTCATCTCAAACCCTGAGCGCTAAGGAGCGGCGGGAGGGTCTGAGAGTTGAACCATCAGTTTGCCATTATTGGAACCGTCGAATAATTTGTTGATCGCCGCCGGTGCAGACTCGAGGCCGCAGACGATATCCACGCGATACTTTAGCTGGCCTGAGCTGTGCCACTGGGTGAAGTTACTCACCATTTCCTTTACTTTCGAAGAGTAATCAGTTGCAAGGAAACCTTGGATCTTGAGGCGCTTGCTGATCACCAGCGCAAAGTTGGAGGGTCCCGCAACGGGTGCCGTGGCGTTGTACTGCGAGATCAGGCCGCAAAGCACCACGCGACCAAAGGTGTTCATGAGGTAGAGCGCGCTTTCCAAGATTTCTCCACCGACGTTCTCGAAATAAATATCCACTCCGTTCGCACACGCAGCCTTCAGCTGTTTCTTGTAATTGTCGTCTTTGTAGTTCACGGCAGCGTCGAAAGCGAGTTCCTCTCGTAGCCAATTGCACTTCTCGTCGGTTCCGGCGATGCCGACTACACGAAGTCCCTTGATCTTGCCGATCTGGCCGACGAGTGATCCGACGGAACCTGCGGCGCCGGAGATCAGTAGAGTTTCGCCGCCCCTGGGCTGTCCCACTTCCAAAAGTCCAGTGTAGGCGGTTAACCCAGCCAGTCCAAACAGTCCAAGGTAAGCCGAAAATGGAAGTCCGCTCTCCGGCAACTTCGTCACAGCTTCACCATTAGAAAGCAGATATTCTTGCCAGCCGAACATCCCTTGGACTCGGTCACCGGCGGCAAATTTTGGATGATTTGATTTCTCCACTATTCCGATAGCCAGCCCGCGCATGATTTCGCCAATCTGCACGGGCGGAACGTAGGACGGACGGTCAATCAGCCACCCCCGCATTGCTGGATCGAGCGAGAGATATACGCTGCGAATCAGTAGCTGGGCCTCTTCAGGCACCGGCATGGGTTGGGACACAAGCTCGAAGTTGTCAGCTTTAATCAGCCCCGTGGGCCGCGATTTGAGCCGCCATTGGCGGTTTACCGGGGTAGCAGCAGCCATAGCGGAGGACGAGTCACTGTCAGACCGTGTAACGCGCTGCGGCCAGAAGTCGGCC
>Ga0210407_10002900_pt1 | contig 14289 bp, 7 predicted proteins | sample IncBWC27MmetaG_FD_150860 | JGI IMG/M metagenome (GOLD analysis project Ga0210407, IMG submission 150860) | Forest soil microbial communities from Barre Woods Harvard Forest LTER site, Petersham, Massachusetts, United States - Inc-BW-C-27-M | ecosystem: Environmental > Terrestrial > Soil >...
ATCCAGTTGGAGTACAACCAGCCACTGCTGGCCAGCACGATTAACAGCACGAACGTGGTGCTCTACCAGTACAGCTCGGGGACTTTCCTGACCCCGACGTTGTCGCTGGTGGGCGGCGGCCAGGTAATTAACATCGCTCCCACAAGCAACCTGACCGCCGGACAGTACTTCGCGTACGTCAGTTACGGTGGCAACGTGACCAACATCGATGGCGTAAACGTGCAGGCCTACGAGTTGGTCTTCACGGTAGGTACGGCCGTGGACAACGCCGCACCGACCATTTCGTCCGTCGCTCCTCCGGACACTGCGGCCAACATCGGGACAAACGCCTATGTCAGCGTGAACTTCAACAAGGCGATCAACCCAGTATCGGTCACCGGGAGTTCGATCCAGGTGAGCGGCGGTTCGGTCACCGAAGTGCCGTCGAGCATCAGCTTCAGCACCGATTACACCCGCGTCTCCATCCTCCCACAGGCTCCCCTGCCGTCCAGCACGCAAATGGCGATCGCCATCAGCGGCGTCACCAGCGAGGCCGGAGTGGCCGTCGCCAGCCAGACCACCCATTTCAACACCATGGCGGGTACCGATTTCAGCGCACCCTACGTGGTCAATCCCAGCGTACAGTACGGTCAGACGGTCGGCACCAACGCTGCCTTCGCCCTGCAGTTCAACAAGCCGATGGATCCAGGCTCCATCAATCCAGGGGGTGCACAGTACACGACCCTATACGACTACACCTTAGGCAATGTGGCTATCACCACTAGCTTCAGTGCGGATCTGACCACCGTCTTCCTGAAGCCGACGGCCAACCTCACGGCGGGCCATACGTTCCAGATGTGCAGCTACTACATGACGGATCTCTCTGGGAACCAGCAGCAGAACTTCTGCGTGTCTAACTTCTTCACCGGAACCGGGCCCGACACGACCGGCCCGGTCGTCCAGCAGGTCAGTCCGCCGAGCGGCTTCACGGGTGTGGGCATCAATGCCCCCGTGGATATCCTGTTCAACAAGCCCATCGACGGCGCTTCCGTCGGAGGCGTGACGTTGATGCAGGGGAGTTCGGTCGTTCCAACCACCACCTCGCTGTACGACGGAGATCAGGGCATCCAACTGCGGCCCCTGGTACCGCTGGCCACGAGCACAACGTACACCATCAATGTGACAGGAGTCCTGGACATTACCGGCAACGCTCAGTCCAGCTTCCCGTCACAGTCATTCACGACGGGAACGGGGACCGATCTGGTTACGCCCGCGGTCGTGTCGACGTATCCCACGTCGAACCAGACGAATATTCCCGTGAACGCAACGCTCCAGGCTGTGTTCAGCCAGGCTATGAATCCGGCGTCGTTCGACGCGAATAACACCTTCACGCTGCGCGACGCCGCGAACAAGGTAGTGCCCGCGACCATCACCTTCTCCGCGGACTTCAAGACAGTCACGCTGCAACCCAATTCGAACCTGATCGGAAGCGGCGCGCAGTACTACTTTGAGATCAGTTACCAGGCCCAATTGTGGGATGTTGGTGGAAACGTGCTGAGCTACGGCTACATCCCGTTCACGACCCAGTGAGGCAGTGCAGGGACGTACGCGAGCTGTAACTGACCTGTAAGCGGGAGCGAGTTCCGGGATCGACAGATTCTGGAACTCGCGACTGTTCTAACCCGAGTCTCTGCTAGGTCGTGAGTCCACCGCAGGTTGCGTAGAATCTTGCCCTCACTCTAGGCTCACGTGAACGATTTTTCAGTCTGTTTCTCGTTCAGACCCATGGTCTCGATTATCTTGGCTTGTGAGTGGATGCGTTTAAGCGAAGTTGCGCTTCCCTTTCGGCCTGGGGTAAAGTTTGGAGAGTGGCCTCAAGAAGCGCAACGTCGATAGTTCTCCTGACTGTTCTGCTGGCCGGGACTATTACTCCTACCGGGGTGTGCGCACTCATGTGTGCACGCCACTCGCGAGCGGAGACCCGACGCCATTGCGGTCCGTCTTCGGACGCGATGGCGGGCATGGCTCACGGTCGCTCAGCCATGCATTATGCCGCTGGTGAGGACATGAGTCTGGTAATGGTTTCGCAATCGTGCCAGGCGAATTGTGTCGCGGCTGAACGCCTCAACCTTTCGAGAAAAGTTGTCCCTGCGCTAAGGATCGTCCGCACGGGTGCCGTAGTCCTGGATACAACCGCCAAGTTTGGGGCACTCGCTCCTGCGACAGCATGGAGTTTGGACAGCGGCCCACCCGCTCCGCCCCCTTCACGTGCTGCGTCTTTTTCCATCCTTCGCATCTGAGTTTCCCACTCTTCTAGCAACGCTATAGCCACAGCAGCGACTTCACGTCGATTGCTTGGCCGGACATCTCTTCGATCCAAGTGTCCTGTGAGTTTTTGGGGACAGTTGGGTCCGCCAAGTTTTAAAGAGGAAGAACCATGAAGAACAGACGTGATTTCCTGAGGAATACTCTTGGCCTGGGCGCAGGTTTGGCTGCCGCGCCTCGCCTGTTTGCAGTCCCAGAGGAAAGCGGAGGAGGCATGGCCATGAACATGGACCAGATGAGCCACGGAACCCACCGCAGCGCGCAGATCGTTTCGGTGGAAACCCCGGACGTTCCGCAGCTTTCCTGGCGCATGGACGGAAACGTTAAAGAATTCCATCTCATCGCCGAACCGGTTAAACAGGAGATATTTCCTGGCCGGATCGTTGACCTCTGGGGCTACAACGGGAGCGCTCCGGGCCCGACAATTCAAGTGAACCAAGGCGATCGCGTTCGGATCATTGTGGACAATCACCTTCCCGAAGCGACCTCGATGCACTGGCACGGCTTCGAAATCCCGAACGAGATGGACGGTGCACCCGGTTCGAGTCAAGATCCGATCCTTCCCGGTGGCCGGTTTGTCTATGAATTCACGCTCCACCAGGAAGGCACTTATTTCTACCACTCGCACATGGCGATGCAGGAAATGATGGGCATGATCGGCGCGTTCATCATGCATCCCAAGGAGACTTACAATCCGCGCGCCGACAAAGACTTCGCGATCATTATGCAGGAGTATGCCATCTTGCCGAACATCCAGGTGCCGAACTCCATGAACATGGAGTTCAACTGGCTCACCTTCAACGGAAAATCCGGTCCAGCGACCACTCCGCTAATTGTGCGGCACGGAGAGCGCGTCCGAATCCGCCTCATCAATCTGGGGATGGACCACCATCCGATCCATCTTCACGGGCACCAGTTCGCGGTGACGGGAACGGAAGCAGGCCGCCAGCCACAATCAACGTGGGGTCCGGGAAACACGGTGTTGGTAGGAGTGGCGCAATCTCGGGATGTGGAGTTCGTTGCCAACAATCCCGGCGACTGGATGCTGCACTGCCATCTCCCTCACCACATGATGAACCAGATGTCATCAATGGTCGGCCGTATGTCACGCCGGGGAGGAATACCCGCGGGCCTCGACATGGAGCGAGGCATGGGAATGCTGCGACAAGGAAGCGCAACCTCCGAGGAAAACGGTCCGAGCCTGGGTCGCGGACTGGGCGTCGGTTCGACAGCGGAGCAAACCATGTCGAATTCTCCGCTGAAAGGCGCGATTCCGATGCAGCACCAAGAAATGCCCGGCATGCAGCAGCAAGGGATGCAGATGGGCAAGCCCGAAGTCAGCAAAGATGCAAATTCCGTGCCGGGTTTTCCGCAGGATGCCTTCATGGAAGGTCCCATGATGGCCATGGACCAGATGGTCGACAAACCTGAAAACTTCGGCCTGCGTCCTGGCTGGAGCGGCTTCATGGCGGGGATGATGACCTTTGTCCGTGTGCTGCCTCCAGACAAGTATGACCAAATCATGGAGCTTCGAAAAAAGCAGGAAGGCAATAAGCCTACGAAGATGGACATGCCTGGAATGGAGCACAAACATGAATAACCTGACTGTGCCGGTGAAGTTTGGGGAGACGAGTGTCCACACGGCGTCACCACTCCGTTGTGTAACCCGATGCATACTCGGTTTTTCCTGGGCTTTGTTGCTGGTGGCCTTACAGGGGCGAGCGCAAACTCCAGCTTCCGAGCAGCAGACGATCACACTCGAAGAACTGCAACAGATGGCCTTACAGAAAAACCCGACGTTTGGTCAATCCGCCGCCAACATCCAAGCGGCGGAAGGCAGGAAGAAGCAGTCGGGACTCTACCCGAACCTAACCGTCGGCTACCAGGGCGAACAGATCCGAGGCGGTTCGTTTCACGGGGGCGAGCAGGGGTTTTTCGTTCAGCAGGACATCGTGCTGGGTGGAAAGCTTGGCCTGAATCGAAAGATTTTTGACCAGGAGCTCAAACAGGCAGAAACAGAAGCCGACGAGCAAAAACTGCGCGTAGTCACAAACGTGCGGATGTCCTACATCCAAGCGCTGTCTGCCCAGCGGGCGCTGGAGTTGCGGCAAAACCTCAGTAAGCTTGCCGACGACGCTGTCGAGACGTCCCATCAACTCGCGAATGTCGGCCAAGCGGACGCTCCCGATGTATTGGAATCGGAAGTGGAAGCGCAGCAGGCACAACTCGCCGTGATCATGGCCGAACAGAATCAGCAGCGGGTTTGGAAAACACTGGCCGCTGTGGTGGGGAATCCGCGGCTTCCCTTGATGACGCTGGAAGGAAAACTCGAGGATACGCAACCGGTGAATGCGGATGAACTGGTCGAGAAAATCGTCAACGAGAGTCCAGCCGTAAGAATCGCCGAACTCGGAGTCAAACGAGCGGAAGCCGCTTTAGCTCGCGCGAAGCGGGAACCGATTCCCGACCTGCAACTCCGCGGTGGAATGCAGCAGAATGGCGAGTTGTTGTCTAACGGGAGGTCTGTCGGACTACAGGGCTTTGCCGACGTGGGGGTGAGAATTCCCATTTTTGACCGCAACCAGGGAAACATTGGCGCGGCTAAGGCTGATGCAGAGAGGGCCAAGCGCGAAGTGGAACGCGTGAAGCTCGTTTTGCGGGAACGGGCGGCAAGCGTCGTCCAGAACTATGCGTTTTCGCAGACCGCCATCGACCGCTACAAGAACCAGATGATACCGAGGGCGCAAAGGGCGTATGAGATGTACACCAGGAAATACCAGCAGATGGCAGCAGCGTATCCACAAGTCCTTATCGCCCAAAGAACCCTGATGCAGCTGGAAGTCTCCTACATCGCTGCGCTGGAGAACTTCGCCTCGAGCTCACTTTCTCTGCAGTCCTACTTGCTCACGGACGGCCTCGAAGCTCCTTCGCAACCAGGCGGAATCGACAAACCGGTGCGTGAGGTAAACATCCCGTTCCACATGGGCACGAGCTCCCAGTAAGGGTATAGGGCATGAAAAAACGCGACTCTTCTTCTCTCTATCATCTTCTCTCTATCGTCACGGCAGGCATCGCGGGAGCTGCCGTGTTCGGATGAGCTGCGACTGCGGCTGGTAAACTAAGCCATGTTCCAGCGCACGCCAGTTACACGACGCGAGATGCTGAAGTCCGCTGCTTTGGGGCTGTTCACATTGCCTAGTCTTGCCTCGCTCGCGTGGCCGTCGAGGCGGAAGACGTTTGACGAGCCGAAGAGAAATCCTTATCGCGGTTCCGATGATCAGCTGCTGGACGAAATCGAGCGCGCCGCATTCGACTTTTTTTGGAACGAAGCCAGCAGCACGACTGGCCAAATCAGGGATCGCGCGCTGCTTAATGGCAACGACCAGCGGCGAGTTGCCAGTATTGCGGCTACGGGCTTTGGACTCAGCGGCCTGTGCATCGGCGAATCTCGCGGATACGGGAAGGCGGCAGCGATCCGGGAACGGGTGCGGCAGACACTTCGCTTCCTGAAAGGGCGATTGCCCAACGAACATGGCTTCTTCTACCACTTCATTGATATCGAAACCGGAGAGCGGGTATGGAATTGCGAACTCTCCTCGATCGACACCTCGCTTTTGCTCTGCGGCGTGCTGACGGCTCGCCAACATTTCAACGATGCCGAGATCCAGGATCTCGCAACCGCAATCTACGAGCGCGTGGATTGGCGGTGGATGCTCAATGGCGGCGAAACGTTCTCCATGGGATGGAAGCCGGACAGCGGTTTCTTGCGCGCACGTTGGGAACATTATTGCGAACTCATGATGATTTACCTGCTTGCCATTGGTTCGCCTACGCATTCTGTTCCGAGCGAAACGTGGAAGGCGTGGACGCGTCCAACCGTGAAGTTTCAGGAGTTCGAATATATTTCTGGCAACGATCCACTGTTTACCCATCAGTACTCGCAAGCGTGGTTTGATTTTCGCCACAAGCGCGACGCGTATGCCGACTACTTCGAGAACTCGGTGACGGCGACCAAGGCGCACAAGCGATTTTGTATTTCTCTGCGCGACGAATTTCCCGATTACAGTGAGCATCTCTGGGGAATCACTGCTTCCGATTCGGCAGCGGGCTATCAGGCTTGGGGGGGTCCTCCGCGAATCGGGCGACTGGACGGCAGCGTCGTTCCGTGTGCTGCTGGCGGATCGCTGCCGTTCTTGCAGCAAGATTGCATGCTGGTGCTGCGGACGATCCGCGAGTGTTATCCGAAAGCCTGGGGACGATATGGATTTGTCGATGCATTCAATCCTTTGACCGGCTGGTACAACCCTGATGTGCTCGGCATCGATCTGGGTATCACGATGCTGATGGCGGAAAATACGCGCTCCGGATTCGTCTGGGACACCTTCATGAAGAACAAGGATGCGGTGCGTGCGATGGAGAAAACTGGATTCAAGTAATAGCAGTTCTCGGTTCTCAGTTCTCAGTCGGTGGGAAGAGACCGCGCTTTCTTTTTCGTTTACTTTTGCGTTTACTGTTGGGGATGATTATTCACTTGACACAAATTTAAGGTAAAATGGACTTGCCGTGACAGGGCAAGGCGCTTCGACGACTCACGCAAATTCCTCCGCTCTCCCCTTGACACCGACTTTAGTTATTCCTAAACTGTCTTGACAGATGATTTAGTTATAGCTAAAGTCAGGACGTGAACAAAACGAATGTTCCCCGCGTTGACTTTCCGACTGCTTACAGGCTGCCGCCTATCAATACAACGCGGCATCGGGTTTTTGGAAGGCCATGGTGAACTGACCGCCGGGGCTGTCTTCGATAGTTTTGGAGGAGTGAATGCTAGAGCTTTTAGGTCGCATATGGATCAATGGTTGGACGGGGCAAATGGTCCGAAAAGCCATTTTCATAATTTCAAGAGTGATCCAGAACACCGGAATTGTTTCGTATTCAAGTACAACGACCTTCGATTGTACGGATTTCTGTGTCACCCAAAGGACAATGATGCTCGGTTCCAGTTATGTTCTCTATGCATTTACGCCGCCAAGCATGAGCATGAAACCGATAGGAGTGAGTTGGACCGGGTTGAGCAATGGTGCAGCAATTTAGAGGCGCAAGAGGCCATATCAAAACGTTACCCCAAGACGAAAAACGCCAAGGGAAGGTCTATATGGAAACACTGAACTCGCCTAAGCACTGGACAGCGGAAAGCACTGATAATTTTGTTCATCGCATTGCGTCTGATTTCCTTGCCCAGTTGGAGATCAAAATCGAGAGCGGCAAAATTAGCCGATCTGAATTGGCTCAGCGTCTTGACCGATCACCGGGGCGCGTGTCGCAATTGTTTAATCCCGGCAATATCACCATTGGAACTGCCGTTAAATTGGTGCGTGCAATGGAGATGAAAGTCGCTCTGGTTGCTTACGATGATAATGACCCTGAGAACCACAGCGGCCCCGTCAATTCCGAAATCTTTTCTCGGTGCTGGCAATTTACGGGTGCGCCCCGCACTTTCTTCGAACTCGCCAATCATATGATTCCCGTAGAACTGTATGGATGGCAATATGAGGCCGCTACCATCGAAACGTCAATTCGTACAATTAATACGCACTTAAATGCAATAAATCGGCCTGCTATTAACTAGAAGGATGGACTTAGATGCCGGAGACAAGTCAGGTGACTTTCAGCTTCAAAGAAATCGCAACATTGCTAGTGAAGGCGCAAGATATTCACGAAGGGTTTTGGGGTTTGTTTGTCAATTTTGGACTGCAAGCTAGCAATGCTGGCCCGAACGAAAACGAATTGCGGCCTTCTGCGCTCATTCCGATTCTCAACCTGGGACTACAAAAATTCGACAAAGAAACAAACCTTTCCGTGGATGCGGCAAAAGTTAATCCGAAACCCGTGACTGGATCGAAGGCGAAGAAATCGGCCCCGAATTAGGCGGGGTCGTCGCATAGTGGCTTAGTGCCCCCGACTTATAATCGGGTGAACGTTTCAAAGGCGTTCCGTCCGTTCGAATCGGATCGGCCCCGCCATTTCGTGCTAGCATTGGTTTTGTGAAAACCGACAAAGGCCAGTTTGACGAAGTTCTCCGCCGGATGCTGCAAAAGCCTCCGCAGAAAACCTCAGCGATACACGCGAAGAAAGAACCTAAAAAGGAACCGAAGCCGACTCAGGATCAGAAGTAAGATCAGCGAATCGCAGCGGCTTGAATCCGCACAGACGGCGCACCGTCTCTATGAATACGTCCGCATCGTTGCGGCGATTGAACCTGTATTCAAACTCCGTCAGATACCGCTGCAAATGCTTCGCTGAGAGCTTGTGGTACTGCCCTATCAGTCCGCGCTTGAAAAGCGAAAACACAGATTCGATGGAGTTCGTCGTAACGTCGCCGCGCACGTACTCACCGATTATGTGATTCACCGTCTCATGCCGATCTACCAAATCTCCGAGAGCGGCAGGATAAGCGGGATGCTGATCGGTCATCACGCGTTCAGCGTCGTTGCTGACATTCGCTTCGATGAACTCTCGGAAATTGCCCACAGTCGCGCCTGTGACGTGCTGTAAACGAAGCTCACCGCCGCGCTGGATCGCGCCCATGACAACTTGTTTTTTCTTCTTAGCGTAGGAGATTCCCTTGCCGCTGATCTTGCCCCCAACATAGGTTTCGTCAATTTCCACTGTACCGCCCAGCTTGGGTATATCTCCAATGCCCATCGCTTCGCGGATGCGGTGATTCAAATACCAAGCCGTCTTGTATCCGCCGATGCCGAGATCGCGCTGTAGTTGTTTCGCAGAGATTCCTTTTTTCGCGTTCAGCATCAGGCCGATTGCATGGAACCAAGTTATCAGCGGGAGATGCGAGTCAGCGAATAGTGTGCCAGAAGTAGGAGAGAACTGATTGTGACAAGTCTTTTCTAGGCAAAGGTAGAACCACTTGCGGCGGTTTTTGGAGTCCGCTTTGCGTTCAACTTTGCTGATCTTGTCGTTGCCGCACTGAGGACAGCGCACGACTCCATCCGGCCAGCGCATCTTCTCGATGTACTCAAGGCACTGATCGTCAGTCGAAAACTTTATGAAGATTTCCGCGAGGCTGATAGGCTTGGGATGGATTCGTTTCGGCATGACCAAACTATAGACCAACTAGTTATTTGTGTCAAGTGAATAATCATCCTGTTGGGTTACTAACTCATGGGTTATGTGCTCCCCCCCCCCATTCCCGCTAAGTTATTCTAATTAAAGTACTTAGTTCTATCAACTACATGAATAAGGACTTAGCTCGGTTTTCTGCGATTTGGCGTGCACTTCGCGGGGTGCGACGTCGCCGCTTCTAACCGCTTATTGTCCACTTTTCGTGTACTTATCGTCTACTTTTCAAAGAGCCGCCGAAGATGGTTTTTGCGGCGGATTTTGGGTCCGTCTCTGGAGACGGGCGCACTTCTTGATGCTGTACTGTCGGTAAATTATTGCGCGAATTGCGATTGGGTGTCTGTGAGGGCGGTACTAGAAAAATGTGATGAAAAAGGCGGGTCGTGAGGCTCGGAAAATCCCATGCGCGAGACGGCCGTGGAGTCCCACTCATCGCAAAGATGAATGCGATGAGTGGGGCACCCGCGCAAAGTGAAGGATTAGAAACTCAGCCTCGCCTGGAACTCGATCACTCTTCCTGCGAGACCGTCCGGCGAATGGCCGAACTGACCGGTGTTGATGATGTCGGTCGGTGCTTGGGCGGGTATCAGGGGCGAGAGATTCAAAATGTTAAAGATGTTGAAGAAGTTGGCCCGAATTGCGAGCTTTGATCCTTCTCCGAAGAACGCCACCCTGGGCAGCGCAAAATCCTTGCCAAGTGTCATATCCACGGAGGTGTAGCCGGGTCCGCTGAAAATATTGCGGCAGCGACAACCGGGGCCAAGCGTCGTGGTGTCGAACTCGGCGGCGGGATTTGGAAAAACTCCGTTGATCCATTGCTGCTTGCTCGGACTCTGGATGACACCGCCGTGATAGGCGGCCGGCAGATCAGGACACGTACCGTCCCCGTTCCGGTCATTGTTTGGATCGCAGCTTCCGATAAGAGCTGAGAAGGGGAATCCCGAGTGTTTGCTCATGATTCCGCTGATCGTCCATCCACCCAGCGCAGTTCCCACGAAGTCGTGCCGTCCGCGGAGGAATGGGATCTCCCACAGAGCATCGATCACAAAATTGTGCCGCACATCGAAATCGGAACTTCCGCGATTGATGAGTTGGTTGCCGGGGTCGGTTTGCTGGAAACCAACCTCATAGGAGGAGGTGTCAATGGCATGACTCCAGGTGTAGTTGGCGTCAATCTGAAGACCCCGGCGGAATTTGCGAGTCGCACTGAAAACCGCGGCATCGTAGCTCGCATTTACATCCGGCAAAGGGAAGTAGAGATTACTAAAGCGATTGTTGCCCACGACTATGGGTGCGGGACAGGCGGGATTAGAAGGCCCGCAAGGGACCAACCCCGGGATGCTAGCGCTTTGAACTTCATCTCTGTTGCCGCAGGGATGAGGAGGCGTGCCGCATTCAGGGTCGAAGGTGTCGCCAGGAATAATTCGATTCAAATCTATCGTTCGCACCAGTTTCCGGCTTCTGCTTCCCTGGTACCCTAGCTTGACCACCAAGTCCCTGTAGGGTTGGATTTCGGCTTGGTAGGAGAAAATATAGACATATGGGTTCGGTTCGTGCGGCAAAGCGCCGAACAGGGATACCTTTTGCGTGACGTCGCACGCAGAGTCAGCACAGAGCGCGCCATCGGGAGCGACTCCGTTCGAAAATGCAGGATTGAGGGGGTAGCTATTCGCCTGACGGTTGGCCCCGAGGGAATAGAGGATGTTGGATCCCGGCGGAGGTCCAACGATGGGACCAGGATCGAAGAAACAGCAGGCAGCGGCTAAAGCCGAGAACGGAGTATCCTGCCGTATGTTGTCATACACGACGTCGCCGTTTCGGTTGAAGACGATCCCAAACCCACCTCTGAATACCACCTTGCTATTGTAGCGCTCCGGACTCCAGGCAAAGCCGATGCGCGGGCCAAAGTTGTTTCGATCCGGTTGATACAGTTGGTTGCCGTTTCTGCAGGGAGTCAGAGGGGCGATGGGTCCACATACCGACCCATTGATAAAACCATGGGAGCCGAAGACGTAATTACTCAGGGTGTTCTTACTTTCTGTAAGTGGCGTGAAATACTCCCAGCGCAGGCCGAGGTTGATCGTCAGGTTAGGGCGAACCTTCCAGTCGTCCTGCGCGAAAAGACCATAGTCGCTGTCGCGAAAATAACGCTGCCCGTTGAGCGCGCCGCCGGTTGGATTCACCTCCACCTGTTCGTAGAAGCAGCAGGCGTCGTTGGCCAGATTCAACAATCCGCGAAATTGATATTGCGGGCGCTGCGCACCGGGTTCATTGTTGTTGTTCTGCTGGCGACGGCCCTCAAAGCCAAACTTCAATGCATGCTTATTTCTCACCCAACTGAACGTGTCGGCTAAGCCGTAAGTATTTTGTGCCAGTGCGCCGGGAGTCGATCCACTCTGGCCGATACCAATAAGGTTATCGTTGGAGTTGAATCCGCCGATGTCGAAGTCAAATAGACGGAACTGTGGAATACCGAAATTGGTCTGCCCTGTGGGCTGCGTTTGGTCGAAGTCATAGCGCGTAAAGTTGACACGGAATTCATTTAGCATCGTGGGACTGATGACCCTGGTCCAACCGACCGTGGCGACGTAATTGTGGGGTAACAAGGATAGGTCGTCTATTGGCCTCTGCCCACCATTGAAGTTGTTGAGCCGAACGATGTACGTGCTTGCAAAGAATTGATTATTCCCTTTCGTATAATCCACCCGTCCGTTGTACTGATTGCCGCTACTCGAGTTTGGAACGGTCAGGTCAAACACGCCCCAATCAGGGATACCGTCCGGCCCGTTGCCAACGGCTTGTCCGATTGCGGTTCCGGGAGAGTACCACCTGCCAAGCCCGTAGCCTGGAATCAAAGAACAGCAATCTGTCGTTGAGATGGTCGTGGAGATCCGGGGCGCTATGCCTGGAGTGCTGAAGAGTTTCGCCGCTATGCTGCCCGGATTTTGCGCCACCACGTACTGCTCGAATTGTGGCGTTTCGAGAGTCACCGAACGCACCGGGACTGTATTACTGAGCCGGACTCCCTCATAGGAGAAGAAAAAGAAGAGTCGATTTCTGATAATCGGTCCGCCTATGCTGCCGGCGTAATCGCGATACTTTTGGTCGACCCGGTCAGGGCAGTGGCTGGCCGTGATCGTGAACTGGCTGGGCGTGGCCGTCTCGCAAGTAATTGAAGTCAGCGGAACATTGGTCGGACCGTAAAACTTGTTAAAAGCGTTCAGCCCCTTGTCGTTGAATTTCACAAAGGCGCTGCCGTGTAAGTTGTTTGCGCCGCTCTTGGAAATTACCTTTACCTGCGCACCGGAGTTGCGGCCATCCTGCGCCGAGTAGCTGGTGGACACGACCGATATTTCCTGAACAGATTCTATGTTAGGGGTAATGACCGCAGCGCCACCCCACTCCAGACTATTGATACTGACTCCATCCAGCATAAAATTGTTGGCGGAGACACGTTGTCCGTTGGCGATGGCTTGCACCTGGTTTTCCGTCTGGAAAATCTGAGAATTCGAGCCGCCGGGGCCGACCTGTTGAGGAATAGCCAGCGAGTTGCCATTACCCTGACGGGAGGCGTCAGCAAAAACGCCAGGCGTCACCCGGAGCAAAGTGTAGGGGTCGCGACCGAATTCCGGAAGATCCACAGCCTGTTGCGAAGTAATGGTGCCACCGATGTTGGCGCTTTCAGCCTCCAGTTCCTCGGTGGTGGAGGCGGTTACGGTTACCGATTCACTGGCGGAACCAGTGTCCAATATGACATTCGCGGCGTTAACGGCTTCGGCGAGCACGTCGACATTAGGTGTGGTGCTCTTTTTGAAGCTGGGGGCCTCCACTTCCACCTTGTACCTGCCAGGGGGCAAGCCGGTGATCCGGTAAAAACCAGAATCGCCGGTGACGCTGTTGCGGCTCACTCCCGTCGCCTCATTGGTGATCGTGACCGTGGCGCCGCCGACGACGGCGCCGCTCTTGTCAGTCACGGTGCCCTCTAAGCTCGCTCCATACTGCGCTTGGACCAATGCGGTCAATGCAACGATGCTGACGATCAGCAGTACGACGCGGACTGCCAAACTTGAACGCCTCATGGAGTCTCCTCGAATCGAAAGAGTGCTTTTTGTTCTTTGTTCAATGCAGACTTCGGTTTGTTGCAAATCATAGACCAAGTGGTTTACTAAATCTCTGGAAAAGCGATTTAGTAAACAATCGCCGTATGCTTATAGCACGGTTGAATTTCGGCGGTCAAGCGCCCAACATGACACGCCATCGGCGCAGTTTATTCTTTCATCTTTCATCTTCTGTCTATGGAAATGCAGAGGTGGGTATGAAAAACGATAGGCCGGTTAACGCCTTTGTTTGCCTTTAACTCGCTGCCCGTTGGGCGCCGGACCTGTGGTTTCTCGAATTATCAGTTGGGGTTCGACGGTGTGCTTGTCGTGAAGTTCGGACCCTGGGCGGTTGATGCGCTTCAGGAGGATTTCAGCGGCGGCTCGTCCCATTTCGCGCAAAGGCTGGCGCACGGTGGTTAAGGCGGGATTCTGAAAGGCGGCGCTTTGGATGTCGTCAAATCCGATGACGGAAACATCTTCGGGGACGTGCAGGCCCGCCTCACGCAAGGCGCGAATCGCTCCCATGGCAGAAATATCGTTGAAAGAAAAGAGAGCGGAGAACGCTGCCCGCGAAGCCAACAACATTTTGGCGGCCATGTATCCGAGTTGAGGAGACGGCGAATCGCCTTCGAGTTGCGTTACCAGGCGGGGATTGATGGTCAAACCAAGATGCTCGGCAACGCGCTCGATGTTCGACCATCGCACCTCGGTGTCGGAGCTGAATTCCTGTCCCTTGATGAATGCGATTTGG